>Ga0315286_10004602_pt1 | contig 13234 bp, 10 predicted proteins | sample YL17G10_0_MG_FD_205038 | JGI IMG/M metagenome (GOLD analysis project Ga0315286, IMG submission 205038) | Sediment microbial communities from Yellowstone Lake, YNP, Wyoming, USA - YL17G10_0 | ecosystem: Environmental > Aquatic > Freshwater > Lake > Sediment | place: USA: Wyoming | collected... | reverse complement strand
GCATGTTCTCAAGCAACAGCCTTGAGGGACCGAGTTCCGAAAGGGACTTTTCCAAGGAGGACAACGACTTCTCGCGGTCGAAGATTCGATTGCGGATCCCGCCCGGATGGATGACAACCTGTAGGTTTCCTAGCGAGGTTGCCAGATCCCTGGCGAATCTGACAATCTTCACGCTCCTATTCCTCAAATCCTCATCCTCAGCAGAGATATCGAGAAGCACAAGGCGGCCTTTGTGTGTGATGAACTCCGGCATATGGACGAATCTGACAGAAGGTTCGGCCTGACGAAGCACTTCTTCTGCAAGGTCTGGAACGACACTCTCTTCGTCTCCATCGAAAAGCAGGAGCTCGGTGAAATCCGCTCCTGGGACAGAAATGGTCATGAAATCCTTCAGACTGACCACGTACCCGAGCTCCATAACCATTGTGCTCCTGCCAGGCTATATCGCGCCCTAGGAAAAAGACTTCGCATCGCACAATCCATAACGAAAACGATTAATAGCATTCCACTCGGTTGGGTTGAACACAATGGGAGAACATGTCATAGAAGTCAAGGACCTCGTCAAGAAGTACAACGGGAGGAAGGCCGTGCTAGACGGAGTCTCGTTCTCGGTGGACGAGAGCGAGTTCGTCATGATCTATGGCAAATCTGGCTGCGGAAAGACGACCTTGCTCAACATACTGGGCGGTCTGGACAGGCCAACTTCAGGATCCGTGGTCATAGACGGCGAGAGCATATCGGCTCTCTCCGAGGACGAGCTCGCGAAGATGAGACTCGAGAAGATAGGGTTCGTATTCCAGGACTTCAACCTGCTCATGGACTTGACCGTGAGAGAGAACATCGCTCTCCCGTTGAGGTTCTCCGGAAAGGAGGACGGTGGACGAATAGACACGATGATGGAGAAGTTCGACATCAAGCCTCTCGCGAACGAGACCGCAAACAAGATCAGCGGGGGGGAGGCGCAAAGAGTTGCGATAGCGAGAGCTATGATGAACGAGCCGAGGATCATCCTTGCCGATGAACCGACAGGAAACCTGGACACCGAGAACACTGAGAACGTCATGGAGATGATCGGGCTGATCCGAAGAGACTTCGGAGCAACGATAATACTCGCGACGCATGATAAGGAGCTCGCAAACTACGCGACAGCGAAGGTCTTCCTAGAAAACGGCAAGGCGGTCATCGAAAAATAGATCGACCGATGCTGAATCCGCTAGCTCAAGGGTGAAGGGCTAAGATGACCTGTTTCCCGCATCTTGGGAGGTCAACTGGTGACTGGACCTAGACTCTTTTCTTCTTTCTTACAACAATCTCCCAATAGAAGTATCCTGGCACAGGATATTTGATCCTCCTGATTGCTTTCAGAAGAGGATGTTTTGCCAGTGATTCTCTAGTCGCCCCAATCCGACCCAGAATGACGAATCCCAGCATTGGTTTCCATTCCTGCACCTTCTTATTCTCGATCACTTCCAGACCATGTTTCTCCAGTAGACGGAGGAGTTGCTCATCCTGGTATTCCCTTACGTGAGTGGGGTCTATCACAGATTCACCATTGGCATTCCTGTGGAAATAAAACGCCCATGGCTTCTTGAAGACAGTCGTTATGTAGGCCACTCCGTTTTCTGCTAGCACTCTATGTATCTGATGTATCATTGCATCATCATCTGGAACGTGCTCGATGACCTGAAGCGAGGCCAACACATCCACACCGTTGTTTCCGATATTCTCGAGCTTGCACGCATCGTCGACATAGCACCGAAAATCGCAACTGATTGCTTTGGCAGCCTCGATTCGCTTCGCAGAGATGTCCACTGCCAAAACAGTCTTGTTCTTGAAGTACCCTCTTCTGTCCAAAGCAAAAAGAAGGCTGCCGTCCCCACAACCAACATCCAGAAAAACGTGCCAACTGAAGGATGTTAGGTACTTCGCCAACAAAGGAGATATAGATTCATCATAGAATTGGACATGTTCAGTGGAGTAGCGTTCCCAATCCTCATTCATGGACTCCATTTTGTCAAGCCTTTCCTTCCTTATTGTCTTTTCTCAGACCCAAACTGCAGACCCGTCGAGACACGAGCCACCGACATTGTACACAAATGAACGTACCCCCTGCAAAGCTAATAATAACCCCGCTCAATCCCCGCCGGGGGACTCATCGCGAGCAACGGCATCGAGTTCGCAGCAAGTTTCTTCGTGGCCTTGGGGATGACGTTCGTAGTCATCCCGTGGCTCATACCTCGACTGAAAGCTAGAGGGGTAGTTGGCAAAGATCTAAACAAGCCTTCGAAGCCCGACGTAGCTGAGATGGGCGGAATCGCCGTCGTGGTCGGATTCTTCGCTGGAGTGAGCGTGCTCGTCGCGCTAAACGGCACAAAGAACATTGACATGCTGAACGTCTCACTCTCTGCCGTCCTAGGTGCAGCATTCGTCGGAATGATGGACGACCTGTTCAACCTCAGGCAAAGACACAAATCATTTCTCCCTTTTGTAATCGCACTTCCATTCGCCGCAGCCGTCGACCAACATGTCGTGATACCACATGTCATCGAAATCGATTTCGGCCCTTGGATGATCCTGGTCGCAGCATTCGCGGTCACCTGCGCGGCCAACGCTGCGAACATGCTCGAAGGGTTCAACGGTCTGGGAACTGGCCTGGGAATCATCATGTCCATCACGCTTATCATTTTGAGCATCATGCACGATCGGATGGTTGGAGTGTACTTGTTGGTCCCGCTCATGGGTTCGCTCATCGCGTTCCTCTGGTTCAACAAATACCCGGCCCAGATCTTCCCTGGAGACACGATGATGCTGTTTGTGGGGGCGACGCTGGCCGTCGCAGGAATTCTGTCGAGCCTGCAGGTCCAGACGACATTCATATTCATCCCGATGATCGTCGAGTTCTTCCTCAAACTCAGAGGGCATTTCAAGGCTGAGAACTACTGCTCCGAGGCGGGGAACGGATTCCTTGAGTATCACGGCAGGATAGAGTCACTGACCCATGTGTTCATGAAGCACCTCAGAGTGAGCGAGCGCGAGCTGGTCGCATTAATATGGGGCATCGAGATCGCAATGTGCACAATCGTGATTTCTGTGGATCTTGTTGTGTGAGAAGTCAATGCCCTTCGTAGCCCATCCTAATCTCGGAGTCGAAGGAGAAGAAGGGTTGACACCTCACGCCGTTTTATGGACAAGAGAGGACTCGTAGACTTCTTTCAGCAACGCGTTTCTGCTGGCGATAGAAAACTTGCCGCTTGTGACAGCGCGCTTGCCCTCTGAGCCCATTCTCTCTCTTAGCGTCCTGGAATCAAGGAGCCTCTCGAGACAAACGCTGAGTTCGAGAGCAGTACTTGTTCCATCAACAGACTCGACCGAAAGCTCAGGATGCCCCACACCTCTGCTATCGAAGAAGCGAATAGGTGGATTCACCAGGTAGCCACTGACACCGTTTTCGATTATTTCCGGAACCGCGAAGTGTGAAGCTCCAACGCACGGTAAGCCATATGCCATTGCCTCGAGGAAAGCATATCCGAAGGTGTCCAAATACGTGGGCATCGCGAAGATGTCAGCCCTTGGGTATATCCTTTCAAATAGCTCTTGACGGGGAATCGGTCCCGCAACATACTCGAGATTCATCTCGCTCTTGGCTCTTTCAATTGCCTGCGGAGGGGCGTGTACTCTGACTGAGATGAATGTGAGTTTGAAATCGTGCTTCTTGGTCAGTCTACGACAGGCCTCAATGACCTCTCGGCCACCCTTCCAATAGTACTCGCCGATGAAAAGTATCTCGGGGACATCATGGCTAACCTTCGGAGACGAATGCAAGTCAACATCAATTGAAGGGTACACCACCGTCATCTTGTCGAGAATCGCGCGCTCATTCAAGAGTCCGACAATTGAAGATCTGGCAGCCTCGCAATGCGGAAGGACTTTCCGGCACTTCTCTGAGAGAAGGAACTTCCTAATAAGCTTCCTTGCCCGTTCTGAGGCCATGCGTCTGTGTTGCATGCCCACGAAAGAGGCTACATGCTCAACGTCAACAACATAACGATTAGGGCCAAGGACGAAGAATCCACGACTCGAATGCACCAAATCATAGCCTCGTAGAACGGGAACGCATCGTGGTACATCGAGGAAGTCGTATGCGCCATCGGAGACTCGCCTTAGTAAGCTGTATGAAGGGCTATACAGCCTGTACTCCTCAATTCCCGCGCTCTTCTGTCTCGGGAGGTACTCTATACCGTCAGGAGGGTGTGACACCAAAGTTTGATACAACGGATGCTTGCCTCTGAAAAGATAAACTCTAATCATCCTTGTCGGCGTTTGTTATTGGCCAATCACTATATCAACTTCGGCCCACAGTCATCGCAATTCGTGAGTGAGTCCAGGGTCAGCTCGAATTGGGTTTCGGGTTACGGCCCAGTCACGCATTCCAACGAGCCAGGAAACGCGCGGCCGACTTGCCGGCGAATGATTATATCTGCACACCAATTCTCGTCTGCGGCGGAGATTCCAGACTGCGAGCGGAGTCCAAACATGGAGGGTTAGAAAGGTTTGAGCAATCTTGAGGTCAATCCGGATTCGATTAAGGTCATGATGGTGGGCCCGAAGACCTTCCCTCCAGTCATCGGCGGAATTGAGACTCATGTCTACGAGGTATCGACGAGGCTCGCCTCAAGAGGTATCAATACAAGCGTCATAGTGCCCAACGAAGTGAACAGAAGATCTGAGGAACTCGTGCAAGGTGTGCAAGTCATTCGAGTACCATGCCTCCGGAATCGCTTAGCCCTGAAACTGAGTATTCTGCCCTTCGTCATGGATGAATTCAGGAAGAACAGGGAATGCATATTCCACGCACATGACGCCACAGGAGGTTTTGCAGCAGCCTTTTGCTCCACAGGCAGGAATCTTGTTTACACAATGCACGGTCTAGGCTTCCACAGTGGAGATTGGCCGGCGCCATACAGACAGGGCATACAGTTCATGCAACAGCTCGCGATACGAAAAGCGGCGCATGTCTTCTGCACGGACGCGGCGGCGCTACAGGCGATCAGAAGATTCCGCAAACAGGCGGACATCTTATCAAACGGAGTAGATGTCGATGAATTCGCAAAGAATAAGCTCGCGAAACCCTCGGCCTATGATGCCGATTCCTTCGTCTTCCTATTCGTTGGGAGAATCACGAGAATCAAAGGAATATCGACTCTACTAGACGCTATCCGAACGATACCTCCAGATGAGCGACGTACAATGAGGTTCATGATCATAGGCGACGGACCGCTCGTCGAGGAAGTCAGGGCCGCAGAAAAGGACATTGAGGAGATAAAACTGCTCGGCAGGATCGACCACGCCTTCATCCCTCCGTACTTTGCGCACGCAGACGCTTACGTTCTGCCCTCCATCTCCGAGGGGCTGCCTATTTCACTGCTCGAGGCCATGGCTTCGGGTCTGCCCTCGATAGCGTCGGATGTTGGCGGAATCTCGAGCCAAATTGGGCCGTCGGTTGTGAAACTCATCCCTCCAGGCGACGCCAAGGCTCTTGCGGATGCCATGATACGGCTCCGAAATGACGAACTGACGAAACGAGGTTTGGCCGAGATGGGGAGACGTTTCGTCGCAGAACATTTTTCATGGGACCGAGTCGTAGACCGCCTCGTCGATGTCTACGAGACGATTCAGTCCTCAAGGAGACCGTGAGAGGTGCGCTCTCGGTTTGTTCCTGAGTACCCAGCAAATTGACTTGCCAGGGTGACCAATGATAAGACTGCGGGTGTTGCAGACCATCCAACAATCCTGCCTGCAAGATTTCACCATCGATCTGACATTCTGAGACGTCTCCGTCGACAGAAGGGCCTCGACATTCTCAAAGTCCTTGATATTGCCCATAGTCTTGTCCATGACTATGCACGGATACACATCGCCTTTCGGATCCATGAAAAAGAACCGCGAGCCGGCCGAGCACATGTTAGCAGCGGATGCGCGAATGGCTGAATCGGTGATTCCAGCAATGTGGTATGCCCGAAACCAGTTTTTTGGTGAGAACGACTTAAGGTGATCATCACCGACCTTGCGGAGGTCGTCACCGAAGTTGGGCAATGCCTCGCGAGGGCTGTTGTCAGTCTTCCTGAAGTATATCTCAGAGTTGTGGGCAACAGTAGTAGTGAATTCCACGCCTAGTTCCTTTGAGAGCTTGTAAACGTCGGCGATCTGGTGGCTATTCTCCTTGACGATGGTCATGCCAATCCTCACGTCCCTGATGCCTACCGCCTTTACCGCCTTCACCGTTTCGATGGCTTTCTCGAAGACGCCTTCGACCCCTCTGACACTGTCGTGCACTCCGTCAAGACCATCGATAGAAACGCCAATGCCGAGTTTGGTATGAAAGCCATTTATGGCCTCCATCGATTTTGCTATTCTCTCAGTAAGGAAGCCGTTCGAGGAAATGACTATCCTGCTCCTTGGCGCAGCCTCATGGACGCTCCTGACGACATTGACTATATCAGAGCGTAGGAACGGCTCACCCCCCGTGATATTGATAGTCCTCAGTGAGTCTGGAAGTTTCAGGTACTGATCGGGAGGCAGCTCATCAAACCCAGTCACCTTCCAAATGCTACACATGCTGCATCTTGAATTGCATCTGTAGGTAATGGCTAGAGTCGCTTCCTTGGGACGATTCATTGCGATGATATCGGGAACGGCTATATATTCATTGTCGGTTTGCATCTGCGAAGCTGGACAAGTCCAGTGTGATGGAAGGCCGCTGTTCATTCCAGGCTTGGATATGACGTAGACCCCCAAGACGTGAATGACGTGACCGACCTTGAAGAACCGCCACGTGCCACACTCTGGTGCCTGGGAGGAACTAAGCGAGCAGTGCAGCAGAGAGCGCCGTCTTGAATGCAAAAAACAATAAGTACTGGCCTTCTTTCATAGTGCCAGAGATGAAAGAGCAATGGAGACCCTAAAGTTCCTGATGATATCAACGCATTTCCCTCCGCACCACCTGGGCGGAGATGCAGTTTTCGTAGAGTATCTTTCAAAGGAACTGGTAAGAAGGGGGCACGAGGTCCATGTGTTCCACAATCCTGCAATCTACAAATTGCTTCGAAGCGCCAATCCCGCGATACCTAGAACAGAAGGAGAACTTGATGCAATCAGACATCAATACAGCTCGTCCATCGGAAAGTATGAACCCATCATGGCCCTGACTCTCGGTCGTTGGGGGAGAGCCGTATCGAAGCTGACCGAACTCGAGAGAGAGCTCAACCCCGACGTCATTCACTGGCACAATACAAGGGGGTTCATCGGGAAACCGTTCCCGTTCCCCGGACGAGTGTCCCTGCACACGAGCCATGATTACATGCCCGTTTGTCCGAGATCAAACCTCCTGAAACCAGGAATGAATCTGTGCAAGGATCCGAAATGGTGCACAGTGTGTTGCATGAGATGGGGCAGGCCGCCTCAGCTCTGGCGGACGGGAAGAAGGAGGGTGCTCCGGTTCGACGATGAGCTGAGAGTTATCTCCCCCAGCGAGTTCTTGGCGAACAGGTTGAAGAGCGAAGGGATTCCCGTGCACAAAGTGCTTCCCCTCTTTGTTCCAGACATCAGTGGGAATCTTCCGGTGACTCCTCACGAGAGAGACACATTGGTCTACATCGGACTTCTGGATAAGCACAAGGGAGTCGATGTGTTGTTGAACGCATTCTGCAAGAGTAGTACTAAGCAGGGTTTCAAACTCTGGATCATTGGGGAAGGGCCTATGAAACAGCGCCTAGCACTGAAGGCAGAGCAGTCAGGCGTCAAGGAGAGAGTCATCATTCCGGGCTACCTCGAAAGGATGGAAGCGGAAAAGATCCGAATGAACGCGGCAGCACAAATCGTCCCCTCCGTCTGGTATGAGAATGCGCCTCTGACCGTGATGGAAGCCCTGTCCCTAGGCGTTCCCATAATCGGATCCAACATCGGAGGGCTGCCTGAGATGATTGGGCCCGAAACAGGTTCTGAGATCTTCGAACCCGGAGACGAAGCCAGGCTGTCCGAGCTGATCATATCCCTATGGAATCGGAGGAGTACATTGGAGGAGAGATGTAGGAGGGCAAGGAGGACCTATGAACTCAGATTCACGCCAGAGATACACTTGGCGGAATACATACGACTCGTCACAGCGCTCGGCTGATAGGGAAGATAGAACTGGTTACCAGACGCCGGGATTGTAGACGACAAACCCGCCCCATGGGGAGATCATGAACATAATTGCTCGGTCGTTCTCGGGTCCGCCAATATAGAAAACGTTCGCAGACTCCAGTATCCACGTGTAATTGTTTTCGGGGAGCTTGACCTTGCCGTAAGGGAAAACGTTGACTCCCTGACTAACCCAGTTATCTTCCACAAGACAGTAGATCTTGTCCGAGAGAGTCACATTCCTTTCCAAGTCACCCGGCAAGGAGGCGTGTCTAAGCAGGCCGTAGGTACTCTCGGCTATGTAGCCCAAGCGTTCGTCAGAGAAAAGCAGGGGTGAATCTGCATGCTCTGAGATCCAGGCAGCGGAGTCAATCTCGTAGCCTTGAGTATCGTGTCGGACTCCCAACAAACCATCGCTCTCATACGCGAAGGGGAAGGATACCAGAAGGCACACGATGGTGAGAAAGCCAACTATGTGATAGGCTTTGCGATGCCGATTGTACAGCCAAACGATGGCAGCACCGAGACCAAGAAAGATGAATATATCTATGAAGTCGAAAGTGCGGTAGACTATCTGATGGGAAGGCAACGAGAACCCGTTGAGCATGCCGAATCCCATGATCGAGATGGGGGAGACAATCAACGCAACCTGGATGGCCCGATATTGCGGTCTAGTCTCGAGAATGATCTCCGCGCCATACCATGCTAGGCCGAAGAGGAATGCGGAAGAGGCAGCCAGGAGGAAGTAGACGTCTGAAACCGATGGAGTGTAAGAGAACAAATAGCCCATGTAGTCGAGGGTGATGATGGCGAACAGGCCCACGGCTACAATCGGCGCAAGTGTCCCTCTGAAATGATTATTAATGGAAAGAATCTGGATTGCCACAATACTGACGAGCACGAAGGAGACCCCCAGTAGCATCATCTTGATACCAGAAGACACCCCCAATGCTTGATTAGGTTCAACTGATGAATATAAAATGACTGCCCAGATTATGGGCACAGCTACCGTTACAAGATCCTCCAGATACCTCCTTTTTGGAGCGCCGCTCGAGAGTCTGAAGAACCAGCTCCAAGCAACGAGGTAGGCGAATGCTAATAGAGCAACTAGGGCAACTAGTCGGTCGACTAGCGGCATCAGCATGAGAACTGAGAATACCAGGACTCTGTATGCAGGATGTTTCCTCAGTACGAAGGCAAGGAATGCGAAAACAAGAAAGCAGATACCCAGCATCTCATCCCAAACTGAACCTGTCGTGAACACAAAAGTTCCCATCAAGATTGCTGCAAACGAAGCCGCGACGCCACCCCGGAGACTCCCGGATACATATCTGCCGAGCAAGAACAAGCAGCCGATTGTTAGAACCGCGATAATTGCACCCAGGAACTGAGCACACTGAAAGGGACTAACGCCGAGGGTGCTCGAAGTGAAGGCCAAGAGCGTATGCAGAATCGGCGTAGAGCCGCCATGCGTTCCATACCACGGTACGTCAGAAGTGAATCCCAGATGACCTGAGTTCAGAATCCTGAGAGCGAATTCACACTCAGTCAACGAGTCGTTATTGAACGGGTACTGACTCGTTGACAAGGGGAGAATCCTCGTCATAAATGCCGCTATTGAAAGCACAAGAAAGCACTTCACGGCTGTGAGACCATTTCTGTAGGAACGTCTTCCCCTCACCATATGATTGTCCCCAGCCTGAAACTATCCTCCCAACATGTGCTCCGAATAGATAATCCTTGTCGGACTCACGTTCGACGGAGTCACGGGTCTGCGCTCGAGCCAGCAATCACCTGATAGTAGGCTTCATAACTGGCGACCGCTTTGACGAATTTCATTCTCTTGAGACTCGCTCACTAAGTATTTTCCGAGTTGCTTCATGTCTTTCAGGAAATCGTGCAGGGTCTTCTTGTCCCCCTGCTCCATGGCGTAGGTCACGGCCCATCTCGGCAGTATCAACGCAATGAACAAGAAGATGTGATACACGTACACTGGCCCAGAGAAGTTCGTCTTGACGAAATGGAAGTAACCCACGACATCTCTCCCGATCCGCCTGCCAAGCTTCTTCCAGGACGCTCCAACTTTGTGCCACACCTTCGCAGTCGGAACGTAGGTGATCTTGTGCCCTCGACTCCTCGCATCCATGCAGTATTCGACGTCCTCCGCGCCGAATGTGTAGACTGGGTTGAGGAGTGATGTTCCTGCAAGCTCCCTTTTGAGCATGAGAGCGGCACCAGTGCACCACTCGGTCTCGGCGACCGAGTCGTACTGGCCCTTGTCCGCCTCACCGATGCCGACGTGGAAGAAAACCAGCTCGTACCATGGGTTGATTGCCCCACCGGCGTACCAAATCACATCATTCCTTCCATTGAAGTCATAGTAGAGTATTTTGGGCCCGAGAATGCCGATTCCCTTGTCAGATTCTCCCACTCTGATCATCTCGGTGAGCAAGCCTGGGTCCACAACGGTGTCGTTGTTCAGGAGTAGGATGTACTCCGGATCTACCGCAGCGAGCGCGTACCTCATCCCGATGTTGCAGCCCTCAGCGAACCCATAGTTCCGCTCGTTCCTGATCAGTGTTATCATCCTCTTCGGTGGTACATCAATACCTCGTGAATTCTTCAAAGATACACGTACGGCATCCTCTCTCGCATACTCCACCTTACTTACAGGTTGTGTCCCTCCCTCAAGGCGGAGAATGAAAGACTGGATTTCAGTCCCGCCCTGGCAGTATTCTCTCAGCCTTCGAACAGAATCGTCCGTTGACCCATTGTCAACCACAATGACAAACATGGATTCGTAGGAAACCTGGAACAAGGATTCCAGACACTCGATAGTGTCTCGCCAACCGTTCCAGTTCAAGATGACAACGGCAACCTTCGGTTCCATGCTGGCCCCAGATGCGCATATGTAGACGATAGACTTTTCTGAAGCTGACCTGTACGAGAAATGCCAAATAGAAAGAGGTTCCAGCCGACGATGGTTTCGGAGGGCCTCTGACGCAATTCATGACGTGATAGAGGAATTGCTGATCCGCATAGGTATCTTCCCCGCGCGTCACTAGGTTAGGGGCTATTCTTCTGACAAACACGAGTTCTTACGGAACCCTTCGGCAGTGCTTCTCATCATCAAGCCATTGTCTCATCAACACCGCCAAAGATGGGATCACTTTCATATCACTCCGAGAAACATGACATCAGGCCGATGATCTGAATGCATCAATAGGCGGCTTTGCGACTACCGCACGTGCCTGGGCAATTGAGTCCGGGATGGCTCTCACGGCTTCACTCGTGCACGAACTAGCACCTTCATGAGCACTTGCCGCCATGCAACATAGACCTGGAGAGGGCCTATCAGAAAGGCAGCTGGACGAGATACAGAGTCAATTCCGCTGTCTGATAACACTCGTAGCTGGAGAACTGCTGATTCGCGTCCGTGGTCGAGCGCTCCATCTCCGCAGGGAAGCGAGCATGATCGAGAGTATAAGAGTCGACGTATTCGGAGGGGGTTAGGCTGCCGACTGCGACTACAAACTTGTAATGATTGTGATAGTACTTTGTCACTTCGGGGTGCGTCACGACGTAGCCAACCCCATAGGTCATCAGAGCTAACACGAAATAGTCCACGCTAGGCTGCGGATACTCGAACCACACATACAAATTCCTAGGGAAGGGCGCCCCAGACCCTGTCAAATTACTCACGATATCCTGGCGGGTCACCTCCCCGCTCATTACCATCCAGATGCCGGATCCGAGGAAAGTGGCATGCCCAATTGCCGCGAGTTCAGAAGTCCTCGCGCCGACATTGGAGATAGCATCAGTCCCTTTGAAATTCACGCGCAGATAGGCTGCGTCGTTGAAGACGTCGTCGTTGACGCTCACAGTGTCCCCGTTCGGGTACTCCTTCTCGTTCCAACTCTGCGTCGACCATATCGGAAGAGCTGCGGAGGAAACGATAAGCAAGACGATAATTGACAGGACCGTGAACCTTCTCCTGGAAGACTCCAGGAGCTTCGCAATCCACATCAAGCCAAGGATTGCTACGAACGGAGCAAGTAGCATCGAGACGTAGAGCGAACTGCCCAGGACCGGAATGAAGACGATCAGTACGGCCAGAGGAAAGAGTGTCTCAAGGGTAAGTCGAGAGCTCCTGAACAGGCCCGGAATGCCCATCAATGCGAAAAGCAGGATGAAACCGATCTGGTTCGTGTAGCTGGCAGCCATATTGAGAATGGTTGACAAAGCAGTCGGGTTGATGTCAAGGAGAAATGTCTTCTCGAAACTGGTGAAACCCTGAGTTCCGAAGTGTTCGGAGAAACCCACAACAAAGACGACTATGATAAGGCCGGAGACGACGTTGAACGCCACAGCCATCCTCCTCCTGTGTAGGCTGAACCGTTCAAGGAAGTAGTGTGTCTGAAAAGCAGAAAATAGATAGCCTACGCCAATCAACGCGAGGAGAACCGCCATGTGATGCATGGCCAGACAACCGACGGCGAGGATACCTGCGAGTATGAACAGACGGTTCTGTCCCATCGCAACGGCACGAAACGAAACAAAAACGACAATGGTGAATAGGACGACGAATGGGCCTCGAGCACTAGCATTCCAATACGAAGTGTCCACAAATCGCGATCCAAGGCTGACCAACAGGGTGGCGAGAAGAACATACTCGGGTTTCCTCAGAAACTGCCGCGCAAGCACGAAACAGACCGGACAGAATAATGAGGCGAGAACGAAATTAATCAGGAGTACGCAACTCTCGATGTTAAGGCCAGTAAGTGACGACACTTCCGCAACCAGGAAAGGCATACCTGATGGATATGAGAAAGGATAGTAACCGACGTATGATAATGCGCTAAATGTCCACTTCGCGTAACCGCTGTCAACTATGGAGTACGAAAGCCGATGTATGAAATACGAATCCGTCTGGTTCCTCTCATGCTCCACCAGGGGGTAGCGGACCGCTATCGATATCAGTACTATCGACAGAACAATGAGAAGTACTGTTCTCTTGGGGATCACATTGACCAACTCATTATGTTCTCAAGGCAGC
>Ga0315286_10004601_pt1 | contig 13237 bp, 8 predicted proteins | sample YL17G10_0_MG_FD_205038 | JGI IMG/M metagenome (GOLD analysis project Ga0315286, IMG submission 205038) | Sediment microbial communities from Yellowstone Lake, YNP, Wyoming, USA - YL17G10_0 | ecosystem: Environmental > Aquatic > Freshwater > Lake > Sediment | place: USA: Wyoming | collected... | reverse complement strand
GGAGCACACCGGGGCGTATTGCGGCGGCGACTACTTGTCTGCGGTGGAGCCAGAGAGCGATGGCCAACAGGATAATGCCTGGAAGGCCGAGCAGCGCCGCCAGCGCCAGCACGGTCAGGGGAATGTAGGCGAACTCCGATTCGCCCCCCACCATCCAGAGAAACCACCCCACGGCCCCGACCAGCAGGCCGACGCCCAGCAGGATTCCGCCCAGCGGGGCGAGCCAGGCAAAGGTGGAACGCGGGTCGTCCAGAGGCCGCGCCGGCTCGTCCTGGCTGTTCGTGTCGGGTGGTGGCCCGCTCGTCATGTTCGTCGACATTTCCCAAGGGACCCTTCCATCGTGCTTTTCCGGCCCCTTTCCCCTATTCTCTCCGCCCCCGGGCGCGGCGCAAGGGCGGGAGGCAGAGCAGCCTTGGTCAGCGGTTGGTGATGTCGTCGCCGGTGCCACCCTTGCCGAACCAGTAGTAGGTCTTGGGGAACTTGGCGGGGTCGGGCGAGACGCCGTCGTTGGTGTCGTCCTTGCCGTCCGGGCCGCAGGACCAGATCACCGGCTTCATCGTCGCCGGGTCAACGCGGAACATGATCTCGTGGCCCCAGGTGTCCACCACCGTGCCGTTCTTCAGATAGCGCTCTTTCACCTCGCCGAAATAATCCTGGGTGGTGTTGATCTTGGCGCCCGGGAGGCCTCGGAGTTCGACGTAGACGTCCTTGCCCCTGATCTCGGTGGTGGCCGTCACCGAGTCCGGCTTGGCCCAGGGATACTGACCGTTCTCCAGCCGGAAATTGTCGCAGGCCAGATTAAGCTCTAGGATCACGCTTCTCGTGGGAATCACGAGGCTCGGCTTGTTCCGACGGCTGAAACAAAAAACTACGGTCAATATTAGGGCGACTATTGTAGTCGCAGTGAGCGTCAATTCGATCACCCAGGACTTGGTCCGCTTGGGCGGCTTGTAGGTCGGCGCGTCGATGGTTTCGTCAGGCTCGGGCATAGGCACGGTCCTCCTCCCCCCATTTTCCCCGCCCCCGGGCGCGGCGCAAGGGCGGGAGGGCTTCGGCGGATGTAAAGGCACTCGGCGCTACTTCACGTCTCCGATCAGGAACGGCGAGGCCGGCAAGCCGGCGGCGTTGTACAGGTTGCCGTCCGGCCACTCCCGGCAGGCGTAGCGCACCACCAGCGGCCCGGCCAGCGGCCTGCGCCGGTCCGCCGCCCATTATCGGCCGCGCGGGGCTTTTTCCAGGATTTTCCGCCGAACCGGGGCGGCGCCGCGGTGTACCTATATAACGAACAGTGTTCTGTAGGCGGGCCGGGGGGCCGGAGGGGCGATCCGTGGATGAGCTCAAGATCGGCGGCCGGCTGAGCGGGCTGCGGCGCCGCAGGGGCCTGTCCCTGCGGGCGCTCTCGCGCCAGTCGGGGGTGGCCCTGAGCTTCCTCTCGGCGCTGGAACGCGGGGCCAACTCGGTGTCGGTGGGCAAGCTCAAGACCATCCTCGACGCGCTGGGCACCGGGCTGGGGGAGTTCTTCGCGGCCCAGGCCGCGCCGCCGGCCAAGGTGGTCTACCGGCGCGGGGACCTCGCCGAGATTTCCGGCTCGAAGCATGGCCTGCGCTTCCTGGAGGTCGCCGCGGGACGCCCCGGCCGCGCGCTCCAGCTCATTCTGGAGAACTACGCGCCCGGCGGGGACACCGGCCCGGAGCTCTACCGCCACGAGGCCGAGGAGGCCGGGCTGGTCCTCAAGGGCCGGCTGGAGCTCACCGTGGACGGCCAGAGCTGGATGCTCGGCCCCGGCGACGCCTACTACTTCGACAGCCGCCGGCCGCACCGGGTGCGGAACGCCGGCCGCGGCCCGGCCCAGGCCGTCTCGGTCAACACCCCGCCGAGCTTCTGAGGAGGACTGGCGATGAGAAGCCTGCTGCTTTTCAGCCTGGTGACGACTCTGGTGAGTTGCCCGCTCTTGGCCGCCGAGCCGGCTCCGGCGCCGGAGCCCAAGCCGGTGGGCGTGAAAAGCCTGCCGGCCAACCAGTGGGCCGAGCTGCCGCTCTCCGGGTGGAAGGGCAAGACTTGGTACGGCCCGGGCATCCACTTCGGCTTCTGCGGGGCGGGCTCCCTCGGCGTGGTGGTCCTCGACGGGGCGACGCTCAACAAGGATGCCCACATTCAGGACGTGAGCACCGCCCGGGTCCGCAAGCTCGACTCCGCCACCGGCGCATGGACCGAGCACGCCGCGGCCGCGCTGGAGGTCGGCTTCAAGGACATCTACAACGCCGGAATCCTTGAACACCTGCACGGCACCCAGCTCTGCTACGACCCGGACCGCAAGGTGCTGGTGGGGCTGACCGCCACCAACCTCGACGGCCGCGGCCGGACCGTCGAGTTCGACCTGGAGGCCAAGAAAGCCTCGGGCCACAAGCCCGACCCCTCGCCGCCGGTGGTGACCGCGGCATCGCTCTGCTACGACCCGGTCAACAAGGAGGTGTTGCTCGCCACCGGCGGGTTCTCGCCGGTCGGCGGCACGGAGGGCACCTGGCTCTACGACGGCGCCAAGAAGCAGTGGCGGCGGCTGGAGACGCCCAAGGAGATGGACGAGGTCCGGCTGCCGCTCCAGCAGGCCCGCGACCGGTTGATCACCCTGCGCTGGCTGGTCTGGAAGAACCTCGAGTTCCGGGCCACCGGGCGCGAGAAGCTGCTCGAGGAGCGCTCCAAGGGCGAGGCCCTGGCCAAGGAGACCGCGGAACTGGCTGCCGAGTTCAAGAGACTCGGCGAGTTGGCCGGGACGAACTCGGCCAAGGCCGAGCGGCCCTACCACAAGAGCTGCCTGGCGGCGGCGGGGAAGCTCCTGGGCGAGGCCGCCGGGAAGCTCAACGGCGGCGACGCCAAGCTCAAGGCCGGCAGCCCGGAGGAACTGGAGGGGCTCTATCGCGCGAGTGTGGTCCCGGCGCTGGAGACGGTCGAGAAGGCGGTCTCGGAACTGGCCGTCGCCCCCGAGCCGCGGATGAGCGCGCGGCTGGCCTGCGACCCGAAGAACAAGCTGATCGTGTGCTTCGGCGGCGACGGTCAGCGCTGCGCGTGGGGCGACACCTGGGTCTACCACTGCGAGGGCCGCTGGTGGGAGCGGCGGCACCCGGCGGCGCACCCTTCGCCGCGCAATTCCCGGGCGATGGCCCACGACGCGAAAAACGGGGTAACCGTGCTGGTTGAATCGGTCCAGTGGGGCCAGCAGAACGACCCCGCCACTTGGGTCTATGAGGCAGCCGGGGACCAGTGGAAACGCCTGGACATCCCCACCAGCAAGGAGATCTTCTGGCTGGAGTACGACGCCAATGCCGGGTGTCTGGTGGCCTTCAACCACGACATGAACAAGGCCTGGGTGCTGCGGCTGGACCCCGCCGGAGCGAAGCCAGGGGAAGCCAAGGAGGCCCCGGAGGTCGCCTGGGCGGCGGCGACCGGCGAGCACGTCCTGCGCGACGCCGCCACAGTGGCGGAGCTGAAGAAGTACAAGGCCGAGATGGACGACTGGGTCAAGGGCGTGGCGGCCAACACCTGGGTGGCGGTTCCGACCCGCGGCACCGGGCGGCCCAACTGGGGCCGCACCTGGAGTTCGATCGTCTACGACCCGGACCGCCTGCAGATCTACTACCGCGACGGCGGACACGGCTCCTACCACGGCGCGGATACCGACCACTACGACCTGCCCACCGGCCGCTGGTTCCGGTCCGACGGGCGCGACGTTCCGCCCTGGCCGATGGGTTCATACTTCGGCTGGGGGCGCTCGTTCAGTTACGCCCCTTGGGCGGTGCACAGCTACAAGTACGGGCTCTTCCTCAACCCGCTCAGGAGCAGGCTCCAGCGGGCGATCGGGCAGTCCGGCAGGATGGAGAATGCCGGCCCCGGCTCGGTGCTGGAGTACGACCCGGATACCGGCCGCTGGGCGCGCGAGTTCCAGCCGCTGGGCGCCGGGGCCGGAGGGGCCTTCGGCGGGGGTGTGACCGTCCCGGGCGTGCCCGGCGGGATGCTGAGCATCGACAACTTCTCGCGCTACGGCCAGAAGGACGGCGAGGCGACCCTCTTGACCAAGGACGGCCCCAGGCAACTCAAAGGCCTGGGCACGCTGCCGCGCGCCCACGACGACCACTGTTTCTGCTGGTTCTTCGACCCCAAGCGCAAGCGGGCCATGTATTACGGCGGGCCCAAGGACAAGCACGAGCTCTTCGCGCTGGACGTCGCCGCCGAGGCGCCCAAGTGGCAGAAGCTGGAGGTCAAGGGCGCTGACGGCAAGCTGCCCATGTCTTCGCGGGAGGTCGTCTACGTCCCGAAGCACGACGTCTTCCTGATGCTGGCGGCGGCCGAGAACCCCTATGCCAAGGGGATTTTCGAGGAGGTCTGGTCGCTGGACCCCCAAAAGAACGTCTTCGCGCGCTTGCCGTTGGCCGGCGGCGCGCCCGCCTACGGGGGCGTCTCCAACGGCCTGCAATACGACCCGGTCACCGACCTGTGCTTCTACATCGCGGCCGGCAGCGGCGCGCCACCGATGTTCGCCTTCCGCTACGCGCCGGAGAAGAAGTAAGGGTTGGCCGCCCGCCCCGGTTGGCTCAGGGTGCGGCGCACTCGGCGCTGGCGGCGGCCTCGAAGCGCACCACGGCCACCCGGCGGTTGGTGGTGTCCATCACGAACACCTTGCCGTCGGCCGTCGAAACGTAGCCGGGGCTGGCCAGGGCGATTTCCGGCTCCGGAAACCTGCTGCCCGGCCCGGCCGAGTCGGCGTTGCCGTAGCGGCCGATGCGCGCGAGCTGGTTGCCGTTGGTGTCCAGCATCTCGACCGAGTACCGGAAGGGGTTCGGCGCGAAGACCCGGCCGTATTCGTCCACCGCCAGTTGGGAATTGTAGCAGGCGCAGCCCGGGTCGGGCATCAGCCCGTCGCCCGAGCTGGGGATGATCCCGCAGCCGGGGTAGCGCCAGGCGGCGCCGGCGACCTTGACCTCGTAGCCCAGGTAGGCCGAGCGGTAGGAGGTCGCCTCCGCCGGCGCGTTTTCGAGCTTGTCGGTCGCCTTGGGCTCGCCGTACTTGGCGTCCTTGAGGTTCCAGGGGTGCTCGCCGTAGACGGCGCCGCCGGCGGGGCCGAACTTGAACACCGAGCCCCAGTGCCAGAGGTAGGAGTTGTAGTAGACGTAGCACCAGGGCGCCTCCCGCTCCGCGCCGCGCCAGTAGGTCCAGCCCTTGGCCGGGACCTTGCCCATGAAGGCGGCCGGGAAGGGCTTGTCGGCGGGCTTGACGTTGATGCCCAGGTAGAGGTTGCCGGCGGCGTCCAGGCCCAGGCCGCAGTCGCCGTAGCCCAGACCGTCAATCAGGTTCTCCTTGAGCAGCTTGCCGTCCGGACCGTAGACGTCCACCCGGCCGCCGTAGGCGTCGGCCTGGCCGTAGTTCGAGTTGCGCGAGACGTAGAGGTTGCCCTTGAGGTCCACGGCGATGCCGGGCATGCCCATGTTGGGGCCGAAGCCGCGGTAGCCCTTGGTCACGATCTTGTTCGAGCCGGTCCCCGGGAAGGCCAGCGGCTTGCCGGACGGATCGAAGCGGTAGACGGCGTTGTCGCGGCCGCCCATCACGTAGACGTTGCCCTCCCGGTCCAGGGTCACGTAGGTGCCTTTGCAGAAGTGCGACTTCTTGCCGGTGGCCAGGTCCAGCTGATAGACTTGGACCTCGCCGTTCTCATAGATCAGCGCGCGGTTGCGCGCGGGGTCGCCGGCGATGTAGGTCGGGTGGTGCATCGCGTTGTCGTTGTCGACCGCGGCGCCGGGTTCGAGCGCGGCGCCCTTGTCGGTCACCGGGAAGAGGCCCCGGCCGGCGACCCAGAGCCTGGCCGGCGAGGCGGCGGGGTCCAGGGCCATGACGCTCATGCCCTTGGCGTCGAGTTTCGCCAGCTCCTTGGGCGCGTCCTTGCCCCAGGGGGAGAACTTCCGGAGCACGGACTCCTCCCCCCACAGCCGCCCCCAGCGCGGAGCCAGGTTGACCGACAGGACGTAGAGCTCCCCGCCGGCCGGGTGGACCGCGATCTGCTGGGGCTTGTCCGCCGGGAACTTGCCGAGCAGCTTGCCCTCGGCCGAGAAGACCATCACCCGATTATTGCCCCAGTCGCAGACGTAGAGGTTGCCGGCCTTGTCCACCGCCAGGCCCTCGGGAGTGTTGAAGTGCTCGTCGTCGGCGCCGGACTCGTCCTTGCCGAGCCAGAGGGCGCCGGCCTCCTTGTCGGACCACTTCAGGCGCAGCACGCCGTTGCGCTTGGCGCTGAACCGGCTGTGGGGGCCGACCGACACGTAGGTCCACTCGCCGTCCGGGCTGACCGCCAGGTGATCGAAGAGCCCCACGGTGCCTTCGCCCGCGCCGCCCAGCATCCGCTCGGTGCCCTTGCGGAGCCGCGGGCCGACGAAGCTCACGCCCTCCGGCGCGCCGCCCTCCGGGTGGACGGCCAGCAGGTAGCGCGGCGAGCCCTGCTCGGCCATGGTCCCCAGGGCGCTCGCCATCACCAGATGCCCCTTGGGACTGAGGGCCATGTTCTGGTGATGCAGGCCGTTGATCAGCGGATAGGTGGTCCGGGCCAGGGCGTTGTGCAGGAGCGGCAGGCGCTCGCCCTCGACCTCCAGCGTGCCCACCGGCGCGGTGCGCTCCTTGGGGGTGTTGACCGCGTAGGGGATGATGGTGCGCAGGTACTTGCCGGTCTTGTCGAGGACGCGCATATCCGTGCCGCCCCGGAAGCTCTCGGACATGAGCACGAACACTTCGCCGTCCTTGCCGACGGCCAGGCCGACGATGCCGACCAGGGTGTTGCCGTCGAAGCCGGCGTACTTGTCGAGCCGGGGCTTGAGCCCGGCCAGCACGCGGACCTTGAAGCCGCCGCCGGCGGCGGGCTTGCCCAGGTCGTCCCGGCGGTCCCAGGAGATTACCTGGGCCAGCGCGTCCTTCTTGAAGGGCTCGGGCGCGTTCTTGCCCAGCAGCCCCGCGGCCAGGTGCCGGACGACCTTGCCGCCGCCGTCGAGAATGGCCACCTCCACGTCGGTCGGCGCGGAGACCTCGAAGCTGATCTTGACCGCGTCCCCGGCAGCCTCGGCCTTGGGCGCCGCGGCGAACTTGACCTCGCCGTCCTTCTTGGTGTCCTGCGGCGCCTCGTAGGTCCCGGCCAGGGCCGAGCCGGCCGCCAGGGCCAGCGCGACGCCGAGCCGAGCCAGCGTGAAACCTCCGCGGATCATGGGCAGCTCCTTCCTGCGGGCGGTGGGAGAAAAAGGGGTCAGGACCCTTTTGTGCCGAGCACCCGGAGGGCCGTTCCGGCAAAAGGGTCCTGACCCCTTTTTCTCCGGTTATCTATTACCCTCCGGGCCGGCCGGATGCAACCGGAAATGGGGCCTTGCGGCGCAGCCGCCGCTTGCGCCGCCGGCGTGGGCGCGGATAATCCCGGGTCGGAGGCCGTATGCCCGACGCCGTCGAGCAGCCAGCGCCCGTCAAGCCGCCCCGCATCTGGCGGCCGATGGCACTGTGGTCGGCGGGGCTGCTGCTGGCGCTCGGCCTTATCTGGTTCGTAGCGGCGGTGGTGGTGCCCTACTATCAGGTGCGGGCCATGTTCAAGTTACGCGCGCTAGACGTGGACGGATTTTTTTACGAGGAGGGCGTGAGAGTCCTTGGTGGCCCGGAGCGGGCTCTGCCGAAGATTCGGGTCTATCTCCGGTTCCCGTCGAAGTTAGCACCTTGCCGGGATTTCGCCTTGGTCATGATGGGCGGGTGTGGCAGGGCTGCGGTGCCGGACCTGATTGCCGCGCTGGGCCATCGCGACCCGATGATGCGGATCGGTGCTGCCGAGGGGTTGAGAAACATTCGCCCCGGGGCTGCGGAGGCGGTTCCTGCTCTGCTCGCGGCGCTGAGAGATAAGGTTGATGACGTTCGCTTCCATGCCTGCTATGCCTTATCGTCCGTGGGTGCTGACTCTGCGCTGGCTGGCCCCGCACTGGCCAGGGCGCTTGAAGATACCGTCAGCGGTGTCCGTGGCGCTGCCGCCGGCGCTTTAGGCAGGATCGGCCCGGCGGCGAAGGAAGCAGTCCCGGCCTTAACCAAGGCGCTGACGGACCGAGTCGCAGATGTGCGTTTGCACGCGGTCTACGCCTTGTACTGGATCGGGCCGCAGGCGAAGGAGGCAATCCCCGCACTGGAAAAGGCACTGCAAGATGAGAACAGCAACGTTCGGGCTGCTGCCGCCGACGCGCTGGAAAAGATCAGGGGAGAGGACTCGCCGAAATGACCGCGCCGACCGCTCCCGATCCCCGGCGCCCGGTTCCCGACGCCCAGGCCGTCGCCAAGCCCGCTCCTACCTGGCGGCCGATGGCGCTGTGGTCGGCGGGTATCCTGCTCGCCCTGGGGCTGGCCTGGTTCGTCGGCGCGGTGGCCGTGCCGGCCTGGCGAACCCGCGCGGTCCTCAGCGACCTCGCGGCCTCGTCGGTCTGGCGGATGAGAACGACCTCCCTGCCGCTGGACTGGAGCTTCGCCGACAAGCAGGCGCTGGCCGGCAACGCCATCGCCGCGCTCGGCGGGCCGGAGCGGGCCATCGGGCGGCTCCGGCTCTACCTGCGCTTGCCCGCCCGGCTGGCCCCCCAGCGGGAGGCCGCGGTCTTCACGCTGACCCTCTGCGGCCAGGGCGCGGCCGGTGACCTCACCGCGCTCGCCCGCCGGCCCGAGACCGCGTTCTACGCCTTCTGCGGGCTGAGCTTCCTCGGCCCGAGCGCGCACCCGGCGCTCGAAGCCGCGCTGCGCTCACCCGACCCGCAGGCGCGCCGGCTGGCCGCATCGGCGTTGGCCGAGCTGGCCGCCGGCAGCGCGGAGGCCCTCCGGCTGCTGGCCGAGGCGCTGGGCGACGGAGCCTGGGCGGTCCGCGTGCTCGCCGCCACGGACCTGTCCGGGAGGCTCTCGGAGGCCGGCGGCGAGCGCGTCGCTGACCTGCTTTGCGAAGCCCTGGCCTCCGCCAACCCCGACGCCCGCGAGGCCGCCGCGCTGGCCGTCGTCTGGTCCCCGCCCCGGTGGTGGAGCAAGGAGCAGCGCTCGCGGCTCGCCGCCCTGGGGCCCGCCCTGGAGAAGCTGCTGGCCGACGGGGACCGCCGGGTGCGCCTGTGCGCCGCGGCGGCCCTCTGGGGCCTGGAGCGCCGCCCCGAGGACGCCGCCCGGGAAATCATCCGCCAAGCGCTCGACGCCGAGACCGCCGTGCAGGGCGACCTCGCCCGTTTCCCCTTCGACGGCCGGCGCATGTACTGCCAGCTTGAGAGCGACGAGCTGCTGACCATGACGGCCGGCGTCGTCATCCGCGACCTGTCCAGGTCGCCCGCCGCCAGGGCCCTGCCGGGCTTCGAGCCGGCGCTGGCCAAGGCCCGACTCATCACCAAGTCGGCCAACCTCAGGTGGAAAATGAGCATGCCCACCGACGAGGAGCCTCCCAAGCCGTAGTTTCGAGGAACTTTACAGCCGCTTCGCGAAGCCAGTTTGCTGCACATCAGCGTATGCACACATCCGTATCCCTCGCAATCGCGCCACTTGCGATCAGGGACTGTGCAACGACCCTGCAACCCGCGTTGCGCGAGGCGACTTACGCACATAGCATAGAGCTCCTAAGTGCCTGAAACACAATGGGTTGCAACTTGACTGCCCCCGAGCCGCCGGCCAGTCAAGTCCGGAAAGCGATATAAAACCCTGCAAAACATGGCAAAAGTTGACCAAAGATGACCAAAGTTGACCGACCACCCCCCACTTTCGCTGAGATTACAGAGGGCCGGCGGTGGCTGGTAGCCACTGGAAAGGGGTGGGTCCCGAGCTGCAGAAAAAGAAAATCCGGAAACCGCAAGTCGCGTCGGGAGAACGACTTACGACCGCCATTTTCTTTTTCCGAGCAAAAAACTGTCATAGGGTAGAGGAGGAGGTGAAGGCCGATGACCGAAGCGGAGCGCGCCGCCGTGCGTAGCCGTCCATTCGCGGCCCCGGCGTGCCAGCCCATCCTTGAGCGGCTGGAATGGAAGGCCTGGAACCTGATCCTCTGGGGGTTGGACTGCGGCGACAAGAAAGTGATCCGGTTCTACCTGGACACCTTCCGGCGCCTGCCCGACGGCTCAGTGCGGGCCAGGCCGCTGCCGCGCCTCCAGCCGCTGGCCGTCAAGCCGATCCGGCCGCCGACGTTGGAGAAGCTCCAGGCCCAGGACCGCCGCCGGGCGCGCGAGACGGCCCGAGAGCTCGCGGCCGAGGCCATCGTCGCGGACATCCACGCCCGCGGCGCGGAAACCTACGCGGCCCTGGCCGCGGTGCTGCCGGCCTGGCGCCAGCCGCGGACCAAGCGGCGTTGTGCTTCCCGGCGCCCCCGGCGCGCCGGCGGGCGGTTGGGCGCCGGCCGAGGCGCGACGAGGAAGCTAGGTCCCCAGCCCGCCGGCCCCGCACCAGCGCTCGTAGCCCCAGTACAAGAGCAGGCCGTCGGCGACGCACAGCGCGGCCATGGCCTCGGCCACCGGCACGAAGCGCGCGCAGATGGTCGGGTCCCGCCGGGTGATGCTCGGCAGGTGGGCGTTGGCCAGCCTGGCCATGTCGATGGTCTCCTGGTCAATGGAGATGGTCGAGGTCGGCTTGACGCACACGCGCATCACCAGCTCGTCGCCGTTGGAAATGCCCCCGTCAATGCCCCCGCCGTGGTTGCTCCGGTAGCGGACCGTCCGCTGCGCGTCGAAGTAGGGGAGGTCGTTGGCCTCCGAGCCCTTCATGCGCGCCAGGCGGAAGCCGTCGCCCAGCTCGAAGCCCTTGCAGGCCGGGATGCTCAGCATCCCGTGGGCCAGCGTGGCGCTCAGCTTGTCGAAGACCGGCTCGCCCACCCCGGCGGGCACCCCGCGGACCCGGACCTCGACCACCCCGCCGACGGTGTCCCCGGAGTCCTTGGCCTCCAGGGTCTTCCGGATCATCAGCTCGGCGGCGGCGGGGTCCGGGCAGCGGATGATGTTCTTCTCGGTCCCGGCCAGGACCTGCTCCCAGGAGACCGGCGGGCACTCCACGCCGGCGCACTCCCGGACGAAGCCGGCCACCCGGATGTCGTGGCGCGCCAGGCACTTCTTGGCCACCGCGCCGGCGGCCACCCGCGCCGCGGTCTCGCGCCCGGAGGCGCGCCCGGCCCCGCGCCAGTCGGCGTAGCGGCCGTACTTTACTCTATAGGTATACTCGGCGTGGCCCGGCCTGGCCAGGTCCCGCTTCTGCCGGTACTGCTCGACGTGGACCGGGTGGCGGTCCACGTTGCGGATCAAGAGCCCCACCGGCGCGCCGGTGGTGAAGCCCTCCATCACCCCGGCGACCACCTCGACGCGGTCGGCCTCCTGCCTGGGGCTGTCGATCGGGGTGGTCCCCGGCCGGCGGCGGTCCAGCTCCGGCTGGATGTCCGCCTCGGAGAGGGCGACTCCCGCGGGCACGCCGTCGACGATGGCCGAGAGCGCCTCGCCGTAACTCTCCCCGCAGGCGGTCAGCCGGAAGGCGCGGCCGAAGGTGTTGCCCAGCATGCTCTGCTCCTTTCCGATGGCGCGGGGATTATAACCCGGCGGACCGCCGGCGCAACGTCATTGAAAATCGCCTCGCCCTCCGGCTATAATCGTCGCCGGGCCCGCGCCGGGCGCGGGCCGGGTTCGCCGGCCGAGGGGGAAGAGGATAACGCCATGGCCCAGTACGTCGTCGCCATTGCCGGAGCCACCGGAGCGGTCGGCGCCGAGATGCTCAGGACCCTGGAGAAGCGCCGCTTCCCGGTGCGCAAGCTGCGCCTGCTGGCCAGCGAGCGCTCGGCGGGCAGGCGCCTCCGGTTCCACGGCGCCGAGGTGGCCGTCGAGAAGCTCTCCGAGGACAGCTTCCGGGGCGTGGAGCTGGCGCTCTTCTCCGCCGGCGCGGAGCGCAGCCGGAGCTACGCCCCCGCGGCGGTCTCGGCCGGCACCGTGGTGGTGGACAACTCCTCGGCCTTCCGGATGGATGACACCGTGCCCCTGGTCGTGCCCGAGGTCAACCCCCAGGAGACCTTCAAGCACCGCGGGATCATCGCCAACCCCAACTGCTCGACGATCATCGCGGTCGTGCCGCTCTGGCCGCTGCACCAGGCCGCCAAGATCACCCGGCTGGTGGCCGCCACCTACCAGGCGGTCAGCGGCACGGGCGCCAAGGCCATCGAGGAGCTCGAGCAGCAAGTCCGCGCCTGGGCCAAGGGCGAGCCGCTGCACAACAGCGTCTACCCGCACCAGATCGCCTTCAACGTCCTGCCCCAGGTGGGCGCCGCGGACGCCTCCGGCTATACTCAGGAGGAGAAGAAGCTGCTTCACGAGACCCGCAAGATCTTCGCCGACGGGCACATCCGGGTCTCGGCCACCTGCGTGCGCGTGCCGGTCTTCCGCGCGCACAGCGAGGCGCTCTTCATCGAGACGGAGCGGAAGCTGGCCGTCGCCGAGGCCCGCGCGATCCTCGCCAGGGCCCCGGGGGTGATCCTCAAGGACGACGTCAACGCCCACCAGTACCCCATGCCCATCGAGGCCTCCGGGCGCGACGAGGTGCTGGTCGGCAGAGTCCGGGAGGACAGCTCCTGCGACCGGGGCCTGGCCCTCTGGGTGGCCGGCGACCAGCTCTTGAAGGGCGCGGCCCTCAACGCCGTGCAGATCGCCGAGATCCTCTACGGGCTCAAGCACTAGCGGCTGGCCCGGAACGTCCGGCGCCGTGCGCACCATCAAGCTGGTCATCGAGTACGACGGGGCCCGCTACGCCGGCTGGCAGGCGCAGCAGAACGGGCCGGGCATCCAGGAGGAGATCGAGCGCGCGGTCTTCAAGGTCACCGGCGAGAAGCTGCGCGTCGCCGGCAGCGGCCGGACCGACGCTGGCGTCCACGCTCGGGGGCAGGTCGCGACCTTCCAGACGGCCAGTGCCATCCCCGCGGGGAAGTTCGCCGCGGCCCTGACCGCCCACCTGCCCGAGGACCTCGCCGTCTTGGCCTCCGAGGCGGCCCCGGAGGGCTTCCACGCGCGCAAGTCGGTGGTGTCCAAGACCTACTGTTACCGGATACTGAACCGCCCGGCGCGGCCGGCGCTTGAGCGCGGCAAGGTCTATCACCTGGTTCCCAAGCTCGACGTGGAGCGGATGCAGCGTGCGGCCCGGCTCTTGGTCGGCCGGCACGACTTCCGGGCCTTCACCACCGCGGCCTGCGCGGCGGCCAGGAAGCGCGGCT
>Ga0315286_10004600_pt1 | contig 13237 bp, 12 predicted proteins | sample YL17G10_0_MG_FD_205038 | JGI IMG/M metagenome (GOLD analysis project Ga0315286, IMG submission 205038) | Sediment microbial communities from Yellowstone Lake, YNP, Wyoming, USA - YL17G10_0 | ecosystem: Environmental > Aquatic > Freshwater > Lake > Sediment | place: USA: Wyoming | collected... | reverse complement strand
CCTCGATCGAGAACTTCGGGAGCATGAACGTGATCTGCTCCGATAAGACCGGCACTCTGACGGAAGGGGTCGTGCGGTTGCACTCCGCCCTGGATGTGGAAGGCGCCCCAAGTGAGAAGGTCCTGCTCTACGCGTATCTCAATGCGTTTTACGAGACAGGCTTTACGAACCCGATCGATGAGGCCATCCGCACCCATCGCCCATTTGACCTGTCCGGCTTTCAGAAGCAGGACGAGATTCCGTATGATTTCCTCCGGAAGCGTTTGAGCGTCCTGGTGTCACACGAGGATACGCATCTGATGGTGACCAAGGGCGCGCTGCCGAATGTGCTCGCCGTCTGTTCCTCGGCGGACACTGGAGGAGGAGCGCTCGTCGAGATTGCCGCGGTGCGGGAACGGATCCAGGGGCATTTTGAAGAGTTCAGCACGCAGGGCTTCCGGACGCTCGGCGTTGCATACAGGAATATGGGCACGGGATCGGTCATCCACAAGACCGACGAAGCCGGCATGACGTTCTTGGGGTTCCTCGTGCTCTTTGATCCGCCCAAGCCCGACATCGTCAAGACCATTGCCAGCCTGAAGGATCTCGGCGTGTCCTTGAAGATCATCACGGGGGATAACCACCTGGTCGCGGCCAGCGTCAGTCGCCAGATGGGACTATCCAATACACGCATCATCACCGGGCCGGAGCTACGCCAGATGAGCGATGGCGCGCTGCTCACCCAGGCGGTGGCCGCGGACGTCTTCGCGGAAATCGAACCCAATCAGAAAGAACGCATCATCCTCGCGCTCCGGAAGGCGGGCAATGTCGTGGGGTACATGGGTGACGGCATCAATGATGCCTCGGCGCTCCATGCCGCCGACGTCGGCATTTCCGTGGAGAGCGCCGTGGATGTCGCCAAAGAGGCCGCGGACATCGTGCTGCTCGAAAAGGACCTGTCGGTGCTGGTGCAAGGCGTACGTGAAGGGAGGACCACCTTCGCGAACACGCTGAAATATGTGTTCATGGCGACCAGTGCGAACTTCGGCAACATGTTCAGCATGGCTGGCGCGTCCCTCTTTCTGCCGTTTCTCCCATTGCTGCCCAAGCAGGTGTTGCTCACCAATCTCATGAGCGATTTCCCCGAGATGGCGATCGCGACTGACAGCGTGGACAGCGAAATGGTGGCCTATCCTCGGCGCTGGGACATCAAGGCGATACGCAAGTTCATGATCACCTTCGGCCTGCTGAGTTCGGTATTTGACTACCTCACCTTTGGTGTCCTGGTGTTTATCTTGCGCGCGACGCCGGAACAATTCAGGACCGGCTGGTTTCTGGAATCCGTTGTGTCAGCGTCATTGATCGTGCTTGTGATTCGAAGTCGGAAACCGTTTTTCAAGAGCAGACCATCGACGTACCTGGCCACGGCGACGCTCTTGGTTGTCATCGTCACGCTGACCTTGCCCTTCACCCCGCTCGCGCGGGTCTTTGGATTTGGCCAGCTGCCAATCTCGTTCCTGCTGATAATGGGGATCATCGTCGCGCTTTACCTTATTGCCGCGGAGATCGCGAAGACGCTCTTTTACCGGAAGGTGAAAGTATGAAAAAGAGGCACTCAGTCTCCCGAGTCCGAAATGCGTGTACGTGAGCCTGCCTCGGTGGCCATCCCCTCCGAGACCTAGGATTTCGTCGCCACCCAAAAAACGCACGCGAAGCGATCGGAGGCAGCCATGCCCCAGACCCCCCATACCGAACGCCACTTCACCGGCACCGAAACCGTGCGGGACATCGTCATTGGCATGTCGGATGGCCTGACGGTCCCGTTTGCCCTTGCGGCGGGCTTGTCCGGCGCGGTTGACACCACGCGGATCATCGTGACGGCGGGATTGGCCGAAATCGCCGCCGGGTCGATCGCGATGGGACTCGGTGGGTATCTCGCCGCGAAGAGCGATGCCGAACACTACCACGCAGAGCGGAACCGAGAGGAAACGGAGGTCACAGAGAAACCGGAGGCCGAGGCGGCGGAAGTCGCGGAGGTGTTCCGGTCCTACGGCCTCACCGAGGACGAGAGCAGACCAATCGTTGACGCCTTGCGCAAGCGGCCGGATGCCTGGGTTGATTTCATGATGCGATTTGAGCTGGGGCTGGAGAAGCCGAACCCGAAACGAGCGCTGCTCAGTGCGTTGACGATCGCCGGTGCGTACATTGCCGGCGGGTTCATCCCTCTTGGGCCGTACATCTTCCTGCCGAAGGCGTCAACGGCGCTTGTGGCGTCCGTGGCCATCACGTTGCTCGCCCTCGCCGCATTTGGATATGTGAAAGGGCATTTCACGGGGGCGCCCCCGGTCCGGAGTGCCATTCAGACGGTGCTCATCGGCGGGGTGGCCGCGGGAGCGGCCTTCATGATCGCCCGAGCAATCTCGTGAGTGGTGCGGCTGGTACTGACGCTCAAGCGTGAGCAGTGGCTGAACGCGGCGTATCGACGGCATGCGTTGAAGACGATCGTCACGGCGCGGCATGTCATGGGACTCCGCGCCGCCGCGTTTCTGACGGCGGGCATTGCGCGCGTGCCATTCTGGAAGTTCGTCGTGGCCGACGCGGGCGCCGCCGCGCTCGGCGTCCCTCTTGGGTTCGGTTTGGCCTACTTCTTCACGGATCAGATCACAGCCATCGCGGCCGACGTGCACCGGGTGGAGCGCTGGCTTGCTCTCGCGGGCCTCTTGGTGCTTATGGTGGTGCTGGTCGTCGGCGTATGGCGATGGAAACGGCGTCTCGGGACGGAAAGGCTTGAGGGGGAACAGACCGAGGGGCCTGCGCCCCACCCGTGAATCCCGCCTGTTGTTGCATATTGCTAATAGCAGGACGGGCAATGCCATTTGCGAGGCAATCCGTCAGGGCTCTTCCATCCCCTGCAACATGCCGGTCTACCCCGGCGCACCCCCCGACCCTTTTAGCAGCCTGTTAGCGCTCTCCAACCTACCCTCTGCCGGGTGCGCGGTCTCCGCCCGCCCGCTGCTCCTCGGGAAGGACGGCCCAGGGCGCCAGCGGTGGCTCCGGCCGCCGCGCCATCGGTTTGCCGGCACGGAGGGTCGTCCGGTTCACCAGCCGGACCTTGCCCGCCCGGGCCGTCATGAAGACGTCGTGGAAGGTGTAGGCGCCTTCCTCCAGCGCGAACACCGCCACGTCGGCCGGCGCCCCGGGCTTGAGGGTCGCCAGGTCCGGGCGGCGGACGGCGCGGGCCGGTCGTGCGGTCGCCCGCTCGATCGCATCGGGCAGGCCCATCCCGAGATTCAGGAACTTCGAGAGCGTCGTGGGCATGTCGAACATCGGGCCCTGGATGCTCAACTGGTGCGCGTCGGTGCTGATGACGTCGGGGGGCATCCCCGCCGCCAGCATCTGCTCGGCGACCTCGTAGCTGAAGCTCCCCGTCCCGTGCCCGACATCCAGGACGAGCCCTGCGTCCCAGGCGCGGCGGACGAAGTCCTTGACTCGCCCGTCCGGCGCCAGGATGCGGTTGTTGTGCCCCGTGCAGCAGTGGGTCAGGATGTCGCCCGGGCGCAGCAGCGTGAAGATCTCGTCCAGGGCCGGCGGCCCTATCGCGACGTGGACCATCAACGGCAGGTCGACCTGATCGGCCAGCTTCCGGGCCAGGCGCAGCGGTTCGAGGCCGACCCCGCGGGTCGTCTTCACATCGATCCGGGCCTTGATGCCCAGAATGACGTCGCGGTTGGCCTCCACGATCTGGCGCGCCAGATCGAGGTCGCAGTAGTCGAGGTTGGTCAGCTCGTAGGTGGGCGCGACGAGCCCGATCGCCGAGACGTTCAGGAGCGCGAAGACGCGCGCCTCGCTCCCCTCGATCACATGGCGGCGGAAGCCCGGGAAGCCGTAGCCGCCAGCCGTCCCGGCGTCGAGCCAGGTAGTGACCCCCGTCCGCGCCGCGATCGGATCCGGCTCGATCCCCCAGTACGTGGCGCCCCAGTAGATGTGCGTGTGCAGGTCGAACAGGCCGGGCGTCACCACCAGCCCTGTGGCGTCCAGCGTCGACCCGACCCCCTCGCTGGGCAGGGAGCGGTCCACCGCGGCGATGACGCCGCCATGGATCCCGACGTCCATCCGCCCCAGCAGCCCGCTGCCGGGGTCCACCACCTCGCCGCCCTTGATGACCAGGTCAAAATTCATGGTCTCTCCTCGCCTCGGTTTGATTAGCTTTCACGCGCTCAAGAGAACCCTGAAGAGCTTGCGGAGACACCCTATCAGGGCGCCGGGGCGGTGTCAAACCTGGAGGTGGCTCCAGGAAAGATGCCGAAGGGTTCGTCTTCCATCCAGGACGAAGACCGCGCCTCCTCACTCGTACCGCTCCGTCGGCAGGCTGGAGGCGTTCTCGGCCTCGGCCGGGAGCGCGGAGCCGCGGCTCACGAAGGGGTGCCACTCGACTCCCCGCTTCACTTCGCCCGCGACCCAGGAGACCGGCGCGAGGGGTCGAGCTCTCCCTTCGTCCAGCGCGCGCAGGTAGTCCGCCAGCGCGTCGACGACCGAATCCATCAATACCTTCCCCTTGTCCGCCGATGCCTTCAGGGCCTCCGCGTTCTCGACCAGCTCCGCGCGCACCTTGTGGGGCGCGATGTAGTGCAGTGCGGAGGTCTCGAACTCCTGCGCGTGGCCTGGGGCCGTCCGGCTCTCCAGGACGGTGAGGGGCAGCGGGTCCGGCAGCAGGTCCCAGTAAGAAAAGAAGCAAAGCTCCGCCTGGGGCAGCCTGGCGCGAAACCGGTCCATGACCGAGAACAGCGGCCGGGTGTTGCCCCCGTGTCCGTTGAGGATGACGATCTTCCGCAGGCCCCCGCGTGCCAGGCTCTCCACGATGTCGAACACATACTCGGTGAAGATCTCCCAGCGCGCGGTCAGGGAGCCCGCGTGCTGCATGTGGTGCTCCGACACCCCGACGCTGACCGTCGGCGCGATGACGGCCAGGGGGGCCACCCGTCGGGCGGCGCTGCGGGTGACGAACTCGATCTCCGTGCAGTCCGTGGACATCTCCAGGTGGTGAAGATGTTGCTCCGTTGCAGCCACCGGCAGGATGCCGATCCGTGTCCGCTTCGATTCGATCAGCGCCCGGAATTCCACTCGCGTGAAATCCCCCAGCAGGACCCGAGGTTCCCGGCTGTCCTTTCTCATCGATACCCTCCCATGCCCGTGACGGTAGTACATTATAGAAGATCTGCGGAAGCCGTCCATCAGGATGTTCCTGGACATCCCCCGTCTGTATCTGCTTAAATGAGGCCATGAGGTTGGGGTGCTGGTGGCCCGCGGCTCATGCGACAGCTTCAGCCACGGAAAGGAGATGGCCATGGGGGTCCTGGATCGTTTTCGTCTCGACGGAAAGCGCCTCTTCGTCACCGGGGGGAGTCGCGGTCTTGGCCGCGAGATGGCGCTTGCGATTGCCGACGCGGGTGCCGATGTGGTGCTGGTCGGTCGCGACCTCGCCAGCCTGGAGAAGACCGCCGCCGACATTCGCGCCCTCGGCCGGAAGGCCTGGACCATCCAGGGAGATGCGGGCATACCCGCAGAGTGCGAGCGGATCTGCCGCACCGCCCTCGAAGATTTCGGTCCGATCGACATCTTGATCAACAACGTCGGCGGTCGCCGCGTCAATATCCCGACGCAGGACATGCCCCTGGACACGTGGCTCCAGATGCTGGACCTGAATCTGACGAGCACGTTTCTGTGTACGAAGCTGCTCGGAGGGGCCATGGTGACCCGGGGGAAGGGAGGACGGATCATCAACATCGCCTCGATCAACGCCCTGGTGTCCAATCGCGGGATCGCCGGCCGCCACTATGAAACGGCCAAGGCCGCCGTCCTGCAATTCACCCGGGCGACCGCCGCCGATTGGGCCCCCCTCGGCATCACCGTCAATGCCATCCTCCCGGGCGGGTTCATGACCGAAGCGAATCTTCGCTGGGTCCGGGAGGCCCCCGCGGTCATCGAGACGTTCAAGACACAGATCCCGATGGGCGACCTCGGCAAGCCGGAGGACCTCGGCCCCCTGGCCGTCTATCTGGCGAGCGACGCCTCGCGCTACATGACCGGGGCGGCCCTCGTCATCGACGGCGGCTACACGCTCTGGTAATCCGCCACGGAGGAGGACCATCGCAGGCACGCGGCACCGCGAACTGGTACCGGGAGGGGCAGGGGGGCATCCGCCCGCGCCAAGGCGAGCGCCTCGAAGAGATGGCCTCCGGAAAGCAAGTCCATGACGAATGGGGCAACGAAATGGGTTTGGCCGGGGCTGTGAGTGACGCCATGAAACTTGTCGTGAGATGAATCCCAGGGAGATTGAACGCCATGGCTGAAATCGAACTTCCAGACCCTGAAGAACTCGAAGAGAAAAAGGGGCATAGCTTTACCCGCCGAGTGGCCCTCACCACGGCCCTTTACGCGGTGCTCCTGGCCGTTACCTCCTTGGGGGGCAACAACGCCATGAAGGAGATGCTCCTGGCCCAACAGCAGGCTTCGGATCAATGGTCCTTCTACCAGGCCAAGGTCATCCGGGAGCATTTGTATCGCCAACACCAACAGCGCCTGGAGCTGGACCTCCTGGAAAAAGAGACTCTCAAGCCGGAAGTCAAGAAGCGCTATGAGGCTCTGCTCCAGAAGACGGGCAAAGAAGCGGATCGCTATGGCGTGGAAAAGAAAGACATCAAGCAGGAAGCCGAAAAACTGGAACACGAACGGGACGTCAATCGCAATAAAGACCCTTATTTCGACTATGCCGAGGTCCTGCTGCAAATCGCCATCGTCACGTCTTCCATCGCCATCCTGGCCTCCTCCGGGGCCATGTACGGTTTTTCCATGGTCTGCGCGGCGCTGGGAGCCTTGCTCACCCTCAACGGGTTTCTCCTCCTGGTAAAGATTCCCTTTTTCCATTACTGAGGTCCACCGGCGGGGAGGGCGGGGTCCGCAAGAATGTAGCCGCAGGCTCCAGCCTGCGCCCACCAGGCCCAGACGGGACGCATTTTCCGGTTCCCCCGCGGGGCCGAACTTGCACCACGTCGTCAGATCTGTTGCGAGTCACCTGCACGCCTGCTCAGTTCTCTTGCTTTGGGCGTTCCGACGGCCCCGGCAGCGTTAAGGACCGAACGGTGATTTATGTTTCGACAACAACCGTCCGGTATTTCAGGAGCTGGCGGCAGCGCTCGGTCTCTCGCACCAAGCGGTATCCAAAGCGGTGACCCGCGGGGAACAGGCGGCTGCCCGCTGGGAGGCGGTGTGGAATAGGTTGCGGTAATTGCCAACGTCCCCCATTATTTCGCGCGACATGGCGTCCTCTTTCCGGGTCCGCCGTCTCCTGCGGCGGACTCCGTAGTTCCTGCCTTGATCCTCAAGTGCTCGGCACAAATAGGTGTCCGGTACCTTATCGCGATGCTATACTAGCTCACACTGACACGGAGGCACCGATGGCGCGAGCAGAGGCTACTGTAACCCTGGATGACCAACTGCTCCAAGAAGTGATCCGCCGCATCCGCGCTGCGGGAAATCCGCAGAGGATCGTCCTCTTCGGCTCCCGGGCGCGCGAGGAAGCCCACCTTGGCAGCGACCTCGATCTCTTGATCGTCGAGGAATCGACTCTCCCGCGACACCGGAGACCGATCCCCTATCTCCGCGCCCTCCTCGGTCTCTTCCCGGCCAAGGACGTGGTGGTGTACACCCCCGCCGAGATCGCCGAATGGGCCGGCGTGCCCAACGCCTTTGTCACCACCGCCCTCCGAGACGGGAGAGTCCTCTATGGCGGATAGGATCAGCCATACTCGTGGCTGGTTCCTCAAGGCCGAGAGCGACCTCTCCGCTGCCCGCCGCGTCCTCGATGGCGAGGGTCCCTTCGATACGGCCTGCTTCCACGCCCAGCAAGCCGCCGAAAAGCTCCTCAAGGGATTCCTGGCCTTTCATGATCAACCCTTCCCGCACACGCACAACCTTGAGGAACTCGCCCGCCTGTGCTGCGCACTCGATCCAAGCCTGGATTTCGGTCGCGTGGATGTGACCGAGCTCACCCCGTTCGCTGTCGAGATGCGCTACGACTTCGAATTCTGGCCGTCCCGTGACACCGGGCAGGAGGCTCTCGACCTGGCCATGCAGGTTCGGCGAGCCATTTTGGCCGCCGTCCCTCCAGAGGCAAGGCCGTAAGCCGTGGCCGGCATCCTGCGCCTCATGGATTCACAGGCTCTTCATATTCCGGGTTGTGTCACGTCACCCCGCAGCACCCGTGATTCCCGGGATCCACGTCCCCACGGTACAGGCGTATCTGTCGGCGGCGTAGGCCGCGTTACTCCGTCCGGATCGAGAATCGTATATTTACATGACCGTCCCGCATTTCAGGAGCTGGCGGCAGCGCTCGGTCTCTCGCACCAAGCGGTATCCAAAGCGGTGACCCGCGGGGAACAGGCGGCTGCCCGCTGGGAGGCGGTGTGGAATAGATTGCGGTAATTGCCAACCCCATTAGAGCAGCTCTTTCCAAAGAGCGACACGGCGGTTCTGCTAGGCCTTGGTGCTTTTCGACATCCGTCCGTAGAGATAACGCATCCGGGGGTCGCAGGCGTCGCGCAGTCCATCTCCCACGACGTTCAGTCCCAGGACCGTCAGCATGATCGCTACCCCCGGGAATATGGTGATCCACGGCGCCTGCGTGATGAACTGCCGCCCCTCGCTCAGGATGTTTCCCCAGCTGGAGATGTAGGGGGGGACGCCGACGCCGAGGAAGCTCAGGGCCGCCTCCCCGAGCACGGCATAGGCAAACACGAACGTCGCCTGGACGATGATCGGCGAGAGGCAGTTGGGAAGGATGTCCAGGCGCAGGATCCGGTGGTCCCGTGCGCCGAGCGCCCGCGCCGCCTCGACGTAGAGGCTCTCCCGGATCACCAGTACACCGCTCCGCACCACCCGCGCCACCCGAGGCATGTACACGAACCCCAGCGAAAAGATGACGTTGATCACGCTCGGCCCGAGCGAGGCCATCAGCGCGATCGCCAGGACGATGTTCGGGAAGGCCATGATCCCGTCCATGATGCGCATCAGGACCCCGTCCAGCCTCGGATAGAAGCCGGCGATCAGGCCGGCGATGCCCCCGCCGATGCTCGCCACGGCCACCGACATCGCGCCCACCAGGATGGAGAGTCGCGCCCCGTAAACCACGCGGCTGTACACGTCCCGCCCGAAGCCATCGGTCCCGAAGAGGTTCGCGCGGCTGGGGGGACGCAACCGGTCGGCGATGGTGAGCTCGTTCGGATTGTGCGAGGCGAGGAGCGGCGCGAGGACCGCGACGAGAAACCCCCCCACCACCAGCCCGATCCCGACGGCGACGATGCGCCGTCGCACCAGCATCCGGAGCGTCTGGGCCCAGACCGATCGCCGCTTCGCTTCCTGTGCAGCCCCTTCCGCAGCCGCTGTATTCGCCATGGGCGTCATGTCTCGTGTGGGCTACACGTACTTGATGCGGGGATCAAGGTACGCATAGGCGACATCGACCAGCAGGTTGATCAGCACGTACGCTCCCGCGATGAGGAGCACGACGCCCTGGATGACGGGATAGTCCCGACGGGTGACGGACTGGATCAGGAGCCGCCCCACCCCCGGAATGTTGAAGACCGTCTCGATGACGATCGCGCCCCCCATCATGATGGCGAAGGTGATGCCGATGACGGTCAGGGTCGGGATCATGGCGTTCTTGAGCGCGTGCTTGTACACGACGCACTCCCTGGACAGGCCCTTGGCATGGCCTGTCCGAATGTAATCCTGCGCCAGGACGTCGAGCATCACCGCCCGCGTCATCCGCGCGATCAGTGCCGACTGGATGAACCCGAGGCAGAAGGCGGGCATGATCAGGTACCGCAGGGTGGCCAGCCAGTCGGCGCTCAGGGACACGTACCCGGCCACCGGCAGCCACCCGAACTTGACCGCGATGAGGAAGATCAGGTTCAATCCGAGCCAGAAGTCCGGCATGGAGACCCCCAGCAGGGCGACGACCATGATGCCCTGGTCGGCAGCGGACCCGAAGCGGGTTGCCGAGATGACGCCGGCCGGGATGCCGACCCCCACGGCGAAGGTGATGGCGAGCAGCGTCAGCAGGAGGGTTGGCTCGAGCCGCTCCAGCACCGCCGTCAGGACGGGGACCTGCAGGAAGATCGACTCCCCGAGGTTCCCCCGGACGACCTTCCCGAGCCAGAGCGCGTACTGGAAGAACAGCGGTTGATCCAGGTCCAGCCGGCTCCGCATCCTGGCGATGTCCACGGCGGAGGCATCCATGCCCAGCATGGCGCTGACGGGATCGCCGGGGGTCAGGTGCATCAGCACGAAGACGAGCGTGGCCACGACGAACATCACCGGGGCCAGGGCGAGTATCCGACGCAGGAGGTATTCTTTCATCCGGCAGCTTTCTTCATGATCGGGCCCGAAGACCAGCCCGCCCGGCGGAGGCGCCCTCTCCCCCGCCGGGCGGGCTTCCCAGTGCCCTTCCGGCACCGCTCAGACGCGGCCTGTCGAGGGGCGGTCGGCCAGAAGCCGCGCCGCCCCTCGATGGGTTCCCGTTACTTCTCCAACCAGACGTTGTAGTACGGCATCAGGTAGGTCGGCCACAGCCCCTTGACCTTGGAGCCGGCGAGGGCCAGCCCGTTCAGGTTGCCGAGCTTGACCATGGGCAGCTCCTCCCAGATCAGCTTTTGGATGTCCTCCCAGATTGCGTACCGCTTCTTCCCATCCGCCTCGAGGTCGAACTTCGCCAGCAGGTCGTCGCGCTTGGCGTTCTCCCACCAGCCGGCCCAGTCCTTGGCCAGCCACGCCTGGTAGAGCGGCGGCTCCGGACTCAGGGAGTTGAAGGTCACGAAGATGTCCCACAGGTCCGGCTTGGTCCGGCGCTGCGCCACGGTGGACCACTCCAGCACCTGCAGGTCGATGTTGAACCCGACCTTCTCCAGTTGGGCCTTGGCGGTCAGCCCGGTGTTGTAGATGATGTCGTACTGCTTGGTCGACATCCAGCGGATGGGCTGGCCGTTGTAGCCGGCCTCCTTCATCAGTGTCTTCGCCAGCTCCAGGTTCTTCAGGTTGTAGTGCTCCTTGCCGGCCGTCGTGTGCCAGGCCTTGATCTCGGGCTGGTAGACGCTGGAGCCGAGGCTGTAGAACTCCTTCCCGCCGCCCGCCGCGTGTAGGATTGGTTCCATGTCCAGCGCCACCGCGATCGCCTGACGGAGCTTCTTGTTGGTGAACATTCCCTCTTTCTTGTTGAAGATGATGAACGGCCAGGACAGAGGCTTGATGATGACGGCCTGGATGCCGGGATTCCCCTTCGCCCGCGCGTAGAAATCGGGGGAGATGTCCTCGGCCACGTCGTACTCGCCGCTCTCGATACCAGCCACCCGCACCGATCCGTCGGGGACCGGGATGAACCGGATCCGGTCGACGTAGGCCGTCCGCTTCCCGCCGTAGCCGTTCTGCGCGTCCTGGCGCGCCGCGTACTTATCGAACCGCTTCAACTCGATGTGCCGGTCGGCTCTCCATTCCACGAACTCGAAGGGGCCCGTGCCGATGAACTTCTTGATCCGTTCCTCCTTGAACTCGTCGATGACCTCCTTCGGAAACATGTGCGCCGTGGCGGTGGACATCACGGGCAGCAGCATCGAGGAGGGATTCTTGAGGAGGAACTCCACCGTGTAGCGGTCGGCAGCCCGGATGTCGACCACGTTCGGGCCGATGAAGCTGCGGAAGTGGTACTCCAGCTTCAGCAGCCGCTGCAGCGAAGCCACGGCGTCCTCGGACGTGAACTCCTTGCCGCTGTGGAACAGGACCCCCTTGCGCAGCTTGATCACCGCGCGCTTGCCGCCGTCCGCGAGGCTGTAGCTTTCCGCCAGCATGGGGGTCGGGCGGAAGTCCTTGTCCAGCGCGAACAGACTCTCGAAGATGTGCTGGGTGATCGACATCGTCAAGATGCCGGTCGGGAAGTGCGCGTCGAGGCTCGGCGGCTCGCCGATGGTGGCGACCCGCAGCGTCCCGCCGGTACGCGGGGTCTGGGCCTCGGATGCTGCCGCGTCGAGCGCGACGATGGCGAGAACGGAGAAGAGTGTGATCAGCAGCTTGCTTCTGAAATGAATTCCCTTGACCATTGGCGTTGCCTCCGTATGGGCGCCTTGCCCAGTCGCTTTGATAGGAGAGACACAGGGTGTGCGAGAACTCACCCCCTTTCGGTGCGCGGCGGCCGCCTTCCGTCACTCCGTGTCGGCGCCCGCCGTCAGGCTCTTGAGGTCCCACTGGCTGAACTCCACCAGGAACTTGGCCACCTCGTCCACGATCAGCCCCAGGAACGTGGCCCCCTTCTCCCGCGACGCGAGCGTCGGATCCCCCTGGAAGCCCTTCGGCGTGACCTCGGGGAAATGGAAGGCGAGCTTGATGTTGCCCGAGTCGAGCAGGTCGTCCCGGACGAGGGGGCTCCGCCAGCGCGTGATCCGCTTCTCGAAGCGTTCCGGCTTCACGACCTCCGGCCGGAGATGCCACATCATGGAGGCCTCGAACTCGCAGGCGTGCGACATCCCGCCGATCGGCGATTCCCGGACCTGGCTCAGCACTTTCGACGCGATGCTCCAGTAGCAGGCGGTCCCCATCAGCACGTCGTCATGCCTGTCCCGCAGCGCGCGCACGGCCATGTGGATGGGATCCGAGTTTCCGCCGTGGCCGTTCAGGATGAAGATCCGCCGGAATCCGTCGGCTGTCCGTCTCGACGGGAAGATGCGGCCCGTGCTGCTCGATCGACCCCGCCGGGAACAGGATCGTCGGGTTCTCCGCGGCGCGGCTCCAGACTCCCTCGATGAAATGAGGGGAACGGTATGAAGTTGCGGTGGGCGGTCGCAGCAGCAGCCGTCCGATCCTCAAGGGTATCCGCAGGCCGAGAGCTCCTGGCGGCTTCGTTTATTCATACCATATAGGCCCTAAACTAGCGAAGGCCGAAATTTCGGCAAAGTAAGCGTCGAGGTCCTGCGATCAGCCGGGATACCGACGCTCACCGCCCCGCAGACCAACTCCCCAGCCCCCATTCCCGGAAGTTTCTGCAGCGTTGCTGTTGGTGGGCCATTCTATCACGTTCGAGGCTGAGGACCCCGTGACTGTAATGGGGGACGTAATGGGGGACCCGGCCGTTTCTTCGGTGTCAAGGTATATTCCTCCTCACGATGCAGATTTCTGACAGCATCTCGACGATCCTGTATGCCGTCGTCCCCAGAGA
>Ga0315286_10004599_pt1 | contig 13237 bp, 15 predicted proteins | sample YL17G10_0_MG_FD_205038 | JGI IMG/M metagenome (GOLD analysis project Ga0315286, IMG submission 205038) | Sediment microbial communities from Yellowstone Lake, YNP, Wyoming, USA - YL17G10_0 | ecosystem: Environmental > Aquatic > Freshwater > Lake > Sediment | place: USA: Wyoming | collected... | reverse complement strand
GTTGCGCCCGCGGACCAGGCGCTCCAGTTCGTCCCTGTCTGTCTGTGGTACCGTGAGTGTCCGGCTCGTCTTCATGACGAGCAGTCTACCATAAATAACGCTATATCGGAAGCACTACACTAGCGCCCCGTGCTGCCCGCGTTGGAGGGACGCCATGAGCATCCCCCACCCCGGCGAGCCCGCCCCCGACTTCACCCTTCCCAGCACCCAGGGCGACATCTCTCTGCGTGACCTCACGGCGGAGAAGAAGGTGGTGCTGGCCTTCTACTACGAGGATGCCACCCCCCTCTGCTCCAGCGAGGTGGCCACCCTCAAGGAGGACTACGACCTCATCCGCGAGCTGGGAGCCGTCGTGGTGGCCGTCAGCGCCGACTCCCTCGCCTCGCACGAGGCCTTCGCCCAGCGGCTGGGCGGCTTCCCCTTCCCCCTGGCCAGCGACAGCGACCTGCTAGCCACCCGCCTCTACGATGTGCCCGACGACACCGGCAAGCGCTCCCGCCGCGCCGTCTTCGTCATCGACCACGGGGGAACCATTCTTCATGCCATCGGCTGGTACCAGCCCGGCAACGTCACCCAGTACGAGGAGGTCTTCCACGCCCTGGGGTTCGAGGGCTAGACACATCCGCTCATGGTTCGACGGGCTCACCATGAGCGGCTCCTTGAAGCCCCGCCCAATGGGGCGCAGCGAGCAGCGCCCCTACTTGTTGTCTGGCGCACCTTGCGGCGGTAGAATGGCGGCGTCCGCGGGGACGAAGCGCCCACGGCCCCACCCGACAGGGAAGGAGGCAAGGAAATGGTCTCGACGAAGGAGACGGTGCGCTCCCATTACGCCACAGCTCTCCAGCGCTGCCTGGACATCTGGAGCAAGCTGAACGACGGCGATTGGCAGGGCCGCACGCCGGGCAGCAAGTGGTCGGCGCGCGACTACCTGGCCCACCTGGTGACCAACGAGGAGAAAGAGACCCTGCCCACCACTTCGCACAGCATCGCCGGCGAGGCGGTGGAGATCCCCGGCCTGGCCAGCCGCCTGGACATCGACACGTTCAACCAGGCGGGCGTGGACAGCCTGGCCGACCTGACCACGGCTGAGGTGCTCGAGCGCCTGCGGGCCGCCTTTCAGACCCACATCCAGATGCTGGAAGGACTCATCGACGAGGACTTGAAGCGCCCGGCCTACAACGCCGGCCTGCGCCGTGAGGCCACTATCGCCGATCTGTTCAGCATCGGCTTCCTCCACCTGCCGGTGCACTATCAGGACATCCGTCGCGCCGTCCGCCGCAGCCGTCGCCTCCCCCACTGGATGGAACTGGCCTCGCCCGCCGAGGTGCACGAAGCCCTGAGCCAGGCCTTCGCCATCATGCCTCTCTTCTACTGGCCCGAACTCGGCGGCGAGCTGCGCGCCACCTACCTCTTCGACCTGGAGGGCGAGGGCGGCGGCCAGTGGTGGGTGGCCATCGATGGCGGCGAGTGCACCTCGGGCGAGGGCTTGCCCGCCCAGACCGACTGCCGGTTCCGCACCCGTCCCACCTACTGGATGGACCTCCAGACCAAGGAGCTGAACCCCCTGTGGGCCCTCCTCAGCCGCCGCCTGCGCCTGGGCGGAAAGATGGGCTTGGCCCTCAAACTGGACAAGCTGTTCGCCATCACCTAGACGGGAAAGGGTAGGTCAGCCATGCAGCAGATGGGCGACTACGAGGTCCTGTCACACGTTGAGATGCCTGAATGCAGCCTGCGCATCCTCTCTCTGAAGCCGACGCAGTTCGTGGCATCCCACCTCCACAAGGAGTCCACCCAGGTCTACACCGTGTTGGAGCACCAGGTGGAGGCGCGGGTGGGCGACCGCACCTACCAACTCCGTCCCTACGAGTCAGTGCGCATCGAGAAAGGGGCGGTGCATTCGGTGCGCGCCCTGGGCGAATCGGCGCTGGTACTCAGTCTCTCCATCCCGCCTCTAAGCCGGGACGACCAGCACGTGGTGGAGGAATGAGGCCGGCGTTATCGTAAAGCGCAAAGCCGGCGCGGCTTGACTACCCGCTTTGCCCCATGCTAAAACCTGCTTGGCGTCCGAAAGGAGGCGATCCTTGACAACACAGCAGCAACCAGCCACCGAGGTCGACAAGAAGCCACTGCCCATTGTCGCCTACCTGCATCTTCCCGAATCCCCCGGCGAGGAGCCTTATCTCTCCGGCAACAAGTGCCGGGCCTGCGGCGCCGTGTATGTGGGCAGCCGCATGGCCTGCTCCAAGTGCTCCTCCCCCGAGCTAGAGGAGATGCGCTTCAGCAACGTGGGCGAGATCTGGACCTTCGGCGTGGTCCACCAGTCGTTCCCCAACGTTCCCACGCCCTTCGTCGCCGCCATTATCGACTTGCCCGAGGGAGCGTCCGTGCGGGCCACCGTCACCGGCCTCGACCCCAACCAGCCCGGGCCATCGTGGTTCGGCAAGAAGGTGCAGATGTACGTCGAGAAGGCCTACACTGACAAGCAGGGGAACGACATCATCGCCTACAAGTACCGGCCGGTGGAGGGCGACTAGGCCCCAGAGCGGCTCAGCCGACTGGAAAGGAGACCTTCTGTGAGAGACGTGGCCATCGCCGGCGTGGGGATGCTCAGGTACGGGCGCTACCCGGACAAGTACGTCCATGAGCTGGGCGCGGAGGCCGTGCTGGAGGCCTGCAAAGACGCCGGCATCGGCGTCAAGGACATCCAGCTCCTGGTAAGTGGCAACCTTTATCAGGCCAACGCCATGGTGGGACAGCGCATCCTCCATCAGATCGGCCAGACGGGCATACCGGTGGTGAACGTGGCCAACGCCTGCGCCACTGGCTCGACCGCCGTGCGCGAGGCCTACCTGGCGGTGGCCTCCGGCGCCTACGACATCGCGGTGGGCGTGGGCAGCGAGCAGATGGGCAAGCAGGGCCTCTTGGGCGGCCGCGGCGAGGACCCCTACGGTCGCGGTCACTTCAGCGAAGGGTTCGTTGGCTCCGGGACCATGCCCACCGTCTTCGGCCAGGCGGGCGTGGAGCACATGCGCAAGTACGGCACGACCTTCGAGCAGTTCGCCAAAGTGGCCTACAAGAACCACAAGCACTCCACTCAGAACCCCTACGCCCAGTACCAGCAAGAGTTCAGCCTGGAAGAGATCATGAACGCCAGGATGATCTCCTGGCCCAACACCCTCTACATGTGCTGCCCCACCGGCGACGGCGCCGGCGCGGTCGTAGTCATGGCCGCCGACAAGGCGCGTCAGCACACCAGGACGCCGGTCACCATCGCCGCCTCCATCCTCACCTCCGACCCCTGGTCGGAGCGCGACCTGGCCCTGGCCGACGTCAACACCCTGACCCGCCTGGCCGCTCAGCAGGCCTACGCGCAGTCGGGCATCGGGCCCGAAGACCTGGACCTGGTGGAACTGCACGACTGCTTCGCCACCGCCGAGCTGTTGCACTACGAAAACCTGGGGCTCTGCGCTGACGGCGAGGGCGGCCGCATGATCGATGAGAGGCTGGTCTTCCACGGTGGGAAGATACCGGTGAACGTGAGCGGCGGCCTCCTTTCACGGGGGCACCCCCTGGGCGCCACCGGCGCCTGCGGCATCGCCGAGGTGGTCTGGCACCTGCGGGGCCAGGCCGGCGACCGACAGGTAAAAGGGGCCAAGGCAGGTCTGGCCCACGTTATCGGGCTGGGCTCCGCCTGCACCGTGCACATCATGAAACGATAGCACCAGTCGACGCGTCTTAGCGTTAGGAACTATTGACAGGTCAAAGAGACGCGAACCGCGAATAAATCAGGGCGCCTAGCCTGCGGTCAGTAGCCGTTTGGAAGCGGGCTAAGCCAAAGCTTGGCCCATTCCCTAGACGGGAGCGAAAGCGGAATAGGAGAGAAGATAGAAGGTGGCCAGCCTCCGGTGCGGCGGGATGCGAAAGGCGGCCCTCATCGCTTTCGCTCTGGGCGCTCTCTCCTTGAGCCTGATACTCGTCGCCACACAGCCGAGCCACCTGTCGCCGGATAGCGGGCCGCCGGCGAGCTACACCGGCGTGCGACCCGACTGGGTGCGAGTGCTGCCGCCGCTGTCGGGGTCGCCGCCCGCCACCATTCAGCCGGCTCCAGCCACACCGACTGAACCGCCGCTGGCGACCCCCAGCCCTGCGGAACCACCCCCGACCGTGGAGGCACCGGCGCCGTCCGAGACCATCGCCATCGCGGGAATCTCCCCTCCGGCCGAAGCTCCGCCGTCCGCCACCGCCGCAGCGCTGCCCACCGCAAGCCCAGCGCCGCCCACTGCAAGCCCAACGTCGCTCACCGCAAGCCCGACGTTGGCGCCCACCCCCGCTGCGACGGAAGGTCCGGACCCGGCCTTCGCCCAGGCCATCCTTGAACTGACCAACCAGGCGCGCCTGGCCAACGGCCTGCCCCCCCTGGCCGAACATCCGGCGCTTGTCGCCGCCGCCGAAGGATATGCCGACCTGCACGCCCACCTGAGCCCCGACCGGCTCGATCATCGCCTGAACGGCTCGACCCTGGACTCGCGGGCAGAGGCGGAGGGCTATGTTGGCTGGACGTTCCTGGCCGAGAACCTGGTGTGGAGCGGCTTCGACCCACCCCTTTCGCCCGCAGAGACAGTCCAGCAGTGGCTGGCCAGCCCAGCCCATCGTGACAACATGCTGAACCCGACCGTCAACGAGACCGGCGTCGGCTGCTACGTGTCTGCCGCCGAGCGGCCGTTCCGCATCTGCGTCCAGGACTTCGGCGCGAGGCCTTAGGAGGGACCCTAGCCAGTGCTAGAGCTATCGTTCCTGGGGTCGGCCAACGCCTTCACCCTCGGTGGGCGTTACTGGAGCGGGTTCGTGGCCAACGGCCGTTACGTCTTCGAGGCTCCGCCCACCCTCCTGCCGCACCTCAAGCATCTGGGCCTCCCCCTGACCGACATCCGGGCCGTGTTCATCAGCCACTTCCACGGCGACCACTTCCTGGGCCTCCCCTTCCTCTTCCTGGAGTACCTGTACCTTACGCCCCGCCAAGACGACCTCCTCATCGTGGGGCCGCCGGGCATCGAGGCCAAGAGCGAGGGCCTGGCCGACCTGGCCTTCCCGGGCCTGAGTGACGCCGACGCCGGCTACCGGCGCGTCTACCTGGAAGCCCAGCCGGCCGGCGAGCAGCCGCTGGCCGACGCGCGCTTTCAGGCGCTGCGGATGCGCCATGCTGTCCAGAAGCTGGAGTGCTTTGGCTACAAGCTTCGCCTCGGCGACAAGACGGTGGCCTACACCGGCGATACGGAGATGTGCGACGAGATCTTCCTTCTGGCCGAAGGGGCGGACGTGCTGGTGATGGACTGTAGCTACTGCCAGGGCGAAGGCCCGCAACACCTGGGCCTGGAGGGCGCACTCGAGGTGCGGAAGCGGGTCTCGCCCCGCACGACCATCGTCCTCACCCACCTGGACGATGAGCCCAACGTGAAGAACGAGGGGCTGCTGGTCGCCCGCGACTTCGCCACCTTCCGTTTCCCCTAGAGTCAGGCGGCGCACGTTGTAGGGGCGGTTCGCGAACCGCCCCTACCTCAGAGCCAAACAAAGCGCCCCCGCGTTCTTGCGGGGGCGTTGCGTGCTACCGTCGCGTCTCGGCGCCCTAGGTTCCGGCCTTACGGTACCGTTCGAGGGCCGTCTCCAGGGCGACCCAGGCCAATTTGGCGCACTTGACCCGCGCCGGGAACCTGCGCACGCCTTGCAGTGCCTCCAGATCGCCCAGCTTCTTGGCGTCCACCTGAACCGATCCGTTCATCATGCCCTTGAAGGTCTCAGCCAAGGCCTCGACCTGTTCCAGGTTCAGGCCCGTGACAGCTTCGGTCAACATGGAGGCCGAGGCCAGACTGATGGAGCATCCCTGGCCCAGGAAGCGTGCAGCGGTAATGCGATCGCCCTCGATGGTAAGCTCCAGCTTCACCTCATCGCCGCAGAAGACATTCGCCATCTCGGCGCTCACGCTGGGGTTCTTGAGAGAGCCGCGGTTGCGGGGCTTGTGATAGTGGTCGAGAACGATCTCACCGTAGAGATCGTCGACTGGATTCTTCCACATCGCTAGAATGCCCAGCCGGCTTGAGACGCTAAGTCACTGCACTCGCCCTGAAGTGGTGGCTCGTTAGGCGCCCTACGTCTTGGCCTTGCGGTGCCGGTCCAGGGCCTCCTGGAGGACGTTCCAGGCCAGGGTGGCGCACTTGACCCGCACCGGAAACTTGCGCACCCCCTGCAGGGCCTCAAGGTCGCCCAGGCTTTCCGGGTCCACCTGGTCCGAGCCGTACATCATGCCCTTGAAGGACTCGAATAGGGCCTCCACCTCCTCCAGGCTGAGGCCCATGATGGCCTGGGTCAGCATGGAAGCCGAGGCCTGGCTGATAGAGCAGCCGCGGCCCAGGAAGCGCACGCCCGCGACGCGGCCGCCCTGGATCGCAACGTCCAGCTTTACCTCGTCGCCGCAGAGCGGGTTATCGCCTTCGCCGCTGAGGCTGGGCTCCTCCAGGGAACCACGATTGCGGGGGTTGCGATAGTGGTCGAGGATGATCTCTCGGTAGAGTTCATCCAGCTCGACGTCTCTATCGACCGGCATCGCCGAAGAAGGCTCTCACTTTCTCAATACCGTGGAGGAGAGCATCCACCTCCTCCACGGTATTGTAGATGTAGAAGCTGGCCCGCACCGTACCCGCCACGCCGAAGCGGTTCATCAGCGGCTGGGCGCAGTGATGACCGGCCCGGATAGCCACCCCTTCCCGGTCGAGGATCGTCCCCACGTCGTGGGGGTGGATATCAGGGTAGTTAAAGGATACCACACCGCCGCGGCGGGAGGCATCCAGCGGACCGTAGATGATGAGCTCTTCTCGCTGGCGAAGGCGGCGCAGAGCGTAGGCGGTGAGCTCCTCCTCGTGGGCGCGCACGTTGGCCATCCCGAGAGCCGTCAGGTAGTCGAGCGCCGCGCTGAAAGCGATAACGTCGGCGACGTTGGGCGTGCCCGCCTCGAACTTCCAGGGAACGTCGTTCCAGTTGGCGCCGTCCAGGCGCACGCGGCGGATCATCTCGCCGCCCGAGAGGAAGGGCTGCATGGCGTCCAGCAGCTCGTAGCGACCGTAGAGGACGCCGACGCCCGTAGGGCCCAGCATTTTGTGGGCGGAGAAGGCGTAGAAATCGCAGTCCAGGGCCTGCACGTCCACCGGCATGTGGGGCGCGCCCTGAGCGCCGTCTACCACTGCCACGGCTCCGCGGCGGTGGGCCGCCGCCACGATCTCCTCCACCGGGTTGATGGTGCCAAGGGCGTTGGAGACGTGGGTCACGGCCACCAGCTTCACCCGCTCGCCGATGAAGCTGCCCAGGTCGTTCAGCGCCAGGGTGCCCTCGTCGCTGACGCCGATGTACTTGACGGTGGCACCCGTCTCCTGGGCCAGGCGCTGCCAGGGCACCAGGTTGCTGTGGTGCTCCATCTCCGTCAGCACGATCTCGTCGCCGGGGCCGATGTTCTGGCGTCCCCAGGCGTAGGCCACCAGGTTGATGGCCTCGGTTGTGTTGCGCGTGAAGACGATGCACTCCGGCCGCGGCGCGTTGATGAAGCGGGCGACACTGGCGCGGGTCTCCTCGTAGGCGGCGGTGGCCTCCTCGCCCAGGGCGTGGATGGCGCGGTGGATGTTGGCGTTGTGGTGCTCGTAGAAATGCACCAGCGCCTCGATCACCGCCCGCGGCTTTTGGGTAGTAGCGGCGTTGTCCAAGTAGACCAGTGGCTTGCCGTGTACCTGCCGCTGGAGGATGGGGAAGTCCTCCCGGATGGAGGCGACATCGAACATGCTCCTGACCCGTAGCGGCTTCACGGCAGGGCCACCTCGATCTGCACGCCCTCCACGCGCACGGCATAGGTGTTCACCGGCTTCACTGCCGGTAGGGCCAGCACCTTGCCCGTCTTCACGTCGAAGCGGGCGCCGTGGCGGGGGCATTCGATGACGTTGTCGTACAGCTCACCCTGATCCAAAGAGCCGCCGTCGTGGGTGCACACGTCGTCTATGGCGAAGAACTGGCCGTCCACGTTGCACAGCGCGATGCGCCTGCCGTCCACCTCCACCACCTTCACCCGGCCCGGCGCTATCTCGCCAGTCTCCGCCACCGCGATGAAGTCGGCCATGGCGTTGCGAAGCCTCCTCAGGGATTATCCAGCAGCAGCCAGCTTGGCGTCCACTGCCCGCCGCAGCCGCTCTTGAACCATGGGCAGGGGAATGGCATCGAGCACCGGCTCGAAGAAGCCATCCACGATGAGCTTCTCCGCCTCCTGGCGCGACAGGCCGCGGCTCATCAGGTAGAAGAGCTGGGCCTCGTCGATCTGGCCGATGGCGGCGGCGTGGCTGCAGCGGCGGATGTCGCTCGCCTCGATCTCCATGGGCAGGATCGGGTGGGCCTTAGCGCCCGGGCTGAGAATCAGGTTGCGCACCGTCTGGCCGGCGTCGGTGCCGCGGGCTTCCTTCCGCACCTTCACCGTCCCCAGGTGCACCGACATCGCTTGGTCCTTCACCACCACCTTGAAGAACAGGTCGGACGAAGTCTGGGGCCCAATGTGATCCTGGAGCGTCTCGTGGTCGAAGTGCTGCTCGCCGTCGGCGAAGACGACGCCGCGCATGTTGGCGACAGAGCCGGCGCCGACCAGGATGCTCTCGACGAAGGACTTGGTGAGCTTGCCCCCGAGGCCAATGGTGAGGGACTCCAGGCGGCTGTCCCGCTCCAGCAGGTGGCGCCGGGCGTCCACGAGATAGGCCTGCCGTCCCAGTTGCTGGATCGTGGCATGGAACAGCTGGGCCCCATCCCCAAGGTAGACCTCGGTGGCGGGACAGAGGAGAGAAACAGCGTCAAGCTCCGGCGAGAACTGCTCCGCGATGAAGCTGAGCTTGCTCCCCGCCTCCATCACGATGAGGGTGTGCGGGAAGACGGCGACGCCCGGGCTGGCCAGCCACGAGAGAGCGCGCAGTGGCAGGGCCACATCCACGCCCTGGGGCACGTGGACGAAGGCGCTGCCGCTCCAGAGAGCGCCGTGGAGGGCGGTGAACTTGCCGTACTGGGGCGACAGGGCGCGGGTCATCAGGTAGGGCTCCACCAGATCGCGGTGCTCTACGACCGCCCGCTCCAGGCTGGTGAAGATGACCCCCTGCTTCGCCGCCTCCTCCGCCAGAGAGGTATAGACCACCTGCGAATCGTGTTGGACGAGGAGGTCGCCGTCGGCGTGGCCCCCGTCCAGCAGGGCGCGAATCTCCCGCGGGAGCCCAGCCGGCGAGGCCGGGGGCCCGTAGGGCGCCTCGGCGAAGGGCGATAGCTCCGCCAAGGGCAGGGCGCTGATATCGGTGCGACGCCAGGACTCATCCTGGAGGGTGGGCATAGGCGTGGCCCCGTAGGTCTGCCACGCCTCAAGGCGGCGCTGGAGCAGCCAGGCCGGCTCGTTGCGGGCGGCGGAGAGCTCCTCCACCACCCGCTGGGAGAAACCTTTCGCCTTCGCTTTCAGGATTGCAGTCACCGGTCGTCTTTCGTTAGAGAACGGGCACCCGAATGCCCCGCCACGGCGGGAGGGATGCCCGCTCTGTCCGTCTCGTCGCTAAGCTCTTGCCGCCGCGGCCCTAGCCAACGGCCCCTTCCATCTGGAGCTGGATGAGGCGGTTCATCTCTACGGCGTACTCCATGGGCAGCTCCTTGACGATAGGCTCGATGAAACCGCTGACGATCATCGTGGCCGCCTCCGCCTCGCTGAGGCCGCGACTCATCAGGTAGAAAAGCTGTTCATCGGCGATCTTGCTCACCGTCGCCTCGTGGCCGATGCTCACCTGCTCCTCTTCGATCTCCATGTAGGGATAGGTGTCGGAGCGAGAGGCCTCGTCCAGGATCAGAGCATCGCAGCGCACGGTCGACTTGGCGCCCACCGAGCCGGGGTAGGCCTTCACCAGACCGCGGTAGCTAGTGCGACCGCCGTCCTTGCTGATGGACTTGGAGGTGATAACGGACGAGGTGTAGGGAGCGGCGTGCACCATCTTGGCGCCGGCGTCCTGGTGCTGGCCTTCGCCAGCGAAGGCCACCGAGAGCACCTCGCCGTGGGCGCCGGGCTCCATCAGGTAGACGCTGGGGTACTTCATGGTGAGCTTGCTGCCCAAGTTGGCGTCCACCCACTCCATGATCGCACCCTCGTAGGCCACCGCCCGCTTGGTCACCAGGTTGTAGACGTTGGGCGACCAGTTCTGGATTGTGGTGTAGCGGATGCGGGCACCCGGCTTGACGATGATCTCCACCACAGCCGAGTGCAGCGAGTCGGTGGTGTAGATGGGGGCAGTGCAGCCCTCCACGTAGTGGGCGTAACTGCCGGGCTCGGCGATAATGAGCGTCCGCTCGAACTGGCCCATCTTCTCGGCGTTGATGCGGAAGTAGGCCTGGAGGGGGACATCCACGTGGACGCCCTCCGGCAGGTAGACGAAGCTGCCGCCGCTCCAGGTCGCGGTGTTCAGGGCGGCGAACTTGTTGTCGTTGGGCGGGATGATGGTGCCGAAGTACTGACGCACCAGCTCCGGGTACTCACGAAGGGCGGTGTCGGTGTCCACGAAGACGACGCCCTGCTTGGCCAGGTCCTCGTGGATGTTGTGGTACACCACCTCCGAGTCGTACTGGGCGCCCACGCCGGCCAGGAACTCCCGCTCGGCCTGGGGGATGCCCAGCTTGTCGAAGGTCCTCTTGATGTAGTCGGGCACGTCGTCCCAGTTCTTGGCCTGGGTCTCGGTGGGCTTGATGTAGTAGAAGATCTCGTCGAAGTTGATGTTAGAGAGGTCGCCGCCCCAGTCGGGCAGGGGCCGCTTCCAGAAGTGGTCCAGGGCCTTGAGGCGGATGGCGCGCATCCACTCCGGCTCCTGCTTCATCCAGGAGATCTCTTCCACCACTTCCTTCGAGAGGCCGCGCTTGGCCTTGAATACGTACTTCTCGGGGTCGTGGAAGCCGTACTTCTCAGCGTAGTTGGTCTGTGGGCTCTCCACCATCTGCTTAGGCAAGGCTGCCTCCACCTAGGCCGCTTCTTCTTCGGCTATCCAATCGTAGCCCTTGGCCTCCAGCTCAAGGGCCAGCTCCTTGCCACCGGAGCGGACGACGCGCCCGTCGAAGAGGACGTGAACGAACTGGGGTTCCACATAGCTGAGTATGCGTTGGTAGTGGGTGATGAGCAACATGCCTCTGTCGGGCCCCGCCAGCTTGTTGATCCCGCCGGCCACGATACGCAGGGCATCGATGTCCAGGCCGGAGTCCGTCTCGTCCAGGATAGCCATCGCCGGCTCCAGCATCGCCATCTGGAGAATCTCGTTGCGCTTCTTCTCACCGCCGGAGAAACCTTCGTTCAGGTAGCGCTCCGCGAAGGAGCGGTCCATCTCCAGCAGCGCCATCTTGTCGAAGAGCTGCTTGCGAAACTCGGTGACGGAGAGCTCCTGGGCCTTGCTGGCCTTCACCGCCATGCGCAGGAAGTGGCGCACCTTCACCCCCGGGATCTCCAAAGGATACTGGAAGGCCAGGAACATCCCTCGCCGCGCCCGCTGGTCGGCGGAAAGGGGCAGGACATCCTCGCCGTTCAGGAGGACGCGGCCCTTCGTCACCTGGTAGCGGGGGTGGCCCATGAGAGCGTTGGCCAGGGTGCTCTTCCCGGAGCCGTTGGGCCCCATAAGGGCGTGCACCTCGCCCCGGTTGACGGCCAGGTTGACCCCCTTCAGGATCTCCTTGCCCTCGACGTTGACGTGCAGGTCTTCGATGGCGAACAGCGGAGTAGACATACGTCCTCGATATTCGAATATTTTACTGTATAAACCTCGTTCTGGCGCTATTGTATCACAGCATCCCCCCTCCCGCAACCGTCTTCATGCCGCCGCGAGGGAAATTGTTGCCGACAGGCTTTCCCCTCCGCCGCGCCCTGCGATATCATCGCCTGATGAGGATGGAGATGACCGACAAACCCGCCGTCTACGTCACCCGTGAGCTCCCCGGCGACGCCGTGGAACGGCTGCGACGGGCCGCCAGCGTCCGCGTCTGGCCGGAGGAGCTCCCACCACCCCGCGATGTCCTCCTGCGCGAGGCGGTCGCCGCCGATGGCCTTCTCGCCCTCCTCACCGACCGCATAGACGCGGAGCTCTTGGATGCAGCGCCGCGCCTGCGGGTCGTGAGCAACGTGGCGGTGGGCTACGACAACATCGACGTCGCCGAGGCCACGCGGCGGGCCGTGTTGGTCACGAATACGCCCGGCATCCTGACCGACACCACCGCCGACTTCGCCTTCGCCCTGCTCATGGCCGCCGCCCGTCGCGTGGTGGAGGCCGACCGTTACACCCGCCAGGGGCGCTGGAAGACCTGGGGGCCGCAGGTCCTGCTGGGACAGGATGTCCACGGCGCCTGCCTGGGGATCGTGGGCCTGGGCGGCGTAGGCCTGGAAGTAGCCAAGCGGGCCCGCGGCTTCGGCATGCGCATCCTCTACCAGGATCACCGTCGCCGGCCCCGTGAAGAGCGCCGCTACGGCCTCCTCCACACCGAGCTGGACCAGCTCCTGCGCGAGGCCGACTTCGTCAGCCTGCACGTGCCCCTCACCGACGACACCCGCCACCTCATCGGCGAACGAGAGCTCTCCCTCATGAAGCCCACGGCCGTCCTGGTGAACACCGCCCGCGGCCCGGTGGTCGACCAGCGGGCCCTCTACCGCTTCCTGAAGGAGAGGCGCATCGCCGCCGCCGCCCTGGACGTGACGGAGGTGGAGCCCATCCCCATGGACGACCCCCTGCTGACATTGGACAACGTTATCATCGCGCCCCACATCGCCAGCGCCAGCGTCAGTACCCGCTCGCGCATGGCCTCGGTGGCGGCCGACAACCTGCTGGCCGCCCTGCGCGGCGAGGAGCCTCCCCACTGCGTCAACCGCCAGGCCCTGCGCCGCTGGCGCCGCAGGTGGGCCTCTGCCGCGCCTTGACAGCGCCTGTGGTCGTTCGCCGCAGACCCCAGAGCACGTCAAACCGCCCTTTGGCCACTCATCGTAGGGGCGAGGCTTGCCTCGCCCAATGGGGCGCAGCGAGCAGCGCCCCTACCTCCCGCTCATGGTTCGACAGGCTCACCATGAGCGGGAGGTGCTGTAGCAGGTCTGTGATTCTGTCCGCTAACTGGTCTGAGAGTTTGTCCGTATTAGCTTGGTGCCGATCTTGCCACAAGTGAGCGCCTCCAGGGGTGG
>Ga0315286_10004598_pt1 | contig 13240 bp, 8 predicted proteins | sample YL17G10_0_MG_FD_205038 | JGI IMG/M metagenome (GOLD analysis project Ga0315286, IMG submission 205038) | Sediment microbial communities from Yellowstone Lake, YNP, Wyoming, USA - YL17G10_0 | ecosystem: Environmental > Aquatic > Freshwater > Lake > Sediment | place: USA: Wyoming | collected... | reverse complement strand
TTAGGCATCCTATGTCATGGCAGCAACGGAGGTGAATTAGCGTTTCACTATAAATTCCTTAGATTTGCCTTTGAATTTCCGTTAAGACATCATGGGAAAGGGTCGCTAAAGGAGATGGGAGGGACATCATTACCACTAGCGCCTTCATAACCGCCAAGGTGCATCGGGCCGATCCTTTCTGCACCCCCTAACACCGCCTGATCCCAGGTCCGGCGCTCTTGCCTGACCCGGTCTATCCATCAGGATACACTGAGGCGATGCCTCCAGCATCACAAAGTCTAATCTATCATGATCGGAAAGTTCGGATTTGGGATGACAGCCAAAATACTGATAGCCTTTCTGGTTCTATTCCTGGCGAAGTGAACCTCAAACCGATCAAGCCCGTCCCAGCCCCTTAAGGTTCACTTCGCCAGTCCGTCGATGGCCCTTAGGTCGGTCCGAGGTCTTATGCCTTGGGAGCAAAGGCATTCGTGCAATGGCCAAATAAGCCCCGTCCTTGCATAAGTGGGACATGGCAAGACTTGACTTTGCCTGCCCTGAGTGGTAGTAATGAGCAATAGTGTGGTGCGGGATGGCTCACTTGAACACGGGCTTCGCCAGAGAAGCAGAGTAAGGTCAGCCGTCCCCAAGAAGGCTATGCCCGGCCACCGGAAGAGACGATGTTGGCATGACATTGCCGAAGACCTCAGTCCTAGTAGTGGACGACGATCCTCGCATGCTCACTATGGCATCCCGCACCCTGGAGTTGGAGGGATACCGATTGCTAACGGCCGCCAGTGGTGAAGCTGCTCTGGAGATACTCGGGAAGGAAACCCCAGCCTTGATGCTGCTGGACATCATGATGCCCGGCATAGACGGGTTCACCGTATGCCGTCAGGTTCGCGAGTTTTCTCAGATGCCGATAATTATGGTCACAGCCAGAAGCAGCAGCCAGGAGAAAGTGGCCGGGCTGGAGGCGGGAGCCGATGACTATGTGGTAAAGCCCTTCTCCGCCCAGGAACTGGTGGCCAGGGTAGGGGCACTGCTGAGACGGGCTGATCTACGGCAGGGACGAAGCGAGCCGCCCCTCCAACTGGACCATCTGACCATCGACTTCACCCGGCACAAGGTCATCCTGGGCAACCAGGAGATAAAGCTGAACGCTACAGAGTACCGGCTTCTGTGCTATCTGGCACGCCATGCTGGGCAAGCGCTCGCCCGTGACCAGGTGCTGGAGGCCATGTGGGGAGAAGCCCGCACACGGGGTCTCTCTCTCCTGGCAGAGAGCATCAGCCACCTGCGGCAGAAGGCACAAGCCATCGGCCAGAACTGGCCCGGTGCTCTGATACCCCAGGAGTGGTAGAATTCCGGTGCGTCGTGGCGAGGATGTCGCCCCAGGCAACCGATCCTCGCAAAGGAAGGGCAATCTGGGGGGATGGGGGTGAACAGAGAGGGGCAGCTTTGGAGGAGGCATCATAAGCCACCGCTTGGTCAACAGAGGTTGACCAAGCGGTGATCTGGCCGTCATAGGGTGATGCTGTAAGGAGGCGAGTTGATATGCCAGCCCGCAAATCCTTGGTGCTGGTGGTGGATGACGATGTGCACATGGTGCGCATGATGAAACGCATGCTGGAGTTGGAGGGCTACCGGGTGATCAGCGCCCTCAACGGCGAAACCGCCCTGGGACTATTCGAAGAAGAATGTCCAGACCTGGTGCTGCTGGATATCATGATGCCTGGCATGGACGGCTGCGCCGTATGCCGCCGCATTCGGGAATTCTGGCAGGTACCCATAATCCTGGTCACTGCCAAGGGCAGTGACCAGGAGAAGGTGGAGGGGCTGGATGCTGGGGCTGATGACTATGTGAGTAAGCCTTTCTCCTCTAAGGAGTTGACCGCCCGGGTCAGGGCAGCGCTGCGCCGCACCAGACTGGGCGACGAGCGTCCCGAGCCCACCTTCCGTGCCCATGATCTGGCAGTGGACTTCGTCCGCCACAGGGTGACCCTGGGGAGAGAGGAACTGGACCTGACGGCTACAGAATTTGGTTTGCTCTCCTATCTTGTCCGTCACGCTGGACGGGTGGTTACCCCCGACCAGATATTGGAGGCTGTGTGGGGGGAGGGATATGTGGGGAAACACCATCTCCTCCGCGTTACCCTGGGCAGGCTACGCCAGAAACTGCGCGATGACCCCAAGGAACCCAGGTTCATCAGTACCAAGATCGGTATGGGATATATGTTCCTGAAACCAGAGTAGGCACGGCAAGCTCCCCAAACGCTATTCTCTGGACTCCAAATACCGAACGAAACCAGATGGCCGAATTTGGAGATTCAAAACAGGAACATCAACCGTCAAGAGTAGGATCACGGGCTGGCCATAGACTTTGAGAGGGCGGCTAGTGTATCATATACTACCGAGACAGACCCTTATGTCCGTCCACCATGTCTGGACAGGTCGCCATAGGCGAGCGTCCCTACATCTTTTCTCAAGAGATAAGGGGACGAAGCGGAACCCTCATTCAAACTGATGCTGCCCGAGCGGATTAGAAGACTGGAGGAGTTGGCCAATAACCTGTGGTGGAGTTGGCACCCGCAGGGCCGTGAGTTGTTTCGCGTCCTGGACTATCCCGTGTGGAGAATGCATGGCCACAACCCGGTGAAGCAGCTTCGCCAAATGAGTGCCGACAGGTTGCAGGCGGCCGCTACTGATCCTCATTTCCTCAGCCTGTACGATTCCGTGATGTCCGAGTTCGATTCCCAACTGTGCGCCGGGACTACATGGTTTGCCCGTAGACACCCTGGTTCGCTATCAGGCCCTGTGGCCTACTTCTCGGCCGAGTTTGCCATTCACAACTCCCTGCCCATCTATGCCGGCGGACTGGGTGTCCTGGCAGGTGATACATGCAAGGAGGCCTGCGACATGGGATTGCCCTTTGTCGCTGTGGGCTTCATGTATCCACAGGGCTACTTCCACCAGCATATCTCCGCTGATGGCCACCAGGAGGAAATCTACCGCCAATTGGACTTCGACGAAGCCCCTATTAACCCCGTCCTTTCCGCAAAAGGCAAGAGACCCCTGGCCCAGGTGCAGTTGGACAATAAGACCCTGCACATTGGAGTGTGGCATGTCCTTCTGGGTTGCGCCGTCACTCTCTATCTTCTGGACACTAACATTGAGGAAAATGCGCCTCAAGACCGGCAATTGTCAGCTCGCCTCTATACTGCCGACAGGGAACAGCGTATCCAGCAGGAAATAGTGCTGGGCATCGGGGGGGTCCGGGTTCTGCGGGCGCTGGGTATCAAGCCCGCGGTGTGGCATGCCAACGAAGGCCACACCGCCTTCATGATGCTGGAGCGCATCCGAGAAAAGGTAGAGGAGAGCAAGGTTTCTTTCAGTCAGGCGCTGGAGAGGGTGAAAGCTACCAATGTCTTCACTACTCACACACCTGTCCCGGCCGGACACGACATCTTCTCTCCCGAGCTTGTTGAGAAATACCTCCACAATTACTGGGGGCAGCTTGGCATAGACCGACAGAGCTTCTTGAAGCTGGGGCAATATAGCGGATCGGTAGACGAAGGATTCAATATGGCAGCGCTTGCCCTAAGAACGTCGGGTTGGTGCAATGGAGTGAGCAGGCTTCACGGCATGGTAGCACGACAGATGTGGCATGTGCTCTGGCCTGAGATGCAAGAGAAGGAGGTGCCTATTTCCTCCGTGACTAACGGAGTTCACGGCCCCACCTGGATCGCTCTTGAAATGATGAGCTTATATGAGAGGCATTTCCAACGGAGCTGGCGAGAGCTGGTGGAAGCACAGGACGATCCCAGCCTCTGGCAGGGGGTGATGGAGATTCCGGACGAAGAGCTCTGGGCAGTGCATCAGTTTCTGAAGCGCAAGCTCATGGGCTCCATACGGGAGCGGGCGCAGCGGCGCTGGGCGGATGGTGACGCTACCGCTGAACAGATTGTGGCCACGGGAGCTCTGCTCCATCCGGAGATACTGACGGTGGCTTTCGTCCGCCGCTTTGCTGAATACAAGCGGCCAACACTGCTCTTCCGTGATGTGGATCGCCTGATCCGGATAGTGAGCGACCCATTCCGGCCGGTCCAGGTAGTATTTGCTGGCAAGTCACACCCCGCAGACCTGAAATCCAAGAGTCTGCTCCAGGAAGCCATTGGCTTGGCCAAACAGCGCTCCTTCCATGGACGAGTGGCTTTCATAGAGGACTATGATATGCACATGGCACATTACCTGACCCAAGGGGTTGATGTGTGGCTGAACACCCCGCGCCGCCTTCAGGAAGCCTCGGGCACCAGCGGAATGAAGGCAGCCATGAACGGCGCTCTCCTCTTCAGCGTTCCAGATGGATGGTGGCCCGAAGGATATAATGGCGCCAATGGCTGGGTAATTGGTTCCGGCGCAGCGGCTGCCGATCCAAGACAGGAAGATGCCGCCGATGCCGAGGCCATCTACAGCCTTCTGGAGAAGGAGATTGTGCCCCTCTACTACGATCGGGACCGCAAAGGCGTGCCGCATCGCTGGATCCGCATGGTGAAAGAGTCACTTCGCTCCGTTACGCCGGCCTTCTGCGCCCGGCGGATGCTTAAGGAATACACGGAGAAGATGTACTTGCCTGCGGCTCGATCACTGGCAGACCGCAGTTCGAGCGCCGGCAAAGGGATCTGAATGTCCTTGACCATCTACTTGGGCATCCTGACACAGTAGGGCCGATTCAAGATCGCCCTTTCTCCCGCCAGACTGTGGGAAATGGGCTGAGTTACTGCAGGGAGACCCAATCCGTCGTCCTGCCTCATAGCCCGACTTCGCGCCGACCACGGCAAGAGCTTGATGCTCCTCGTGATAGTACACATCCCGAATTGCCATTATGAACTATAATTAGAGGGGAATTCTTTGCAGAGGCGGTAGGAAATGCAGACGAAAAGGATCGGCCTCCTGACGGGAGGAGGGGATTGCCCGGGGCTTAATGCTGCTGTCAGAGCAGTCACCAAGACTGCCATCCAACAGGGTTATGAAGTAGTGGGATTTCTGGATGGTGTGGAAGGTCTAATGAACTGCGAATACCAGATACTGGACAGGATTTTGACTTCTGGAATCATCGACAGGGGGGGAACCATTCTGGGAACCTCAGGGGTCTCCCCTTCCGAGGTGGAAAAACGGTCAGCCCAGATCCTGCAACACTGCCAGGATTTGAATCTGGAAGGGGTGGTGATCATCGGCGGAAACACCACGATGAGCATAGCCTGGGGCCTGGCCCAAAAGGGGCTCCCGATAGTGGGAATACCCAAAACCATCGATAACGATGTCAAGGCAACCGATTATACGATAGGATTTCAAACCGCTGTCCAGATCGCTACCGATGCTCTCGACCGACTTCGCTCCACCGCTGAAAGCCACCACCGGGTGATGATTCTGGAAGTAATGGGGCGGGATACGGGCTGGATTGCCACCTATGCAGGGATGGCCAATGGGGCAGACGCCATCCTGATTCCAGAGATCCCGCCAGATATGCAGAAAGTCTGTGGAATGCTAAGACGAAGAAATGAGATCGGCAAGAGATTCAGTATTGTAGTGATAGCTGAGGGAACAAGGCTGGAAAAGGGGAAGGTTACGGCTCACTCTGGGAAACTGAGCGGGGTAGGGAAAGTCCTGGAGGGAATTATTCAGGAGAAGACCGGGCTGGAATCAAGGACCACACTGTTGGGCCATGTCCAACGAGGCGGCATCCCGGTCGCCTACGACCGCAGCCTGGCCACTGCCTTTGGAGTGAGGGCTATTGGACTCGCCAGCAGGAAACAATATGGACGGATGACCGCCCTGAAAGGGAATAGGATTACCAGTGTTCCCCTGGAAGAAGCTGCTGACGGAGTAAAAACAGTGGACCTGACTATCTACAGGATGGCAGAGAGGTTCTTCGGCTAGCCGGCGGTAGACTCTACATTTCCGTGCCGCTCCGCGCTGCTTCGATTACGGATTGATTGTGCAATGACTATCGGTATCTTGCGAGAGGGCCTCGGACTATTCAACAGCTAGCTGGTGGAGAACACAATGTGCAGGCGGCAACGATCTGTACGATGTGGTGCCATGGTTACGACTACGAGGGATAACGACGATCGTCTCTTGCCATTTGCCAGAGTGGGTCGGGGGATCAGGGCAGCCGCACCCAACTTGGATAGAGTCAGGTAACAGATGTCTCTTGAGCCAGCCAAGCGGCAGCTCTTGTTGAGTCCGGAAGGAGGGACAGGAATGGATCTAGGTTTAGCAGGCAAGACGGCAATTGTCACCGGAGGCGGCTCGAACATTGGTCGGAGCATAGTTCTAGCCTTAGCCGCAGAGAAAGCCAACATAGCCATCGCTGATTTGGACGAGAAGCAGGCGCACAAGACGGCTGGTGATGCCAATGACCTGGGTGGGCACGCGCTGGTCGTGAACACAGATGTTTGTGATAGCAACTCGGTGGACAGCATGGTCAAGAAGACGATCGACTACTTCAGCCGGATAGATGTGCTGGTGAATGACGTGACCTGGGCAGTCCAGGGCCCGCTTCTGGTGGACAAGACGGACGATGAGATTGACAAGGAAATCAGGACGGCTTAGGCGAGGGTAGCTACTGGTATGGTAGATTCAAGGGTGTCCATACCCACGAGTATGTGGCAAAGTTGATAAGTGGTAATCCGATACGTCGGGTAGGAAAGGCACAAGAGATAGGCAACATGGTGGCTTTCCTAGCCTCTGACTGCGCCTCGTATGTCACCGGGCAGACTATTGGCGTCGATGGCGGCGAAGTCATGATGTGAGACCAACTGGGATCAACAGCAGATAGGTCATGGTTCAGCAGAGAAGACAGCGATCATCACTGGATGCAGATGCGATGCTGGTTGGGCACTGTCCCGGCCTCTACCAGCGAAGGATGAACATAGAATCATGTACGATCTGTTCGGCTCCTTATTGACCACTGCAACAGATTGTGATAGGTTGAGGGCAAGGCAGTAAAATGACAGTGGATATTCAAGGGAATTCGTGTATCTCTTGCCCAGGTCACTCGTGTAAAGTGGGGTAGCGTCTTGGCGATGGCCTATTCTTGCACTGCATTCCCTGGGTGTACTGATCTAATTGGAGGTTGGCGTTATGAGAGATAACAAGGAACAGCTTCTCTCCGCTTCTGGAATTCCCATAAAGGATATCTACACTCCAGAAGACTTGAGGGGTCTAGACTACGATAGGGATCTCGGACTTCCTGGGCATCCGCCATTTACCCGAGGTGTCTATCCCACGATGTATCGGGGCCAGTTGTGGACCATAAGGCGACTGAGCGGGTTTAACACACCGGAGGAAACCAACAAGCTCTACCGTGAAGAATATGAGCTGGGACAGACGGGGTTCTCCATAGCTCCGGATATCTCGACGGCAGTTGGCATGGATGCTGATGACCCCAGGGTTTCTGCTGACGTTGGTCATGCCGGAGTACCCCTAAGCTCGCTGGAGGACGTTGAGACGACCTTTGCAGGGCTCCCTGTAGAGAAGGCATCGACATATATCGCTGACCGTTGTGGTAATTTCGTAACAGCGATGTATTTTGTGATGGCCGAGAGAAGAGGACTGGATATAAAGCAATTAAGGGGCACCACTGTTAATGACATGCTCAGTTGGAGTGTGCTGGACCTGGTGAACCAGCCATCGCCGGAAGCGTATGTGAGGTATGCTGTCGATTTCATGGAGTGGTGCTGTGAGAATGCGCCGAATTGGAACACTGTTTCTTTTGGCTCTTACAATGCTCGAGACATGGGCCTGACTGCAGTTCAGGAGTTGGGCATGCTTATGGCCACTGCCATTCAGTACGTGGATGAAGCAAGTCGACGAAGCAGGGTGCCTCTCGATCGCTTAACAAAGCGCATCTCTTTTGACACCAGTCTACACAATGACTTCTTTGAAGAGATAGCCAAGCTGAGAGCAGCCAGGCGTATGTGGTACAAGATCATTACGGAACGGTACGGGATTACTGACCCTCGCTCTGCGCTGTTTCGCGTACACTGCCAGAGTGCTGGTTCTACCCACACCACTCAAGAACCTTTGAATAACATCATCCGCATCGCCTATCAGGTCCTGGCGGGCGCTCTTGGCGGAGCCCAATCGATACATGCCAACGGATATGATGAGGGACTCTGCCTACCCACAGACCAGTCCATGTTGCTTTCCATTAGGACAGAACAGATAGCCGGTTTGGAGACCAATGTGACCAACACTGTAGATCCTCTTGGTGGCTCCTACTATGTTGAGTCGCTCACCAATGAGTTAGAGAAGCGTGCCTGGGACCATGTGCGCAAAATTGAGGACATGGGTGGAATAGCTAAAGCCATGAGTTCCGGATGGGTTCATAAAGAGTACAAAGACGCCACGCTGGAGCGGGAGCGCAAGCTGGCATCTGGTGAGATAACAGTCGTTGGTGTGAACAAATTCCGCCTGGAGAAGGAACCTTATAAAGTGCCCATATTCAAACATGATCCACAGGCCCCGAGTCACCAGATTGAGAAACTGAAGAGGTTCAAGAGAGAACGTGACAGTGGCAGGGTTACCGAAGCATTGCAGAAATTAGAGGAGGTTACGCGCAGCAGCGAAAACATCTATCCTGCGATGATGGAAGCGGCGCGATCGAAGGCCACCCTGGGGGAGATGGCCGATGTGCAAATGAGAGTGTATGGGGAATGGCACTTCCCGATAGGACTTTAGGAGAGGTCAAGGCGTTACGCATCGAACAATAGGGATAGCTGGTGGCTAGCTTAGCGGTGGAAATCAAAACGATGATAGTCTCTGAGGGCAAGCAAGGTGCTTGGGCAAAGCAATACGCCACATCTGCACAAACAATAGCAGCAATTGAGGCAAATAAAGGAGCATAGATGGCAACCTTTGGATATGCTGGGAAGATACTGAGGGTGGATTTGTCGTCAGGAAGTACGACGGTGACCTCCACCACGGATTATGCTCCGAGGTTTCTCGGAGGGAGGGGTATTGCAGCCAAGATTTATTGGGACGAGGTCTCTCCTCGGATCAGCGCTTTTGATCCAGAGAACAGGCTGGTATTTGCCACCGGTCCCCTAGCTGGCGTTCCGGCTATCGGCGGCTCGCGGTGGCAGGTCTGTGGCAAGTCTCCCGCCATCAACCCGGAGCAGTTTTCTTACTGCAACCTGGGGGGAAGATGGGGATCCGCGCTGAAATTCGCCGGCTATGACGCCCTGGCGGTTCAAGGCAGTGCGGAGAAGCCTGTCTATCTTTTCGTTAGCGAAGAGGCTGTTGAGTTGCGAGATGCTTCTGCTCTATGGGGCAAGAGTACCCTTCAGACCCGGGAAATCCTGAAGGCCGAACTGGGGCGTTCGGTCAGCGTGGTGGCTATCGGCCCCGCTGGCGAAAACAGGGCAGTGATGGCCAATATGCTAGCTGATAACGATGCCAGCGGATCGGCGGGCTTTGGGGCTGTGATGGGTTCCAAGAAGCTGAAAGCGGTTGCCGTGAAGAGTGGGCAGAGAGGGACGAAGATCGCCCATCCGGAGAAGCTGCGAGAGGCAGCAAACCGCTACCGTGACTTAAGAAGGGACTTCACTTCGTTGATGATGTGGGGGAGAGAGTGGGTAGTGAAAGGCAAGAAAGACATCTGCTACGGCTGCACCGGCCACTGCGTCAGAAGAATCTATGAGGGAGAAGATGGCAGGAAAGGAAAATTCGCCTGCCAGGAAGAGCTCTTCTATCAGCCTTGGTCGTGGAGGTACTATGGGGCCCAGAACGATGTCCCTTTCTATGCTGCTCACCTCTGTAATGAGAACGGGCTCGATACCTGGGCCATTGAGTCGTTGGTCACCTGGATGACGAGATGCTACAGGGCTGGCATCCTGACCGATCAAAACACGGGTATCCCCATATCAAAGGCAGGGAGCCTGGAGTTCATAGAGACGCTGGTGCAGAAGGTGTCGCGGCGCGAAGGCTTCGGTGATATCCTGGCCCAAGGCGTAGCTAAGGCTGCCGATCTGGTGGCCGCTCAAATCAGACAGCCGCTCACCGGTCATCTTTCCTGGGTTGAATTGGGGGAGGCCTACGAACCTCGAATATATATCACCACGGCGCTCCTATATGCCATGGAGCCGAGAACACCGATACAGCAGTGCCATGAGATAATGTTTCCCATGGGTAGGTGGGTAAACTGGGTTAGAGAGATCAAAGGCGCGTACCTGTCCACGAATGTGCTGCGTGGCCTGGCCCGGCGATTCTGGGGGAGCGAAATGGCTGCTGACTTCTCCACATACGAAGGGAAAGCTCTGGCAGCCAAGGCCATTCAGGACCGGGAGTATGCCAAGGAATCTCTCATTCTTTGCGACTGGATGTGGCCTATCACCGACAGCGAGTACTCTGAGGATCATGTGGGCGATCCCACCCTGGAGAGCCGGATATATTCAGCCGTTGTCGGAAATGATGTGGATGAGGGCGGACTCTACAGAATGGGCGAAAAGGTCTTGAATCTACAGCGGGCCATACTTGCCCGCGAGGGTCACCGCGGCAGAGACTTCGATATTGTCCCCGAAAGCTGGTATGCCACGCCCCTGAAATCCAATGCCTCCAATACTGATTGTCTGGTACCCGGGCGGGACGGGAGTATCATCTCCCGAAAAGGCGCGGTGGTGGAGAAGGAACGGTTCGAGAGGATGAAAGATGAGTACTATCAGCTTAGAGGATGGGATGTTGCCACCGGTCTGCAGACCAGGGCCAAGCTTGAGGAGTTGGGGCTGAAGGACATTTCCCAGAGGTTGGAGCAAGAGGGGTTACTGGCCAAGTAAGGGGCCTCAATATGCGGAAAGAGAACACGCAATCGGTGTCGTCCCTGACCCGATTCACAGGGGCAGTGGCCTGTCGAGGTCAGAGACGACCTCGACTACCGGACACGGAGCGAATGTAGGGATGAGTCTATAGGCTCATCCGAAGGTGCCATTCTGAGCAGTAGAGGGTGCTGTTCCCTAGAGGAAGGCAGTCCAGCGGAGACGACAATAGATATAGAAAGGAAAAATGTAAATGGCTGAGCAGTTCAAGAACCTTTTCTCGCCACTGAAGGTCGGCACGATCACCTTGAGAAACCGCATTGCCAGCACTGGTCATGGCACATGGATCCGCGAGGAACACACCAATCTGCCGGGCGAGAAGCTGGCCTGGTATTGGGCCGCCAAAGCAAAAGGGGGTATTGGCCTCATCATTACTGAGGGCATGGGCTTCCACCAGAAAAGCTGTGGTGCCAACGCCTTTAACCAGAAGGAGTCCGTGCCCGCGTTCAAGAAAGCCGTCGATCTGGTCCACCAGTACGGCGCCAAGATCATTCTGCAAGGAGGCAATCAGGGTGCTCAGGACTTCCCCAGGGTCATTGGTCTGACCACCTGGTCATCATCCCCTCTTCCGTCTCCCAGAAACTGGGGTATGCCTCACGAGATGACCGTTGATGAAATAAAGGAAATGGTCGAATCCTGGGCCTTTGCCGCTAGGATCACTCGCGAGTCAGGCTTCGATGGGTTCGAGATCTACGCTGGCCATGGATATCTCCTTCAGCAGTACATATCTCCTTTCTTCAACAAGAGGACCGACGAATATGGCGGCAACCTGGAGAACCGCTTGCGGTTCCCTCTTGAGGTGATCGATGCAGTGAGAGCGGCAGTGGGCAAAGACTATACCATATGCCTGAGGATAAGCGGCGACGAGTTCACCGAGGGTGGCTACACCCTGGATGACATGCTCACCATGGTCCAGATACTGACGAAGTCAGGGAAAATCGACTTCTTGGATGTAACCGCCTCAACCTACCGGTCTCTCCAGTGCATGGCGGAGTCCATGTATTTCCCCTTGAACTCCTTCGTATACCTGGGAGCGGCCGTCAAGAAGGTGGTGAAGATTCCTGTGCTGGCCAGAGGCAGGATCATTGATCCCGCCCAAGCAGAGGAGATCATTGCCAGCGGTCAAGCCGACATAGTGAATATGTGCCGGGCCACCATCGCTGACCCTGAGCTACCCAACAAGGCACGCGAAGGTAGGGTGGAAGAGATCCGCAAATGTCTGGGGTGCAACGAAGGTTGCATAAAGAATGCGTCGGCCATTATACCTATACGCTGCTCCATGAATCCTGAAGTGACACGGGAGACACAACCGGGGTGGTTGCAGGTCCAGCCAGCGGCGAAGAAGAAGAAGGTCGTCGTAATCGGTGGGGGCCCCGCGGGTCTGGAAGCAGCCAGAGTCTTAGCTATGCGGGGTCACCAGGTTTCTCTTTACGACAGAGGCTCCGAACTAGGAGGCCAGACACTGATAGCCGCCAAGTCCCCGGGAAGAGACGGTTTCCTGGAGTTGCCCAGGTATTACACGTATCAGATGAAACTCCTTGGCGTGGATGTACATCTACAAACTGAGGTAACGGCTGACATGGTCAAGAAGATGAATGCCGATGCAGTGGTGATAGCGACTGGCTCTGTGCCTTATATTCCCCGGATCCCGGGCGTGAACCAGGAGAATGTATTAGAAACAAGGGCAGTCCTTGTGGGCAAAGCACAGGTTGGCCAGAATGTGGTGGTGATAGCCGGTGAACAGAACACGGAAGCGTTGACGGTGGCCGATTTCTGCGCCCAGCAGGGCAAGAAGGTGGAGGTAGTTACGGAGGAGTACGCCGCCGGTATCCACATCGACCCTCCGATGAGGCAAACCATCTACACCCGGTTATACCAGAATGATGTTGCTTTTACCCCCTGCCACAAGGTAAGGGAAATCACCGGCAACACCGTGGTAGTCTCGAATATCTTCACGCTCAAGGACCGTCGAATTGAGGGGGTTGATACGGTGATACTGGGCTGCGGTGGCCGCGAGGACAACACGCTATACTACGCTCTCAGGGGTCAGGTGAAAGAGCTTCATAAGGTAGGCGACTGCAACGGCGTCAGAAGGCTGCCTGATGCAACGCTGGAAGCATCAAGGATAGCCAGAATCATCTAGACTCTCGCGCTCCTCTCTATCCTTGAGGGGGTGAGGAGGCACATGTTGGGAAAGGCTACGAGAAAGTGTGGAGCGGGAAGATCTGATGTCCGCTGATAGTGGGATTTGGGTTTTAGCGGAGTACGATGAAGGGGAGATCAGTGATGTCTCGCTGGAACTGCTCAGCGAAGGTCGCAGGTTTGCCGACAAGCTTGGCGAGGAACTCTGTGCTGTACTGGTGGCCCACAGCGTCCTGCCACTG
>Ga0315286_10004596_pt1 | contig 13245 bp, 12 predicted proteins | sample YL17G10_0_MG_FD_205038 | JGI IMG/M metagenome (GOLD analysis project Ga0315286, IMG submission 205038) | Sediment microbial communities from Yellowstone Lake, YNP, Wyoming, USA - YL17G10_0 | ecosystem: Environmental > Aquatic > Freshwater > Lake > Sediment | place: USA: Wyoming | collected... | reverse complement strand
TGGGTCCACCCCAATTCCTCGGGATCAGGAGTCCTGTGGCTCGGGACCGCTTGGCGGAGGTGGCCCAACAGACTGCGCAATAAGCTGAACAGAACGAGAAACGGATTGGGATCGGAGTTGGATGTGGTTTCGACAACTGAGGTGGGGTCCTGTCTGTCGGGATTCTCGTCCAGGTCCGTGAGGATTCGGGTGACGAGGTGTGGGTCTGTCGGGAGCAGGGCGCGGAGCAACAAGGTGAGGGCATCGCGGCCAACAAAACGCCGCAGTTGGCCAATCTGCAGTGGCGTGAGCGCGTAGCTGGTCAATGTGATTTCCACTCGTCCGCGATGCGTGAAACCGCGGGAGGAGTGATGATCGGGAAGTGTGCGGCCGATGAATTCAGCGACAACGACCGGCACGAACGTCTGACGGGTCCTATGGCGCAGGAAACTTGGGAGGCGCCCTGAGTCGAACTGGTCTTGGATCGCCGCAGTGCCTTCCGCCAGTAGCACCACTTTGATGAGGGCTGTGTCGAATCCGGCCACAGAGTCTGGCGAAGCAGTCTCCTGCACGGTTGGGCCAATCGGGGAAGGCAAGAGGGGAGCAATCCATTGCGCGTAGAGCTTGAGCTTGTTTTCCTCCCGTTGAAGCTCTGCCACGAGACGCGCCAGTTGATCCTGGAGGGCCGTTTCGTTTGCTTCGCTGACAAGTCCGGCAGCCAGATCGTCCCCACGATCCGGGCGGTGGACGCCAGAAGCCGACTCGTCGGCAGACGGAGCAATCGCGGCAGGGACGGCATGAACCGAGGCCTGCGGCGGTTGAGTCCTTGCCGGTGAAGCGACAGCCGCGAGTCGTTGGCGGCACTGCCGGAGCTCGAACTGGAGCTGGGTGATTTTCTCGACGGCCTGATGGGCGTCGCGGAGTAGTCGCCGGGCATGGTCCTGCCGGCGGATCGCTTGGTCGGCCAGGTGCGGGGCGAGGCTGGAAGCGGCGGAGGCGTGGACGACATCGACCAGCTTGGTGACCTCCCATTGATCTTGTTGCAGGAGGTCCAGGAGTCGAAAGTAGACTTGCTCGACGGACTCGCCCGGGGCGTCCTGGACCAGGGTGTGTTTGACGATCGGGCATTCGAAGTTCGGTAGGTCGAACGGGTCCAACTCGGCGAGGTGGTCGAGATCGTCGGTGGTGGGCTCACGCGGTCGGGCGAGTTGGGCAGCGCGGCAGAGGGTGTCCAGCTCATCGGCTCCCCCCGTCTCGAGCCGAAGGATGTTCTTGACGGCTTTTCTCGCCTTGGGCGCGCAATAGAGGTCGGGTTGAAGGGCGGCGATGAGGTTGTGGATGTCGGCGGTTATGGGGATTCTTGGGAGGGGAAGGCGCCCGGTCTATTTAAGTCTTTGGGAGGGTGGAGCAGTTCCTGGCAGGACCAGCCCCTTGGGTCCTGATGCCCCGGAACAATCTTGGCAGAAGGATTCCCTGGGCTATCCTCCAACCATGCCAGCCAATCCAAAGCCATCCCCGCGAGCCCCCGGTTCCACATTGTCACGCCGTGCCTTTGCTGAACGCTCTGCACTCGGGGCCGGATGCGTGGGAATGGTCGGACTGGGATCGGCACAGGCCCAGGGTGCCGAGGCTGGGGCACCCACGCTGAGTCCCAGCCAAGTGGTCGACGCCCGCCAGCACGGCTCCAAAGGTGATGGGCAGTCCGACGACACCCAAGCGATCCAGACGGCGCTGGACCGCGCCCGAAGCTCGACCCCGGTCTGCTATCTTCCTCCGGGTCTCTACCGCATTGGGGGCGCTCTAACGGTTCCTCCCGGGGTCACCTTGGTGGGCGCTTCCGGTGGTGTCCCCCACAGCGAACAGCCCATCGGCACGGTGCTCCTGGCCGTGGGGAGCCGCGGGCAGCCCGACGCAGAACCCCTCGTCACGCTCAAGCCCAACGCGGTGGTGCGGAACCTGGTGATTCATTACCCCGAACAGACCCTGAGCGAAGTGGTGCCCTATCCCTGGACGATCCGGGCCGATGGCGAACTGTGCCAGATTCTCGACCTGACGATCACCAACCCCTACCGGGCCATCGACGTCGGGACCAAGTGGAACGAACTGCACTTGGTGCGCAATGTCTTCGCCTGCCCGCTCAACATCGGCGTCTATATCGACCAATGCACCGACATCGGACGCATTGAAAACGTGCATTTCAACCCGAACTTCTGGACGCGGATGGCTCTGAAGCCCGCGTTCCCGGGCGGCGACATCAAGGCCTACCTCGAGAAGAACCTGGTGGGCTTCAAGGTGGGCAAGACGGATTGGGAGTTCATCACGAACAGCTTCGTCATCTTCCCACGAATCGGATTTCATTTTGACGACTTCGGCCACGGGCCGGGCAACGCGGTCGTCACGCAATCGGGCAGTGACATTTGTCCGGTGGCTGTGCGGGTCGACCGCACTCAGTCGCACGCCGGGGTGCAGTTTGTGAACGGGCAGTTCATGTCCACGGTCGAGATTGGTCCGCAAAACCGGGGTCCGGTGAAGTTCGCCAACTGCGGCTTCTGGGGGACGGAAGCCACCCGCGAGCAGGTCCGTCACGAAGGGCCCAGTTCGCTGGTGTTGTCGGCCTGCCATTTCACCGGCTGGGACCATGCGGGGAAGGGCGATCCCTGTGTGCGGTCGTCGGGCGGACGATTGATCGTGAACGCGTGCGAGTTCATGGACGAGCGGAAGGTTCCAATCGTGCTCGAGAAGGGCCTGAAAGCGGCCGCGATCTCCGGATGCGCCTTCCGGCAAGCACCGGGGGTGGAGGACCAGTCAGGGGCCGATGTCAAAGTGGTCGGGAACACAACCTCATAGCGGTTGCCGCTGGCAGCACTCGGATCGGTTATTTCAGGCCTCTCCGGCCGCCATCATCCGCCGCTTCCGTCGGAGACCCTCCTCCACCTTCCGGATGCTCGGGTTCCTGGCCAGAATCTCCGTAATCACCTTCGCTGGTCGTCGACCGGCTAGCGTGGACACCGCCCCCGCCACACTCCGCGGGCGCCCGCTGAACCGGCTCCATTTGCGGTTGAACTGCACCGTTCCGGAATGCGTCTCCCGGACAAGACCCCCTTCAGGAGCTCACCAGCATGCATTCGGACCCCTGCATGCGCCGCTCGCGCCAGGCCCGCTCCAGCGCCAGGGCGGTCAGGATGAATCCCAGCGGCGTCCAGACAATGAAGTTCGCCACCACGAGTAGGTAGACGGCTGGCTTCAGAGCCGAAAACGAAAGAAGCAGGCTGAGCCCCAGCACTGAGACGAACACCGCCCCAACACGCCTGAGCTCCGCGGGTTCGATCTCCGGCACGGCGTCCGCTTGGGAAGCCCTCCGCCGACTCAGTCTGAGCCCAAGTAGGCACACCGCGTAGAAGACCAGCGTGACCAACTGAACGGCGGGCGAGGGCAAACCGTCCGGACGAAGGTAGACGTAGGTGACGCCATACAGCAAGACGAGGTAGAGGCACAGGCCAATGAACCCGGGGCGCCGGAAGACGATGAGCTGTCGGCCGTCCGAGGCAGCAAGACCAGCCGGGGCTAGGCGCCATAGCACCCCCAGTAGAATGACGGTGAAGACCACGTTCAGGCAGAGGTTCACAGGACCGCCCGAGTTCATGCCGAGCGTGGCACCAAACGAAATCACCAGGTACACGCGCATCAACTGCGCCCACCGGCTGGTCCCGGTGAACCACGCGAGGTCCGGAAACAACCTCCTCAGTGGCGGGCACACCAGGCACGCCACCGCCAGCGGAAAGATGAAGGCCATCACCGGATGAAAGAGGAAAACCATGCTGATCTCAGAAAAGCCGTAGGGCCCCAGGCGGCCGAGCACAAACTTTCCGTCCCCGCTGTAGCCGCGCCAGATCACCTTGGTGATCCAGGATTCGTACAGACCGAACAGTACGCCCCAGAGATAAAGCGACCCCAGCGATGTCCGACCGGTGCGACCGGCCAGCGTGGTGAAGAAAAAGAAGTGCGCGAAGTACAGCCAATACGTCACGATCCAGGTCCAAGGGCTCCACAACCCTGAAGCCACGGAAGCGCCGGAGAACATCTCCGTGCTGATCAGAACAACAAATCCGATGAGGAGGCGTGGCCAGACAATCATGGTTGCTTTTGAGGGTGGCAGCGTAGCAGAACGGAAGGGGGCATTCAAGGCGAAGGGGGCCGAAGGGGGCCGAAAACGGGCCGGCATTCCGTCTTGGCGTGCGCTGGAGGGACTGCGAGAGGCTTCCGCTGGCTCCGTCGGGCCTTGTCGTTGGCACAAATCTCATCCGGCTCGAAAACAGTGAGCGTCTGAGACATTTCCTCGAATTCTGTGCACCATGGTTCATTGGCTGACTCTGGTCCTACGTATGCCGTTCATGCTCGCGATATCGCCCCGCTCGGTTTACGCCGCTGGGCGCTTCCGTCGGAGGGCCTCTTCCACCTCCCGGACGCTCGGGTTCCTGGCCAGAACCTCGGTGATCATTTCCATGTTGCGGCGCATGGCCTCGATCGACTGCTGCAGTTCATCGATGCGCTGCGCCTTGATCTGATTTTCCTGGGTGACTTTCACCAAGTCGTCTTTCAGTGTCGCAAGCTCGGTCTGGGTGAACTTCTCGTCGAGTTGATGATTCTCCATCCCGGATCGCGAGATATACACGTCCGGCATGTCGGAGCTGAATCGCCAGCCGTAGCGGTAGCAGAGCTCCTGGCGGTTGAGTTTGGTGGCGTAGAAGGTCGCTGAGCTGTGGCGGAACAGATGCGGGTGAACCCGTCGTTTCAGCACTGCTTTCCCGAGTCGGCGGAGGAACATCCGCATCCCGCCATAGGTGTTGGCGTACACCAGACCACCCGGGCGAAGACCTTGTCGAACGCGTTCCCTCAGCCAGTCTCTGACCGTCTCCAAACTGTGACGCCAATAGAGGGAGATGGTTCGGCCCTTGGTCTTGCTGTACTCTTCCTTGAGCGTGAGCTTGACGAAGTTGTCTTTTCCTTCCGGTAGTTGGATGTCTTCCAGACGGATGTTGAGGAACTCCTGGGCGCGGGCACCGGAATCAAACAGCAGCGCAATCAGGTAGCGCTGCTCGCCGGTCCGGCACTTCCGCAAGAGCTGCTCCATGTCGTGTTCACCGAGAAAGTCCGGGGTTTTCTGGGCCAGGTGCGTGTCCAGCCACCCGGCCAACTGAACCATCCTGGCCTCGCCCAGCCGCCACCGAAGAAAGATCTTCAGCGCTTTCCGGATATCGACCTTTGTGCTCTGCGCATACGGCCCGGCCTTGAAGCGAGTCTTGATTTGGTCTGAGGCCAAGGCGCTTTCGAATCGCTCGACGTCCTTCTCGACGATCGCCGCGGTCTCTTTGTTCCAGAACTCGAGCGGAACTCTGAGCAGGTCAAGATACTTTGCCTGACGTCCCTCTGAAATCCTGGTTCCCCGGTTCACCTTGCCCAGGGCAAGTTCGTGCAGAAAGCGCTTCAGCTCGACCCGCGTGGCCTGGGGAACCTGCCACTGCGCCAAGTTCCGGATGCGGTCCGGCAGCGAGACTTTTGTGCAGCGGATGACTCCAACCATGGAAGAATTGAGCGCGCCGGGGTTTTTAATCCTTTCGGTGACTTGAACAGAAGTGACCGAAGCCTCTACCGAGCGTTGAACGAAAGTGTTCAAATCCCTTCCTTCTTCCCGCCGTATTAAGCCGGGCAGGAGAAACGAAGAACCAGAACCAAGCAGAACCTCCCCACCCCACCTCAGAGAGATAATTCCAGGGATGGGGAGGAGACCAAGGCGGTTGATCAGGCGGAGCCGGGTGATGAGGCGGGAGAAACGGATTGAGACGAGGGCTTTTCGTGGGCACTCCGCTGTTTTGCTCGGCTGCGAAGGATTTGGAGGACTGCTTCGAGGACCTGGGTAGGGTAGCGGTCAAGGCCCCGTGGTGTTTCTGGGTCGGTAGTGGATTCCGCTGGTTGGGGAATGGTATTTGCGTTGCGTTGAAGTGTGTCGGGCATTTCGGCGGAAGGAATGGGCGGTTTATGAGATTGGCGTGCGAAGCATTCGGAAAAGGAAAGGCGAGCAACCCCCAAGGAACGTGATATCGGGCAGAAATCCCCACGTATGTTCATACGTAATCAGACATACTGGGGGGCGGACTTGATCACGTCTGTGGTGGCAGAAAACCCGGCTACTGACCCGTCAGCGTTGCTCAGAGCTGGACGGGGGCGGGACGTTGCGTTGGGAGAGGGAGTTCGGTTTCCAGCTTGCCGGTCACCTCAATGATGATCCTGCGCTTTGCCGGATGGCGGCTCTGACTGACCAGGACCCGCCTCCGATTCGGCTACGAGTGCAGGCGCGATCGCCGCCGCGAACCATCTTCACAGGTGCCACGGTGGCCGCATGGGCCGCGTGAGCATACGGTTCGCTTCTTCGTCGTCCGCGAACTCTTCCTGAGCCGGGTCCCAGCGAAGCTTGCGCTTCAACCGCATGGCGATGTTGCCCAAGTGGCAAACCGTCGCGCTGCGGTGACCGACTTCGACCGGCGCGACCGGGTCCTGGCGGGACTTGATCGAATCGAGAAAGTTGCGCACGTGATCCGGGACATGGTACTGGCCGGCCTCCTGCGTGCGATTGGGGTTGCTCACGGGCAAGTGAATCTCGTTGGACGTGATCGGGGACGTCTTCAGCGATTCGGGGTTCGTTTTCAGACCCTGGTAGCCATACTCGACCCAGCCCTCGGTGCCTTCGAAGCGGACGCCGAAGCCCGGTTGGTCGGTCTTGCAGATCAGTTCGGTGCCGTTGGCGTACCGCGCGCGGAAGGCGGTCTTGGTGGCCGTATCGTACAGCCCGCCCTTCGGTGGCCACTCCGAGCCCTGGTCTTCGACTTCAATCGGCCCGCTACTGTCCATACCCAAGGCCCATTGGGCGTCGTCGTTGGAATGCGCCCCAAAGTTCGTGACCTGTCCGCCGGAGTAGTCGAGGTTGAAGCGAAAGCGATAAAAGCAACGATCCTTGTGATAGGGAGCCCATGGCGCCGGCCCGAGCCACATCTCGTAATCGAAGCCCTCCGGGATCGGCGTGGGCTGCCAGCCCGGACCCGGATCGACCGCGTTGATCTCGGCGACCTGGGTGAGGATCCGTTTGACCTGGCCGATCCGGCCGTTGCGAACCAGCTCACAACCCCGACGGTTGTCGGGGCTGGACCGGTAGTGACTCCCGGTCTGCAGGATCCGCTGGTGCTCCCGGACGGCCTTGACCATCGCCTGCCCCTGGCTGACCGTTAGTGAGAGGGGTTTCTCGCAGTAGATGTCCTTGCCCGCCCGGGCGGCCATCACGACCATGAGCGCGTGCCAATGGTCCGGCACGACGATGGCCACGGCGTCGATATCCTTGCGCGCAAGCAGGTCCCGGAAATCGTTGCAGGCCGCGCAGCCCTTGTAGGCGCCCGAGGCCGTCCGCGCCGCGTAGAAGGAGTTCACCTTTTCCTGCGCCGGCTTGCGTCCGAGGAATTGCTCCGGAGTCCGGTAACCCGAACTGGCGGTGTTCACGTCGCAGACTGCCAGGACCTGGCAATCGTCGTGGCCCAGGAACGCGGGCAGATCGATCGTGCTCTGGTTGCCACAGCCGATGAACCCGACGTTGATGCGGTGGCTCGGGGCAGTCGCGCCGAACACGGAAGCGGGCGCGATGAGTGGCGCGCCGGCAGCCGCAGACAGCACCGCAGCCGTCTTGAGAAACTCTCTGCGCGTCGATGGCCTGTTGACAGGGGTGTGATGTTGAAGTGATTTCATGGCTTTCGTCCCAACAAGTTCAGAGGTGATCCAGGAAGTCCCAGCCGCCAGCCTTGTGATAGCGGTCGGTGATGTCGCTCGGCCGCATCCAGACCACCCGGTCACTCAGGTGCTTGCGGATCCGCTGCACGACGGTGGTGAAGGCACGCCAGCCCACACCGCTGGCTGGATTGAGCCCTTGCCAGTGGGCATACCAAACACAGTACGGCGAGCGGCCTTGGACATGACGGACAATGATCCCGGCGGTGCCGTCCGCACTGATGTAATAATCCGGATCCACACGGTCCGGGTTGTTCTCCCAGATACCGAAGTGGTCCGTGGCGTTGGGCATCAGGTCGTAGACCCCCGACAGCCCGTCGCTCGCCTTTCGATGAAGGCCGTAGTTGGTCTCGCTGGAATCGAAAAAGCACGGGACCGTCCGGCCACGGAACTTCCCTTGCCGGGCCAGATTCAAGAGCGCCTGCCAGACCGCAGGATTCACTTCGGTGTGCCCGCTGGCCCGCAACTCGGCATACCGCTCCATACAGGCGCGGCAACTACATCCCGGCCAGGTCAGCCCGGTGAACTGCAAGCCGGCTCGTTCCCCCTCCGCGAGGATACTCCCGAAATAGCGCTCGTATTGCGCCGCCGTGACCGCCGGTTCGTACAGCCACAGACCTTCGTGAAGGGCGCCCTCCGGCTCACGGTTGGCTTCGAAGTCGAAGAGGCCGCGGTGCGTCATCAGTTCCATGTGTGTGCCGATGCCGCATTTCCAGGCGCGCTGAACCTGGTCCAGGAACGCCCGCTCTTCCTCGCTCGGGTGGCGGGTCATGCAGTAGCCCTTCGCACCCAGGAGGCCGCTCGACTCTCCGGCAATTCCCTGCTCAGCACAGAAGTCCAGGAAGGTTCGAAACGCCCCCGCCCCAGCGACATAAGGACTCGTGTCGTCACAGTAGAACGAAAGGAGGGTCTTGTGGCGCCGCGGCTCCTCCGAACCTTCGGCCAAGGTCCGAGCTAGCCCGAATGTCGCAGCACCTGCCGCGGCTCGTCTGAGCAGTTCACGACGGCTGAACTCTCGTCTTGCGGTCGTCATCGGCTACCTGCGGAAGCTACCAGACCTGCCCCGCCATGTCTATGAAAGTGCCCCCCATATGTGCTGATGCGGGTGGGATTGCCCTTCCCGGTTGGCAGGGTCAGGGTCTCGTGCCGGGGCTGGAGTCATGCGGAGGAGAGGAGGCGGTGCTTAACGAGATCGGCGTGCGAAGGGTTCGGAAAAGGGAAAAGCAGGAGGTTGAGAGGAAGGTAATTGGGGGCGGAAGTCCCCACGTATATTCATACGTAGTTGGGCATGCCCCGGATTCCGGCGCACACCTCGCCGCCCAGCTGCCGTGCTGTGCAACCGGGCCGAGTCGGACCCTCAGAAGTCGAGGAGGTGCAATGCATCCGGGATCGTGCCTTCCTTGGTCACGAGCTTCGGCTTGGTGGGGTCGTCGAAAACCAGGCACTGCTTCTTCGCAGCGATCGGCAACTCCAACCTGTAAGGCTTGCAGTGGGGAATCGCCGCCATGGCGCGCTTGGCGCCCCGGTAGAGCGCCTTGCGGGTTTCCGCAAACGGATACAGGACGGCCGACTCGCGCGCGACACCCTTCTTGACCGCCACGGTCACGCACGCCCGGCCAAAGAATCTCTCCGCCTCACGGCAGGTCGCTTCGTCGCCCGTGACCATGATCGGCGGCACCCCGAAATGCCCCGCAATGGCCGCGCACTGGGCGAGTTCTCCGGATTCGACGCCATTATACCAGTAACGATTCTCGGTTTTCGACGATTGCGTGTGGTTGAGCACACCATCCGGCGTCCCCATCATGGCGTGATAGCCCAACAGGACCAGACCGACGTAGGTGTCATCCAGACCGGTGAGCACTCCGGGTCGAGGCAACCCCGTGAGATAGGTCGCCCCCGGCTCCATGAGATGGGGAATGACCGCCTGGTTGCCGTGCCCGTCGAGCACCAGGATCTCCGTTGCTCCCCCGTCGCGCAGGCCCCGGACGACCGCCGCCACATCCGCCATAAAGTACTCTCTCGCTTCGCGGGCGAGCGGGGTGTCGGTTTCCCGGGTCTGGGCGAACTGGAAGACGCCGCTGATCCCCTCCAAGTCCGTGACGACGTAGATCTTCTTTTGGGCGGCCGCCGAGTTCACCACGCCGAGAACGGCAAGCAGGACGGTCAGAAATCGCCACGTGATTCGCAGGTTCGTGTGCATACTCCACTCCTCAGCCCAGTGTCTAGGTCTGGATTTCAGGCCAGTTGATTTCGATTCGCATGAATCTTCCCGCGGACAGCCGCATTATTGTCCATGTCCTGCTGCCTGCCCAGCAACATCTTCACGCCCCATCCAGCTCATGCAGCTAACTCTCACGCTGGCGGTAGGGAAAATCGAAAACCATATAAACTCCAGAGGCTCTGGAATTGGCATGGCCATCACGCTTACGACAGAGGAAGAAGACCAGATCGCGGCTCAGACCTGGCAGGATGCCGCGGTCATCATGAGCTTTTACGAGTGGTTACGCCGTTTCAAGGAGCAGCACGTGGATGACGTCACCGCCTGTCGCCTTGCCCTGGGCAAACAGAAGGACACCTTCCACGAGGTGTATGAGGGCAAAGTCGCCCTGTATCTCCATGAGCTTCGCAAGAATCGGCGTTTCCGGCTTCGTCGCTTCAAGCGTATCAGGCCAGGCAGGCGATTCATGACCAAGAGCGGCGTCCGGGCACGGAGCAAGATCGAGAAGATCATCGCCGATTTCCTGACCGACAAGAAGATCCGGTTCATCTACGAACCGATCCTGGATCTCAACGGCTTTTGCGTCATGCCCGACTTCCACCTCGACGACTTCTGCCTTTGCATCGAGCACTTCGGCCTGGAAACCAAGGAGTACAAGGAATCAGCCAGGCTCAAGCTGGAGCGCTACGAGCGCTTCGGCGTTCGCGTCGTCTGCAGCTACCCCTCGGACGAGCCGGACATTGAGGAAGTCCTCACCCACAAGCTCCGCCAAGCCGGTATCGCAATGTGAGACTCGACCGTTGAACCGAGAAACGCTGCGAAAGGCTCGCCGAGCAGAGGTGGCTTTGGTAGTCTGCCTCGCGACTTTTATGAAGAAGAAACAGAGAATTCCTCGGCGCCCCGAATTCGAGGCCCTCGCTCCCTACCTTGGTCCATGCAAGAAGCCCCGGACGGTCGAGGCAAAGGTCATTGAGCTAATCGACGGAACGCTGATGTTTGATGGCTTCCCCGGCTTCGAAGAGGCGTGCTTCGTTGTCGGGAGGATCATGAAGGAAAACGGGATAGATGTGAAGAGCCCCCGCGGAGAGAGAATCGCAAAAGCGTATGTCGATCACGCGCTTCAGGAAATGTATGGCGACTTCAACCGTTTCGCAGAGTGCTCGGATTGCGGGAAGTCGTTTCGGCCCGAGTACAGCACGGATTACTTCCGAGAGGTCATCGGTTCTAGTGAGCGATGCGCTGAGTGCAAAATAGCCGAGGCTCAGCGAAAGGGGCAGGATGTGACGAGGAAAAAGGGGTGAGACAGGCCCGATCGGATCGAACCTGCCGTCCGTTCCACAAGCAAACCTCTAGGCCGATGCGAGAATCCTCCTCCCCGTTGTTTCGGTCGCCTGCTTCGTCGCCGGTCGCGCCCTTCCTTTCGCCCAGGTTCTGAGCCCCGCGACCTGCTCGCCCATGAGCTTGCTCAGAGGCACTGTCTGATTGAGCACCAGCATGACCGACAAGTCCGTCGGGATCGAACACACGCCAGACCTGCCAGGGGTGGTCGAACTCGATTGAGGTGGCCCGTTCCACCTTGAGCTGACCCAGCGTTTGGAGGTTGATGACCTCCGTGTAGAGGCCCCGGACCGTCCCGTCGGGCAGGAAACAGAGCGTCGCGCTCATGATCCGACCCTTTGTTGGTTGGTCCTATGGCTTTGCAGGTACCAATCCGACTTGCGCCGTTTGGCGGCGACCTTGCCCAGTGCCTCTTCCAGAAACGCGGTCGCTTGCTCGCAGTCCGCCCCGCGAAAGCCCACCGCATCAATCTGCAGTTCACCGGAAGGAGCGAACACGATTTCGAGCGTTCTCGATTTCATGGCTGGACCCCTCCGATGACGAGTTTGATGGCGCCGTTCTCCAAGGGCTGACGCCGGACAGTGAGTCCGCGCCGTTTGGCTTCCCGGCTCGCCTTGTGCACGCCGTAGAGCTGCAGGAGCCGCCCGAAGTTCCGGCCGACCTCACGTTCGACATGCCCGTCCCACCAGTCGGCAGTGAGGGCATAGCTCTGGTCAGGCTGGCGGTTGAGGGCGACGTCGTAAGGGCCTTTGAGCCGGATGACGAAATCGCCTTTGAGGGTTTGCTGGTAGTAGCCCCGGGCGTCGGAGTGTTGAAGCAGGGTCAAGCCTAGTTCCTCACAGGCCGCCCGCAGGGCCTCGATGTCTTTGATCTCGGTTTTGAGGGTGGTGAAGTGACTCATGGTTGACTGGCCAGCCCCGATGGCGGAGCTGGCTCGGTTGGGTTCAGAGGATGGTCTTGCCCTTCGAGGGCAACCTCTGAACGTAGTTGTGGATGAACTGCCGCAGGTGAGCCTCGCACTTCAGGAGGAAGTCATTGCCCACCCGCGTGAACGCATGTGCCCGGACCTTCGCCGCATCCAGCGTGAACTGCCGGACCTGTTTCTTGTTCAGGAGGCTGCTCATGCATCTCTCCTTCAGGCCGCGACATGGAACTTGCGCTGGCCCATCTGACCGAACCGCTCAACCAGTTCGCGGGGGTCTTCTTTGGCCAACTCACTGGCGAACTGCGCCAGACCCTGGAGCCCCTGTTGCAGCCGGCCCTGGGCGCCCGGGTCGTTGCGGTAATCTTCCGCCGTCCGTTGCAGGAACTCCTGCCGCACCCGGTCCAGTTGCGCCTCCATCTCCCGGTCGCCGACAAAGTTCAACTGCTTGAACTCGTCAATGAACCGGACCAGACGGTTGAGCGTGCGCTGGTGGGTGCCGGTCTTGCCCGACCGCATGCTGTCGAGCATTTCTTCGCAGAGCTGGGCGGTCTGTTGGCGCAGGGCCGCCACGCAATCGCCGACGAACTGCTGCATGTCCTGCCCGATCTGGCGGGAGGCCGAGTGGGCCGCCTCTTGCCGGGCCTGGATGACCTGCTGTTGCTCGCCCAGGCCGATGAGCTCCAGGTCCAGGGATTCCGGGACCCGGATCTGGAAGAGCTGGACGCCAAACCCGAAGGCCCGTTCCATCACGTCCGTGGTGGGGAACGACGCCTCAATGGTGGCGACCAGCCGTTGGGGATCGGTCACGAGTTTGCTGGCCGCGGCCAGCCACTCGGCCGAAGCCTGCTTGCGCAGGTCGGCGTAGCGTTCCAGGAACGATCGTTCGGCCGACCGGAACTCCCGTTCCAGTTCGCGCAGCCGGGTGTTGACTTCCTCCAGCTTGGTGTTGGGAAGGAAG
>Ga0315286_10004595_pt1 | contig 13245 bp, 8 predicted proteins | sample YL17G10_0_MG_FD_205038 | JGI IMG/M metagenome (GOLD analysis project Ga0315286, IMG submission 205038) | Sediment microbial communities from Yellowstone Lake, YNP, Wyoming, USA - YL17G10_0 | ecosystem: Environmental > Aquatic > Freshwater > Lake > Sediment | place: USA: Wyoming | collected... | reverse complement strand
GTCCATGGCCATCAACCTGTTCCCGGTCTACTCGACCGGCGGCGTGCGCGCGCTGGCGGCCATCGGGCTGCCGATCGGCTCGGTGTTCCTGATCCTGACCGTCGCGCTCATCGCCTTCGGCGAGCTGTTCACCTCGGCGCGCATGTACGAGTACATCGGCGCGCTCGCGCCCAAGGGCCAGGAGGGACTGTTCCTCGGCTACGCCAGCCTGCCGGTGGCGGTGGGCTCGCTGACCGGCGGCCCGGTGGGCGCGTTCATCTTCAACGAGGTGATGGCCAGGGACGCGGTCACGCGCCCCGACGGCCTGCTCGAGCTGAATCCGAACAGCAACGCGCTGGGCTGGATCATCCTGATGGCGATCGGGCTGCTATCGGCGCTCGCACTGTGGCTCTTCAACCGCTGGCTCGAGAAGCACCCCGAGCCCTCGGCGGCGGCAGCGGTTCAGGCGTAGCGTTCAGGCACCGGAAGCAGCACGGGGCGCCGCGATCCCGAGTCGCGGCGCCCCGCGCGTTTCACCTCAGGACGATCAACCTCTTCACGCCGACGTCGCGGCCAGCGCGGACCTTCACGAAATAGACGCCGCTGTGAACGGGAGCGCCGGAAGCGTCGCGACCGTCCCAGTGGATGGTGTGCTCGCCCGGCGTGGAGAGTTCGCCAGAGGCCAGCGACCGCACCCGGCGCCCGGCGAGGTCGAACAAGGCCACGTCCGCGGTGCAGGTGGCCGGCAGGAGGAAGTGGATCTCGCTCGGGCCACGGCTGGGATTCGGCCTCGACGCCAGAAACTGGAAGATGCGTGGCGGGGCCGGGGGCGTCGGACTGACAGCAGTCGTGCCCGTGCAGTTGAGCAGCACCGACACCGTGTTGTCGGCGAGGTCCCGCGTCACCAGGTCGGGTTCCCCGTCCCCGTTCAGGTCTCCGATCGCCACGAAGCAGGACCCCGGGCTGAGGTCCGACTTCGCCCCGAACGTCCCGTCGCCGTTGCCGAGCAGTATCGACCCCGTGTTGCCGATGCTGTTCGCGGTCGCCAAGTCGGGCTTCCCGTCGCCGTTCAGGTCCCCGATCGCCACGGAGTGGGGATAGCTCCCCGTCCCGTAGTCCGTCTTCGCCCCGAAGGCCCCGTTGCCGTGACCAAGCAGCACCGACACCGTGTTGCCGATGTTGTTCGCTGTCGCCAGGTCGAGTTTCCCGTCCCGGTTCAGGTCCCCGATCGCCACGGAGGTGGGGTAGTCCCCCGCGCCGAAGTCCGTCGCCGCCCCGAAGGTCCCGTCGCCGTTGCCGAGCAGCACCGACACCGTGAGGGCCTGACGGTTCGCCGTCGCCAGGTCGGGCTTTCCGTCGCCGTTCAGGTCCCCGATCGCCACGGAGTGGGGCCAGTCCCCCGTGCCGAAGTCCGTCGCCGCCCCGAAGGTCCCGTCGCCATCGCCGAGCAGCACCGAGACCGTGCCGGGGAACACGAAGTCCGCCGTCACCAGGTCGGGTTTCCCGTCCCCGCTCAAGTCCCCGATCGCCACGGACCTGAGAGCGGGCCCCGTCCCGTAGTCGCTCTTCGCCCCAAAGGTCCCGTCGCCGTTGCCGAGCAGCACCGACACCGTGGACGAGTAGTAGTTCGCTACCGCCAGGTCGGGCTTCCCGTCGCCGTTCAGGTCCCCGACCGCCACTGAGTAGGGGAAGTCCCCCGTGCCGAAGTCCGTCGCCGCCCCGAAGGTCCCGTCGCCATTGCCGAGCAGCACCGAGACCGTGTTGGAGCCCCAGTTCGCTACCGCCAGGTCGGGCTTCCCGTCCCCGTTCAGATCCCCGATCGCCACGGACTGGGGTCTGCTCCCCGTCCCGAACTGCACAGGCTCCGCAAAACAGGCCGGGGGTGGAAGAGGCTCACCCAACGCGAAGTCGCTGAACGACGTGAGACCAGTGGCCTGCGTGCTGGTCCCGGTCTTGGTCCCCACGGTCGGATACGACCACGCGCCATCGTACCTGCCGACGACGAAGTCGTTCGGGCTGGTGTCGGGGTCCGGGTCGCCCGGCCGGAAGTTGAATGTCGCGTCACAGTGGTCGAACCCCACCCCGCCATTCGTCAGCGTCCAGTAGCGGTTGACGCTCATCGACGGAACGATCGCCGACGATTCGAGTTGCGGATGATCGCCCGGGGTCGTCCAGGCGGTAAGGTTGCCGGCCGTCGTCACCGCGTCGAATGCGACGTCCACCGGCGTGTAGTTGCTCGCGTCGCCGATCACAAAGGTCTTGCTGCGCCCCGTCCCGACCCCGACGCCCATCTGCAGGTTGCCCACCACGTAGCCCGAGGTGCGGCTGATGCTGCCCGCGGCGTCGACCGCGACCTTCTTCGCGCCGGTCGTGATGTTGCCGCTGGTGAACGTGAGGCCCTGGTTGACCGTGATGTCGTCATTGAGCAAGAGGCCGGCAGGGTTGCTCACGGTCAGAGAGTCGAACGTCGTCGGGCCGGTGATCGTCTGGGGAGCGAGGCCGTTGAACAGCACCTTGTAGCCGTTCGGCACGAACGTGCCGGTCTTGATCCAGTCGCCACCCACGGTCATGCCGCCGACGTCAAGCAGCGTTAGTCCCCCGGAGATGACCACGCTGCCCTCCGCGTTCAGCGGTAGATGTCCGCTCTTCAACAACGTGCAGCCGGGGTCGATCGTCAGGGTGTTCCTCACTATATGCTGGGTCACGTCGGCCTGCCACGACCACTGGGTGAGGTAGATATGAGCCGTGTTCCCCGGGGCCGTGGTGATATGGACATTCGCCGGGGCCGTCGGCCCAGTGCCGCTCCATTCCAGTTGAGCATGGGCCTCGGAGCCCTCAATCCGGTAGCGCAGGATCGAGTTGGGTCCATAGTTGGGAGGGACGCCACCCGCCTGCTCGAGACCGCCGACCCGCGACTCCAGCGTTCCATTGATCGTCGTCGAGGCCACCGGGTTGATGCCGGCATAGGCAATGATCGTGACCGTTTCCCCGAAGGTCAGCGCCCCGGAACCGATCACCGGCATGCCGGAGCCATCGCGCAGGAGGACCGTGCCCGACCCGGTGGACGAGATGATCGAGTGGGCCCCGTTGTCCACCCGGAAGTTGCCCTGGCGCCAGGCGTTCTTGCTGAGCGTGTGGCCCTTCAGGTCCAGGTCGCCCGCGTTCATGATGAGTGCGTCCGCTGGCCAGTTGGTGGTCAAGGCCAGGTTGTTCTCGAGTTCGAGCGTGCCCGACGTCTTGTCGATCCCCAGGGTGGGGAACGTCTCGCCGGCGGGGGCGGTGATGGTCTGCGGGCCGGATCCGTTGAAAGTGACCCGGCGGCACGGACCCGTGCTCTCGGGACCAGGCAACACCGTACCGCCGGTGTTGGTCCAGTTGCCCCCGACCCGGATCGAGCCGCCCTCCTGGTTCCAGTTGGGCCCGTCACCCAGCTCCAGCGTGCCGCCCAGGGTCACATTGCCCAGTACCTGCAGGTAGGCCGTCATCCAGTGGCCCGGCCGGAGCATCCCCAGCATGGAGCCCACCTCGATAGTCAGGTTCCCGGACATCTGGCGCGGGGTCGCCGCGCCGCCGTTGGCACCCATATCGAGCGTGGTGTTGTTGCTGATCTGGACATTGGCAGGGTAGCCCGAGCTCCCCGCGCTCCACTCGTCCCCGCGCCCGAAGGTCCCGCCACTGCCGTAGATCAGGAGCGAAGAGGCCCCGTAGGCTGGAGGGTTGCCGGTCCAGGAGCCGCCGGAGTTGAACTGGAGCGTCCCGTCCACGTTTGTCGTCTTGTAGTTCGTGAACGCGGCGCCCACCACCAGCGTCCCACCGATGCTCGCGGTCACGAAGGGGCCCACGGTCAGTTTCAGCCGGGGCGACCCCGTGGTGAGCGTGCAGCCCGACGGCACGTCCAGGCCCGTCAGGGACGGCGCCGTGACGGTCAACTCGTTGTCCGCCAGACCCGCCTGCAACGTGACACTGGCGTTGGACAGGACCAGCCGACCGATGGTCTCCGTGGGGACGTTCGTGACCGTGGCGCTCGCGTCGAACTGGAGCACATCGTCCGCGGCGGGCGACAACCGCATAGGAGTCCAGTTCGTCGGACCCTGCCAGTCTCCTGAGCTACCGCCGCTCCAGGTATAGGTGCTGGCAGCGGCTTCGCGCCGGGAAGCGGCCAGGGCGCCGAGCGAGCAGAGAGCGAGCATCACGATGCTGACAGCGCGTGGGATCGTTGTGCGACGAGGGAGCGGGAGGGTGCCGAGGCTGAACATGGCCGGCCTGCGCTTGCCGCAAGAGGGGCAAGTCCCGTGGCAGCAGCGGCTGACCCGCCGCGGGCGGGTGCGACAAAGCCGATAGCGTCTCAGAGTGGCTCCCCGGGGGAACGGCGCTGGGAGGCACCCCACACCGGACAATCCTAGCAAGCGCCCCGAGCCGGGGATAGCCCTATCTTGATCTCTTCCCGGGCCTCCGGGTTTGCTTCGGCCTTCGCCATGTGGCTCTTCAACCGCTGGCTGGAGAAGCACCCCGAGCCCACGGCAGTGGCAGCCCAGGCGTAGCGCGCGGGCACCGGAAGCAGCATGGGGCGCAGCGACTCGCAGGTCGCGGCGCCCCGTGGCGTGAGGTCCGGATTACCGGCCGCCGAGGTCCCGAACGCGTTCGGCTCGCCGTGATGTGATGGCCTCCTTCGCCAGCGCCCTCGACTCCCGCTCGGCGCGCTGGGAGAGCTGCTCCATCTGGTCCCCGAGCCTGTCCATCTGGGCGCCGAGGTCGTCCATCCGCCCCTCGACGGAGGTGTCCTGCCGCCCGTCGAGTTCGTCCTGCCGGCGGGACAGTTCGTCCATCTCGCGCTCGATCGCTGCGGCCTCGCGCTCGATGGCCGGATCGTCCTCATCGCGAAGCTCCAGCAGTGCGAGCCGTGCCCCGAGCACGCCCTGGCGGGCGCCGAGGCGCCCCATCTCGGCGCCGAAGCGGCCCTGCTGCGCGCCGAGCCGACCCATCTCGCCACCGAGCCGGCCCATCTCCTTCCCGAGCCGCTCCATCGGCTCGACGCTGCCCCGGGCCTGCTGGATCAGGGCGCGGTCACGGATGACCCACTCGTCCCCGTCCTGCGAGATCCAGAGGAAGCTCCCGCGAGCGCCCGGGGCCTCGATCACATCCCGCAACTCCTCGGTGGAGACCCCGCAATTGGAATGGAACTCGCCGTCGCGCAGGCTCCAGCGGAAGCCGTCCACGCCCCGGGAGTGCTTGTGGACGTGGACTTGCCGCGCATGCTCGTGCCTGCCCTGGAAGGCGCGCGCGAACGAGTGCGCGACGTGAGCGACCGGCCGGTGGAGCCCGGTGAGCACGGCCTGGTGCGTCTCCGCGTGGTGAGCGGCCCGGGCGACGGCGGGGACGACGATGATCGCCGTCACCGACAGGACCACGAGCGCGGCCTGCCGGCGGACGACTGCCAATGAACGAGCGGCAGCCTTCATGAATGCCTCCAGTGGAGCGGCCGAACCAGCGCAGGCGGCGACCGCGGACGCGGGCACGTCGGCCCGAGGGCTTCACCGGCTTGGACAGGGGGACGGGTGGAATGGTTGAAAGACGCCGCGCGCGCCCCGCGTCTTTCAGGGCCTGCGCCCCATGCCGGCGGCACCGCCCCGCGATCCACCGCCGGGCCTACTGCCGGGCCTACTGCTTGCCTCCCGCGCTCGTCCCCCTCAGAATCCCGGCTCGGCAGACACACCGGGAGGAGCGATGCCAGGGAGGAGACGACGCGGGCGGTGGGCCATGGTCCCGGTCTCGCTCCTGCTATTGGCCACCGTGGGCGTCATCGGATATGGCCTGACGCGCTACTCCTTCGCGTACGATCACAATCGCTTCAACCCGGCCAGTCTCGAGTCGGCGTACCCGACCTGCTTCTATCTCGACTGGACCCGGGACCTCCCCGATCGGCGCGCCGTCCAGGCGCAACTCGGTCCCGACGGCATCTTCGTCCTGCCGCCCCTCGAGGTCGTCCGCAACGGGAAGCTCCGGCACGATCCCCTCGTGGTCATCCAGGGCGCGCTCGGCATCCACGACCGGTTGCTGCGCGGGCGCGAGCCCGAACTGGATGCGATCTTCCGGCGACAGCTCGACTGGCTGGTGAACGACGGGCTGGTCATGCTCCCGGACAGCGTCGCGGTCTGGCCCCAGTACTACGAGTTCGAGCGGTACGGCCTGCGTGACCGCTGGGTCTCCGCGCTCACGCAGGGGCAGGCGATCTCGCTGCTGGTGCGGGGCACGGCCTACACCGGGCGGCGCGAGTACCTCGACCTCGCAGAGCACGCGGTGCGCGCGTTCACCGCGTCCGATCTGCCGATCGTCTGGCACGGGGCGGACGGGGCCGTCTTCTTCGAGGAGTATCCCTGCACGCCATCCGCGCACGTCCTGAACGGCGCCCTCATCGCCTGGCTGGGACTCTGGGACTACTCGCGAGCCCGTGATGATGTCGCGGTGCGCAGCTTCTGCCTGAGGACTCTGGATTCCATGGCCGCCACCCTGCCGCGCTACGAGATCGGAGACTGGACGCGCTACGACGTCCAGCAAATGCGGCCGACGAGCCCCCACTACCAGGAGATCCACGCCGCCCTGGCCGAGACGATGGCCGGCATCTTCCCCGCCGACGCCCGCTGGCGGACCCGCGCCCAGCGCTGGCGCCGCGCCGCCGACGATCCCTGGCGGCGCAGCCGGGTCTTCTTCCTGGTGGCCTGGAACAAGGCCACGGCGCGGCTGTCCTCCCCCGGCCCGACGCGACCGCAGGGGCTCCTGCTCGAAGAACCGCGATGACGACGAGGGCCTGAGTGCCCGCTACTCCCCCGCCACCTTCGCCGCGAGTTCCTCCGACGTGCGGTCGCGCATCGCCAATGCGCCGGTGAAGCACTTCTGCGCGCACAGGCTGCAGCCGATGCACTTCGAGGCGTCGAAGCGCGGCAGCCGTTCGGCGTCCAGGCTCACGGCGAGGTAGCCGCAGCGCGTGCAGTTGCCGCACGACACGCACAGCTCCTTCGTCAGCGCGGGGATGCGCAGCGTGGGCGACAGCGCCATGAAGTCAGTGACCGGGTTCGGCAGCGCCCGGCCGATCAACTCCTCGACCGAGCCGATGCCGCGCGCCTGCATCAGGTGCGAGAGCCCCGAGTGCAGCTCACCCACGATGCCCACGCCGTACTTCATCGCCACCGTGCAGAACTGGACCGTCCTCGCGCCCAGCGCCAGGAAGTGCGCGGCCGAGCGGTAGTCCATCGGCCCGCCGTTGCCCGAGACGGTCACGCCCAAGTGCCCCACCGAGGCCAGCGACAGGTTCGAGATGGGCGCGACACCGGCGCCGCTCATGCCGACCACGATGCCCTCGTCCCATTCCTGCTTCCTTCCTGGCCGGAAGAACAGCGTCGGGAAGGAATTCGCGAGCGTCACGCCGGCCTTCTTCTGCGGGTAGCGGTCCAGCACCTGCTTCGCGGCCCGCAGGATGACCTCGATCGAGGTCACGGCGCCCGTGAGCTTGAAGAGCTTGGGCACCTGCGGGTCGCTGGTCTCCATGATCCAGCCGACGACCTTCGCGGTCAGGCTAGCCGACTGCGAGACGATCGCGCCCTCGGTGCCGTCGCCGCCCTGCGGGCAGGAGAGACTGAACTCGACCACTTGGGCGCCGGCGCGCTCGAGCTTGCGGCTGTTCGCCTGCCAGACCCGCTTGTCCTCGGCGTCGTGCCCCGAGACCGGCCCGCCGGTCGAGGCGCCGATCAGCCGGTCCGGGTACTCCTTGACGAGCTTCTCGATCTCGCGACAGACGCGGTCGAGCGTGTGGTCCGAGACGTTGTCGGCGTTGCCGTAGGTGTCGCTGTCGAAGGCGTGCATGTAGTCGGCCGGAATGTGGATGTGCAGGCCGTCGAAGGCGGTCTTCATGATGCCGCCGGCCCAGCCGGCATCGAGCGCCTTCTTCATCGGCTCGTAGCCGTCGGTCGGCGGCGCGGCCGAAAGCAGGAATGGAGAGAGGATCCGACGCCCGAAGAAGTCGGTCTCGAGCGACACCGGCACGTCGGCGTAGCCGGGCACGCGCACGCGGCCCTTCGTGGGCTTGTCGAACTTCGGCGCGGGCTGCCGGCGGATCCAGGCGTCCAGCTCGAGCGCGGCGTTCTTGCCCGAACCCGAGGCCTCGACCACGGTCGAGGGCCCCCAGGCGCCGTCGCCCGCCACGAACACGCCCGCGCGCCCATCGCTCCTGAGCCCGGCGCGGTTGCCGATGGCGACGATCACCTGCGTGATCCCGGGGAGCATCTGCTCGGTGCCGGCGACCGGGACCATCTTCGACGGATGGAACTTCTCGCCCGCGGCGAGGGCGACGCGCTGGAGGCGCACGCCGCTCACCTTGCCGCCCGTGGCGAGCACGGCCATGACGCGCGTGCGGCCCACGAGGTTCACCGGATGCTCGAGCAGTTCCCCGCGCTCCTTGGGAGTAAGCGGCAACTCGCTCCACTGCTCCAGCGTGATCATCTCGACGCCGGTCGCGCCGCGCGCGAGCGCGATGGTGGCGCAGTCGCAGGCGATCGCGCCGCCGCCGATCACGGCGACGCGGCCCGGGTACCCACCGAAGGTGGGTGTGGGCCAGCGCGCGGGGTCGGCCAGGTAGGCGTTGCCCGAAACGGCCAGCGCCTCGCCCTCGATGCCCAGCGTAACGGGTTCGTGCAGCCCGCCGGCCAGCAGCACCGCGGCGTAGCCCTGCGCCAGCAGCGCGCCGGCGTCGTCCACCGGGCGGCTCACGTGCAGGTGCACGCGCGGGTGCTCGAGCAGCCAGGCGATGTCGGAGTCGAGCACCCGCGGGTCCATGCGGTGGGCCGGGATGTAACGGACCGCGCCGCCGGGCTTCGCCTGCCGGTCGAGCAGGTCCACGTCATAGCCCCTCTGCGCCAGCACCAGCGCCGCGGCGAGACCCGCGGCGCCCGAGCCCACGATAGCGACCTTCTTCCCGTTCGCCGGCGCGATCTCGAGCTTCGGCATCACGCCGAGCGCCTTCGCGCGCGCCACGATCGCCGCCTGCACGAAAGGAATCTCGATCGAGTGGTCGAAGAGCTTGCGCGAGCACGCCGCCTGGCAGTGCGTGTCAGGGCAGACCGCGCCGCAGACCCCGCCCAGCGGGTTCTTGGTCATGATGAGCGCCGCCGAGCGCGCGAAGTCCGCGGGTGTGCCGCCCTTCGCCGCCATGATGAAGTCCGCCGGCGAGCAGTCGGCCGGGCAGGCCTCGGTGCAGGGCTTCTCCTCGCAGTAGACGCAGCGCGCGATCTCGGATGCCAGCTGGGCGTCGGTCAGGAACAGGTCCAGATGCTTCACGGTGGGTTCTCCCTGTGTGGGTCAGCCGGGCGAGCCGCCGGGGCACCCACGCGAAGCGTGGGTCCGAAGCGTGGGTCGGACGGCGGACGCGGGGCGCGGATCGTTCGATGCGATGCGCCGTCGGCCTCGGGCGCGACTCGGCCACGAGCGACGGACGACGTCGGTGTGGAGTCTACGCAATCCGCGGCGCCGGAGCGAGCCGGAGCGGCGGGCGGTGACTGGTCCGATGGTCGCATCGGCGTCGTGCCCAGCCGACCCGTCCGGGTGGCGGCGGCCCGTCTGCCGGGCCCGGTGAACACTTGCTACGAAGTCTGCTGGCGAAGGACCGCAGGAAGCGTGGTTGACTCCGTGCCATGCGGCCCGCATACTTCATCTCCATGAACGCCTTCGCCTGCTCCGCGATGCCCGTGTCCACGGCCCTGACCCAGGGTTGGTGGTGGTGGCCTGCCTCGTCGGAGGTGCGGCTGCGGGGGCGTTAGCGTAGGCTGACTGAACCGACCAGACCCACTTCCGGGATGACCGGGGGTGGGTCTTTCGTTCTCGCTCTCCGTGGACCTCAACGTCAACGACGGAGGAATGGATGAAGCCTCCCTTCGACATCGCGGCAGATCTCGACACGCCGGTCTCGGCGTTCATCAAGCTGCGCCCGTTCCAGCCCCGCCTGCTGCTGGAGAGCGTGGAGCGCGGCGAGGCACTCGGCCGCTACTCCTTCATCGGCTTCAACGGCGGCACCGACGTCGTGCTCGACGAACGCGAGTTGCGCGTGGATGGACGCGCGCACCCCGCACCGCAGGGACGCACCGAGTTGCTGACCGCGCTCCGCGCGGCGCTCGCCGGCGCCCCTCACCCGGGCCCCGCGGTGCCGGGACTGCCGTTCCAGGGCGGGCTCGTGGGCGTGGCCGCCTACGACCTCGTGCGCCACTTCGAGCGCCTCGCGCCGAAGGCGGCCGCGCGCGCGGGCGAGCCGCTGGCGGCATTCGTGGCGCCGCGCTCGTTGCTGGTCTTCGACCACGCGACCCGGCGCGTGGCGCTGCTCCATGCCGGTGATGAGACGGAGCGCCAGGCCCTGCGCCGCGAGGTCATCCAGGCACTGCGCGGCCCGCTCGCCACGCTCCCGCGCGGGGGCGCGCACGGCCCGGCCGTGCCAAGCCTGGGCGCGGCCGAGTTCCACGCCGCCGTCGGGCGGGCGCAGGAGCACATCCGCGCGGGAGACGTGTTCCAACTGGTGCTCGCGACGCGTTTCGCGGGCGAGAGCGATCTCGACCCGCTCACGGTCTACCGGGCGCTTCGCCTGACGAATCCGTCACCCTACATGTACTACCTCGACCTGGGCGACGTGCGCCTCGTGGGCTCCTCGCCCGAAGCCCTCGTGCGCCTCGAGGGCCGCACGGCGTCGCTGCGGCCCATCGCCGGTACGCGGCCGCGGGGCGGGGACGACGCGGCCGACCAGCGGCTCGCGGCCGAGTTGCTCGCGGATCCCAAGGAGGCGGCAGAGCACGTCATGCTCGTGGATCTCGCGCGCAACGACCTCGGGCGCGTCGCCACGACCGGCTCGATCAAGGTCGAGCCGTTCCGCGCGGTCGAGCGCTACAGCCACGTCATGCACCTGGTGAGCGGCGTCACCGGGGTGCTCGCGCCCGAGTTCGACGCCTTCGACCTGTTCGCCGCCGCGTTCCCGGCCGGCACGGTCACGGGCGCGCCCAAGGTCCGCGCCATGCAGCTGATCGACGAGCTCGAGCCGGTGCGACGCGGGCTCTACGCCGGAACGGTCGGCTACTTCGGGCTGGGCGGCTCGATGGACCAGGCCATCGCCATCCGCACGCTGGTCTTCGGCCCGGGCCGATACGCGTTCCAGGCCGGCGCCGGCATCGTCGCCGACAGCGTGCCGGAGCGGGAACACGCCGAGGTGCTCGCCAAGGGGGCGGCGCTCGCCGCGGCCCTCGAGCTCGCGCAGGAGGGACTGTGAGCCGGCACGTGCTGCTGATCGACAACTACGATTCCTTCAGCTTCAACCTGGTCCAGGCGCTGCGCATGCTGGGGGCCGCGGTGACGGTGCGGCGCAACGACGAGATCACGGTGGCCGGCGCCCGGGCGCTCGAACCGACGCACCTGGTCGTCTCCCCCGGCCCCGGCCGGCCCGAGGACGCGGGCGTCTCGATGGCGCTGATCGGGGACCTGCTGCCGAGTGTCCCCGTGCTCGGCGTCTGCCTCGGGCACCAGGCGCTGGCCGCGGTGCTGGGCGGCAAGGTCGGCCCGGCGCGGCAGCTCTGCCACGGCAAGGCCTCGCCGATCTATCACGACGGGCGCACGCTCTACCAGGGCCTGCCGAGCCCGTTCCTAGCCGGCCGCTACCACTCGCTGGCCGTGGCCGAGGCGGGGCTTCCGGCGGAGCTGGCCATCAGCGCCTACACCTCCGACGGCGAGATCATGGGCCTGAGGCACCGGCGCTTCCCCTGCGAGGGCGTGCAGTTCCACCCCGAGAGCGTGCTCACCCCGCAGGGCTCGCAGTTGCTCGCGAACTTCCTCGAGCTGGAGCCCGGGGAGCGCGCGTCATGAAGGGCGTGCTCGAGCGGCTGGTCTCGGGGCGGGACCTCGCCGAACAGGAGGCCTCCGACCTGCTCACCGCACTCACGGCCGAGGATTTCCCGCCGGCGCTGGCGGGTGCGGTGCTCGCCGCGCTGCGCGCCAAGGGCGAGACCGCGGAGGAACTGCGGGGCTTCGCGCGGGCCATGCGGCGGCTGGCACGCCGTCCCATGCTGCCGGCCGGAACGCCCCTGGTGGACACCTGCGGCACCGGCGGCGACGACTCCGGAAGCCTCAACCTCTCGACCGGCGTGGCGCTGCTCGTGGCGGCGTGCGGGCTGCGCGTCGCCAAGCACGGCAATCGCTCGGTGTCGAGCCGCACCGGGAGCGCCGACGTGCTGGAGGCGCTCGGGCTGCCGCTCCCGCTCGAGGACGGCGCCGCGGGCGCCCTGCTCGCGCGCACCGGGTTCACCTTCCTCTTCGCTCCGCACTACCATCCGGCCATGAAGTCGCTCGCTCCCGTGCGGCGCTCGCTCGGCATCCGGACCGTCTTCAACATGCTCGGGCCGCTCACCAACCCGGCGGAGCCGCCGTTCCAGCTGGTAGGCGCGTTCTCGCCCCGGGCGGCGGAGCTGATCGCGGAGTCGCTTTCGGGCCTGGCGGTCGAGCGGGCGTTCGTGGTGCACGGGAGCGACGGCTGGGACGAGGCCACGCCGGCCGGTCCGTTCCTGCTCTTCGAAGCGCGCCCGGGGTCCGTCACCCGCAGCGTCCGCGACCCGGCGGACTACGGGCTGAAGCGCTGCCGGCCCGAGGATCTGCGGGGCGGCGGTCCCGCGGAGAACGCGGCCGCGCTCACCACCGCGCTCTGCGGCGAGCCCGGCGCGCACAACGACGCGCTCGTGCTCGGCGCCGCGCTGGTGCTGGAGCTGACCGGCACGGCGGCGGGGCCACGGCCCGCGGCCCGGGCGGCGGCGGAAGCGATCGCCGACGGGCGCGCGGCGGACCTGCTCACCCGGCTGCACGGACCCCCCGATGCGTGACTTCCTCCTGGCGATGGCCAAGTCGAGCGCCGAGCGCGCGGCCGAAGCCCGGAGCCGCGAGCCCGAGGCGGCGCTGCGGCGGCGAGCACGGGCAGCGGCGCCCGCGCCACCGTTGCGGCTCGACCCCGCCGGGTTCGATCTCATCGCCGAGATCAAGTACCGCTCGCCTTCGGCCGGACGCCTCGCGCCCCCGGCGACGACGGCGGACGTCGCCGGACGCGCGGGGGCCTACGCGCGCGGCGGCGCCGCGGCGGTCTCGGTCCTCACCGAGCCGGACGCCTTCGGCGGAGCGCTCGAGCACCTCGAGGCGGCCACCCGCGACCTCCCGGTGCCAGCCCTGCGCAAGGACTTCCTCGTGGACCCCTACCAGGTGATC
>Ga0315286_10004594_pt1 | contig 13245 bp, 8 predicted proteins | sample YL17G10_0_MG_FD_205038 | JGI IMG/M metagenome (GOLD analysis project Ga0315286, IMG submission 205038) | Sediment microbial communities from Yellowstone Lake, YNP, Wyoming, USA - YL17G10_0 | ecosystem: Environmental > Aquatic > Freshwater > Lake > Sediment | place: USA: Wyoming | collected... | reverse complement strand
GCGGCATGCGCCACCATCAGCACGAGGTGCCGGCCCATGCCGACCTTGTCTTCGAGCGCCTGGAGCCTGACCAGATCCTGGTCCAGCATGTAGACGCTGGCTCCAATCCCGAGAAATGCCCGTGCCGCGGCGGTCCCCAGCGTTCCCGCGCCCAGGATCGCGACCTCGGCAGGGGGAACACCCGGCACGCCCGACAGGAGGATGCCTTTGCCGCCGTGGTCGTTCTGAAGCAGTGAGCCTGCCACCTGCGGCAGCATCAGGCCGCCCATGTGGCTGAGCGGGACCAGCACCGGCAGCGTCCCATCATCGCATTGGATGGTCTCGTACGCGATCGCGGTCACCTTGTTCGCCAGGAGCCAGTCCACACGGTCGCGGCTGCCCGCGGCCAGGTGCAGGAAGCCCATCAGGATGGAGCCTTCCTTCAGCCAGGCAATCTCGGCCTGTTTCGGTTTCGAGACCTTCACGACGAGGTCGGCCCGCCCGTACACCTCTTCACCCGAATACACGATCTTCGCGCCCGCCTTCTCATAGTCGAGGTCGGAAAATCCCGCGCCCCGGCCGGCGTCTTTTTCGACCCAGCAGACGTGTCCTGCCGCAGTGAGCAATTGCGCGGTGGCAGGCGCCAGGCCAACGCGGTGTTCTTCTGCGCGCCGTTCACGTGGCACACCGATGTTCATATCGATCCTCCTGATATCCGGACCCCATCCGCCCAAGGCTCAACGCTCGAGTCCAATGTGCTGGAACCAGCTACTCAAGGGGAGCAGAGCCGGGGGGAGGGCGCCCGAGGCGCTCGGGCGGGGTTGGAATGCCCGAGTCGTTCTCTATTCTATACCGGGCATGCGGAACAAGTCAGAAACAAGGAGATGAGCGGAGTCAGACCCGACGGGCGCTCTCGAGGATCCCCCTGACCGCGTCAAGATCCGGCACCCCCGCCATCGCGCCGAGCGTGAGGCAACTCGCCGCGGCCGCGGCATTGGCGAAGCGCAGTGACTCGACGACCGGCCATCCCCGCAGCGTGGCGTAGATCAGTCCGCCCCGGAAGACATCGCCTGCGCCGGTGGTGTCCACGGCGGAGACGCTGAAGGCGGGCACACGGAGGAAATCCCCGCCGTCGAGCGCGGCCGCGCCATCGGCGCCCATTGTCACGACGAGCAGGCCCGGGTGACGCCGGCGAAGCGCACGCAGCGCCCGTTCGGGATCGGCCTCGCCGGTCAACTGCTGCGGCACGTGCTGGGCGAAGATCGGGATGCTCACCAGCGTGAGGAACTCGCCGGTCTGATCGGTGATGTGATCGAGATCGCACGCCACGGGAACGCCGGCGCGTCGGGCCACGCGTGCGGCCTCGATGGCGGCCGGCTCATCAACATCGTCGACGTGGACCAGCCTGGCCGATGACAGCGCCTCATGGGGAAGCCTGCCCGGATCAAACGCGAGAGCTGGATCGCGGTGCCATAACACGATGCGATCGCCGGTATCGTCTATCAGGATGGTGGCGGTGGCCGTGGGAATGCCGTGGCGGCGGGCCACGTCGCTCGTGTCGATGCCCCGCTTTCGAAGCTCGTGACAGATGCGCGCGCCATCTTCGTCTTCGCCCACCACGCCAATGTATTTCGTACGGAGGCCGAAGAATTGGCAGCTCGCCAGGGCGGTCGCCGTCTGGCCGCCGCACGTCCGCGATTCCGATATCAGGCGGATCTTCGAGCGTGCGCTGCCGGCCTCGGGGAACACTGGCAGACGGCAGACGTGATCGATGCAACTGGCGCCGACACCAACGACGTCGAAGTTCATTCCGTGACCTTGTGGCCCGAGCACCTGGTCCGCCGAAGCGTCGCGCGAAGGCGGAAGACCCGGCCTACATACAGACTGCCACGCCGCGAGGACCCCAGGCCGGGCTGGAGCCCGGCGATCCCAGGCATGTCACGCAGCCCCAACGAGCCGACGGCCCCATCTTCCGATCTCCCGTTACCCCCCAAACGTCCCGGCATCCCACTGCAGGCCGAGGGCACCGGGCGGCGCCATGTATCCCGCCAGCGCCGACGCGGCCACCACCGACGGGCTCGCGAGATACCCTTCTCCGCCGAGCCCCATGCGGTTCTGCCAGTTCCTGTTGAACGACGTGATGGCGCGCTGGCCGCGCGTCAGCGCATCCGGGCCCTGGCCAAAGCAGGGCCCGCACCACGACTGACGAATCTGGCCGCCCGCGCCCTCGAAGACTTCGGCGATCGACTCGCCGCCAAGCCGGGGATCGGGCCGCGTAATCTGCTGAGCCACTCCGATCGAGCCGGGGAAGATGATGAGCGGCGTCACAGCGCGGAACATGCCGAGCCCGCGCGCCGCCCGGATGACTCGCGCCGCGCTGAGCAGATCGTCATACGAGCCGTTGGTGCAGGACCCGATCATCGCCTTGTCGAACGTGATGCGCTCGCCAGCCACCTCGTCTGCCGGAAACGCGTTTCCCGGGCTGAAGGGCTTGGCGATCATCGGGGTGACCGCGCCAAGTTCGAAGGTCTCGTCTATCTCGTACACCGCGTCTTCGCCTGGCCGCACGGCCGGGTACGGCAGCTTCGTCATCCCCTTTTCACGGTACCACGCGTCGGTCGTCTCGTCGGCGGCAAAGATGCCGTTGAGCGCCTCGGCCTCTGCCATCATGTTGGCAATCGTGTTGCGATACGGGATTGGCAACTGGCGCGCGGCGTCCACGAACTCGACCGACATGCCCTGCGCCTGCTTCGCACCCCATCGGCGGAGCAGTTCGAGCACGATGTCCTTGCCGCTCACCCAGGGCTGGAGTCGGCCCACGAATCTGACGCGCCGCTGGCGTGCGAGCGTGAAGAAGACGTACCCGGTCGACCACCCGAATCCGAGCGTCGTCGAGCCCACGCCGAATCCGATGGCGCCATACGCACCATAGGCCCGGCTGTGGGAATCGGCGCCCGGGATGAACTGTCCCGGCATCACCAGACCCTGCTCGGGAAAGTAGAAGTGGAAGATGCCATCCCCTGCATTCGCGTAGTACGGGCGCTCGATGCCGTGCAGACGGGCGAACGCCTGACCGATGGCGGTCTGGCGATTGTCAGCGTCCTCCTCGGTGAAGACAAAGTGGTCGTTGGCCACCGCGGCCTGCCGGGGCGCGATGAGACGGCCGCCGGTGATCTGATTGAACGTGTGGATGGCAAACGGTGCCGTGCCGTCCGATGCCGGCAGCAGGTCCGCGTAGACGCGCAGCGTCGCACCCGGCTTCACCTCGGCCTGCTTGTCGACGCGATGCGCCCAGACAATCTGTTCGGTCGTCGTCAATCGCCGCGCCGTGTCGGGATCCGGCCACACGATGGACGGCGCCACCTCGATTGAGCGCCGCAGCTCGCGCCGCCCGACCGAGAGGATGCCGCCCGTCTGGCGAATCTCGTCTTCTTTCGGCGTGAGGGGAATCGGCGTGTATGCCTTCTGCCGTGTCTCGTTGCGCAAGTCTCGCGTCGCCGGATCGAAACTCAGTTCGTCGCCGTCCCGGGCGTCCTCCACCGCCTCGGGGCACTGCACCACGTGCAGCCCGAGATTCAGCGCATTGCGCCGGAAGATGTCGCCCATATTGTGGCTGCAGACGACGACCGTCTCGAGGCCCACTTCGTCAGCAACGCCCTTGAGCCCGGCCGGGCTCATCTCGCGCGACGATCCGATCGCGAATCGCTCGCCGGCAATCAGGAACGTCTCGCCTCGGTGCACACGTGCGCGGAAGTCCGGCATCAGGTAGCGGAACGAACCGGCCTTCCATTTTTCATCGAGCGTCTCGAGGCTCTCGGACACGCAGTCGGCCGCCGGCGTGATCTGGTCTGTGTCGATCGCGTCCAGTTTCTTGCCGGGCACCTTCGGATCCCAGAAGATGAGCGCCTTGCCGTGCAGACGCCCTGCCTCGCCGGTCCGCGCGGGCGATCGGCCGGTGCCGGCGTCGGCGCCAGACGCCTGGTCAAGGGTAGCGCCGGCTTTCAGAACCGCGGGGTGTATCGTGTGCATCTGGCTCCCATTTGCTATCTTCATTCACTCGGTCGCTGTATCGGAGGAGCGAGGCGCGCGTGACGCGCCGCTTCGCTCCGCGTCCCCGCTCACGCAGGCCGGCAAAAGCGCGCCTTGCCGGGGCTCGTCGCCGGTCTTACGGCCACGCTATTCGCGCTGGCAGTCTTGGCCCTTACGGCGCGTTTTGCGAACTGACGCTGATCGGCCTGGTTCGAGGGGCCGCTTCGCGAATCGCCACATCACGTCCGTGCCGCATCCCCGCGGGGCTCTTCCGAATCCCGACTCCCGAACCCCGCCTGCCACGCCGAAGCCCGCGGATTGACGATGGGCGAAGGCGGGAATCCCCAATCCCCGATCCCGACAGGCACAACACCCTAATACCCGATCGCTCCCCCGTCTGGCGCGCGGCGGTCGCACCCGCCCTCGAGTTTCTTGTCCCGCTGGTTGAGCACAATGGCTTCGGCCACACCCTGCGCGCCCCCGGCCTGAAGCTGGTGACCCCGGGCCTTCAGGATCGCGATGGTGTCGGGCGAAAACCCGTTGCGCTCATAGCTGATCCGGTCCGGCAGCCACTGATGGTGGAACCGCGCCGCGTCGACCGCCTCTTGCGCGTTCATCCCGAAATCGACCACGTTCAAGATCGTGTGGAGGACGGTGTTGATGATCGTGCGCCCGCCAGGGCTGCCCGTCACCATGAACAACTGGCCGTCCTTCGAGAGGATGGTCGGCGTCATGCTCGACAACATGCGTTTGCCTGGCGCCGCCATGTTCGGCTCGGTGCCGATCAGCCCAGCCGCTGTCGTCAATCCTGGCCCGGCGTTGAAATCGCCCATTTCGTTGTTCAGCAGGAAGCCCGCGCCCGGCACCACGATCATCGAGCCGTAGCCGCCCTCGAGCGTGTACGTCAGTGACACCGCGTTACGCGCCTCGTCTACGACCGACAGGTGCGTCGTCTCGTCGGGTTCGACCGGCCATTCGAAGGTGGTCGGGGATGAGACGGACGCGCGGTCGGGCTTGATGGTCTTTCGCAGATCCGTCGCGTACGGCTTTGAGATCAACCGGGCGATTGGCATCTGCGGATTGAACGAAGGATCGCCCAGATACCGCGCCCGATCCGCGTAGGCGCGGCGCATGGCCTCGGTCATGACGTGCATCGACTGCGCCGATCCGAATCCGCTTGCCGCCAGGTCATATCCCTCGATGATGTTGAGCATCTCGACCAGGGCCGTGCCGCCCGAACTGATCGGCGGCATGGAGAGGACGTCGTAGCCGCGGTACGAGCCCTTGATGGGCGTGCGCTTCTCGGGCTTGTACGCCTTCAGGTCGGCCCGCGTGATGAGGCCGCCGTTCGCCTTCATCTCCTTCTCGATGAGCATCGCGGTCTCGCCGTCGTAGAAACCGGCCGGGCCCTGCTCGGCGATCCGCGCGAGGGTGCGTCCCAGGTCAGGCTGCCTGAAGGTCTCCCCGGCCTCGTAGGGCACGCCGGCTTTCGAGAACTGCGCGATCGACGCAGGATAGTTCTTCATCTGCGGCAGCACGCCTCGGAGCGAGCGGGCGAGCCCTTCGGAGAGCACGAACCCGTCACGGGCCAGCGCCACCGCGGGCTCGACGAGCCGTTTCCAGGGCAGCTTGCCGTGTTGCGTCCACGCCGCGTGCAGGCCGGCCACCGTGCCAGGCACGCCAATCGACAGGTATCCCTGGTGATGGATCGTCGAGTCGTACTTCCCGTCCTTGAGGAACATGGTTGGCGACGAACCCGCGGGCGCCATCTCACGGAAGTCGTACGCCACCGGGTCGCCCGCCGACGGCCGGTACACGATGAACCCGCCGCCGCCGATGTTGCCGGCGCTCGGATGCACGACCGCCAGCGCGAGCGCGGTGGCGATAGCCGCGTCGATCGCCGAGCCGCCTTCCTTCAGCACGTCAACGCCGGCTTTCGAGGCGATCGCGTTCTGGGACACCACCATGCCGTGCGTGGCACGGGTCGGCACCGAGGCGGTGGATGCCGGCCCGACGGCCGCGACGACGAGCAACAAGACGATCAGCAGACGAGATTTCATCTGAGCCTTTCTCCCCTTGGTCCTACTTCTGCGCCACGTACGCCGGGCCGTGCAGCACGCGGCCCGGCCGCGCCGCGGTCATGTGCCCGTCCTCGAACACGACTTCCCCGTTGACGATCACGCGGCTGACACCCGCGGCATACTGATGCGGCTGCTCGTAGGTCGCCGCGTCGCCAATCCGATCGGCATCCCAGATCGCGATGTCGGCCTTCATGCCGGGTCGCAGCAGGCCGCGGTCGTGCAGGCCGGCGCGCCAGGCGGGAAACGACGTCATCCGCCGCACGGCGTCGGCCAGCGTGATGACGTGCCGCTCGCGCACGTAGCGTCCAAGCACGCGAACAAACGTGCCATAGCTGCGCGGATGCGGCGAAGCCTCGCCGAAGACCGGCACCTCCCCATCCGACGCGATCATAGTCTCGGGGGCCTTGAGAATGCGCTCGAGATCGCCTTCGTCAATGGCGTGGAAGATCCCCTGCGCCCCGCCCTGCTCCACAATCCACAGGACCGTGTCGGCCGCGTTCTCGAGCGTCGGCTCGGCTCCCCTCGCGCGCGTAATGTCGGCGAGATTCTTTCCGGCCAGCGTCTGGTCCCACGAGCACGACGACACGGCTACGTTCTTCGCGTCCCCGCCGCCCCGCTCGAGCCGCATCGATTCGACAATCGCCGGCTTCATCTTCGCCCGGAGCGCAGGGGCCTTGATCCGCGCCACGGCCTCGGCACTTGTCCCTTCGAGCGCCCACGGCGGCAGCAGGACGCTGATGCTCGTCGCCGACGCGGTATACGGGTACTGATCGATGGTCACGTCGACGCCGCGCGCACGCGCCTCGGCCACCAGCCGCAGTGTCTCGGTGCTCCTGCCCCAATTGCCGGTGCCGATGATCTTGTGGTGGGTCACCTGCGTCGGCATGCGGCCCTTCTCGCCGACAGCAATCGTCTCCCGCACGCTGTCGAGCACGCCAGCCGCCTCGTTGCGCATGTGCGACTGATACATCCCGCCCATCGCGCCCGCGACCGCGGCCAGGGCCTCGACCTCGGCCGGCTGCGTGAAGACGCCGGGCACATAGACCAGGCCTGAACTGAGGCCGAATGCCCCGTCCTTCATCCCCGTCCGCACGAGCGCTTTCATTTTCTCCAACTCGTCGGGCGTGGCGGGGCGGTTGACACGCCCCATCACTGCCTCGCGCACCGAACCCTGTCCGATGAACATCGCCCAATTGGGCGTGATCCTCGCGGTCTGAACGCGATCGAGGAACGGTTTCAGCGGAACGGGCGATCCCCCATCCGGCCCCTCGAACAACGTCGTCACGCCCTGCCGGACGTAGTTGTCAGCAGTCGGCACCTCGAAGATTCCGCGCCGGGCATGCGTATGGATGTCGATAAACCCGGGTGAGACCACCAATCCGCGCGCGTCGATCTCGCGTTTGCCCTTGGCGGCCAGGGCGGGACCGATCGCGACAATCGTGTCGGAGGTCACCGCGACATCGGCGACGACCCACGGGTTCCCCGCCCCATCCAGAACGTGGCCGCCGCGAATGATGAGGTCGTAGGTGGGCGCTGACGGCTGCGCGGTCCACGATGCGAGCCCCACCGTCACGAGCAGTACGAAAGCGACCATCAGAACACGCTTCATGGGGACCTCGTAGTGAGAATGGCGCGGTTCGCGATTATAGCAGCCGGCCGCGAAGCAAAGGTCGGGAGTCTTTGCTTTCGCCGGCTCAACTCGACGACAATCCTGTCATCGGCAACTGGAACTCACAGAACTGTAGTCCCGAACGCATAGAACACCCAAAGGCTCCCGACCCCTTTCGCGTCCTGGAGGTGTCATGTACGCACTCGCCATCATCCGGTATCGTCGGCCGATTGAAGAAGTCCTCGCCCACTACGAGGCCCATCGGGCCTACCTGCAGCAGTTGAAGCAGGACGGCGTGCTGGTGGCCTCTGGGCCGCTGGAGCCTCGGTTCGGCGGCGCGCTGCTGCTGCGCGTGCCCGACGCCGCGGCGCAGGAGGCGATGGACCGTGTGCGGGACAACGACCCGTACTGGAAGGCGGGGGTGGCGCAATACGAGCTGCTCGGCTGGAACGTCAAGACGGGCCGCGAGGATCTGGACCGCGCCTGAGTGGCCCCACCCCTTGTCCCGGAGGCTGTCGCCGCAGTCCATCCTGATCAGATGGCGTGCGCCACAACTGGAACTGGCTCAGCACCGAGCCTCCCACGAACTCTCTCAGAATCGAGTTCTCGGGCACGACATTGGTCTGCGCGGGGCGGAACCACTGCAGGAATGACAGCAGCCGGTTCGCCTCGAGGTACTCGGGCGTGTAGGGCCGCACCTGCAGCAGCAACGGCTCGGCGAACGGCCGAAGCACCGCCATCTCGTACACCAGCGACGAATTGAAGACGGCGTCGGCATTCTCCTGGAAGCAGAAGATGTGCTGCTTCTCGCCCCGCACCACCGCCGGCCACCGGCGCAGCGTGGCGGTGGCGTCGTAGCCGCGCGTCGCGGCATCGCGCACGGTCCGCCGGATCAACCGGCAATCCGACGTGCTGACGCGGTTGTGGCGGTCGAGGTTCAACTGCGTCAACGCTGACACGTAGATGCGGAAGACGCATTCCTGCGGAATGTTGATCACCAGCTCGGGATTCAATCCGTGGATGCCCTCGACGATGATCACGTGATCGTGTTCGAGCGTGATGGTCGGCCCGGCCTCCCGGCTGCCCGTGAGGAAGTTGTAGCGAGGCAGATCGGTCGGACGGCCATCGATGAGCGACCGGAGATTGGCATTGAACAGACCCAGATCGAGTGCCCGGATGCTCTCGTAGTCGTACTCCCCGTTCGCATCTCGCGGCGTCCGCGCGCGATCGACGAAGTAATCATCCAGCCCGAGCGGCATCGGCCGCAGGCCGCTGGCCAGCAACTGGACGGCGAGTCGCTTGGAGAACGTCGTCTTGCCCGACGAACTGGGACCGGCGATGAGCACGACACGAATCCGGCGGCTCGACGACGTGATCTCTTCGGCGATGCGGGCCAGGCGGGCTTCGTGCAGCGCTTCGGCCACCAGCGAAATCTCAGGCAGTCGTCCCGCGACGATCGAGTCGTTCAGCGCGCCGACATCGCGGATGCCAAGCCGGTCGAGCCAGTGGCCGGCCTGCTCGAACACCGCGAACAACTTCGGGTAAGGGGTGGTCGGCGTGACGAGGGTGGGGGCCTGCTGGTGCGGGAACTGCGCCATAAAGCCTGATGGCATGGCCTGCAACGCGAAGTAACGCAGGCCGCCGGTTGACGGCGCCATGTACCCCTGAAAGTAATCGCGCCGGCCCTTCAGCGAGTACAGTTCGATGGTCGGCCGTTCGCGGTGGGCCAGCAGCCGGGCGGTGTCGGTCTCGCCTCGCCCGCGGAACAGCTCGATGGCTTCGGCAACCGGAACGATCGACCGCGTAATCGGCGCGTCCTCGGCCACGATCTCCCGCATCCGGCGCTCGACCGCCGCCAGTTCATCCTGCGTGAACGGCGCCCGTCCCCGTGTCTCGCAGAAGTATCCGCCGGTCGTCGTGGCCGAATGCTCGATGAAGACGTCCGCATCAGGAAACACATCGGCAATCGCCACGAACATCAGGAAGACGATCGAACGACGGTAGATGCGTGCCCCGTCGGTGCTGCCCGCCGAGAGCGGCGTAACGTCCGAGTCGTGCGACAACGGCCAGGTGAGTTCGCGAAGCCGGCCATTGACAATGGCGGCTGTCATCGGCACGTCGGGTGATCCACAGGCGACGCGAAGGATCTCTCCGACCTGTGTGCCCAACGGCGCCTCGAAAATGCTGCCGTCCGGGAACGTCGCCTGCACGCCGGTTCGGGGCACCCCCGGAACAATGGTGTTCATGCTGGTGTCAGCTGGCCTTTCTCGTCGAGTCCCACCACAGATAGACACAGATGGCCGCGAACATCGCGGCCGACACGAGTTGAGACACGGGGTCGTAATCGAAGAACGGCGTCTTGATGAAACTCTCCGCGTAGCAGACATGCAGGCCGCCAAACGACGGATACCAGCCATCGCAGGGAATCAGGCGCAGGGCCGCGCCGATGACACCGCCGAGGGCGCCGCCCGCCATGAATCCCGATGCGATGATCACGCCGCGCTCGCGCATCAACTGGCCGCGCTCGCCTCCGGTCGCCACCGACCGCTTGTCAATATAGTGCGCCAGCACGCCGCCCACCAGCGCCGGCAGATTCAGTTCGAGCGGCAGATACATCCCCAGCGCGAAGACCAGTGCCGGCACGCTCAACATCTCCATCGTCACCGCGATCATGGCGCCCGCGGCAAACAGGAGGTATGCCACCGGCTGATGGCTCATGAACCCCTCGACCAGCGCCTTCATGATCGACGCCTGAGGCGCGGCCAGCACCTGCCTGGTGTTGCCCGCGACGGCTTCACCGAACTGGTACCCCTGGGCAAGCATGACGATGGCCAGCCCGGCCACCAATGCGGAGGCGACGACGCCGAGCAACTTGACACGCTGCTGCGCGGCTGGCGTCGATCCGAGCCAGTACCCGGTCTTCAGGTCGGTGATCATCTGTCCCGACACCGAGAGCGCCGTGCAGACCATGCCGGCAATCGCCATCACGAAGAACATCCCGGTCTGACCCGACAGCCCGAACTCAATCAACACCACCGACGAGAAGATGATCGTCAGCATGGTCATGCCCGACACCGGGTTCCGGGCCACGGTGGCAATCGCGTTGGCGGCCACCGACGCGAAGAAGAACGAGAACACCAGCGTCATGGCCAGGCCCGCCAGGAGCACCGTGAGCGACGGCGCCAGCCTGCCGAAAAACACGGCGATCCCGAGAGCCGACACCACCACGCCCAGCAGCATGGCCATCAACGGGAGATCGCGATCGGTGCGCTCCTCGGTGGCGGCCTTGCCGGCCCGAAACGCCTTGAACGCGATGCCGAACGACCCGGCGACGATGCGCAGCGACTTGATGATGCCGAACAGACCGGCCGTCGCGATCGCCCCGACGCCGACAAACCGCACATAGCCCCGGAAAATCTGCGTGGCCGTCATGTCCGCGATGGGGATTGTGCCGGGCGACACAATCCCGGTCGGAAAGTTGTGGCCAACCATCCAGATGAGCGGCACCAGTACGAAGTTGGCCAGCACGCCGCCGGCCACCAGTACCATGGACGACCGCAGACCCATCACGTAGCCGAGACCGAGGATGAAGGCGACCGCGTCGAAACTGGTGGCGATCTTCGCCTTGTCGGCCAGCGACTTGACGGCCGGCACGAACCGGAAGTCGATGTACTCCTTCCACGGCTGGAAGGTGGTGACGAAGAAGTCGTACACGCCGGCGATGATGGTCGCTTGCACGAGCAGCTTGGCCTGCGAGCCGCCCTTTTCGCCAGTGATCAGCACTTCGGTGATCGCCGTGGCCTCGGGGTATGGAAACTGGCCGTGCATCTCGCGCACGAAGTACCGACGCAGCGGGATCAGGAACAGCAGCCCGAGGCATCCGCCAGCCAGGCAGATGAAGATGGTCTGTACCGGGTGCGGGTTGAGGTTCAGGATGTAGAGCGCGGGCAACGTGAAGATCGCCCCCGCCACCACCGCGCCCGACGTGCCCCCGATGCCGGTCATGATGACGTTTTCGAGCAGCGTCGAACGGCGGCGATAGACGCGCGCCAGGCCAATCGCCAGAATCGAGATCGGAATCGCCGCTTCCATCACCTGGCCGACCTTGAGCCCGGAGTACGCCGACGCCATCGTAAAGATCACGCAGAAGGCCAGGCCCCAGAGCACCGAGCGCCAGGTGGTTTCCGCCATGTCGGAACTGGCCGGCACCACGGGCTGATACGTTTCGCCAGGGTTGAGTGTCTTGTAGGCGTTGGCGGGAAGCGCGCTCGTCTTTGGCGCGGCAACGGACGTGGACATGCATCCTCCAGTTCATGGGGTCAGACCCCATTTTCGGGACCGCGCCGGACAAATGGGGTCAGACCCCATCCGCGGGCGCGCACGAAGTCTACCGCAACCGATTGTTGGGGTCAGACCCCATCTTCTGCCTCAGCGAAAGTCGCGTATCAGCAGACCGCCCTGGTACAACAGGAACAGCGCTCCGGTCTGGACCACGTGAAACAGATCATTGTGGTTGAACCGCGGGTGCGGCGCGATCCGAAGCGCCTGGATGAGCGCCGCCACGACCGACACCCCGACGCCGGCCGTGATCCAGCGTGCGGCGTCGCTCAGCCCGCTCGGCACGGTCAGCCATGCGAGCAACACCACCCCGCCCAGCGCCGACGTGTAATCGACGATGACGATGATGAACTCGGTGCGTGAGGAGATCACGACGATGAAGCACGCCAGTTTCACGATGACGATCCACACCAGCACCCGCTGAAACGCCCCGCCGGTTCCTGCCACGGCCGCCGCTGCCAGCAGCGCGGCGCTGCCGAAGCCGGCGGCGGCCAGCGTGAGCGTCCACAACCGCCGGGCCATCGCGGGCGGCAGCATCTCGACAAACCCGTGGTACGACCCCCCGACGAACGCGGCGATGGCGATCATCACCAGCGCGGTCGCCCACAGCCGCATGGCCACCTGGCCTTCCGCTTGCCCGTGATAAAACACGCTGACGGCCAGCACCAGCGCTACGCCGCCCAGCACGTAGTCGGTGGCCAGCGTCATCGGTTCGGTGATTCGCATGCACGCTCCGTTCGTCTCTCGATCGGCACACGAACCGGGTCCGACGTGTTCGCCCGAATCCCGAATCCCGTGGGCCGACTGTTCTTCCCGTTCGTCCCGCTATGATAGGGCAGCCGCCGCCCCCCGGCGCACGTTTTCGCTGCCGGCCTGCGTTGAGGTTCGTGAGGAGCGTGTCGATCAGCCTGCGTGCTCCCGATGACGCCCGCCGCCAGTTCCTGCTGGGCGTGCTGAGAATCGGCGCCGGCAGCAGGCGACTACAGGATCGCCGGACTCGGCGCGGTCACGAAGATCGTCGTCAGCGCGCCTCCACCACGCTCGGCCTGCTGGCGGAGAAGCTGGAACGTGGCGGGTCACCGCCCCGATTGCAGCAGGCGCGACACCTCCCGCAGCTGGTTCGCATGGAGAGCCGGCGGGGCGGTCCGCCGAAACTGATCGAGATACGGACGCGCCGCATCCATGCGACCATCGCGCGCCAGATTGACT
>Ga0315286_10004593_pt1 | contig 13247 bp, 11 predicted proteins | sample YL17G10_0_MG_FD_205038 | JGI IMG/M metagenome (GOLD analysis project Ga0315286, IMG submission 205038) | Sediment microbial communities from Yellowstone Lake, YNP, Wyoming, USA - YL17G10_0 | ecosystem: Environmental > Aquatic > Freshwater > Lake > Sediment | place: USA: Wyoming | collected... | reverse complement strand
CGCAATCTCATCAAGGCCGGCCGGCGGATTCTGAGCATGGGACCGAAGCTCGTCGTCCTCAAGAAGGGCGAGCACGGGGCGCTCGTCTTCGGCCGGGAGTTCATCTTCTGCATGCCGGCCATTCCGACCGAGGACGTGGCCGATCCGACGGGAGCGGGCGATAGTTTCGCCGGCGGCTTCCTGAGCTATTTGGATAAAGCCGGCGGATTCAGCCAAAGAGAGATCCGGCGGGCGGCCGTATACGGCAGCGTGATGGCCTCCTTCACCATCGAGGATTTCGGGATCGACCGCTTCAAAACGCTCCAGCCGAGCGAGGTCCAAGCCAGATACAAGTTCTTCAAGAAGCTGGTTTCGTTCTGAAAATTCGCGAGATTTTTTTGGAGATCGCCGCGTCGCTTCCCGCCCGGCGATGACGGAAGAGAAAGGTGAATTTTATGGGTGACCTCAAGCGACCCGTGGAGCCCTACCGGATCAAAGTCGTTGAACGGATCAAAAAAACGACCCGGCCGGAGAGGGAAGCCGAGCTCAAGAAGGCGGGCTATAACCTGTTCAACATCCCGGCCGAAAAGATTTTTATCGACCTGCTGACCGATTCCGGGACCTCGGCCATGAGCGACAACCAGTGGTCCGGCATCATGGTCGGCGACGAGTCCTACGCCGGAGCCCGGAGCTTCTTTCGCTTCGAAAAATCGGTTAAGAACATTTTCGGGTTCGCCCACGTCATACCCACTCACCAGGGCCGGGCGGCCGAGCGCATCCTGTTCGAGGCCATGGTCAAGAAAGGGGACTCGGTTCCCAACAACATCCACTTCGACACGACCCAGGCCAACGTCGAGGTCCGCGGCGCGCACGCCGTCAACCTGGTCGACGACGCGGCTTACGATCCCGATTCCAACGATCCGTTCAAAGGCAACATGGACCTCGGGAAGCTCGAGCGCTTCATCGAGCAGGCGGGGCCGGCCAAGATCCCGCTGGTGATGCTGACCGTCACCAATAACAGCGGAGGCGGGCAGCCCGTCTCCCTGGAGAACATCAAGGCGGTCGGCGCCGTCTGCCGGTGCTCGAAGATCCCCTTCTTTTTCGACGCCTGCCGCTTCGCCGAGAACGCCTATTTCATCAAGAAGCGGGAGAAGGGTCAGGCGCGGAAATCCATCCCGGCCATCGCCCGGGAGATGTTCTCATACGCCGACGGCGCGACCATGAGCGCCAAGAAGGATGCTCTGGTCAATATCGGCGGGTTCATCACGTACAACGATGCGACCCTGACCCGCCGTCTGAAGAACCTGCTGATCATCGGCGAGGGCTTCCCGACCTACGGCGGGCTGGCCGGCCGCGACCTGGAAGCGATCGCCCGCGGCCTGGACGAGGTCGTGGACCTCGATTACCTCGAACACCGGACGAGCCACGTGGCCTACCTCGGCAATTTGTTGGACAGGGCGGGCGTTCCGGTCTTCAAGCCCATCGGCGGCCACGCCGTCTATATTTTAGCGGACCGGTTCCTGCCCCACATTCCCCGCCACCAATATCCCGGCTGGGCGCTGTCCGTGGCTCTTTACAGGGAGGCGGGCGTCCGCAGTGTGGAGATCGGCGGGGTCATGTTCGGCAAAAAAGATCCGAGGACCGGACGAGAAACATACCCTCTGCTGGAGATGGTCCGCCTGGCGGTCCCGCGGCGCGTTTATACCGTCTCGCATCTCGAGGTCGTCGCCGACGCCCTCATCGCCCTTTACGAGAAAAGAGATTCGATCCGCGGCTTCCGCATCGTCGAGGAGCCGCCCCATTTGCGCCACTTCACGGCCCGGCTCGAAGAGATCAAGTAGTCGCATCGGATTCCGGATCAGTCGTAGGATAAAAAGGGGACGGTTCTCATTTCAGGAAATAGAGAACCGTCCCCTTTTGCTTTCCTTTTACTGATTAGGACAGCTGCTTGAGGCCGTCGACGGAGCCTCGCGGTTCGAATCCCTGAACGGCGATCTCTTTTTTGAGGCGCGACTTGAGTCGCTCGGTGAGCGCTTTCCACTATGTCTTCGCCAGAGGGTCTTTCTTTAGTTGGATGCTGCTCTTCGGAGTCACGATCCAGTCCGAATCCGGACACCTGGGAAAAGATCACAAAGGCCCCTCTTTCGCCACGCCTCATTTCTTTTTATTTTGAGGCGGAATGTCTTCACGAACGGGCTTGAATCCCGGCTCCCCGGGGCCGGGGGGCAGACGGCGCTGCTGGCCAACCTCGACTTGAATTCCAACCTGAGCATTGTCCTCCACGCGGCAGGTGAAATTCCTTCCGTGAGGACCGAAATTCGATAGATTATCATAGCCGCCCGCGAAGGGCGAAGATCCCGGCCGTGCAAACATGATTTCGCTTCGGTCGGCGCTTCCCGCCATTCCCGCCGCTCTCATCCGGCCGGCCGCGATACACGCCGGCGACAAAGAATCGAGTCTCAACCACGTCGACGTGCTGCTCCGTTTGACCCAGACTCCCGGGTCGGAGGGAAAAACGCCGATCAGGTCTTTTCTCCCGTCTCCATCGAGATCCCCGGCCGCGACCTGAGAGGCGACGGACGTTTCCATGAGGACCCAGGTCCCCGTGGCCGAGTTCCTGTAGTAAACTCCGGAACCGGGCCACGTCCCGAGGAGATCCGGACGGCCGTCGCCGTTCATGTCCCCCACGGCAATCCGGGAGGGGGTGAGGGAATCCAGCCTCAGCCAGGTCAGGGTGCTGCTTCGCTTCGTCCAGACGCCGGGATCGCCCGGCCAGATGCCGACCAAGTCGTCCCGGCCGTCGCCGTCCAAGTCGCCCGCAGCCACCTGGCTGGCGGCTGAGGTTTCCAGGAGAACCCATTGTCCCAGCACGGAGTTCTTGTAATAGACGCCGTCGGCCCAGGCGCCGATGAAATCGGGCCGGCCGTCGCCGTTCATGTCGCCGGCGGCAATCCAGTTGGGGGTCACCCCGTCGAGCTTCGTCCACGTGTTGGTACTGCTCTTCTTGACCCAGACGCCGGGGTCGGAAGGAAAGACGCCGATGAGATCGGCGATTCCGTCGCCGTCCAGGTCACTCACGACGATCTGGGAGGCCGTCGAGGCTTCGAGGAGGACCCACCGTCCCGAATCGGAATTCCGATAGAAGATCCCCTGTCCCGCCCAAACGCCGACGAAATCGTCTTTGGCCGACGTCGATTCCGCGGCCAGATAGTATTGGCCGTAGCGGCTCGTCCAGCCGTGGATTTTCGACTCCGTGCCCACGAAAATATTGGAATTGTAGGACGTGGCCGTCCGGAGGGCGGGATTGGTGACGTAGGTGTCGCCGGCCACCACGCCGACGTAGCGCATGAAATCCAGAAAGGCGGCCCGCATGTAATCCGCGTACGACCGAACGCCCGTCTCCTGAAAACAGAAACCCGCCGCGTTGGCGGCCATCAAGAGGTAAGGGAGCTGGCCTTCGTTTTGCACCGGCAGGGTCGTGTCGACCCGATAAGGAATTTGCCGGGGCAAGTAATGCCCGGAGGCGTTCGTGGTTCCGCCCATGGTTATGGATATCAGCCAGTCGGTCATCCGGCGGATCAAGGCCAACAACGTCGGAGCATACGCGGCGTCTCGGTTCTTGAACACTTCCGCATAGGCCTTGATGGCCGGTTCGAGGAAATAGAGATTTTGGAGGGGCGCGCGGAGGTTCATCTGGGGAGGATCGCCGTCGAAAACGAATCCGGCCAAGCCGGCGGCGGCCTCCAGGTCGAACACGCTCTTTAGAACGTCCTTCAGCGCCTGGGGGATGGTTTTGGCGCCGCTAGAGGTGGTCCAGACCGCCTGTGGATTTATACGCCATAGAGTGATCAGGTTCTCGGACAGCCAGCCCTGGATCCGAATCTCGTTGGTGTCGATATAGCCATCGACGTTGAATGACTCATAGACGTACTGTCGGACCCCTTCCAGGATCTCCTCGAAGGCATCCTTCCCGCGGTAATCCCCGACGAGCAGCCACATTAGCGCGTAGCCCTGGCACCAGGTGTGGCTGGGCCGGCCGCCGCCGAACGTGTTGTCGGGCGTGTCATGAGAATCCCGGCTCTCCCAATTCTTCTGGTAGTTGAAGGCGGTTCCATCGGCGGCGGTATGATAGATATCGAAATCGATCTCGTGCTTGGCCAGGACTCTGGCCATGTCGAGGAAGGGGAAGAACCCGGTGCGGAAAAATTGGAGAAACATCCCATACGGCCAGTCATAATGGTTTCCGGATAAGGAGCCGTTGTCGCCGGCCCAACGCTGATCGCCGTAGTCATTCCAGCGACCGATGTCCTGCCGTAGATGTTCCCAGAGCGTGATCCCCGTCAACCCTGGGGGGTTCTCGAGATTGGCGGCGATGACCTTGGATCGTTGGAGCTTCTCGAAGCGATCGAATTCGGCCTGCGCGTCGGAGGGAAAACCGGCCGGGGGAAGTGTGATCTGCCCCCAAGCGCGGGTGGATCCATAATACGCGGGTGCGGCCACGGCCAGGGGGCAGGGCGGAACGTACCCGGCGGCGAGGGAACCGTCGCCGTTGTAGCGAGAATCGCGGACGCTCGGCGTGCCCGCGGCCGAGATGTCGACATCCCAGGTTTTCTCCACGCCTTGGCCGAAGACATAGGTCCCGCCGCCGGGCAGCAGGGGAATGGAGAAGCTCGCGCCGCTCAAGGTGATAGAGAGACCCTGCGCCGAGTCCCAGCCGAAGGAGTTGTTATTCTTGAACGTGAGTTGCGATCGGAGGATGTCCTTGTTGCGGAAGAAAAAAAGGCGAGCTTGAAATCGGATCAGGGCGTTGCCCAGGAGAGCGCCGCCGTTAACCCAATTTCCCTGCACGCGGACGACTGTTTTCAAAGGTCCGTTCTCCTCCACCAGCCAATTCGTCGCCTGAGGAACGGCTTGATAAACGGTTCCGCCGGAGACGACTTGAAAGGCGTTGCCGATGACGACAAACTGCGTCTTGGAAAAAACGAAGGTCTGCGTTCCCGTGTTGACGGTCAGAGTCGCGGGCTGGTCGTCCACGATCACCCCGGACACGGCCGCCGGCGTGACACCGGTTTGCAGAACGAGCGAGACGGTGCCTGCGGCGGGCAAATCGATCTGGAAATCGGCCAACAACCAGCGGATGCTTCCGTCCGGCCAGCGCGCGGTGACCTTGAACTGGGCCGGAATCTCCGCGCCGCCGAGGAGGATCCGGACCCGGGAAATATCGGTCAAAATCCCCTCGGCAAAGGGGACACCCGAAGTGATCGGTTCGCCGCTCTTGGCCACGGCTTCCCGGTTCACGACGGTTAAAGGGACGTCGAGTCCCCAGGCCGGGCTGGTCGCCCATCCGACGAGAGCCAGAAAGAGGATGACCCAGCCATTCGAAAAAATCTTTTTGTTCGTTCTCATAGATCCCTCGCCTCCTTTCGTTTCTATCTTCAATGTTTTGGCGTTACTTCCGCGTCAAGGTCAATCGGAAATAATTTCTCCCTTTCAAGGATTGACTATATCGCTGGGTTCGGTCGAAGTCAATTGGCCCAAGACCCAGCTCTCGGCCAAATCCAAAGCCGAGATCGGCGCCGTCAAAAAATGCTCGGGAAATTTCATCAGCAAAATGGAAAGGCCGGCCCGCGAACTGGGAGAATACCCGCTGGACCGGCGTTCTCGAAAAACGGGAAGGCCGCTGGTTGATCGTCCAGTAGAATTGGGAAGTCGCTGATTTTCTTGTCGTTGCGAACGATCGAAGGGAGCGCAGCAATCCGACGAAGTCGTCTCGAGCCATCACGCAGAGCGTGATGACGTGGAAATCTCCAAGATAAGAATCTTTTTTGGAGATCACCACGTCGCTTCGCTCCTCGTGATGACATGCCCGGATCACCACGTCGCTTCGCTCCTCGTGATGACATGCCCGGATCACCACGTCGCTTCGCTCCTCGTGATGACATGCCCGGATCGCCACGTTGCTCCGCTCCTCGCGATGACAGGATCTATCGGCAATTTCGGGGGATCCGTCTCCTTTTTGCTTTTGCCTCGTCATTGACACGACTCCGCGGCCGGCGATATCATGTTTTCAAGATGGGGAGTCTCAAACCCGAACCCGCGGGGCCCCGGGCTTTACCCGGGGGTCCACTTCCGCCGTACTCGCTCGTGGATTAAGGCCACGGGCGAGTGGCGATCCGAAGGCTCGTCCCTTGACCGATAAGACCACCATAGGATTGATCGTGACCAGGCTTGATTTAAGCAGCGACAAACCCAAGGTCATCCTCGCTGAACGCGTTTTTAGGAAAAATGAGACCCGGGGCCGGTCTTTGACCTGGGAGGTCCAGGGCAAGGCCGAGGCGGAGGTCGATATCCGTCTTGACGCCTCTTTCAAAGTTCGGGGGAAGGTCCTGGTCCGTGAGGCGGCGGCGACGCGGAAAGACGGCTCTCTCAGGCTGGCCGGCATCGATGCCGATTTTTTTCGGTTTCTCACGGTGTCCAACCGGTTCCCTCAAAAATGAAAATCAGATCGATGAAAGCGGCGTTTTCGGCCGGATTGATTCTGGCCCTCTTGGCTTGCATCACGGTCAATATTTATTTCCCCGAAAGCGCGGTCAAGAAAACCGCCGAAGACATCGTCAATGAGGTCCGGGCTTCCGACAAGACGATCAAAGACGAGGTTAAAAAAGACGACACGTAGTGTTGAATATTTTTGTAGGTCAAGGTGCGGCCTTTGCGGTCCTTAAGCCTCTACTCGCAGACTTGGTATCCGCCGATTGGACGCCGCCGAAGTATTGGCCGGATTGATCCAGACGCGGAGGTTGGCAGCTGAATTACACATGGCAAATCAATCTTTTCAATAGGATATCTTCGACATTCTGCCTAGCATCCAAAACAGACAAAACATAAACTTTCGTCTCTGATATCCTGTATATTATTCTCCATGGGGGGATGATCAATTCACGATAGATAAGAATGCCCTGATCTTGAAGCTCAGGTACGACTCGGCCTCTTTCAGGAAAGGCATAAAGACAGGAAGCTTTTTGTTTTATCTTTGTTAGTATTTTTATGGCCTGAGCCGGATTGTCCAAGGCCATATAATCAATAATTTCTTTTAAATCAGTTTCCGCAACACCAGCCCAAAAAATGTCATATTTTTTGCTCATTAAGCTTCTCTTTCAGTGAGATCTCAATGGCTTTGAAAACGTCCTTCTGAGATTTGACCCTGCCCTTCCTGATATCCCCTTCACCTTCCGAAATAAGCTTGAGTATGCCGATAGCGTTGCGCATGTTTTCGTAGCTTTGAGGATCTTGAAGCACCGCTCTTGGTTCCCCATTCTGCGTTATGATGACAGGGCGGCGCGTTTCGTTGATTTGTTTAAGTAAATCGGCGGCTTTTGCCTTAAGGAAAGTGACTGGCTTTATATCCGTTGAAATGTTCATGTCCAATCACCTCCGGTCCTTTTATAGTACTAAATTAAGACCGAATGTCAAGGATTAGAATATTCGCAAGTCTAGTGTGCTGTTACAGTAACGGCTTTACAATAATCCTGGAACTGCCATTCGCGTAACCGTCATTCCCGCGCAGGCGGGAATCCAGCCTGTTCGCCCGGTAACCTGGATCCCCGCCTTCGCGGGGATGACAAGAGAGATCATGAAGATAACAACATTGTAAAGGTATTGCTGACACACTACACTAGCCTTTCTCCAGAACGACGACGGCGTAGTCGGCGATATGGATTAGGGAGACGTGGTTCCGGGTGAACCCATAATCCGCTCCGGCCGTTTCTTCTTTTCTGGGCCCCTCACCGCCGAACTAGAATCGCACCCCGAGGCTGAATCCGCCGGGATACAGGCTTATATTGAGGCTTCGTTCCCCAGGCGGCCTGAGATATGCGCCCTGTTTTCTCAAGTATCTTATTTCATAATCGTTGAGGTCGGAGATAGCACGGCGGGGCTGGGTGTAAATGTTCAGGAGCGAAACGGCCTCGCCGGTGGCGAAGGTGAAAAGGCCGTCCGACCATGGACGGTCAAAGGCTAGAACCGTCACCAGGGCGGCGGCCGCGTTGGCGCCGAGGTTGAGCAAATGGGTGAGCCAGCCGCGTCCATCCCTCTCTCGTCCGGCGCACTCACGGAGAAGCTCCTCGGCCTTCTGCAGCTTGAGCCGGCGCTCCTCGGAAGTCCCCTCGAGCATGGCCCGCAGTCTGTTAGGGCCATTGGCCGGAACGAAAGGACTGATAACGAGGCCGCCGACCCCGAGGGCGAAACTAGCGCCTCCGACCAGCATGTCTTCCGCAAACCCTCTATCGGAGACTTTGCTCTGCGTTAGGGGATCCAGCTTCTTATCGTTCCAATGAGCCGCGGCGAGACTCCCCATCGCAACGGCTCCCGCCGAGTAGCCGGAGATCCAGCCATACCACCATGTTTTGGCCCGGGGCTGCGCGGAATAGAGCGCGTTCTCGATGAAACTCAGCTGCTCCTTGACTTGATCATCGGAAAGAGCTTGTTTCTCCTGTGAATAAACCGTGCCCAGGGAAATGCCGAAAATAAGCAGAGCCGCGCAGGATAGTTTTTTCATTTTTCGATGCCCTTGTCTGATTTTGCCATTCTGACCTAACTTCCTTTATTATACCATCATCTCCTGCCCGTTCCGTTTTTAAATTGGACTGTTTTAATCTTGCATATTCAATAAAAATTCCTTATCATTAAAGAAACCTTTGGCTTAGAGGTGGGTTAGATCATGTTATGGCAGTGGTCCCCTTATGTTATCGCGGAAGTCGCCGCTGCGGCTTGCATCATCGTTATGGCTATCTACTTTCCCTGGCGGGACCTTAACCGGCGGGCGAGTCTTATCGGAGTTACGCTTCTCCTGGTTTGCTCGCAGTGGATGCTGGCGCACGCGATTGAGATAGGGCTGCCGGTTCCCTCCTATAAGAGCTATTTAATGGGAGCCCAGCTTATCTGGGGCACCATCGCTTTATCGCTTTGGCTGCTTTATATCGTTCACCAGATCGGGCCCAAAAAATGGAAGGCCAAGCGTATCTTTGTTCTTCTAGGCATCATGCCGCTGATAAGTCTTTCGGGAGTTGTTAGCAATTCTATTCATCACCTGATCTGGATCAAACCCGGCTTAGACAGCCAGAATCCTTACCTGCCGCTTCAGCCCACCTACGGCATAATTTATTGGATCTGCGTTGTTTATATAGTCGTTCTAATTTATACCGGCAGCTTTCTGCTGATTAAGAACGTCGTCCGCTCGCATTATAGTCGTAAAGGGGAATCCGCGATTTTGCTGATTGCGGCCGTGCTTCCCATGCTGGCAACTTTGACCGAAACACTTGGCTTGAGCAGCTCTTTGAAGCTATCGATCGGCATTACACCGTGGGTATCCTTAATCAGCACCGTCATGCTGGTTTGGACTCTGCCCCGATTCCACTTGCGCAATGTCATCCCTTTTGCCCGCGATACCGTCTTTGAACGCATTGAAGATTGCATCATAGTTCTGGATAAAAGGGACCGAGTTTTAGACTTGAATCCTGCGGCGGAACGATTTTTAGGACACACGATTTCGGATGTCATGGGCTACTCGGTGAAACAGATTTTGCCTCAATGGCCTGACCAAGTCGGCCTAGCCGACAAAACGATCGCGTCCGACAAGGAAATCGTCCTGGAAAGAGGCGGCGAGCAGCGAACCTTGAATATGAGCGTATCTGTTGCGGCTGATCCTGATGGCCATTCCACAAGCAAGGTTGTATTGCTCGCGGATATAACCTATCGAAAGAAAGCTGAGGAGGAACGCCAACAGAGTGCGGAACAATTGCTGAATGCCCTGAAGGCGACCATCGAGTGCATATCAAAAACAACTGAAATAAGGGACCCCTACACGGCGGGTCACCAAAACCGTGTGGCCCAACTTGCCTTTGCCATAGCCGTCGAGATAGGATTGCCAAAAAACAAGGCTGAATCAATCCGTATAGCCGCGGCCATTCACGATATCGGCAAGATATTCGTGCCCGCGGAAATCCTGTCTAAGCCCGGCAAATTAAGTGAGGTCGAGTTTAGCTTTCTTAAGCAGCATCCCCAGGCAGGTTTCGACATATTGAAAAACATAGAATTTCCCTGGCCTATTGCTCAAATCGTAATTCAACACCACGAGAGGATGAACGGCTCTGGTTATCCTTCAGCTCTATCAGGGGAAGCTATTCTCATTGAAGCGAGAATCCTGGCTGTTGCTGATGTCGTCGAAGCCATGGCTTCCCACCGGCCTTATCGACCAGCCCTCGGTATAGACAAAGCTCTTGAGGAAATCAGCCAGAACAAGGGGACTCTATATGATGCGGATGCCGTGGACGCTTGCCAGCGCCTGTTTACGGAAAAAGCGTTTAAATTTGAATAGAAGGCTTAATGTCCGCGTCTGGTTTCATGTCTAAGGCCGGCCCCATCATATCGATCAGGAAGAAGACGACGAGGGTGATCCCGTAAAGAACCAATGTTTCTTTGAACGACATGTTGTCCTCTTTTGTCCGAAGATAAAATGCCGAATTGGGGCAAGGCTTAGGCGCGGAAAACGGATGCGGGCTCAAGTTTGGCGATGCGGCGCATGGCGAAGGCCGCGCCCGCCAGGGCGATCAGCACCGTAATGACGAAAAACCCGATTTTGATCTCCGGGCTGTAATCGAAAAGAATCCCGGATTTGGCGATTCCGCTCCGGAAGCCCTGAATGAAAAAGATGGCGATCCCGTAGCCTACGAGTCCGAAGACGAGCGCCTGGGCCATGATCAATTTCCGGATATACCGGTTGTCGGCCCCGATGGCCTTGAGCGTTCCGTAATCCCGGAGCCGGTCGACCGCTGCGGAATACATCGTCAGGCCGATGATGATCATCCCGGCGATGACCGCGAAAATGATCAGGGTTCCGATAGACAGCGCGATGCCGCTCGTCGCCAGGATCGTAGACACCGTGGCCCGCGAAAAATCCTTCTTGATCCAGGCGCGGACCCCGAAAATCGAGGCGTTGATGTGATCCCGGATGGCTTGAAGATCGGCGGCCGGCTGCGTCTCGACGAGGAAGGCGCTGACCTTGCTGGAGGAGATACGTCCGAATTCCCGGGCCCGCGAGACCGTTGTGAACATGAAAATCCCCCCGAATCCTCTGACGCCGCGGCTTTCCACCGCGACCACGGCCCGCCTCCCGTTGATCTCGAATGACGTTCCCATTCCCGCATGGTTCAGATTTTTCCGGTCGAAGACGTCGACGGACACCGCCCCTTCATCGAGAAGATCGGACAGGTCGCCGTTGACGATCCGCCAGGGACCGCCGCGGAAGTTCGGCGGTTGGGCGCCGACGATCTGAACGGGCGCGGATTGCCCTCCCTCGAATTTGGCCGTTCCCCCGGTCACGATAAACGGATAGGCTTTCCGGACGCCGGGGATGGACTCGAGCTGATGTCCGATCCGGACGTCGATCGGACCGAGGGCGTTGACGTTGGTCGTCTTGTTATCGACAACCCAGAGGTCGGTCTGGGTGTTGTCCACGAGCGAGGCCATGGCTCCCGTCAGGAACAGGAAGATCCCGGTCTGCTGGCCCACCAGGAACGTGGAGATGACGATGCCCAGGACGACGCCGATCGATTTGGGCTTGTCGTAGCTGATGAAGCGGAAGGCGAATCGCAGCATAGCGGGCCGTTAGGACTCCTTGAGAAGGACGACGGCTTCCACCCGGGTTCCGAATAGAAGCCGGGACCCCGGATCGAGAGTGATCCAGATTTCCCGGACGCGCCGGTCTTCCAGAGACCCGACGTCGTCGGAAAACAGCGATTTCCTTCTCAGGGAGGGGCCGGCGAACGTGACCTTGCCCCGGGCCAGCGCCTCGGTCATCCCCGGCGCCCGGACGTAGGACTTCTGTCCCGGCTGAATCAGGCCGGCGAACATCTCGTCGATCTCGACCCGGGCGATGAGCGCGCTTTTCGAAGCGAAGGTCCCGAAGGGTTTCTCGGGCGAGATGAGCGAGCCGACCGTGATGTCCAGAGACAGGATCTGCCCGTCGGAGCGGGCCTTGATGAAACGCCGGTCGTATTCCGCCTGCGACAGCCGTTGATCGGCCTGGGCTTGCTTTAAGATGTCTTCGGCCGCGACGACGCCCGCCTCGAGCCGTTTGATGTCCTCGAGCAGCGATTCATACTCGGCTTTGGCCGCGTCGAAAATGGATTTGGACTGGGCGTCCTGTTCGGTGAGGGACTTGGCCCGGAGGAAGGAAAGCCGGGCATTTTCCGTCCTGGCCCGGGCCGACCCCAGGGCGGCTCGGGCCGCGTCGATCTGGGAACGCTGGGATTGGACTTGGGCCGCTTTCTGCTCCAGTCTGGCTTTTTCGATGGCGCTCGAAAGCTCAACGAAGGTCTGGTCTTTGGCCACGACGTCGCCGGCGTGGAAGAAGATCCCCGTCACGATCCCGGCCACCTCGCTCTGGAGATCCAGGATCTTGAGCTCCGGTTCGATCCGTCCGAGCCCCACGATCCGGGTGGGGGTCATGTCCATCTTCGCTTCGCTCTTCGGGGGAGGAGCCGCCGACTTCGATTGGCATCCCGCCGCGCACCCGATCGCCAGGGCGGCCAGGGTCCAGCTGAGAAATTTCGTCCGTGATTTTTTCATGGCTTTCCATTCCCGTCTTTTTTTTCGATGACGTTTCCGTTTTCCATATAGATGATCTTGTCCGCGAATTTTTCGAGGCGGGGGTCGTGCGTGACGACGGCCACGGCCTTCCCCCGATCGGCCAGATGGCGGAGCTCCTCCATGACGGTTTCGAGGGAACCGGCGTCCAACGCCGCCGTGGGCTCGTCGCAGAGGATGATGGCGGGGTCGGAGACCAGGGCCCGGGCAATGGCCACCCTCTGCTGCTCGCCGCCTGAGAGCTGTTTGGGGAGGGATTTTCTTCGATGCGCCAGCCCCACCAGGTCTTGGGCCCTCCGGACTTTTTCCCGGACGGCATCCCTGGGAAGTTTGTTCAGGAGGAGGGGCAGCATGATGTTCTCTTCGGAATTGAGGGGCGAGATCAGGTTGAAGTTTTGAAACACGAATCCGATGAGGGTCCGGCGGAGCTTGGCCAGCTGCCTGTCGTTGAGGTCTTTGGTATTGGTCCCTTGGATGCAGACGTATCCTTCCGTGGGATAGAGGACGCAACCGAGGAGCGAGAGCAGGGTCGTCTTCCCGGACCCGGAGGGGCCGATGATCAGAAGAAGCTCGTTTCTATTTAAGAGCAGATCGGTTTTTTGGAGGGCGACGATCTCCTGACCGCC
>Ga0315286_10004592_pt1 | contig 13251 bp, 7 predicted proteins | sample YL17G10_0_MG_FD_205038 | JGI IMG/M metagenome (GOLD analysis project Ga0315286, IMG submission 205038) | Sediment microbial communities from Yellowstone Lake, YNP, Wyoming, USA - YL17G10_0 | ecosystem: Environmental > Aquatic > Freshwater > Lake > Sediment | place: USA: Wyoming | collected... | reverse complement strand
CAGTTCCGGCGCGTCGCTCGGCGGAGGCCGCGGCGCAGCAACCGCCGCTACGCCGCCGCCCGACTGGGAGACGGTGCACAAGTCGAATCTGGACGACGCGCGCCTGAAGAAGGGCGTGAGCCTGATCTGGCTGAGCACGGGCGTGGACGATCGCCTCATAGCCAACACCAAGGCCACCGTCGACCTGTTGCAGAAGCACGGGTTCAAGCCGGTGTTCAAGGAGAGCCCTGGCGGGCACACCTGGCTCAATTGGCGTGACTACCTCCGCGACTTCGCGACGCAGATCTTCAGGTAGATCGATCGGATCTTCGGTGCCTGCCCGGTGGGGCTCGTTGCTTGACGGCCCCATTTGGCGCTTGCTAGCATGCGGGCACTTATCCCGACACCAGGACAACCAGCATGAGCACAAAAAAGAGACTCAGCCGCTCGCGTCGTACCTTCCTCGCATCGGTCCCCGCAGCCGTCGCCGGCGCCATGGCAACCGGCGCCTGGGCGCAGACGGCGACGCCGCCCCAGCCGCCGGCCTCCGTGCCGCCGGCTTCGCTGCCACCGCCTCCCCAGCCGGGCGGTCCGGTGACCGTCGAGATGCTGAGGGCCGCCGAGACGATCGACGGCGTGAAGTTTACGAGCGAGGAAGAGCAGGCGGCGCTCTCGACGGTCAACAACAACCTCACCGCGTTTCAGCGGCTGCGCGATCTGAAGATGCCGCAGGACACGGAGCCCGCCTACGTCTTCAGGCCTGCACTCCCTGGAAAAGAGCCGAAGGGCCCCGCGACGCCGGGAGCGGCGGTTCGCTACACGAAACCGCCACGCACGTTGAAGCGCCCGGCCAACCTCGAAGAGGTGGCCTTCTGGCCCGTGACCAGACTGTCCGCCCTCGTCGAGCGGCGGCTCGTGACGTCGACGGAACTGACCAGGATGTACCTGGAGCGGCTGAAGCGCTATCAGCCCAAGCTGCTGTTCTACGTGACCCTCACAGAGGAGCTGGCGCTCAAGCAGGCCGCCGACGCCGACCGCGCGATCGCCGCCGGCAAGTACAAAGGCCCGCTGCACGGCATTCCCTGGGGTGCGAAGGACCTGTTTGCGACCAAGGGCATCAAGACGACGTGGGGGGGCGAACTGTACGTCGACCAGGTCTTCGACTACGACGCCACTATTGTCGAACGGTTACGTGAGGCTGGTGCGGTGCTGGTCGCCAAACTCACCCTGGGCGCGCTGGCGCAGGGCGACCGCTGGTTCGGCGGCCAGACGAAGAATCCCTGGGACATCGCGCGCGGATCGAGCGGATCGTCGGCGGGGCCGAGTTCGGCCACCGCGGCGGGCTGCGTCGGATTCGGCATTGGCACCGAGACGCGCGGCTCCATCCTGTCGCCCGCCGCAGAGAATGGCTGCGTCGGCCTGCGACCCACGTATGGCCGCGTCAGTCGCTATGGCGCGATGGCGCTCGCAACCACGATGGACAAAGTCGGCCCATTGTGCCGGTACGTTGAAGATGCCGTGCTCGCGCTGAACGCGATCTACGGGCCCGACAAGCGCGACGGTTCGGTCGCCGACGCCGCCTTCACGTGGAACCCGGACGCGCCGCTCGCCGGGTACAAGATCGCCTACTTTAAGACGGCGTTCGACAACGGCGGCGGGGGCGGGGGCCGCGGCGCGGGCACTCCAAGCACGCCGGCGGCTGGGGCGCCTGCAGCCGGTGGCGCTGCGGCCGCGGGCCCACCCGCGGCGGGTGCTGGCGCTGCGGCGGGTGCCGGCGGCGGCGGTGGACGTGGCGGCGGGCGCGGCACGCCCCTCACCCCCGAGCAGCAGGCCGAGCAGCAGCGTCAACAGGAGGAGCTGCGAAAGGCCTACGCGGCGGTGCTCGAGGTGTTTCGCAAGCTCGGCGCCAGGCTCGAACCGATCGAACCAGCGCAGGACCTCAGCCAAACCGCCAATGCCATGAACCTCATCCTGAACGTCGAGTCGGGAGCATCGTTCGACGATGTGACGCGATCGGGAGAGATTAACGCACTGGCCACCGGCACGTCACGCAGCAGTTGGCCGAACACATTTCGCCATGCGCGGTTCGTGCCGGCGGTTGAGTACATCAAGGCGATGCGGGCGAGGACGATCCTGCAGCGCCGGATGGACGACTACATGAAGTGGGATGCCATTCTGAGTCCGGGTGACTCGCTCTCGGGCGTGGCCAATCTGACGGGGCATCCGGCAATTTCGATGAAGTGTGCGATTGTGGGCGGCCGGCCCCGGCCGCTCGTCATCACCGGCCGCCTGTACGACGAAGCGACGATTTGCCGCATTGCGCTGGCCTTCGAGCAGGCCACCGAGTGGAAGGACCGGCACCCGCCGATGACAGGCCTGGTGTAGGCGGTCACCTCCGCCGGCAACGGCGCGTCAGCGCATCGACTCGATGATGATCGCGATGCCCTGGCCGCCCCCGATGCACATGGTGATCAGACCGTAGCGCAGCGCCCGGCGCCGGAGGGCGTACGCGCAGGTCAGCGTCAGGATGGCGCCCGTCGCCCCGAGCGGATGTCCGAGCGCGATGGCGCCGCCCTGCGGGTTGACCTTGCCGGGATCGATCCCCATCTTCTCGAAGTCGCGCATGACGGCCAGCGCCTGCGGTGCGAAGGCCTCGTTCAACTCGACGATATCGATGTCGCTGCCGCCGATGCCGGCCTGCGCCAGCGCCTTGCCGGTCGCGGGCACCGGCCCGATTCCCATGATGCGCGGATCGCAACCCGCCACCCCGAAGCCCGCGATGCGCGCCAGCGGCTTGAGCCCGTGCTTCGCCACATCGGCCTCCCGGCCAATCACCATCGCCGCGGCGCCATCGACCACCGCGCTGGCGTTGCCCGCCGTGATGATGCCGCCGGCCTCGAAGGCGGGGCGCAGGCGCGCGAAGCCCTCGCGGCTGGCGCGATCCATGATGTGGGTGTCGTGGACGACGCGCACAGGCTCTGCCGCGCCGTCCATCATCACGTCTACCGGTTCGGTCTCTTCGGCGAAGAACCCGGTGTCGCGTGCCTGTTTCGCGTTGACATGCGATCGGAGCCCGAATGCGTCAGCCTCGTCGCGGGTGATCCCGTAGCGCCGGCCCAACTCCTCGGCCGTGTTCGCCATGCTCATCTGCGCGCTCGGATCGTAGAGGCTCATCAGCAGCACGTCCTGCAGGTGCGTCCCGCGCGGCAGCGCGGAGGCGTCAATCGGACCGTACTTCTGCACACCCGCGCCCACCGGCCGGCCGCGGTGGTTGTAGAGCGCGAACGGATACTGCATGCTCTCGGCGCCGCCAACGACGGAGAACGGACGGTGCGAGTCGTGCCGGAGTCCGGCGAGCATCATCTCGGAGGCCACCGCAATCGCCTCCACCCCGCTTCCGCAGATGCGCGCGACAGTGAGGGCCGGCACGTCGCTCGGCAGACCAGCGCGCCAGCGCATACCCTGAGCGGCGTAGATCGAGTCGCGGTGACTGTGCTGGGCCATGCCCATCACGACATGGCCGACAAGCGCGGGATCGAGCGCCGTATGATCGAGCGCGGCTTTGACCGCCAGACCGCCGAGATGCGTCGTCGAGAAGCGCGAGAAGAGCCCGGGCTTCTTGTTGTCGACCAGAATATCCGCCCGCGGCAGTCGTCGTCCGCCATCGAGCAGTACTACCGAGTTGCCGGTTGCCATGCGTGGTCCTCCGCCTACTCGTGCAGGAACACCGCGGGCACCCGCGGTCCGTTTTGCATGAAGTTCTTCATGCCGATGTCCATATCGACCGTCCGCCTGCAGGCGGCGAAGCCCGCCGCCTCGACCCGCAGCCCCTGATCCAGCGGCAGCGCCAGACCGCGCCGCAGGACGTCGACGAGGATGGCATCGATGGCCAGCGAGTGATGCCCGAGATCGACCGCGGGCCACAGGTCCGGCAGCGCGACGGGGGCGGGGTCGAGCGGCGTGATCGTCGCTCGACCCTCGATGTGCGCGGCGATCAGAACGACGGCCGCGTTCACCGGATCGTCCGACGGCTCGCCGCTCGCCCATCCCCACGCGCAGGCGTCAGCGGCGCCGATCGTCCGGCCGGTCCTGAGCAGGTCCACCGCACGTCCGACACCCACCAGCCGCGGAAGCCGCTGGGTACCGCCGTAGCCCGGGATGATGCCGAGGTTGACCTCGGGCTGCCCGAGCATCAGGTTCCGGCCCACGACGCGCGCGTGACACGCCATCGACAGCTCGGCGCCTCCGCCAAGCACGGGGCCGTCCACTGCGGCCACTACCGGCTTGGCCAGTCTGCCGATGGCGTTGAAGATGCCATGGCTCGTCAGGCAGACGCCCTCGCAGGCGTCCGGCGTCGGCAGAACCGCCAGCTCGTTGATGTCGGCCCCGGCCAGCGCGCCGGCAAAGCCGGTCAGCACGACGCCGCCGACCGTGCCATCGGCGCCAAGCGCGGCGACCACCTCCTCGAGCTCCCGCAACGTCGCGCCGCTCAACGCGTTCTTTGCCTCAGGCCGCCGAATCGTGACGACGGCCGCGGGGCCGTCGCGCGACACGACGATGTGGCGGTGAAACTGCGCGAGCCGCCGCGAGACGAGGCTCGCGGGCACCACGAACCCGGGATGGGCCGCGCCGTACGACTCGCACAGCCGCGCAACCTGGTCGGCACCAAGCGATGCGGCAAGATCCGGCAAACCCTTCGCAAACCCCAGAGCGTGACGTGTGAGCCAGTTGAGATCCGAGGCGGAACAGATACCCTGGTCGATCACGAAATACGTGCGCGCCAGAAGCACCGCGAGGATCCGGTCCATCACCGTTCGCGCGACACTTTCGCCCGCGCTCGAATCGCCGGGACTCTTCGGAACGTGCCAGGGGGTGTGGCCCTGCCTGCCGAGCAGCGCCGGCGCCCGGAACCACTCGCTGCCGGTTGGCGCTGCGCGCATCAACTCCTGGCAATGGACCGTCAGCAGATTGCCGCGCGTCAGATCCATCACCGCGAAGGGTCCGCCGCCGCCGATCGCGTCGTTCACGATGCGATCCACCTGAGCAGGAGTGGCTACGCCCTCTTCGACAATCCGCACGGCTTCCGAAATGTAGTTGCAGAAGATGTCGTCGGCGGCGAAGCACGCGACGTCGGCCGTGATGATCGGCACCTTCCCGAGCGCGACCAGCGTGGCCAGCATCCGTCTGTCGAACTCGCCGTGGCCGGACAGCACGACCTCGATCGGAAGCGATCGCCAGGCCGGGTAGAACGGGTGGTTGACGAAGCACCGCTCCGGGTGCGCCGCCGACGCCGCGATTTCGGCGCGCGGCAGGCCTGAGGTGGCAAAGCCAATGAGGCACTCGGCACCGACGACCGCCTCGAGCTTCGCGAGAATGGCGCGCTTGGTGGCCAGGTCCTCGCTGGCTGCTTCGAGCACGTAGTCACAGGCGGCCAGGTCGGCGATATCCAGCGTCGGCACAAGCGCACGCCGGATCGCCTCGGCCGCCTTGGGACCGACGCGGCCGCTGGACAGCCCCTTCTCGACGTAACCAAGGATCCGGGCGGTGCCCGCATCAAGGGCGTCCCGCTTGATGTCGAGCAGGTAGACCCTCGCCCCCGGCTGCGCCCCGACCGCAGAGAGGAACGCGTACGCGAGATCGGGACCGATCGATCCCGAACCGATCACTCCGATAGCCATCAGCCAACTCCTCGAGCCTGAGACACGACGCGCCCGCCAGCCGACCACCCGGGAGGCGAATCGGCGGTCGGCGTGAGCGGTCTCACGTCATTCTACCCGGTGGAGCCTCGCAGGTCATGCGGGGAAACGGCGGCGGGTCACTTCGGCAGCGGGCTCTTTGGCGGAGCTGGTTCTTTGTGGGCGGGCGATGGAACGTCTTTGATGATGAACAGGATCTCGCCGCGGCGCAGCATGCCCAACTCGCGTCGTGCCACATCCTCGATCGCTGCGGGATCCTCTCGAAGGCTCCGCGCCTTTGCTCGAAGAGCATCGTTGTCCTGGCGAAGCCGAGCGATCTCGATGACGAGCGATCGAACTTTGTGACGAGCCTCTACCAGATTAGAAAACTCCGGCAGGCCGACCAGCGCAACCAGAGACACGATTACGATACTCACGGACACCAGCAGACGCTTCGCGAGAAAGGGGCGGCCTCGTGCCTTTGCATCAGCCATCCTGGCCCCCAGGAGAGGACACGCGCAGATAGGCCATCAGGGCTGCAGTCACCACTGTTCGAAGGTCTGTGTAGTCGTCCAAGGCGCGTATCTTGGCCGCGCGCCACACGTCTTCGGGCAGTTCGATTGTGGTTTTCACACCCCGGTCCGAACTGGCAGCCGGGTCGCCTTGACGTCGTCGCGGGCACATCCGGCGACAGATTAGCGGGTTCGCGTCCTGCCGTCAATATGTATATTGGTATTTCCGTAAAACTGTTGTTACGGGTTTACGGTCACGCCCTCCGGCCAAAGCAGAACAACGTCGCCACGTGAGCCGGGCTGGGGCCACTGCGCCTGACTCAAGCGCGCTTCCCGAGGTTCGTGGCTGGCGAACGACGCCGCGTCTCCTGCATCCAACCAGGCCAGCCCGCCGCCAGCCACAGCGAGAGTCATCACGACCCGAATCAGCGTGCGCATGCCGGCAAGCGTACAGCATTTCGTCCTGCGTCACCGACGGGCGGATCACCGACGAGACCAATGTCGTACAGGAGGCATTCGCGAGCGGCGCGACTGCTCAACCAGGTGCGAGCATCCGCGACAATGAGAATTTTGTCATCCACGAGGGGTGATAAACGGAAAGAGTCCCGCCCCCTTTGCTCCCTCCCTACCAGACGCGGCTGAAGGTGAACCGTGCTCCGCTGGTGTCGCCCGCCACTGTGGCCGTCCAGCTCCGGTGTGGCTTCGTGAAGATGAGACTGCTCGCGACACCGATGGCGGCGCCAGCGACGACATCGTGCGTGTAATGCATCCGGGACTCGACCCGGCTGTACGCGACAAACGCCGCCAGCGCATAGGCGGGTACCCCCCATTTCCATCCGTATCGCCGACGCATGAACTCGGCCGACGCGAACGACGACGAGGAGTGGCCTGACGGAAACGAGTAGTCTCCACCATTGGGCCGCGTCTCGTTGATCGCGCGCTTCAACGCGAAGGTGACTCCCCAGGTCACGCCGAGTGAGAGAGCCAGTTGTTTCGCGCCGACGCCGTCGTGGTGCCCGATTGTCGCCACCGCCGCCGTGAGGGGCAGCGCGATGTTCAGCGCATTGCCCACGGTTCGAACGCCGTCATCCGCCCTGGCCGCAGGGGCGCTAACCAGCAGGGCCAGGACGATGGCACCCATGATCAATCTACGTTTCATTGGCACCTCTCTCGCAGACGATGGGCGGCCGCGCCCGCGAGCCACGTCGATGGTATATCGCAATTGACCGCGCCGTGGCACGACACGGCCCCCCTGTGTCACACTAGGACCGGTTCTACAACCCGTTCTCGCGGCCACGTGACAGGGCCGCACGCGCAGGTTTTGAAACCGTCTCCAGAAACACCGTCGTTCCAGTCTGAAGCGGCCCTGGTGCACCATGTTGTTGCGGGTCGCCTTCCGCATTCCGCCCCCGCTGTCTGCGTTCGCCTGGCTGGGGCGACTTAATTAGAGGATACGTTTGTGCCATTCAGCAGTTTGAAGCTCGACGCCAGCCTGCTCAAGGCGATCAAGGAACTCGGCTACACCCGCCCAACGCCCGTGCAGGCCGAGTCCATTCCGCCTGCGCTCGAGGGGCAGGACATCCTGGCCTGCGCGATGACCGGCAGCGGCAAGACCGCCGCCTTCCTGCTCCCCATCCTTAACGGTCTGCTCAGCCGGCCTCGCAAGACCACGCGCGCCCTGGTGCTCACGCCAACGCGCGAGTTGGCCGTCCAGATTCTCGAGGCCCTCAACGAACTGGCCGTCCACACACCGGTCAACGGTGCGGCGGTCATCGGCGGGGTCAGCATGGGACCGCAGGAGCACGCGTTCCGCAGCGGGGCCGACGTGATCATCGCCACGCCTGGGCGGTTGCTCGACCACACCCGCCACGCGTACGCGAAGCTCGCTGGCCTGGAGTACCTGGTGCTCGACGAAGCAGACCGGATGCTCGACATGGGGTTCCTGCCTGACATCCGCCGCATCCTGCGCCTCCTGCCCGCCCGTCGTCAGACGCTGTTTTTCAGTGCGACGATGCCCGCGGGGATCCTCAAGCTTGCGCACGAACTGTTGCGGACGCCTGCCACCATCCAGTTCGAGCGCAAGCAGGCGCCGGCTGTCGGCATCACGCACGCGGTGTACCCAGTGCAGCAGCACCTCAAGTCGGCACTCCTGGTGGCGTTGCTCGAGCGCGGAGACATCCAGGACGCGCTGGTCTTCACACGCACCAAGCACAGGGCCAACCGTCTCGCGGCGTACCTGGTCCAGCACGGCCTCTCGGCGGAGCGGATTCACGGGAACCGGTCGCAAGGGCAGCGGACCGCGGCGCTGGCCGGGTTCAAGGCCGGCAAGCACCGTGTCCTAGTGGCCACCGACATCGCGGCGCGCGGGATTGACGTGCAGGAACTCGGGCACGTGGTGAACTTCGATGTGCCGAAGGTGCCCGACGACTATATCCATCGCGTCGGCCGGACAGGACGAGCCGATGCGGTGGGGGATGCGTTTACGTTTGTCTCGCGCGAAGACGAAGAAGACCTGCGGCGGATCGAGCATGCGATAGGCAAACGCCTGCCGCGCGTCACGGTGCCCGATTTCGACTACAACGCCGTGGCCAAGGAGCGGCTCGAGATCCCGCTGGCCGAACGCCTCGCGGCGATGCGAGCCGCCAGGAGGCCGCGCGGACAGTCGCCCGCCCGCATGAATGGCCGCCCGGGCCAGGGCGCTGGCCAGCACGCCCGGCCCGGCGGGTCGCGGCCAGGAGGCTCTCGGCCGGGTGGGCCGCACGCGGGAGCGGGTGGCTCGCGGCCCGGCGGATCGCGACCTGGACATGCGGGACCGGGCGGATCGAGACCGGGGCACGCCGGACCCGGCGGATCGCGGCCAGGGCCGTCAGGCCATGGTGGGTCAAGGCCGGGGTCACCCTCGCGGCCAGGCGGGCCGTCAGGCCATCCGCGTGGAGGCGGGCGGCCGCGGTAAACTGGCGCCGGCGCGCCAGAGGCGCATGCACGTTCGCGCCGTGAGGAGCCGGTGATGCAGCCGAACCTCCCGCCTGCCCAGACGGGCCGCGACCGCGCGCGACCCGGCACTGTTCGCGACGTCGCCGACGTGCGTTCCGAATACGCCAGCGCGCGCACGATCAGTTCGAATATTGAGCACCGCCTGGCCGGCACCGTGATGCCGCGTCATCCTGGCTACGCGCCGCCCGAGATCGACTACGTCCTCGACGACGGCACGGATCTGACGATATCGGTCCGAGACAGCGACGTCCGCTTTCTCGATCGCGTCGAGCGAGAGACGGCCGTTGAACACGTCGAGCTCATTCATCGTGCCCGGCGACACGACCTGGACGCGGCCGCCGAGCTCGACGCGCGAACCGCCGCGACCGGACCGGCCATCACGGCGCGATTCTCGGGACCGACGCTGACCGACAACGAGTATGTGATCCCGTACACGTCGGCAGGCCAGTTTACGGAAGCACAGGTCAGCCACAAGGGCGCGATCCTGCTGGCCCTGTCCCAGCAAGGCTTCGCAACGGCCGACTTCACGATCTTGTCGGCCGGCGCCGCCCAACTGTCCCGCGTGGAATTTGAGGCGTCGGTCCGCGACGCGATTCGCGACCTGGAAATGCTCAGCGGTCGTCAACTGGGCAATCCCGACAATCCGCTCCTCATCGCAGTGCGGTCCGCCATGCCCGCCTACATGCCGGGTTTCATGCCCACGTACCTCAACGTCGGGTTGACGCCAGCCGTGCTGCCTGGCCTGCCCGGCAGGTACGGCCCAGATGGCGCCGCGCGCATCCGTCTGAACAGTCGCAAGACGCTGATGGAAGCCCTCGATCCGGAGGCCTACTCGGGCATCGACGCCGGAATCCGTCCCGACCTGACGCGGGCCGAGACAGAAGACCAGTCGGTCATGTTGGAGGAACTGATTGCCCGTCGGGCTCCGGATCTGCTGACCGATGCGGTCGGACAAGTCCGGTTCTTCCTGGACACGGCCTATCGCTTCTACACCGATCATCTCGACGTTCTGCGGAACTTCATGTCGAGCGACACGCACTACCCTGCGGTCATCGTCCAGCGGATGGTGTGCTCGGCGATTGACGACCGTTCCTATGCGGGCATCCTCTACAGCCGGCATCCGCGGCTGGGGACGGGCGTGTTTCTTCAGTACGCCAGGGCGGTGTTCGGGGAAGAACTGATGACGGGCCGGCTGGCGCCGAGGGAGCGACATTTCGCGGAACGCCACGAGGCGCGGCGGGAATTCCCAGCCGTGTATCACTTCTGGCCCCGGCTGTTCCAGCTTGAAGACATCTTCGGCGGGCCGGTCATGGTCGAATTCACCGGCGTGCACGGCACATTCACGATTCTCCAGGTGAACGCGGCGGAACTGTCGGGCTCGGGCATGCTGACCGCCGTGATGGACATGCACCGAGCCGGGCGGATTCCTGCCGAACGCGTCCGCGAACTGATCAAGCCGTATCACGTCAGGCAGATCGAATCTGACGCCATCGACCCGCGATCGGTGCAGACCCTGGAACCCATCGGTCGCGGTGTGGCGGTGCTCCCCCGCTCGGCTGTCACGGGGCGATTGTTCTTCTCGGTTGGAGCGGCGGCGGCGGCCCTTCAGGGCGGCGAGCAGGCGGCCGTCATCCTGGCCAAAGGACGGTTCGCGCCACAAGACGCCATCGACATGCAGAAGGCAGGCGGGATCTGCAGTTTGAGTCCGGCGGCGATCCACGTGGTGACCACCGCGCAGAACCTCGGCATCCCGGCCCTGCTCAACCTGGAAGAAGACGGCGTGAGGATCGACGTCGCCCGCCGATGCCTCGTGAACGCTCGCGGTCGGGAGATCCGCGAGGGCGACTGGGTCACGATCTCGAGTCGTCACAGGACCTTGTATGCCGGTCGAGCGATGTACGCTCCGGCGAGGCTGTTGAGATTGATGGCCGGCGAGCCGGTTGAATTGACCGCGGCCGAACGGCCTCGCTTCGAGCAACTGGCGGCCTACTATCGGGAATATCGCCGCATCCTGGAAAATGTCGACGCCTCAGGCTTCGAGAGTTTGCAGGACCTGGGACACGCCATCCGGTACGGCGAACTGCGCGACCATGCTCCTCGCGCGCGGCAGTTCGTCAACGAGTGCTTCGATCGGCGCCCTGAAGGGCTGGTCCAGCGACTCCTGGCGACCACGCTTGGCACCCATCTGATCAACCTTACCGCGTTCGAGCTGCTCACCGACGACCGGAAAGTCCGCGTGTTCCAGGTGGCCGCAAAGATCTGCCGGCAGCGGGCGATCTCCGGCTACCGTGCCGGCGCGTTCGTCGTCGGGAGCTTCGTCGACCCGCGGTTCCCGATCGCGTTCTGGGAACGCTTCCAGCCCCGCGACATCGCGTTCCTGATCAGCGAGTGGGTTCTTCATCAGAAGTACCTGGCCGTGCTCGGCGTGATCGGTGAGAAGAAGGTCAGCAAGACGAAAGAGATGATTCTGGCGGGCGGCCTGGGTGCCTTGCCTGGCCCCACCGCTGCGGCGGCCTTCATGCATCTGAAGCTGGGCCGGACCGATCTGGAGGAGGTCCGGCGGGAGGTGCCGGCCGGCGGCGATCCTCAGATAGAGGAGATCATCGATCTGCTCCTCCGGCCCTTCAGCGCGTTTGTTGATTTCGACGATCCCTATAGTGTGTCAAGACTCGTCGGGATGTGCGAGGCCGCGGGAATCCGGGTCCCGGGTCCAGACGATCGCTGATTCACACCAACTCCTCGGACAATCGCGCTTCGGCCTCGGGCAGATCGAGGTGATGGCGCAGACGCATGGTGGCCACGCCGACCGGTGCCGGATAGGCCTGCCCCGCTCGTCGGCGAGGCTCGATGTAATCGATCACCTCGAAGAGCGCGCAGCAGGCGTCTTCGTACGAGACGCCCGCCAGGTCGCGAATGTATCGCGTCGACCGATCGATCAGCTTGAGGTTGCTCGGCACGACCCAGATCATCCGATTTCCGAGTACTCGCCCCAGCCGAACCATCGTGCACGTCGAAAGCGCATTCAGCAGCATCTTGGCGCCCACGCGTGTCATCGGGTCGAGCAGAAACGCGACGTCTGGCACCGACAGGGTGACCAGGACGTTTGCGTGTGCCCGGGCGGCCGACGCGGCGAGGGCCTCGACCATCGCCGGACGTCCGACACCAACCAGCGCAGTGGCCGCTCCGCCAGCCAGGCCCGCGGCCAGCGCCGAGGTGAACGCCCCATCAGGCCGATCGACCAGCGGCAGGTCGGGCTCCGAGACGACGGCGATGACGCCGTCGAGGTTGCGAGCAGGACGGCATGCCAGACCATCCAGGCCGATGCGGAACCGCATCAACTCGGCACGACTGATGGCGCTCAACATCTGACCCTGTTTCGCGGCAGCGTCCTCATCGAGCAGCGCGCGCAGATCCTCGGTTGTCCACTCGATGGTCTGCGTTTCGCGCCGCAACACAGTGTGCCACGCCGATGCGGTTGTCGCCTCAGGCACAAACAGGAACGCCCAGGACTCGGCGGCCTCGGCGTCGTCCCACTTGCGGAATGACGGCGTGCAGAAGGTCGGACTCCGCTCGGTGGTATCCGTGAGCACGTCGACCGCGAGCGCGTCGGCGAAGTACGACGTCCGCCGGCCGGCGCGGTAGATGGCTTCCTCGATCTCCACGAGGCGTGCGAGCGACGAGCACGTGCGATCGCTGGCCAGCTCCTCGTGGAGCGCGGAAAGCGCGCGCCGCATGTCGGCGGGCGCCTCGGCGGCCGGCCCCACCCGCTCGTCGAGCGCCCCTGCGTCAGAGACGATGGTCCGCAACGTCATCTCAAGCACCGTGAGCATGGTCAGCAGCTCGATGCTCGTGGCCTGCATCCGCGTGGACCCCGTGATGGCCATCGGCCCGGTCGTCAGATTGACCTTCTCGATGCGAGGCTCGTCGAGCACTTCGCGGCTGCGGCGGACGTGCGCACGCAACGCCTCATCGGGGTTGTTGTAGACGAAGAACACGCGGGCGCCGGATTCGAGTCCCTGCCACGCGGTCCCAATCACGAACGACGTTTCGCCGCCTTCGGTGATGGCGAAGACCACGTCGTCTTTCGCGAC
>Ga0315286_10004591_pt1 | contig 13253 bp, 13 predicted proteins | sample YL17G10_0_MG_FD_205038 | JGI IMG/M metagenome (GOLD analysis project Ga0315286, IMG submission 205038) | Sediment microbial communities from Yellowstone Lake, YNP, Wyoming, USA - YL17G10_0 | ecosystem: Environmental > Aquatic > Freshwater > Lake > Sediment | place: USA: Wyoming | collected... | reverse complement strand
AATGTTCCTCGGATAAAATATCCAGCACTATCTCCTGCTGTACCACCACCACCAGAAAGATATCGAGCTACTACGAGGGCTTCAAATACATACGTTGCGTCAGAATCAGGATAGAGGACAGGCATGTTTGTAGGAGTTGCATTTGTTGTTTGCACAGAATTTCCATTGAAACGGTTAGCGTCTATTCCAGGGTTTCCTACGTCTGCATCAGTGGAGCTCGTAGTACCTGCTCCAAATACCAAGTCCCCATATCCATGTGAACCCGTTCCTGCTCCTGGACGAAGAGTGAATTCAACGCCAGTGGTATGATTTATAGCTACATCAGAAGTGTAGGAAGTTAATTCCATTACAACAGCGTGAGGAACATCGTTTACATTTCCATTACCTATGATTACTTGGTCAATCCAAGCGTTACCAGCACCATCATCTCCTCCGATAGCGAGTATATTCGTTCCTGTCTGTGCGTAAGCACCGAGAGCGATACCGTATTCTCTTGTTCCTGATGGTACATCTGTGCCATACCCAAGGAGTGTATTGAATCCTCCTGAAGTAATAGACACACCAGCATTTCTACCGACTATAGTAGTTCCTTTACCAGAAAGGGAGGCAGAGCCAGAGCTTTCACCGATAATCGTATTCCATTTACCAGAACCAGAGTTTGCAGTGTTACCCAATACTGTTGCTTGATTTCCTCCACCATCTGCGTTGTTACCAATAATCAAACTATCAGAACTTGCCGTGTCACTTGCTGCTACTCCTCGTCCGATGAACACGCTATTTGACCCATCAAAGCTTTGAGCAGCAATATATCCAATGAAAACTGAATCGTTACCAGTAAAAGATAGTCCAGCAGAAGAACCTATAAACACATTATCTTTGCCGAGGTTTGCGGTACCAGCACCAACACCAACTGCTACGTTATCAAGACCAGTTAAGTTGTCGAACAAAGCACTATATCCAATAGCTACGTTATTATCAGATGATGAAATATGGTTTCCTGCTTGTTGTCCAAGAAATGTATTGTGTGAACCTGTTGTTATATTAAGTCCTGCATCCCATCCAAAAACAGAGTTACCATCTCCTGTTGTATTTGCACTACCTGCTTGGAATCCGAAGAAGGCATTTCTTTTACCTGAACTATTTACTGCCCCAGCAATGGCACCATAAAATGCATTTTCTTGTCCTGTTGTTATGGACGCTCCTGCACCAAATCCAATAATGGTATTTAATAGTCCAGTGTTTGAATCAATGAGCATCGATGAATTTCCTCCGAGCATACCTGTCCATTTTTGGTTAGCAACATCAATCTGCCAGAAAGTGAGGGAAGATGCGCCAAGGAAGACTGTTTGTTGTACATCATCGACAATACCTACTGTACTGTTTCCACTACCAGTAACATCTCCGATAGATACTATTTTGTCATGTGTTGCAGAGATAACAGATTCTCCTGAAGTTGAACCTGTTGGAGCAAGATTGAGTGACCAGTCAGTCGGCATCGCTGTTGCACTTGGAGTTCCTGAAACTTGAAATGACATGAATCCTCCAACTGAATAATCAGTTCCGTTATAGCCAAGTGCTCCGTAGATACCGATTAAATTTCCGTTTGTTGCTATCGTTGGAGAAGCGAATGTACCATTTGCGTATCCTGTATAATATATCGATGGAAGTCCTGAACCAAAACTATGCAATTCTGCAACTGCAGGTTGTCCACTTGCATGTACTTGTATATTTGAAGGAATGGGTGAACCATCAATAGACATCGTGTCTACTCCTCCAATTGAAAGTTTTACGAGTGAAGGATCATACTGAATAGTCGTACCTCCGTCTACTGCTACGTTTGTCGCATCACCAACAAAGAGGTGGTGCTCAAGAAGTACATTGGAGAGAAATCCGCCACCACCAGGGACATCCCAATAAAGAATACCTGCACCATCATCAGTAAGAACTTCACCTGCTGCACCATGAGTTGTTGGCCATTTTGCAATAGTTGTTACAAGTCCTGTGCTTGTTTTAATATATGAGCCTGTGCCGTCAACGAGGAATCCATTGTGAGTTGTAGAGAACCCAGGGACAGGGAAATCAAGATAGGAGCCTGTTCCGTCAGATACTACCGAGCCAGTACCACTAGAACTAAGAGATGCTGATGTGGAGGCGATAATTATTTGACCAAAGTTTAATCCGTTTGATGAACGAATAGTTGTCTCATTGAAGTTCGTTGGGTCACGAGTAAATTCACTGTCGCTTGTCATCACATTAAGTGAATCTCCATAGGCTACTTCTTTGTATATAAGTGATGCATTTGGGACAGTTCCGAATGAATAGTTTCCTGCTCCATCAGTAGTAAGCACTTGTCCACCGAGACCATCTGGGATACCTGCAATAGCTGTGCCGTCACCAAAGAGAATGCCTGTTTGTGTTGTTGAAAGAGTTAGGGTGGGGTTTGCTGGGTTTCCATCAGAAATACCAGCAAACCCATTCAATGAAGCAACTGAAACAGTGAGAACTGTTCCTGTTCCACCACCACCACCACCTGTATTTGTGTTTGTTCGTGCCATATAGTTTAAGGTTTAACTCTCTTAACGCGTTTTACTTTCGCACGGGACATAAAATGCTATTGAGCATTAGTGATCGTCAAAAGAACATCGACCGTATCAACACTTCGATGAAATGCAACCCATGTAAGCAAGTTAGTATTTAATTCAACAATTTTTGTACTTCCAGTAACTGCAACACCTGAAGCGCCGTTATAATATGTATTTGCAATAGAATAATCTGCAAGAGTAATAGCAACATATGAATTTGTAATACTTGATGCTGCACTAAAATCAGGAGGAGTTTTTTGTGTGGACCCATATACAATAACAGTACCAGTTCCGACTGCTGTTATTAAAATATCTCTAAAATCACTTGCTGCAAAAGCATTCTGAGTAGCAGCGCCAGCTATAGGATTTATTGCAAATCCATTACCTGCATTGAAGGTAAGAGCACCACCATTATCTATAAATACAACATCTTTATCTTTCATAATATTTTTTGTTAATTATAATTTTCTCCATACTAATAAAATATCGTCATATCTTCCTGATTCTTTACGTGTGTCATAAATTTCACACTGCCCAAATTTTTCTATAAAAGCAGGGATTTCTGTTTCAGGATTCTGAATGTCCTCAATAATGTAAAGACCACCGCTATTTAATCTCGGAAACATTACTTCAAAAGAAGTAACTTGATGTTCAAAGAGATGGGAACCATCGTCTATGATGACATCAAATGTTTCACCTTTTAATAATCTAGTAAGTTGCTCTTTATCACTTTGATCACACTCATAGAATTCACAACCAGGAGTTTCAAGTGATGATTTTTTAATATCAATTCCAATTACTCTTGCTTTTGCAAAATAATCTCTCCACATTCTAAGTGAATATCCTTCTGCTACCCCAATTTCTAGGAAATTAATTCCACTGTATCTAATACTAGAAAACAGTTTGTCATAATTTTCTATGTACTTATGAAGTGTTCCTTTATCTCCCATTCCACTTGGAGTTTTATTGTATTCATAAATCTCTGAAAGAGATTTCAATAATGCACCTTTGTTAAATGGCTTATTTCTTTTAGGAATAAATGCAGTTAACTGGTTTGGAATTATTTTGTACTTAATATCCGGATTGTCTTCCAAGAAAAGACCAAAGAGATATTCAATAATAAATGGATTTAAAGGATACTCTGTTCCTCTGTGAATAAGAGACAGTCTCCCTGTCATCCATTCAAGAATTGGATCAGTATCCAATAGTTCAATTACTTTTTTAAGATACACAATGTATCTATCCCATGTATCTTTATCTGCAATCCAATAATTACAAAAACAATTAATCCATTGAGTACTAGGAACGGTATCATGTTTAAATAATCCTAATTCAATAAGTCGTGTCCATGCAGCACCAATCGCGTGATCTGGAACAAGTTTATTTACAATAGAAATATTATTACCATAACTTCCATAAAGGTATGCGTTATACCCAGGGTTATCAACTATGAATTGGTCTATTTCCTCCTTCGTCAACTTAGTTTTTTCATTCAAACGCCATGAAGTAACGCCGTAGTAATCGGCACCTTCAAGTTTTTCTGACACATCAAGAATATGTTTATTCTCAAAGAGTGGTACAGGATCTACACCGCAAGCATCTATAGGGATACAATTATTATCCAATAGTTGATTATCCTTATAGAATACTTGGTATAGATTTAATTTCATATTTAGATTAGAACCCAAGATGGAACTGCTGTCGTTCCATCGTTTCGGTAAACATCAGCATCATTAATATTTTGTACAATCGCTCCTGGAAGCCATTTTCCAACTGTTGCAGTTGGTGCTCCTGCTGTAATTTTAAGTCCACGGAAAGCAAGACCTGCTAGTACTGTACTGTCTGCATCTGCAAATTGTACATCTCGCATACCTGCGTCCCACGAAACAACTATTTCATAGTTCATTTTTGTTTATTCCATTCTGATCAGGGAGGGAGGTACAAGAATAGTTCTTGTACAACTCCCCTCCTTAACCAGAATGGTTAAGGTTAGTCTAATAAATTTGGTTTTTTAATACATGCTTTACTGCCATAGTTATCAGTTTTTTGATGACAACTCATACATAAAGTTCTACCGTTAGTTATATCCCATAACTCTAAACACTGTTTTGCTTGATCTATTGTTGTGATTTGGTATTCATTAAAAATGAAAGCAAATGATTTTGGAAAATGATCTGCATTTAACCTTCCTCCTCTAACTCCGCATAATTGGCAAGTATGATTATCTCTTTCAAAAATATCTTTTCGCCAATTAAGATACATCATAAGAGAACGTATCTTGTTTCTTAGTGGGGTAATTCCTCCTTTCCAATTATGATGATTAACTCCATAAGGAATATTTTTTTGTAAAGCACGTTTTGCTTTGATTTTCTCAATCGTCTCTGGAGTAGCTCTTGTGCCTTTATTACCACCATGTTTAAGCCCTTCTATATTTTGCCACGGCTGCAATCCTGACATTCCTTTATTCCAAGGACCATTTTCTTTTATATATTCAGCAAGATTTTTTCCTATCCCTGGACGTTTTTTATCTTTCCAAAATCTAGTTGGATTTGATTCAACTGCTTTACTAATCTTATCTTTTGTTTCTTGAGAATGTTTTTTACCAAGCCAATATCGAGATGGATTTCGTAATGTAGCTTGTCTCATTTTTTCCTTACTTTCCTCTGATTGTTTTGATCCTTTTTTCATATGCTTTTAATATAGCATAATTATTTATCTTTGGTTCAATATTCAGAGTTATGGGATATAACTATTCGGTTGTCAATGTACTTTCTAAAAAACCCTTACAAACATTACGCTAAACTAGCAACAATTCCGCGTCCTGATGTAATAGCGTGGCCATAGCGTGCGCGTGCGCCAAAGGAAAAATCATCATTGTATGCATCAACGCCGTTGTTTGAACCAGCTGCCATTGCATTCATATGAGGAGCTTCCCAGATAGACTCGTGAGATTGAAGACGATTGATGCCCTTCAAAGCTGCGAGGTACCAATGTTTAGCCTTTGTTGCATCAGTAGCACCAGTTGCAGTTGTTGCAACGCGTGAGAGAACCATAAGCTCATACTTTTGCAAGAAAGTGTTAACAACATTAGGGTTAGCTTGTGTAACCAAAGTTGTTGAACGCAAGATTTGAGAAGCAACACGAACTGTGTTTGGGTCCTGTTTCAACACAATCAAGTGTGAAGGGTCCATAACTACAGGAAGACCAAAGTTATCAAGGATATCAGTAACAAAGAGAGTTTCTGCTGATTCAAGTGAAGTAACACTCAATACCGGAGCACCAACAACAATGTTTGTGAAAGTTGTAGCACTGAAAGCAAGAGGGTGAACCGCACTAAGAACTGCAAGACTATCTCCGCCTGTAACATCAACGAGACGACCATCCATATTCACATATGAAAGAGCATCTGCGAATGTCAAACGGTGCTGACGATCAAGTTCCATACGTGAAGGAACTGAAGAAACGAAGCGTTGGATTGCCTTTGAAAGTTCAAAGCGCTTTGCAACACGCATTTCATATGACACATTCAATTGAGCACCAACACGGAAAGCGAAGACAGACTTTGTGTAACCAACACCGAAAGATAGACGTTGCGCATCGACACCCTGTGGCTTGTCGTGTGCATATTGGTTCATATCTTGTTCATCATATCGTTTGACAGTCTCAGCATTTTCGCCAAGATTTTCTGACATGAACAACATTGCTGATTCTTCTTTGTATGTCTGGAGGAATTCTTGATAAATCTTTTCAATGTTATCTGAATAACCACCGAACGTGAGTGTGTTTAAGTACGTATTTTGTACTTGTGTAAAAGCGGTAGGCATAGTAATAAGTTAATTAAGTTAATAAAGACTAGAATCGGAAAGCGATCTTACCGAGAATAGTTGTTGCATTGATAAACTTTGATACAAGGATTGGAGTTGCTGCACTTACTGTTGTAGAAATACCAGCAATAACTACACCTGTAGCCGCTGCATCAATTGCGAGATATCGACCTTCCATAGCTGCTGTAGCTGGGCCAGAAGAAACAGTGATGATAAGTTCATCATTGTAAACTGCTTCACTAATACTTAGAGAATCATTAAGAGCATAGTTTGCACTTGTACCGTCAATTGATTCATTAGTAACACCGAGGACTGGTTTTGTGTTTGTTGCTGGAATAACATATCCTGTTGTTCCATCGATTTCAACGAATTGACCGATAGCAAAAGGAGTTAAAGCCTTTTTGTGCCATGTCTTTCCATTTTGACGATTGTTGATATATAAGACTTGATTAGTCATAAATAGATTTAATTAAATTGTTAATAAAAACGAATAAAAACACACATTGCTGTGTGTATCTTCCCCCGGTTTTTTTAGAAGTGACCTTATACACTCTGTTGGGGATTTGGTTTTTTTAGAAGCCACCATGGCTCAAAATTGGATTCCTCTCCTTGCGAAGATTATTGAGTATGCAACTAGTCCGGTTGCATACTCTAAATCAAAACAAGTGACTACTTAATTATACTATTTAGTTTCTACAGGTGCAATAGCATCAGGTGTGGATATCTCAGGTTTCTTTTCGATAAAGTAGTCCGAAGGAACATTTCCTGTTTCTTCACGTACCTTCTTTAAGAGCATCATGACATCTCCGAGAGTAGCACAATCTCTAGCATATGTATTTGTTACAGGACTTTTTGCGCCAAGGCTTCGAGCAATGATCTCATCATGCATCTGTCTTACTGTTCCATCAACATAATTCTTAACAGCAGAAAGACCAGCAATAAGTTTATCTATACTATAAGTAGCATAGTCTGCTGGGATATCTGTTGCACTCATTACTTTCATAAGTTCAATACCAAAATCAGCACCTTTTTCTGCGAGTGCTGCATTTTGTTCTGGCGTCACATCAATATCTTCATATACAAAAGTATCAAAATTCTCAATCATATTATTGAGAATTACTTTTGCTAATGACACACTTGTTTCCTCAATAGGTTTTTTGAAATCGTGCATAATAATTTAAGCTAAGAAGTCTCCAATAAATGACACAGGTGATGAGAACCCTGGAAGTTCGACAATGAATTCTCTTTCTTCTCTTTCTGTTTGAGCAAGGATCTGTTGTCGTTGCATAGGCTGTCCTTTATCATCAACTGCAACTGCATATTCACCAGATGAACCGAGAATACCGTGGTCTTCAATAATTTTATTTACTTTAACTTCAATACATTTTGCTTGATATTTTTCACGTTCATTCATGTAATCAACAAGCATCATTTCTCTCTCTACTTTTTCTTCATTTTCATTCTCTTGAAGAATAAGTGTGATGAATGGTTCCTTGTAGAGTCCTCGTGTTGGGTCTGCTTTATAAATAAGATATTGTGGCTTTTTCTTAAATGAATCATTTTGGAAGTTTTTAAATCCCATAACAAATTTACCATCAATTCTTTTTACATTCACACTTTCAATACTCTTAGGATCACGAGCATTGTAAATAGAAATAGCATCTGCCCCTTTTCTTTGGTTGCCACTCTCACGAGCTTCTGCAAGCATTTGTTGCATTATCTCCATTTGTTCCGGAGTAAACGGAACCTTCTTTGCTTCTTTTTCTGTTGCCATAATTATTATTTATTAGGTTCTGCTGGTAAAAATTCATCAAGGCCAAGTGAGTTTTTGAAGTTATTGTATTCTGCATCTTGTTTTTCTTTTTCGACGGCAGATACTTTTGGTGCATATCCTCCTGACATAGACATGGAACCCATATTCATCTGTGGAGCTGAATTTAATCCTGACATATTAGCAACTAATTCAGCTTTTTTTACAATATCTGCATCATCTTTTATTTCAAGATTCACAAGATTCCATGACTCTTCAAACTTAGATTGAAGTTCAGCGTCGTCACCAGTAAACTTTTTCATCGCAACTTCTTTAATTGCATTTTGTCTGCGCATTTCAGCATTGTTCGCTTTTTCTCCTGCTTCTGCTGCAAGTCTTTTTGCTTCAGCAATAGCATTATCTCGCTCAATATCCTTCAACTCTTGAGACTGTTTACCTTTAACAAATTCTTCTGTCTTTGTTTTTAAATGATTAGCTTGCTCAAGAAGTTTAGCTTCGTATTCTGCTTTCATAGCAGATGATTGAGCATCTAACTCTTCCTGTGTAAATACTACTACTTCATTACCTTGGTCATCTTCAATTGTTTTTGACATTATAATTTTATTATAAATTAACTATTAATTTATTTCATTCATACCTTTATCCGACCGAAGGTATAATCGAAAATTTATCCAGTGGCTTTTCTTTCGGTGCCGTCTTTTCTTTAATGTACATGTTTGAAAGTTTCTCAATGTCATTTAATACAAATGCTAATCCATTTATATTTATCGCTCCTGCCATATCTTGAATCCCACTTTGAGAATTTTCTAATGTTTTAATTGCTTGTTTGTTTATATGATATTTAATTCTATCTACCAACTTCTTATCTTTGTATAAATCAAAAAAAACTTTTAGATATAGCAGTCTATCCTCTTTCTTTAATCCAATGAGAGGATCATCATTATAGTACATATCTAAATTAATCAGATTAAGATTAGCGCGAAGTAATTCGCGTACCTCTTGTTCTGGTAATTTCTTTTCTTTTTTATTAAATATGTCTTTAAGCATTTGCAAGAACTGAATTTCCTTTATTCATCGATGGATTTCTAGGTAATTTTGGAGCACTTGGTTTTCCTTTTACCCCTGGAGCTGACCCGCCACTCGGATCTATTGGCATACCATCCGGCCCCATCATTGGATTCATTGGTGCTGGGGGTAAATTCTTAAGAAAGAGTTTATCTGACTGAAACCCTGAATTTTGCCCAACGATAGTATCAAGGTAATCGTAGTTCAAGTTTGGAATATTTCCTCCACGAAGGTTTGCGTATTCTGTAAGAAGATTAAACAGTATTGCGAGTAATGATTGGTTCTGACCTTCCGGTTCAGATACAACATCAATATACATTTTATCACGCAAGTTTTCAACAAGTTCCTTAATATAACTAGGGCGTACATACATTATCTTTGTAGGGATACTCATTTCACTTTCTTCATCTAACACACCTTGAGAATCGCGCTGTGTGTTGTCATCTACAAATTTAACTTGCACTCGACTTTTACTTCCATCAACAGCAGTATCTTCGATCATAAAGTCATTGTATGCTTCAACTAATTTACCAGTTTCTGCATTATATTTTTCAGTCTTTGTGGTGATATATTGCATCTCATTAAACAAGCGCATCCAATAGATTTCTTTTAGCCATGCAATAGTATTGTCAATTGAAAGACCAAGTTTCTTGAGAGATTGTTTCTTTTGGTCTATGTACTGCGTAGCAGTAATATTTGGATTATCATTCGCACCTTCAATAGATTCACTAACTGAAGATTGAGAAATTGATTCAGAAATCAATTTATAAAATGAAAAATCAGCAACAGTAATACCTGCATTTGGAGTTAGGATAGACATATCTTCTGCACGTATATCCGGAGTAACCATCCCTGGGTCCCATACATTCGATTGAAGAATTTTATCACTATTATTACCAATAGGAGGGCGTGCTGCTTGACGCATTTTGTATACCATCAAACGCATCAATTCATTTTGCGTTTCTTCTTTGACTTCCGTTTTTGATGGAACTGATTTTCCATATGCAAAAAATGGAATAGGTTCATTATCCCCTTTGATAATTGTAAATTTTCCAGATGGAGAGAAATAGGTAAGAGGAAATCCTGTTGTAACACCTCCTTCGCTTTGTACCGGATACATCATTGTACTATTCAAAAGAACCTGATATTCGTTTCTCGATTCAGATTGATACATCGCAACTTCAACATAGTTGTCAGCTGGTTGTTGCAAGAAGTAATCACCCCAAATACCATTAACATTTTGTGGAATTAATCGAGAACCATATTTAGGAACATTTTTCCATCGTGGAAAATCTTTATAAAATTGTGCAACAATGTGTAACGGAATATGCATCACTACCCACACGTGATCTTGTTTATGAATGTTTGGCTCAAGAAGATTAGGAAGGAATACCGCTGTGTTGGGAATTAAGTGTGATGTACATCCTTGTTGTTCTTTTTTAACAATAGTCTTCCATTTCATTTTGAATGGGTCACCACCTTTTTCTCCTACAGGAATTTTATTTGCAACAAATTTTTCTGAGTATGGTTTTTCTTCGATGAACACATTTCCTTGCGCAATATTCACGCGTGTGAACATTGATTGCTTTTCTTTAAAATTATCTTCTATGAGTGCTTTCTTTAACTTTGCAGTAAGCACCACTGAAGCATCTTCTAATTCTTGATCATCTTTATCGTAAATTCGAACCTTCGGTTGAAAGTTCATATCATCGATTATCGACAAGATTGTATTATCTTTCTCGTGTGTAATCCCAGAGACTATTCGAGAGTCACTTGGATTCTTGCGTGGTGGATTGTACGCCATATCTTGCTGGCGATTGATGAGATAGTATTCTGAATATGTTTTGTCATCTAACTCCATATGAGATTGCTCACGTATTTTATAGTCCATCTGAAGTTCAGATAGAATTTTTGAACGGTAAGCAGCCTCCTCTGGAGTGTAATCTGGTGCTTTTGATCCTCGCGCTTCTTCGTCGTAAAGTTGCTTTGGTTGAGTTGAATTTGCCATATCTATAATTGTATCATGTATTATTTAATACTCTGTGGATAAACCTGTTTATATCCCCCATTTATTAAATGGAACTGCTGTTTGTTGTAGTGCTGTTTCTTGCATTCTTTGTCGCTCCACTAATTCAGGGCTTGAATTTTTGTATTCGATTCTCAAGGCGAAGAACATGCGCATAATGAAACAGTCGGACAGGTCGGGCGAATGCCCGATGATTTGTTTTATCTCATCTTTTGAAACGAGTGCTAGTTTAGCGCCGTCATTGTCGATGTCTTTTCTCTTGATGACTTCCAACTCTTGCGCGAGGTCTTCTTGGAATTGGAAATCCTCAATGGCAATTTCAATCTCGTGGTTGTTTACTTTCTCCGCCATGAGGAATGTGCATTGTGTTTTTAAGTTGACGAAGTTTTGCTTTTCTAACTCTTCATTTTTTGTTTTAAAGTTTGGTAACGCTGTAGAATTATTTATGAATCCTTTGATTCCTCGACACTGGTCGATGATCCCCCCTCCAACGCCATCTTCGTCTGCAACAATGTGCGAGTATGGTATTTTAAATTCCTTTGCATATTCCTTAATTTTTTGCGCTGTCACGTCAGTTCCCTGAGAGGTGTAGATTTCTTTTTTGAATAACTTGTATCCTTTCCAGAAGTTGAACACTGTTCTGTCTTTTCCAAATCGCGCAACGTCAACCACAAGGAATAGTTCCTTACTTTCCTCCACTGTATTCGACCACAGATCCGTAATCGCATCGTAGTCCATGAGTGTCCCTGCGTCACTGTCGTATTCCCAGTTACCCTCCAGAAGACGTTGACGTTTAACATCATCTTTAATCGACATCAATTGAGCCTTATAGTCCGATTCGTTGAACGGATTGTCATCCACAAGAGCTTGTATGAACACACTGTCGCTTGGTAGTCGGTGTTCCTTCCACGGCTTATAGAATTCCGTATACAGCCAATTCTTTTTCGGGTTGCAAGTGATGAGTAATTTAGGCCCTATTTCGTATTTATCGTTCATGTGACGACCGATACGAGTCTTGATCGTATCAAACGCACGTGTGTCGATTTCTCCAGCCTCTTCGATCCACCCTCCCGTATATTCCAATGATCCTAAGTCTTCGAACAGTGGGTCGGATGGGTTGTATTTTAATTCCAGGATATCGATACGCGATCCATTTGGGAAGTCGATGTACGAATCCTGTTGATGGTAGAAATAGTGCACGTCTTTTTTCAACCCGTGAGCTTTTGCCACTTTGAAGAACGTCAACAGTGTTGATTGCTTAATCGTTTTTAATTTCTCACGAGCCATGAAGTATTTCACATCCTCGTGACGGAGACACTGCACAAGTAACCACTCACACCCCATCCAACTCTTCCCCCCACCGGCGGCCCCGCCGAAGATTATATTTTTTGTCGTTTTATCAAAGAGCGCAAGCCACGCAATGTTCTGCTTGAGAGATGGATTAATGGTTAGCGAAATTTCTTTAGTTGCCATTTTTATCTGTTTTATTAGGGATTACAGGAGCGTTGAATACAATTTCCTTAATGCGAATTTCTTCACCATTTTTACCTGTGAGTTCATTGCGTTTTGAGTACCCCATATCCTTACCGAGAGTTTCTCTGATGAACGCAGCTTCGACAAGTTGTAGTTTCATTATTTGTAATTTTGCTTTTCCAAATTTTCGTTCTACGGCTGGATCATTTAAGTCAATATCCAAGAGTTCCTCAGAAGTTTGTTCAGCTTTTTTTAGTAGACGATCTTGTCTTTCTTTGATGAAAAGATTCTTAAGAATGTCAACGGGAATGCCAATTGCATCTGATATTTTTTGTTTGTCATTTTCAGGATCAAGTCCTTCGATGGTAATCAAAGAAGTTATTTTATCTTTGATTTCTTTTGTGAGAATAGTTGGTGTTTGTTCCATAATTACAAATTATATCATCTGTCAAGTGGGAAAAGAAGTGTATAAACACTACGCCCCAGATTGACAGAATGTCAATAGGGGGATG
>Ga0315286_10004589_pt1 | contig 13258 bp, 13 predicted proteins | sample YL17G10_0_MG_FD_205038 | JGI IMG/M metagenome (GOLD analysis project Ga0315286, IMG submission 205038) | Sediment microbial communities from Yellowstone Lake, YNP, Wyoming, USA - YL17G10_0 | ecosystem: Environmental > Aquatic > Freshwater > Lake > Sediment | place: USA: Wyoming | collected... | reverse complement strand
GATGTCGCGGCCTACAGCGACACGACGGCGATCACCGGGACCTATTACACGTATCGGGTCGTTGCCTTCAACGTTTCCGGAGATTCCCTGCCGTCCAATACCGTGGTGATCAGGGCGCTCGCCCCGGTCCCGTGATGCCGGCAAAAGGCCGGGATCGAGAACACGGGGAGGGGTCGGGTCTGACTGGCCGTTAGGGTCCGGCCCTCGAGGCCCTGACCGTTCGGCTTAGCGAAGGCCTTCCCGGCTCTTTGAGAGTTTGGGGCTGAGGGATTGAGCCTGTTGCCGGACGCCCGGCAGTTGCGACTCTTTTAGACTCTTTGGAAGGGTCATCATCAACCCGTTCCTGAAATTCCATCTCTATTTTTTCCGAAATCCGACGGGTCCCCGTAAGGCCGAATCAATGGAGGCCATGGGAACCCGCTGGAATACGCATCAGCTATTCGCATGATCAGGGAAATTCCGTGTTCAAAGCGCGCGGATATCTTATTTATATGATAGGAACTCTATTGATAATTCCGGAGGCCTACACTATTATGTTTCCTTTATCCTCCGAGATGTGGCATATATGTGGCATATAAGGACGCCCCGCGGCCATAGCGCATGAGGAACTACTGGTATTTCTTTCTGTTCTTCGTCGTCTCGATCGTCTTCACGGTGGGGCTCCTCGGTTTCATCGCCCTCATCCGCTACCGCCGCCGCCCCGTCGGCGACAAGTGCGAGCCCTACGAGTGCGGCGTGGAGCCGGCCACCCCCACGGCCCGCGAATCCACCTCCGTCCGTTTCTATCTCCTGACCCTCGTCTTCATCGTTTTCGAGGTCGAGACCTTCTTCCTCTTCCCCTGGGCCGTGGTCCATGACAAGCTCGGGGTCTTCGGCTTCGTCGAAGTCGTCGTCTTCCTGGTCATCCTGCTTTTCGGCTACGTCTACGCCTGGCGGGCCGGCGCCCTGGAGTTCCGGAGGAGCGATGACTGAGGCCCTCGAAAAAGCCCCCTTTTTTCTCGCCCGGGCGGACGCGTTCATCACCTGGGCCCAGAAAAACTCGCTCTGGCCGTTCGGCTCGGGGCTGGCCTGCTGCGCCATCGAGATGATCGCCACGGCCGCCGCCCGCTTCGACATCGCCCGGTTCGGGATGGAGCTGTTCCGGGCCTCGCCAAGACAGGCCGACCTGTTCATCGTGGCGGGAACGGTGACAAATAAGATGGCCCCCGTCATCCGCAGGTTATGGGACCAGATGCCCGACCCGAAGTGGGCCTTGGCCATGGGCAATTGCGCCATCAACGGGGGGCCTTTCCCGACGTATTCGGTCCTCCAGGGAGTGGACAAGATCATCCCCGTTGACGTCTACGTCGCCGGCTGTCCCCCGACACCCCAGGGACTGATCCACGGGCTGATGATCCTCCAGGAGAAGATCGCCCGGAGCCACCCGACCAAGGAGATCCTCAACCCCGATGCCCGAATCCGCCGCTGACCGCCCCGAGCTCCGGCAGGCCTTCGACGCCTTGACCGGCCGCTTTCCCGATGGCGTCCTTTCGGGCGGCGTCGAGAAAGGGGAACTTTCCGTCCGCGTCGGGAAGGACGCTCTCGCGTCCGTCCTTGCTTTTCTCAAGGACGAGCAAGGCTTCAACGCCGTCGACGACATCATCGTCCTCGACAACATCCGCGCCTCCGGCGAGGGGGGAAAGCGCTTCACCGTCCTCTACCAGCTTTGCCGATTCCCCGACTTCCTCCGGCTCCGGCTGGCCGTTGACGTTTGCGAAACCGAGGCTCTTGATTCGGCCGTTCCCGTCTACCGCTCCGCTGATTGGGCCGAGCGCGAAGCCTTCGACATGTTCGGTGTCCGTTTCGAGGGCCATCCCGGCCTGTGCCGCATCTACATGCCGGACGAGTTCGAAGGCCATCCGCTTCGCAAGGACTTCCCCCTTGGAGGGAGGGACGTGGCGTCTGAAGCTCCACGGATCTACAGCCGGGAAAGCGATTCCCTGCAGGCCCTGGAGCGCCAGTCCCCGGAGCGGGGAATTCGCCATTCACCCACGGATACGCATCCTTGGAATTCCGCGAAGGGGATTAAAGAGATCGATCTCAACATGGGGCCCCAGCACCCCAGCACCCACGGCGTCCTCCGGCTGAAGCTGGCCGTGGACAACGAGGTCGTTCTCCGCGTCGTTCCCGTCCTCGGCTACCTCCATCGGGGAATGGAGAAGCTCTGGGAGAACCTGACTTACACCCAGGTCGTCCCGCTGACCGACCGCCTGGACTACATCGCGGCCTTGTCGAACAACCTAGGTTTCGTCCTGGCCGTGGAAACGCTGGCGGGAATCGAGGTTCCCCGGCGAGCCCGATATATCCGCGTCGTACTTGCCGAACTCCAACGATTGGCCTCCCACCTGGCCTGGCTGGGATTCATGGCCAACGACATCGGGGCCATGTCCGTCCTCCTCTATAGCTTCGAGGCCCGGGAGCATGTCCTCGACCTTTTCGAGGAATACTGCGGGGCCCGCCTGACGGTCCACGGCATCCGTATCGGCGGGGTGCCCCAGGACCTGGACGGGACCCTTGTCGCTCGCATCCGCACGGTCCTCGAAGGGATCCCCAAGCATCTCGCGGACATCCGGGCCCTTCTCGACGAGAACCGGATCTGGAAGGAACGGACCGTGGGCGTCGGACTCATCGGGGCCGGAGACGCCGTCGAATATGGGCTGACCGGGCCCTCCCTCCGGGCCTCGGGCGTCCCCTGGGACATCCGTAAGGACATCCCTTATTCGTCGTATGAGGAGTTCGACTTCGACGTTCCCCTCGGGCGGAACGGCGACATCTACGACCGCTACATCGTCCGGCTGGAGGAGATTTTCCAGAGCATCCGGATTGTCCGTCAGGCGCTGGACGGTCTCCCCGAGGGCGCCATTTCGGCCAAGGTGCCGCGGGTCCTCAAGGTCCCGCCGGGCGAGGTCTTCCACACGATCGAAGCCCCCAAGGGCGTCCTCGGTTTTTATGTCAAGTCCAACGGCACGGACAAGCCCGAGCGGGTCAAGATGAAATCGCCGTCATTCATCAACCTCCAGTCGCTCGAGCACATGTGCAAGGGCAACCTCTTTTCCGACGTCGTCGGCATCCTCGGGTCGCTCGACATCGTCCTCGGAGAGATCGACAAATGACGCCGTTCGTCGCCGATGTTCTCATCCCCGTGGGCAAGGTCGTCGCCGTCATCCTCTACCCCATGGTCATGGTCGTCGTCATGATCTGGCTCGAGCGGCGCGTCGTGGCCCTGATCCAGGGCCGGCTGGGGCCGAACCGGGTCGGCTTCCAGGGCATCCTCCAGCCCGTCGCCGACGCCATCAAGCTCTTCTTCAAGGAAAACATCATGCAGCGGCAGGCGGACAAGCTCCTCTTCAACATCTCGCCCGTCCTGGTCATGTTCTCCTCCCTGCTCGCTTTTTGCTTTGTCCCGCTCGGCGAGCCGATCCGGATCGGAAGCTACACGCTGACGCTGTGGATCGCCGAGAGCCCGGTCGGACTCCTCATCACCCTGGGCCTATCGTCCATCTCGGTGTTCGGCGTCATCTTTGGCGGCTGGGCCTCGAACTCCAAGTACCCCCTCATGGGGGCCCTCCGCTCGGTCGTCCAGATCCTGAGCTACGAAATCCCGATCGGCCTGACCGCTCTCACGGTCGTTTTCATCGCCCGGTCCATGGACCTCGTCGAGATCGTCCGCCGCCAGGAATCCTCGGGGGTCTGGTATGGATTCCTGATGCCCTTGTCGTTCGTCGTTTTCTGGATCTCGGCCGTCGCCGAGACGAACCGCGCCCCGTTCGACCTGCCCGAGGCCGAGTCCGAGCTCGTCGCCGGGTACCACACGGAGTATTCAGGCATGAAATTCGCCTATTTCTACATGGCCGAGTACGCCCACATGGTCCTGGTGTCGTCGCTCGTCGTCATCCTCTTTTTCGGCGGCTGGCTCCCGCCGTTCCCCGGCGTTAAAGCTTTTGCGTTTCTCCATGTTCTACCCGGGTCCATCTGGTACCTGATCAAGATCATGTTCTTCCTTTTCCTCTACGTCTGGATCAGGGCCACCTTCCCGCGCTACCGTTTCGACTCGCTCATCCGGCTCGTCTGGAAGTGGCTCATCCCCCTGTCCCTCGTGAATTTTCTGGCCGTCGCCCTCGTGAGGTACCTCCTGTGAGCCGGCTCAGGCGCTTCCTCAGGATGGTCTTCCTCCTGGACATCCTGCAGGGTCTCCGGGTGACCCTCAGGCTCTACTTCAGCCGGAAGGTAACCGTCCAGTACCCCGAGCAGGTCCAGGAGCCGACGCCGCGCTTCCGGGGGATCCTCAGGCTTCACCGGAACGACCAGGGGGAGCCCCTCTGCGTCGCCTGTAAGGCCTGCCAGCGGGCTTGCGGGACCAACTGCTTCGACATCGAGGGGAATCGCACGAAAGGGGCTAAGCTCATGCGGCCGGTCAAGTTCGACTGGAAGCTCGACCGGTGCAGCTTCTGCGGCCTGTGCGTCGAGGTCTGCCCGACAAGCGCCATCCGCTTCTCCCGCGAATTCCGCCTGACGGGCACCGACAAGGAGGGGCTCCTATTCCACTTGTCTGAAATGTACCTCGCCGGCGAAAGCCTGCAGGAGCATCTTTGCGCCGGCTGCCGGAGGGGGGGAGGATGATCACACTCGCCGTTTTCAGCCTGTTCGGCGTCCTGGCTGTCGTTTCGGCCGTCCTCGTCGTCGTCCAGAAAAACGCCATGCACAGCGTCTTCTACCTGGCCTCCACGGTCCTCTCGACGGCGGGCGTGTTCTTCGCCCTCCAGGCGGAGTACCTCGGGGCCATTCAGATCCTGGTCTACGGGGGCGGCATCGTCGTCCTCTACATCTTCGTCATCGTCATCGTCAACCTCAAGGAGATCGTCCCCGAACAGCGGAAGCTCATTCCGAAGATCTTCCTCGTCGGCGTGCCCGTTCTCCTGTGCGTCGAAGTCGTCACCCTCGTCCTGCGGACCGGTTTTCCGGCCGCCGCGCCCCGCGCCGAAGGCGCGGGGTTCAAAGAGATGGCCGAGATGCTCTTCTCCTCGTATCTTCTCCCCTTCGAGGCCGCCTCGGTCCTCCTGTTGGCCGTCCTCGTCGGGGCTATCGTCGTCGCCAGGAGGAAACACATCGATGATCCCGATTGAAGCCGTCCTCGGATTGGGCATGATTGTCTTCACGATCGGCCTCGCCGGCGTCCTCGTCCGCAAGAACCTGGTCATCATGCTCATGTCCCTCGAGCTCCTCCTCAACGGCGTGAACATCATCCTCGCCGGACTGGGGCGGCACTTGAATTCGCCCCGGGGCTCGATCTTCGCTCTCTTCGTCATCATCACGGCCGTGTCGGAAGCGGCGGTGGGCTTCGCCCTCGTCCTCGCATACTTCCGGCATAAAAAAAGCTGCGACACCGACGCGCTCAACGACCTCAAAGGGTAGCTGATGTTTCTCCTCATCCCGCTCTTCCCCCTCGTCGGCGCGGCCATCAACGGGCTCATCGGCATCCGCTTTTTCTCCCGGCGCGCGGTCGGGGCGACGGCGGTCGGGGCGGCCGGGTTGAGCTTCGCGGCCGCCGTAGCCAGCTTCACCGGCCTTCTCCGCTCGGCCGAGCCCGTCCTCGTCAAGACACTTTACACGTGGGTCCCGGCGAGCCTTGTCCGGCTGGCGGGAGGGAAAGCCGCGCCGCTCGCCCTCGACTTCGCGTTCCGTTACGACTCCCTGGCCGCCGTGATGACCCTGGTCGTGACCGGGGTCGGCCTGCTCATCCATATCTATTCCGTCGGGTACATGGCCCACGACAGGAGCTACGCCCGGTTCTTCGCCTATCTCAACCTCTTCACGTTCGCCATGCTCGTCCTGGTGCTGGGCGCCAACCTGGGCGTCATGTTCATCGGCTGGGAAGGGGTGGGGCTGTGCTCATACCTGCTCATCGGCTTCTGGTTCACCAAGGATGCCGCCGCCAATGCCGGGAAAAAAGCCTTCATCACCAACCGCGTCGGCGATTTCGGCTTCCTCCTCGGCACCGGACTTCTCATCTATGCTCTGGGGACGGTCGATATTGCCGGGATCACGGCCGCCGTTGAGGGCGGGATGCTGGCCAAGGGGACGGCCACGGCCGCGGCTCTGCTCCTCTTCCTGGGGGCCACGGGCAAGTCGGCTCAGATCCCCCTTTACACCTGGCTTCCCGACGCCATGGAGGGCCCGACACCCGTCTCGGCCCTCATCCATGCAGCGACCATGGTGACGGCCGGCGTCTACATGGTGGCCCGCTTCCACGTCTTGTTCTCCTTCTCGGGAACAGCCTTGACCGTGGTCGCCCTGACCGGCGCCTTCACGGCCGTCTATGCCGCGACCATGGCTTTCGTCCAGACCGACATCAAGCGCGTTCTGGCCTACTCGACGATCTCCCAGATCGGCTATATGTTCATCGGCCTCGGGGTCGGGGCGTACGCCGCCGGGATTTTCCACCTGATGACCCACGCGTTTTTCAAGAGCCTCCTCTTCCTCGCCGCCGGGAGCGTCATTCACGCTCTGTCCGGTGAGCAGGACATGAGGCGGATGGGCGGGTTGCGCGCCCGTATCCCCCGGACTTACCGCGTCTTTCTCGTCGGGGCGCTGGCCATCTCAGGGATCCCGGGTCTCTCCGGATTCTTCTCCAAGGATGAGATCCTGGCTTCGGTCTTTGCCTCGGGAGATTACCTCGTCTGGGGCCTCGGCCTCGCCGGGGCGGCCATGACCGCGTTCTATATGTTCCGGCTCGTCTTCATGACGTTCTACGGCGAAGAACGGCTCTCCCCGGAAGCGGGGCATCACCTCCACGAGTCCCCGCCGGTGATGCTCGTCCCGCTCCGGATCCTGGCCGTGCTTGCGATCTTCGGCGGGTATGTCGGACTGCCCCGTGTCCTCGGAGGCCGCGCCTGGTTCTCCCGGTTCCTGGAGACAAGCACGGGGACGCACGAGTCTCACCTTCCGGCCGGGACGGAGGTCCTCCTCATGATCGTCTCGGTCGGAGCGTCCCTCGCGGCGATCTATGCCGCTTATGTCATTTACGTGAAGCGGGGGGGGGAGCCCGCCCGGCGATTCGCCGAAAAGTTCAGGGCCCTCTACCGGACCGTCTCCCGGAAATACTTCGTCGACGAAGCCTACGGCAGGATCTTTGTCGGCGGCGTTTTCGCGGCGGGCCGGGCGGCGAACTGGATCGATGCCCACGTCATCGATGGGATCGTCGACGGGGCGGCAAGGCTGGCGCGGCGTGTCTCGCGCCTGGCGATCCTTTTCGACGGGGGGGTGGTCGACGGCGCCGTCAACGGTATCGGCCGGGTCCATCTCGCCGCCTCGGCGCTCCTGCGCCGGCTGCAGACCGGATATATCTACAACTATGCCTTGGCCGTCGTCCTGGGCGTCGTCCTCGTCATCACTCTCGTCATTGCGGTGTTATAACGATATGGAGGAGCTGCCGTCATGAACATCTTCGGCATACCGATCCTGACATTCGTCACCTTCTTCCCGGTGGCCGGGATGGTCGTCATCCTTTTCCTCCCAGGCTCGCGGGCGAAAGCGATCAAGATCGCGGCCAACCTTTTCACCGGACTCGAGCTCGGCGCGACCCTCCTTCTCCTCACCCGGTTCAACGCCGCGTCCGGCGACATGCAGCTCGTCGAGCGGTTGCCCTGGATCAAGGCCATCGGGGCCCAGTACCTCCTCGGCGTCGACGGCATCTCGCTCCTGCTCGTCCTCCTGACGTCGCTCCTGACGTTCGTCGCCACGCTCTCCTCCTGGCAGGCCGTCCGGAAGCGCCTGAAGGAATACTATATCTTCCTGCTCCTCCTCGAGACGGGCATGGTCGGCGTCTTCCTGGCCCTCGACCTGCTCCTTTTCTATGTCTTCTGGGAGGTCGTCCTCGTTCCGATGTACTTCCTGATCGGCATCTGGGGCGGTGAGAGAAGGCTCTACGCGGCCATCAAGTTCTTCCTCTACACGCTCTTCGGCTCGGTGGCCATGCTCGTCGGCATCCTGGTCCTCCGGAGCCAGTACCAAACATTCGATTGGCTGGCCATGATCGCGGCAGGTTCCGTGCTCCCCATCGTCCTGCAGGGCTGGGTCTTTCTGGCCTTCTTCCTGGGATTCGCCATCAAGGTGCCGATGTTCCCGTTCCACACCTGGCTTCCCGACGCCCACGTCGAGGCCCCCACGGCCGGTTCGGTCATCCTGGCCGGCGTGCTTCTGAAGATGGGAGCCTATGGGTTTCTCCGCTTCTCCATGCCCCTCCTTCCCGAAGCGGCCCGCCGCTACGCCCCGGCCATGGTCACCCTCGCCCTGGTGGCCATCGTCTACGGCGCGCTCGTTTCTCTGATGCAGAAGGACATGAAGAAGCTCATCGCCTATTCCTCGGTATCCCACATGGGCTTCATCATGCTGGGCCTCTTCGTCATGACCCCGATGGCGGCCAAGGGAGCGGTCCTTCAGATGATCAACCACGGCATTTCCACGGGGGCCCTCTTCTTGATCGTGGGCGTCCTCTACGAACGCCGCCACAACCGACTCATCTCCGAGTTCGGGGGCCTGTCGTCCCGAATGCCGGCCTACGCCGCCGTGTTCCTGATCATGACCATGTCGTCGATCGGCCTGCCGGGGCTCAACGGCTTCATCGGCGAGTTCATGATCCTCATGGGGACGTTCCCGGTGAGTTGGCTGTGGACGGCGGTCGCCGCGACCGGGATCATCCTGGGCGCCGGTTACATGCTTTGGCTCTATCAGAGGGTGATGTTCGGCACGCTCACGAACCCGGCCAACGAATCGCTCAAGGACCTGACCGTCAGGGAATTCGCGACGTTCCTGCCGCTTGTCGTCCTGGCCTTCTGGATCGGCGTCTTCCCGAAGCCGTTCCTGGCCGTCATCGACAAGCCGGTTGAAAAGATCATCCGCATCGTCAACCCTGCCCATTTCGAGGCGCCGAGATGATCCCAGCCGCCGGTTCCGACCTGGGGCATTTCGTCCCCGAGATCCTCCTCCTGGCCGCCGCCGGGGCCTCGATGTTCGGCCATCTCTTTGTCAAAAAGGGAGGCCGCCGGGGGGCGGGATACGTCGCCCTGGCCGGGATCGGAGCCGCAGGCCTGGCGCTCGCCCTGACGCCGCCGTCGTCGAGCGCCTTCTTTGCAGGACATCTTGCGGCGGACGCGTTCGCCCTGTTCTTCAAGGCCGTCGTCCTTGTTGCGGGGGCCCTGGCGATCATCCTGACCTTCCGGTTCTTCGACGTCGAGAAAAGCGAGCCGGGAGAGGTCTATTACCTGATCCTGCTGTCGATCGTCGGGATGACGGCCGCCGTCTCGGCGACGGACATGGTCACGACCTACATAACGTTCGAGCTCTTCTCCATCCCCTCTTATGTCCTGGCCGGGATCTTCAAGAAGGAACGGCGCTCGGCCGAAGCGGGGATCAAATACTTCTTCCTCGGGACCCTGAGCTCCGCGGTCATGCTGCTCGGCATGGCGTTCGTCTTCGGTCTGACCGGCTCGACGGGCTACGCCGAGGCCGGGCCGGCCCTGGCCGGCGCTAACGGCCTGGCTGCTCTCGTGGCCATGAGCCTTTTCTTCGTCGGGCTGTTCTTCAAGGCCGCCTTCGTGCCCTTCCACATGTGGGCGCCGGACGTCTACGAAGGGGCCCCGACCCCGATGGCCATCTTCCTCTCCACCGCGCCCAAGGCCGCCGTCGTCGCCATCCTCATGAGGGCCATGACGGTCCTTTTCGGCGGATACGCCCTGGAATGGAGCGCCATCCTGCAAGCGGTCGCCCTGGCGACCATGTTCTGGGGGAACCTGGCCGCCCTGACCCAAAAGAGCCTGAAGCGGATGCTGGCCTACTCGTCGATCGCCCAGGCGGGGTATCTGGCCATCGGACTCGCGGCCTGGGAGGGATCGGACGGAATGGCCGTCCTCTTCTATGTCGCCGTCTACGTGGTCATGAACGCAGCCGCCTTCGGCCTTATCCTGCTCATCGACGGAGGCGGCCGGTTCGATGAAAGCATCGAAGGCCTGCGCGGGCTCGTTCGCCGGGCGCCGGTCGCGGCCGCGAGCGCCCTCGTCGTCCTCCTCGCGCTCGTAGGGGTCCCGCCGACCGCCGGCTTCATGGGCAAATATTTCCTGTTCGCCGCCGCCGTGGACAGGGGGCTGGTCTTCCTGGCCGCCGCCGGGGCGCTGAATTCGGCGATATCCCTGTTCTATTATTTCCGGATCGGCCGGGCGATGTTCCTCGAAGATGTACCGCCTCCGCCGGATAGCGGCCGTCCGCAGGCCGGGCACGTCTCACGGACCGTCACGGTCGTCCTGGCCGTTTGCGCGACTCTCCTTCTCCTTCTCGGCGTCCTCCCCTCCCCCCTCGTCTCCCGTGCGGCCGCCGCTCTTCTCGGCCGGTAGCCCACATTATCCCGCCAACTCAAGGCGAGCGGGGCCCCATGGGGAGGGGCCCGGATGAGGCCTCCCCTCTCCCCTCTCAATCTCACGCGCAAGTCGATTTCCTTCACCCCCCGCCGCCGTCGAGGCAATAGGCCCGGAGGGTTGGGAGGCCGATGGAGTTAAGGCCGCGCAGCCGTCCGATGGCAGGACGACGCGACGTCTAAGGGCAAAGGAAGCCGATCATCGCCGCCACGACCGCCAGGATCACGGTGAATATCCAAAGATCGGAGAGAGGGCCCGGCTTCCCGGTCTCCTTTCGAGTGACATTTCTATATGCCGATAGATATTTGAACGTGTAGAGGCGCGACAGCAGAATGTTCGTTTTATGTCCCCGGCGGTCGAGCGACGCCATGATCATGACCAGAATGACGACATTGGAAAGAATGGCCAGCACCGCGAGCCCGAGAAAGAGGTTCCGCATGTTCATCTCCGGGGTTCACCGTCCGTCTTCCGGCCTGGATGGGCCGGCCGTTCCCGGACCGGACGCTTGGGGGGGCTCGAGGAAATCGCGCTTCACATCGGGGGCGATCTGGAGAACGTAGACAAGGTAGCCCCAGAAGAGCAGGCCCATGAGGTCCTTGACCCGATCGACGAGGATCGCCCGGTGCCAGTCCAAGCCGGGTGTCAGGCTGGTCAGCCAAGGAGTGAAACCCGTGGCTCGAGACGTGATGAGCAAGCTGAGGGCCGCGTCGATCACGGTCAGCCAGCCGACGACCAGCAGGACCACGCGCGCCCAATTCTTTCTCCGTATGAGTTGCCGGAAGAGCCACAGCCCGAGGGCGAATAGGAGACCGACTCCCGACAGAATGAGAATGAACAACCCGCCTTGCGAGGGCCCGGAACGGTCCAGCCTGTAGTCCCGCCAGCTCCCCAGGGACCCGCGGATAAGATCCCAGCCCAGGAGAACGTCGACGATGATCAGGGCCACAAAATAGGCGATGAAAAGTCCGCGCAAACGGGCAAGCTTCGCGGTGATCCGGCTCATGATCTCATCCCCTGATCTCTCCGGCCCTGATTATAAGGCATCGGGATCTTCTTTGCCACGCTTATGTCCCTCGCGCAGCCCGTTGATCGAACGAAGGCGGGAACGGCGGCCCCATGGTTGGGCGGGCATGCCCGGTGCAAAGCTCTATTCTTCAGACCCTCTTTTGAGCCCGGCGATCTTGTTTTGCGCGTCCAGGGAGAGGGTAAAAGGAACGACGCGGCCGTTATCAAAAATCAGCCTGTAACGGTAGGCCCGGATCCCTTCTTTTTCACTGCGCTCGAGCAGGTCCACGGATCTCACCGGCCCCTGATCTTCCAGGCTTTCCCGCAGCAGTTTGATGCGGTCGGGGAACCATTGTTTTCGGGCCTCTTCCGTGAAAGCCGCCTCGTCAGCCTGGCCCGCTCCGGCCTTCCTCAACAGGTCGCGGAAGAGTGCGGTCACCTCCGGTTCCTTGTCGGCGATGGGCTCGGGGAGGGGAAGCGGCGCCAAGACCTGGTCATAGAGCCCCGCCACGCCATGGATGATCTCGTCGGGCCGGGCATGTCCGCTGTCCAAATTCGCAAGGGCGACGACCGTCAATTTATCATCTACGTATCGGGAGATCCCGGTCGTGAAACCCTGCCAGGCCCCCCCATGCTCGACAATTCTGTGGCCTCGAATATCGCTGACGCCCCAGCCAAATCCATAAGGATAGGTCGTTGCGTTATTCAGCTTTACGGCCGTCCACATCCGGTCAAAGCTGGAGCGCTTGAGGAGCTCTTCGGTATAGAGCGCCGCGTCCCATTTCGCCAGGTCCAGCACGGTAAAATAAAGGGCGCCGTCCGCGGTCGTGTTCAGCGACGGCGAAACCCATTCCTGGTTCTTCAGCTCGCCCTTGACCAGGCGGTAACCCGCGGCGCGATGGGGGATGATGTCGGTTTCGCTGATGATGCGGGTGGTTGTCATCCCGAGAGGCCTGAAGATCCGTTCCTGCAAAAAATCACCGTAGAATTTTCCCGTCGCCTTGCGGATCAGGATCCCCAGGAGCATGTAGCCGCTGTTGCTGTAGCTCCACTTGTCGCCGGGAGCGAAGTCCGGGGGAAACGTCTCAACCTTCTTCAGCAATTCATCTTCCGTATAATCCTTCCGGTATTCGAAGTCCTCCCCCGTATAATCCTTGATCCCGGACGTGTGGGTCAGGAGATGCCGGACCGTGATCGCATTCCAGCCGGGAGGAGCGCCTTCAAAATATTTCGTGATCTTGTCATCCAGGTTGACCTTGCCTTCCTCGACCAGCATCATCACGCCTGTGGCCGTGAATTGCTTGCCCATCGACCCGGACTGGAAAATGGTCTCCGGGTTTACCGGAACATTCAGTTCGATATTCGCCAGGCCGTAGCCCTGAGCCTTGATGATCTTGCCGTCGCGCATCACGGCTAAAGCAAGGCCGGGGATCTTTTGTTGCCGCATCGAAGCCCGGACAAAATCGTCAATTTTGTCGGCCTGCGCGGGCAGGGTGCTCGCGACAAAGCCAAAGCCCAGAGTGAGTGCCAAAGCCAGACGCAAAATCCTATTCATGATGCACCTCCGTTCGCGCTTTTCTCTTCCGCGGCGAACCGGACTCGCCCCGTAGATTCGAATTGTTCATTTAATCCCAAAAGCAAACTTAAATCAATGTCCGTGCCTGAATATTGGCGATCCGTGCCAAGCGGGTCCCGGAACTGCCAGCGGTCGCCGAATCCTCCGCCGGTCCTCGACTTATCCGTGCGCGGACGGGCTTCGTTGCCCGTCCTGGTCCGGCCCTCGAGGCCCTTGCCCCTGAGGGGAGCCT
>Ga0315286_10004587_pt1 | contig 13259 bp, 9 predicted proteins | sample YL17G10_0_MG_FD_205038 | JGI IMG/M metagenome (GOLD analysis project Ga0315286, IMG submission 205038) | Sediment microbial communities from Yellowstone Lake, YNP, Wyoming, USA - YL17G10_0 | ecosystem: Environmental > Aquatic > Freshwater > Lake > Sediment | place: USA: Wyoming | collected... | reverse complement strand
ACTCGATGTGGCCGTTCAACTTCGGCCTGTCATGCTGCTATGTTGAAATGGCGACTAGCCTGACCAGCCGCTACGACATCGCGCGGTTCGGCGCCGAGGTCATCCGCAGCTCGCCGCGCGAGGCCGACCTCATGGTCGTCGCCGGCACGGTCTTCATCAAGATGGCCCCGGTGGTCCGGCAGCTCTACGAGCAGATGATGGCGCCGCGCTGGGTCATCTCGATGGGCTCGTGCGCGAACTCCGGCGGCATGTACGATATTTACAGCGTGGTGCAAGGCGTCGATAAGTTCCTGCCGGTCGACGTGTACATCCCGGGATGCCCGCCCAGCCCCGACGCGTTCATGGAAGGGCTGCTCCTCCTGACGAAGGCGGTCGGCGAGGAGCGGCGGCCGCTCTCGTGGGTCGTGGGGCCGCAGGGCGTGATCCGCCCGCCGAAGCCGTCGCGGCGCGACGCCCACCGGCCGGCGCGCGGGCGCGAGACGGAGCTCAGGCCGCCGGAAGAGATCTGAGAAGGTACGGTAGATGAGGCTATGATCGCGTCAACCGACATCGTCGCGCAGCTTCGCGAGCGCTTCGGCGAGCGGGAGGTCCTGGCGCAGGCCACCGCCGACCGCCTGCCCACGGTCTGGGTCGAGGCGGGCAAGGTCCGCGACGTGCTCGCGTGGCTGAAGACGGGCGCCCCGCAGCCGTACCGGATGCTCTACGACCTGACGGCCATCGACGAGCGCGAGCGCACGAGCCGCCGGGGCCAGCCGCCCGCCGACTTCACGATCGTCTACCACCTCGTCTCGTTCGACCGCAACGAGGACCTGCGGGTCAAAGCGCCGCTGGTGGGCGACCATCCTTCGCTCGGCAGCGTGACGGACCTGTGGCCCTCGGCCGACTGGTACGAGCGCGAGGTGTGGGACATGTTCGGCATCCGCTTCGACGGGCACCCGCACCTGGAGCGGATTCTCATGCCGCCGTGGTGGAGCGGGCACCCGCTGCGGAAGGAGCACCCGGCCCGCGCGACCGAGATGGGGCCGTTCCGCATGCCGCCCGACGTGCAGGAGTCGATGGAAGAGTCGATGCGTTTCCGCCCCGAGGACTGGGGCATGAAGCGCCAGGGCGAGGACTTCGACTTCATGTTCCTCAACATCGGCCCGCACCATCCGGCCACGCACGGCGTCGTGCGTCTCGTCGCCCAGCTCGACGGGCAGGAGATCGCGGACCTGGTGTGCGAGATCGGCTTCCACCACCGCGGCGCCGAGAAGATGGGCGAGCGGCAGTCCTGGCACACCTACATTCCGTACACCGACCGGGTCGACTACCTGGCGGGCGTGATGAACAACCTGCCGTACGTGATGGCGGTCGAGCGGCTGGCGGGCATCGAGGTGCCCGACCGGGCCAAGGTCATCCGCATCCTGATGGCCGAGCTCTTCCGCATCATCAGCCACCTGGTGTTCTACGGCACGTTCAGCCAGGACCTGGGCCAGATGTCGCCGGTCTTTTATATGTTCACAGATCGCGAGCGGGCGTTCGACATCGTCGAGGCGGTCACCGGCGCGCGGATGCACCCGAACTGGTTCCGCATCGGCGGCGTGGCCCAGGACCTGCCGAACGGGTGGCAGAAGCGGGTGCGCGAGTTCCTCGACTACCTGCCCGCGCGGCTGCGCGACTACGACAAGATGGTGCTCGAGAACCCCCTGTTCAAGGCCCGCACGCAGGGCATCGGCGCCTTGAGCGTCGAGGAGGCGGTCGAGTGGGGCGCCACGGGGCCGATGCTCCGGGCCGCCGGCCTCGCGTGGGACCTCCGCAAGCAGCGGCCGTACGGCGGGTACGACCAGTTCGAGTTCGACATCCCGACCGGCCGCCGCGGCGACTGCTACGACCGGGCGGTGGTGCACGTGGAGGAGATGCGGCAGAGCCTGCGGATCATCGAGCAGTGCCTGAAGAACATGCCGGCGGGCGACTGCAAGTCGCGCCATCCGCTGGCCACGCCGCCCCTGAAGGAGCGGACGATGCGCGACATCGAGACGCTCATCGGCCACTTCCTGGGCGTGAGCTGGGGGCCGGTCGTCCCGGCGGGCGAGGCCTCCGTCACCGTCGAGGCCACGAAGGGGCAGAACAGCTACTACCTGGTGAGCGACGGGGCGACGGCGGCCTACCGGACGCGGATCCGGACGCCGTCGTTCGCTCATTTGCAGATGCTTCCGATGCTGAGCCGCCGCACGATGGTGCCCGACCTGGTGGCGATCCTCGGGAGCATCGATTACGTGCTGGCCGATGTTGATCGGTGATGCGCTCGTAGGGGCACGGCATGCCGTGCCCCCGCGGCGGCGCGAGGCACGAGCGCCGTGCGGCACGAGCGTCGTGCGCGACACGAGCGTCGTGCGGCGCGAGCGCCATGCGGCATGAGCGCCGAGCGCGGCGGCTCTCCTGAGCCGCCGCGTGAGTGCGTCGCCCTGCGCGCGGGGGGGCGCGTGAGCGCGGCGGGTCAGGAGACCCGCCGCGCACGGTAGATGTTGAGGCCGAGAAAAGCGCTAACCCATGTTGACCGACGACGAGAAACGCGAGATCGCGTCGCACTTTCCCGCGTACGTCACGCGGCGCTCGGTGGCGCCGGAGGCGCTGGGGATCGTCCAGCGCCGCCGCGGCTGGGTGACGGACGAGGACGTGAAGGACGTGGCCGATTTCCTGGGCATGGCGCCCGACGAGGTCGACGGGCTCGCCACGTTCTACAGCATGATCTTCCGCCGGCCGGTCGGGCGGCACGTCATCCTCGTGTGCGACAGCGTGAGCTGCTGGGTGACGGGCTACGACGGCCTGCGCGAGCACCTGGAGGCCCGCCTGGGGATCCCCCTGGGCGGGACCGCCGCCGACGGGCGGTTCACGCTCCTGCCGGCGGCGTGCCTCGGCGTCTGCGAGCATGCGCCCGTGATGATGGTGGACGAGGACCTGCACCTGGACCTTACGCCCGAGAAACTCGACGAGATCCTCGCGCGGTACACGTAGTCGCATGGCGACCATGGACAAGCCGCTGACCCAGAACTTTCGGCCGGGGGGCGAGCCGCCGGACCTTCGCGCGTACGAGAAGGCCGGCGGGTACCAGGCCCTGCGCAAGGCGCTCGCCCTGTCGCCGCCCGACATCGTGTCGGAGGTGATGAGGGCGAACCTCCTGGGGCGCGGCGGGGCGGGGTTCCCGGCGGGCCGCAAGTGGAGCGAGGTGCCCCAGGCCGAGGACCCGCGGCGCCCGGCGTACTTCGTCGTCAACGCCGACGAGATGGAGCCGGGCACCATGAAGGACCGGTTCCTCATGGAAGGCGACCCGCACCAGCTTGTCGAGGGCGCCGTGCTCAGCGCCTACGCCGTCCATGCCCACAAGGCCTGGATCTTCCTGCGCTGGGCCTACAAGCTCGCCGCGCGCCGGCTCGAGAAGGCCATCGCCGAGGCCCGGGAGGCGGGGTACCTGGGCCGCAACATCCTCGGCTCCGGTTACAGTCTTGACCTATATCTCCATACAAGCCACGGTCGGTACATGTGCGGCGAGGCCGAGGGCATGCTGAACGCCCTCGAGGGCCGCCGCGCCATCCCGCGCTCCAAGCCGCCCTACGCGGCGGCGTGCGGCCTGTGGGGCAAGCCCACCGTCGTCAACAACGTCGAGACCGTCTGCTGCGTGCCGCACATCGTCAACCGCGGGTGGCAGTGGTTCCGGGCCCTGAGCCGCGCGCCGGGCGAGGGCGGCACGAAGATCTACGGGGCGAGCGGCCGCGTCAAGCGCCCCGGCCTGTGGGAGCTGCCCCTGGGCTCGACCGTCTGCGAGATCCTCATGGAGCACGCCGGCGGCATGCGCGACGGGTACCGCCTGCGCGGCTTCCTGCCGGGCGGGGCGTCGAGCCGGTTCCTCACCGACCGGCACCTCGACGTGGCGATGGACTTCGGGTCGATGGAGAAGGCCGGCAGCCGCCTCGGCACGGGCACGATGATCGTGCTGGACGACCAGGCGTGCCCGGTGGGGATGCTGCTCTCGCTCCAGAGATTCTTCGCCCGCGAGTCGTGCGGCTGGTGCACCCCGTGCCGCGAGGGCCTGCCGTGGGTCGCGCGGACGCTCGAGGCCATGGAGGAGGGCCGCGGCGAGCCGTCCGACATGGCGGTGCTCGAGGACCACGCCCGCTGGATCGTCATCGGCAACACGTTCTGCGCGCTGGCGCCGGGGGCGATGTTCTCGCTGGCGAGCGCCCTCGAGTACTTCGGCGACGACTTGCGGCGGCACATCCGGGAGAAGCGGTGTCCGTGGAGGTAGCCGTGCCAACGATTTATATTGATAACCAGCCCTACGTCATCGAGGAGGAGGGCAAGAACCTCCTGGAGGTCTGCCTGTCGCTGGGCTTCAACATCCCGTACTTCTGCTGGCACCCGGCGATGCAGTCGGTGGGCGCCTGCCGCCTGTGCGCCGTGAAGCTCTTCCGCGACGCGAAGGACACGCGCGGCCGGATCGTGATGTCGTGCATGACGCTGGCGGCCGACGGCACGCGGCTCTCGATCGACGACCCCGAGGCGGCCGCCTTCCGCGCCAAGGTCATCGAGTGGCTCATGGTCAACCACCCGCACGACTGCCCCGTGTGCGACGAGGGCGGCGAGTGCCACCTCCAGGACATGACCGTGATGGCCGGCCACGTCTACCGCCGGCACCGCTTCAGCAAGCGGACGCACCGCAACCAGTACCTGGGGCCGCTGGTGAACCACGAGATGAACCGGTGCATCCAGTGTTATCGATGCGTCCGGTTCTACCGCGACCACGCCGGCGGGCGCGACTTCGACGTCCTCGGGTGGCACGACGGCGTCTACTTCGGCCGGCACGAGGACGGCGTGCTGGAGAGCGAGTTCAGCGGCAACCTGGTCGAGGTCTGCCCCACGGGCGTCTTCACCGACAAGACCCTCAAGCGCCACTATACGCGCAAGTGGGACCTCCAGACGGCGCCGTCGGTGTGCGTGCACTGCGGCGTGGGGTGCAACACCCTCGCCGGCGAGCGGTACGGCAAGCTGCGGCGCCTCCAGCCGCGCTTCAACGGCCAGGTCAACAGCTACTTCCTGTGCGACCGCGGGCGGTACGGCTACGAGTTCGTCAACAGCGACCGCCGCCTGCGCCGGCCGCTGGTGCGCGACGCGCCGGGCGCGGCGCTCGGGCCGGCGACGCGCGAGGCGGCGCTCGAGCGCGCCGCCGAATTCCTGCGCGGCGGCAAGGCGATCGGCCTCGGCTCGCCGCGGGCGTCGCTCGAGACGAACTTCGCCCTGCGGACGCTCGTCGGGCCGGGGCGGTACTACCACGGTGTGCCCGAGCGCGATCTGGCGCTCGTGCGCGGCATGCTCGACATCCTGCGGCACGGGCCGTCGCCGAGCGCGTCGATGACCGACGTCGACCACTCCGACGTGGTCTTCATCGTGGGCGAGGACGTGACGAACGCCGCCCCGATGCTGGCCCTCGCGCTTCGGCAGGCGGTTCTCGAGGAGCCGATGCGGATCGCGGAGTCGTCCCGCATCTGCGACTGGCTCGACGCGGTTCTGCGCGAGGCGATCCAGCAGGAGAAGGGCCCGTTCTTCATCGTCGCGCCGCACGAGACGAAGCTCGACGACGTGGCCACGGCCACGTACCGGGCCTCGCCCGACGACATCGCGCGGCTGGCCTTCGCGGTGGCCCACGAGGTCGACCCGAACTCGCCGGCCGTGCCCGGCCTGGCGGCCGACGCGCTGGACCTCGCCCGGCGCATCACCGCGGCCCTGCGCGGAGGCCGGCGGCCGCTCGTCTTCTCCGGCGCCGCGTGCCAGAGCCTGGCGGTCGCCCGCGCCGCCGCCAACGTGGCGTGGGCCTTGAACCGCACCGGCCACGCCGCCCAGCTCGCGTTCAGCGTGCCGGAGGCGAACAGCCTGGGCGCCGCCTTCTTCGACGCCGGACCGCTGGAGGCGGCGCTCGACGCGCTCCGGAGCGGCGCCGCCGACACTCTCATTATTGTAGAGAACGATATCTATCGGCGCCTGGACGAGGCGTCGGCCGACGCCCTCTTCGCGGCCGCCAGGCACGTCATCGCCCTCGACCACCTCGACCATGCGACCACGGCCCGGGCCGACGTGGTGCTGCCCGCGGCCACGTTCGCCGAGTCGACCGGCACGCTGGTCAACAACGAGGGCCGCGCGCAGCGGTTCTTCCAGGTCTTCGTGCCGGAGGGCGACATCCGCGAGAGCTGGCGGTGGCTGGGCGACCTGGTGCCCGCGGCAGGGCCGGGCGCGGACAACCCGTGGCCGGGCCTCGACGACCTTCTGGAGGCGCTGGCCGCCGCCATGCCGGCCTTCCGCGACGTGCCGGGCATCTCGCCGCCGGCGGGGTGGCGCGGCGTGGGCCAGCGCATCCCGCGCCAGCCGCAGCGCTATAGCGGACGCACGGCCATGACGGCCGACGCCGACGTGGACGAGCCGAAGCCGCCGCCCGACCCCGACTCGCCGCTGGCGTTCTCGATGGAGGGCTACCAGGGCGAGCCGCCCGCGCCGCTCATTCCGCGGTACTGGGCGCCGGGGTGGAATTCGAGCGCCGCCCTCAACAAGTTCCAGATCGAGGTCGGCGGCCCGCTGCACGGGGGCGACCCCGGCCGGCGCCTCGTGGCGCCGCGGCCTTCCGAGTGGGCGCCGTATTTCACCGACGTGCCCGCCGCCTTCGTGCCGCGCGAAGGCGAGTGGCTCGTGGTTCCCGCGTGGCACATTTTCGGATCCGAGGAGCTGAGCGTCCTTGCGCCCGGCATCGCGGAGCTTACGCCGAAGCCGTACGTGGCCGTCGGGCCGCAGGCGGCCGCCGAGCTCGGCGTCAAGGAAGGCGACGAGGTGGCGCTGGCGCTCGGCGGCCTCGTCGAGCGGCTGCCGGTCCGCGTGCGGCCGGCGCTGGCGGCGGGCCTGGCGGCGCTGCCGGTGGGTCTGCCGGGGATGCCGGTCGTGGCCCTGCCGGCGTGGGGGAGGTTGACGAGAGTGGATCGCGGGGACGACCCCCGCGCTACAGGGTAGGCGATGAGCCAGACGCTGATCCATATCGTGACTGTCCTCGGCGTCCTCCTGGGCCTGCTCGGAGTCTCGGCCGGGCTGATCTGGGTCGAGCGGCGGCTGCTGGCCCTGTGGCAGGAGCGGTGGGGGCCGAACCGCGTCGGGCCGGCGGGCCTGCTTCAGCCGGTAGCCGACATTCTCAAAATCCTCTGGAAGGAGGACTGGGTGCCGCCGCTGGCCGACCGGCCGGTCTTCGTGATCGCGCCGGCCCTGGTGATCGTGGCGGCGATGATGTCGTTCGCGGTGGTCCCGTTCGCCCCGGGGATCGAGATCGCCGACATGATCATCGGCCTGCTCTTCTTCCTCGCCATGTCGTCGCTGGCGGTCTACTGCGTGGCCCTGGGCGGGTGGTCCTCGAACAACAAGTACGCGCTGCTGGGGAGCATGCGGGCCGTGGGCCAGATGGTCAGCTACGAGGTCTTCATGGGCCTCGCGCTGATGGGCGTGGTGGTGCAGGCGGGGACGTTCAGCCTGCGCGAGATCGTCGAGGCGCAAGGCCCGCTGTGGTTCTGCGTGCCGCAGTTCGTGGGCTTCGTGGTGTTCCTGATCGCGGGACTGGCCGAGACGCGGCGCCTGCCGTTCGACCTGCCGGAGGCCGAGAACGAACTGGTGGCGGGCTACCACACCGAGTACTCCGGCATGAAGTTCGCCATGTTCTTCCTGGGCGAGTACGTGGGCATTACGCTCGTCTCGGCCCTGATCGTGACGCTGTTCTTCGGCGGGTGGAAGGGGCCGCTCCTGCCGCCGCTCGCGTGGTTCCTCATCAAGACAAGCATCTTTATCTGCTTATTTATCCTGGCCCGGGCAACGTTTCCCCGGCCGCGGTACGATCAGTTGATGGCCTTCGGGTGGAAGCTGATGCTGCCGCTGGCCCTGGCGAACCTCCTGGCGACGGGGGCGGTGGTGCTGGCGCGCGGGCCGTAAGCGTTTAGCCGCGGCCGGGACGGCCGCGATCAGTTGTTCGTCGCCGTGCCGGCGACGGCTAAACGATGGGGACGGCCAAGAAGCTGTTTCACAAGCGCCCATCAGCGCTGCATAGCGCGGCGGGCAAGACTGCCCACCGCGCTATCGCCGGTTCTGAAACAGCTTCTAAACGATGGCGACGGCTAAACGATGGCGACGGCTAAACGGGCGATGGTGGCGATAGGAGGACCTATGTGGAGCCTGGTCCAGGCGCTCGGGCGGGTGTTCCTGCACCTGTTCCGGCGCCGCGTGACGGTCGAGTACCCGGAAGAGAAGCGCCGGTTGCCGGCGCGGTGGCGCGGCCGCATCATCCTCTCGCGCGACCCGGACGGCGAGGAACGGTGCGTGGCGTGCTACCTGTGCGCCGTCGCGTGCCCGGTTGGCTGCATCGCCCTTCAGGCCGCCGAGGACGAGCACGGGCGGCGGTATCCGGAGTTCTTCCGCATCAACTTCTCGCGATGCATCTTCTGCGGCTTCTGCGAGGAGGCGTGCCCCACGTACGCCATCCAGCTCACGCCCGACTGCGAGATGAGCGAGTACGAGCGGCCGAACCTGGTCTACGAGAAAGAGCACCTGCTGATCGCGGGGCAGGGCAAGTACCACGGGTACAACTTCTACCGGGTCGCCGGGCTGGCGATCAAGGGGAAGGACAAGGGCGAGGCCGAGAATGAGCGCCCGCCCGTTGACGTGAGGAGCCTGATGCCGTAGCTTTCGCGCGGCGGGCACGAGATGACGTGCGCGGCGGGTCTCCTGACCCGCCGCGGGGGTGCGTTTTCCGGCCGATGCGTGTGGCTTGCCGCGCGGGCCGCTATCGTTTGGGCGGGGCCGTTATCGTTTAGCCGGGGCCGGTACGGCCGCGCTCAGTTGTTCGTCGCCGTACCGGCGATGGCTAAACGCCGGCGACGGCTAAACCCGGCGCGAAGCTACAGGATCGACATGGACACCATTTTCTACATCTCGTCCGTCGTGGCGGTGGCGGCGACCGCACGGGTCGTCACGTGCAGGAACGCCGTGCACGCGCTCTTGTACCTGATCGTGTCGCTCCTGGCGGTGGCGGTGATCTTCTTCGTCCTCGGCGCGCCGTTCGTGGCGGCGCTCGAGGTGGTCATCTACGCCGGGGCGATCATGGTGCTCTTTGTTTTCGTCATCATGATGCTGAACCTCGGGCCGCACGCGACCGAGCAGGAGCGGGCGTGGCTGGCGCCGCGGACGTGGATCGGGCCGACGATCCTCGGCCTCGTTCTCCTGGGCGAGCTGGTCTACGTTTTCGCGCAGGGCGGCGGGGCGGCGGGCGGCGGGCAGGGCGTCTCGCCGCGCGAGGTCGGCCTCGCCCTGTTCGGGCCGTACCTGGTGGGGGTGGAACTGGCGTCGATGCTGCTCCTGGCGGGCCTCGTGGGGGCGTATCACCTGGGCCGGCGCGAAGAGCCCGCGGGCGGGGGAGGCGAGGGCTGATGCTCACCGTGCCCCTGCATCACGTGTACGTTCTGGCGGCGGTCCTGTTCGCCCTGGGCCTCGTGGCCGTGCTCGTGCGGCGCAACATCATCTTCATCCTCATGGGGATCGAGATCATGCTGAACGCGGCAGGCGTGGCGTTTGTGGCGGCCGCGTGGCGATGGCAGCAGGCCGACGGGCAGGTGATGTTCTTCTTCATTCTGACGATGGCGGCGGCGGAGGTGTCGGTGGGCCTGGCGCTGGTGCTGCGGCTGTATCACGGCTTCAAGACGCTCGACGCCGATGCGGCCGCCGCGATGCGAGGGTGATATGCTTCAGGGTCTCTGGCTGGTCCCCGCGCTGCCCCTGGCGGGATTCCTGGCGCTGGTGATCGGCGCCCGTCTTTCGCGGCGGGTGGCGGCGGTCATCGGCGTGGGGTCCGTCGGGGCGGCGATGGTCGCGGCCCTGGCGATCGCGGCGCGCTTCATGGCCGCGCCCCCGCCGGGGCACGCCTTCACGCAGGTCCTCTGGCAGTGGCTGAAGGTGAGCGACTTCGAGCCGCGCGTCGCGCTGTACCTCGACCCGCTGGCGGTGGTCATGATGGCCGTCGTGACGGGGGTCGGCTTCCTGATCCACCTGTACTCCGCGCGGTTCATGGGGCGCGACGAGGGGCACAACCGGTTCTTCGCCTATATGAATCTGTTCGTGGCGTCGATGCTGATCCTGGTGCTCGCCGACAACCTCCTCCTGCTGTATCTGGGGTGGGAGGGGGTGGGGCTGTGCTCGTACCTGCTGATCGGGTTCTGGTACAAGGATGCCGCCAGCGCCCGCGCGGCCATCAAGGCGTTCGTGGTCACGCGCGTGGGCGATGCGGCCATGGCGATCGGCCTGCTGCTGCTTTTCATGAGCCTCGGCACGCTCGAGATCCAGCCGCTGATGGTGAAGGCGGCGGACCGCTGGCCCGCGGGGTGCGGGATGGCGATGGCGGCGGCGGCGCTCCTCCTGGGCGGGGCGGTGGGCAAGTCGGCCCAGCTTCCGCTCCAGACGTGGCTGCCCGACGCGATGGCCGGCCCCACGCCCGTGAGCGCCCTCATTCACGCCGCCACGATGGTGACGGCCGGCGTGTACCTCGTCGCGCGGACGCACGTGATCTTCGAGCTTGCGCCGCCGGTGCAGAGGCTGGTGGCGATCATCGGGGCGGCGACGCTGCTCCTGGCGGGCGCCAGCGCCCTGGCGCAGTGCGACATCAAGCGGGTCCTGGCGTACTCGACGATCAGCCAGGTCGGGTACATGTTCCTGGCGCTGGGGGTCGGGGCGTGGGGGGCGGGCATCTTCCATTTCATGACGCACGCGTTTTTCAAGTCGCTCCTCTTCCTCGGCGCGGGGGTCGTGATCCTGGCGATGGAAGAGGAGCACGACATGCTCAAGATGGGGGGCCTGCGGAAGGCGATGCCGCTGGTCTTCTGGACGTTCCTCATCGGCGCGTGCTCCCTGGCCGCCCTGCCGCTGGCGACCGCCGGGTTCTACTCGAAGGACCTGATCCTCGCCGAGGCGTGGGCGTCGCCGAAGGGCGGCCCGTGGCTCTGGGCGGCGGGCGCGGCGGGGGCGTTTATCACATCTATCTACACATTCCGCATGGTATTTCTGACGTTCTTCGGCCCGATGAAGAAGGCGCCCGGGGTGCGGCCGGGGGTGGTGATGGGCCTGCCGCTGGTCGTCCTGGCGGCGTTCTCGATCGTCGCCGGGTTCGTTCAGATGCCGGAGGGGATGGGCGACGTGCAGCTCTTCGCGGGCTTCGTGAAGCCGGTCCTGCCGGCCGCGCCGATCGAGCCGGGCGCGGGGGGCCCGGAGCTTGCGCTCGGGCTCGCCGCCGCGGCCGCGTCGCTGCTCGGCATTCTCGCGGCGTGGTGGCTGTTCCTCGCGCGGCCGGCGCTCCTCGAGAGCGCGGTGCGCTCGCCGGTCGGCGCGGCCCTGCACAAGCTCTGGTTCGAGGGCTGGGGCTTCGACCGCCTGTATGACGTGCTGCTGGTGCGGCCGCTGGTGTGGTTGGCGCGGGTCAACCGGGCGGACTTCATCGACGGGTTCTACCGCGCGATCGGGGCCGCCGGCGACGGGCTCCACCTTGTCCTTCGCCTGACGCAGACGGGCCACGTGCGGTGGTACGCCGCGGGCGTGGCGTTCGGCGCGATCGTGGCGATCGCGGTCCTGGTGCTCTTATGATCACGGTGTGGTTCATCGTGATTCCGCTGGCGGGGGGCCTGGCGGCGTGGGCCGCGGGGCGGACGAGCGACCGTGCCGCGCGCTGGATCTCGCTGGCCGCGATGGGGCTCGACCTGGCGCTGGCGCTCTTGGTGTGGGCCGAGAGCCCGGCGCACGTCGAGATCGTGGGCGGGGGGGCGTGGCTGGCCCAGGTCCGGTGGCCGTGGATTCCCGAGGTCGGCGCGAGCTTCCACCTGGCGATGGACGGCCTCAGCCTGCTCTTGGTCACGCTGACGGCCCTCTTGGGCCTGGTGTCGGTGGCGGCGTCGTGGACGGGCATCCGCGAGCGGGTCGGGTTCTTCCACGGGAACCTGCTCGTGATCCTGGCGGGCATCACGGGCGTGTTCCTGGCGACGGACCTGCTCCTGTTCTACGCCTTCTGGGAGCTGATGCTCGTGCCGATGTATTTTCTCATCGACATCTGGGGACATGAGAAGCGGCACTACGCGGCCGTCAAGTTCTTCCTGTTCACGCAGCTCGGCGGCCTGGCGATGCTCCTGGCGATCGTGGGCCTGTACTTCATCCACGGGCGGGCGACGGGCGAGTACACGTTCGATTACGCCCGCCTGCTGGGCACGCCGCTGGCGCCTTCGACCGCCATGCTGCTCATGCTGGGGTTCCTCGCGGCGTTCCTGGTGAAGCTGCCGGCGGTGCCGCTGCACACGTGGCTGCCCGACGCCCACACCGAGGCGCCGACGGGCGGCAGCGTCATCCTGGCGGGCCTGCTGTTGAAGACCGGGGCGTACGGGCTCATCCGGTTCGCGGTGCCGCTCTTTCCGCAGGCGGCCGAGCGGTTCGCCGCGGCGGGCATGGTCCTCGGGGCGATCGGCATCCTGTACGGCGCGGTCCTCGCCTTCGCGCAGACGGACCTGAAGCGCCTCGTGGCGTACACGAGCGTCAGCCACCTGGGCTTCGTGCTGCTCGGCGTCTTTGCGTGGAACCGCCTCGCGCTCCAGGGGGCGGTCATGCAGATGATCTGCCACGGCATCAGCACGGGGGCCTTGTTCATCCTGGCGGGCGTGATCCAGGACCGCCTGGGCACGCGCGACATGGGCCGCATGGGCGGGCTGTGGGCGGTGGCGCCGCGCCTGGGCGCGGTCGGCATGCTCTTCGCGATGGCGTCGCTGGGGCTGCCGGGGCTGGGGAATTTCGTCGCCGAGTTCCTGATCCTGCTGGGGGCCTACGAGGTGAGCCTGCCGATCACGGCCGTGGCGGCGGGGGGCCTGGTGCTGGCGACGGTGTACTCGCTCGCGCTCATCTACCGCGTGTTCCACGGCGAGGCGCGCGAGCCGTGGCGGGCGCCGGACCTCTCGGCGCGCGAGATGGCGGTCTTCGTGGTGCTGATCGCCGCCATCGTGTGGCTCGGGCTCTTCCCGCAGCCGGTGCTGGACACGGCCGGCGGGGCGATTGACGGGCTGTTCAAGACGGCGCCCGCGACCGTGGCGGGCGGCATGCCCACGCCGTCTTATGCGTGGGCATGCACGCGCGGAATCCGGGAACATGCCCACGCGAACGGCGGCGTGGGCATGCCACCCGGCGCGGAG
>Ga0315286_10004586_pt1 | contig 13261 bp, 11 predicted proteins | sample YL17G10_0_MG_FD_205038 | JGI IMG/M metagenome (GOLD analysis project Ga0315286, IMG submission 205038) | Sediment microbial communities from Yellowstone Lake, YNP, Wyoming, USA - YL17G10_0 | ecosystem: Environmental > Aquatic > Freshwater > Lake > Sediment | place: USA: Wyoming | collected... | reverse complement strand
TGTGGTGATCACCTGCTGGGGTCCGAATTGGCCCGTCCCGTCGTTGGCATACCAGGCAATCTCGTCCTGCCGCCAAATAGCCGAGAGGACGTCCAGGTCCCCGTCGCCGTCCAGGTCCGCCGCATAGACACACGCCGTCGCCGAATTCGTGGCGATCAGGTGCTGGGGTCCGAATCGGCCCGTCCCGTCGTTGGCATACCAGGCAATCTTGGAGATCTCGCCATAGTAAAAAGCCGCGAGGACGTCCAGGTCGCCATCGGCGTCTAAGTCCGCCGCGTAGACACAGTCCGCGCCATCGGCCGCAGTGGTGATCACCTGCTGGGGTCCGAATTGGCCTGTCCCGTCGTTGGCATACCAGGCAATCTTGTCATCCTCCCGAGAAGCCGAGAGGACGTCCAGGTCGCCATCGCCATTGAGGTCCGCCGCATAGACGTAGCTTGCCCCGTTGGCGTCTGTGGTGATCACATGCTGCTCCGGCTGGAAATCAGCATAGAGCGCCGGGCAGGACGTGGATACCACCAGCAACAGAACGAGTCCTTCTTGCGTGATGCATGATCGGTTCATCGAAGCACCCTGCCTTTCAATGGTCCTGATGCCAACCGCCCGCCCTGGCTCCACTGGGGCCGCCTATCGACAATGTGTCTGGATTGGCCGGCCCATGCGACGAGCCTCCTATGAACCTCTATGATACTCTACCGCCCCGCCATGATGCAAGGGTTTGTCCTTGAAAAGGTTGTGGCAATTGGGTATATCGTCCGTATTGCCATACGAGCACCGGGTCGGTTGAAAGGGTCGTTGTCATGAGGCACAGCAAGACGGTTGATTGTTCGGATCTGTCATTGTCGCGCAGGAGACTCATGCAGCAAGCCGCCGCCGTTGCGGCGTTCACCGTCGTGCCCCGTCACGTCCTCGGCGGCCAGGCACAGGCGGCTCCGAGCGGGAAGCTCAACATCGCGGGTGTCGGCATCGGCGGGGTTGGCAGGAGCTTTCTCCAGGGCTGTGCCCAGGAGCAGACCGCACGCATCGCCTTTCTGTGCGACGTGGACCAGGAGTATGCCAAGCCGGTCTTTGAGGAGTATCCGCAGGCCAAGCGGTACCGCGACTATCGCGAGATGCTCGACAAGGAAGATAAGAATATCGATGCGGTGCTGGTGGCGACGCCGGACCACACGCATGCCATGATCACGATGGAAGCGATCCGCCGAGGCAAGCACGTACTCTGCGTCAAGCCGCTGACGCGTACCATCTTCGAGGCACGCACGGTCATGGAAGCCGCCCGCAAGGCCGGCGTGGCGACGCAGGTCACCGCCTCCTCTTCCACAAGCGATAGTGCGGCTACTCTGTGCGAGATGGTCCAGGACGGCACCATCGGCGAGATTCGCGAGGTTCACTGCTGGTCAAACCGGCCGCTGTGGCCACAGGGCATGGCCCGGCCGGAAGGCTCCGACCCTGTGCCCGCCCATTTCGACTGGGACCTCTGGCTCGGTCCGGCCCCCATGCGACCGTTCAAAGACAAGTGGGGCAAGGACCATCTGGTCATGAAGCAGGCCAAGTACGATTACCCGTTCGATGCCGTCTACCATCCGTGGAACTTCCGTGGCTGGTGGGATTTCGGGACCGGCGCCCTCGGCGATATGGGCTGCCATCATCTCAATACGCTGTTCCGCGCTCTCAGGCTCGGCCACCCGACCAGCGTCTGGGCCAGCTCGACGAAAGCCATGCCGGAAGCGACGCCGCTGGCCTCGACGGTTGTCTGGGAGTTCCCTGCCCGCGAGGGTATGCCGCCCGTGGCGGTGCACTGGTATGACGGCGGAATCCAGCCGCCACGGCCGAGCGAGCTGGAGGAAGCCCGTGCCTGGCCGGATGAAGGCAATCTGTACGTAGGCGACAAGGGCAAGATTCTGGGCAATACCGACAGTGGGCGGATCATCCCGGAATCAAAGATGCAGAGCTACAAGCTCCCGCCCAAGACGCTGCCAAGGTCGAACTTCAAGAACGTCGCGACGGGCGAGTGGATTCGGGCCTGCCGTGGTGGCGAGCGGGCAAGCTGCAACTTCGACGTCGGCGGCCTGCTGGCCGAGGTCGTCCTGCTCGGCAACATCGCCATCCGCCGGGGCAAGAAGCTCTACTGGGACGCCCCCAACATGAAATTCGCCAATGACGAGGAAGCCAACAAATACATCAAAGAGCCCTACCGCGAAGGCTGGAACCTCTAATTGACGATTTACGATTTACAATTGACTATTTGTGCGGCACGAAGGACGGTCCATCCAATCCGCTGCCGGAGCGGTCAGAGCTTGCCCGGGTCCAGGACTACGTGCTTGATGCCTTGCCGCCGGTAGGTGTAGGTGGTGTGGACCTTTCCATCCGAGGCCTGGATCACGGCGGGATAGGAATACTCGCCGGGCTGGTCTTCGAGAGCGAGTACGACCTTCCAGTCTTTGCCGTCCGAGGAGACAGCGATATTCAGGGGCGTGCGCCCTTTGGACGTGTTGTTGAACACCAGCAACTGCCAGCCGTCCTTGAGGGTAACGGCGTCGATCCCCGAATTGGGATTGGGCAAGGATAGGAGCGTCATTTCATCCCATGTCTTGCCGCCGTCCTGCGACCAGCTCTGAGCAATGAAGCCCTTGCCTCGGGTCCGGCAGAGCATCTGAAGCCGCTTGTCGGGATACGTCAGAATCGTCGGCTGGATGACGCCAAGCTTCGCCGGGTCGTTCAGCGGGCCTATGGCCTCCCAAGTCTCGAAATCCCGTGTGATTTCGAGGTGCACCCGCCAGCCTTGATCTTCGTTGCTGGAGGGGCATAGAATGCGGCCGTCCTCAAGCTGGACCGGCTTATCCTTGATCGGTCCCAGGATCCCTGCAGGCAGCCGGCGGCGGTCCTTCCAGGTCTTGCCGTCATCCTCGGAAATCACCCGCTCGCCCCACCACTGGCTCGGCGAAGGCCCGACCTTGAAGAAGAGCGACAGCGGCCCCTGGCGAGGCTGGAACAGCACGGGATTCCAACAGGGGAAGCGCTTCTCCGGCGTTTCGACGCCGTTGGCCACTTCGACCGGCTTGGACCACCGCCCGCCTTCCAGCCGCGACGACCAGATCCCGACATCATTCGCCCCCTCCTGCTTGCCGCCGAACCATGCGACCACAAGCTGGCCGTTCTTCGCCTCGACGATCGTCGAGGCGTGACAGCTCGGCGTCGGCCTGCCCTCCAGAGGATAGACCAGCTCCGCCTGCACCACGGCCTGTGCCGGGGTTGTCTTGTCCGCTGCCCCTGCCACCGCCCCACAGCCAACCGCAAGTACGAAAGCTGAGAGTATTATCCATCGTCTCATCGCACGTGCTCCTCACTCTGGTCACAGGTTCGCCCGCAATGGCCTCAAAGCCACCGTCCAGGTGACAGTATGCTACTGCCCTGCCGACTTCCCGTAAAGCATCCGGTTCGCCCCCCGGCTACTGGCACGCCCGCAACCCGGAGTTCCACGCCGCCCTTGGTCCGCACCCTGGAGTGGGCGCGCCTGCCCGGCTACATCCTCTTGATCGTGGGCGGCATCGTCCCAGGGGTCTATCTCGCCCGGCGCATGTTCACCCAGCGCAATCCCACGGTCCCCCCAGAGCCGGCGAGCGCCCCGGCGAGTTCACCACCGGGCCCGCATAGCCCCCAACGAGCATTCCCTTCCTGCGCCGCGGTCTTGCAAGGCATCAGGCGTGGACCGGGCCCCCCGACACCGATGGCCGGATGCTCATCTCACAGTCAGCGGAACATGATGCCGGAAGAAAGAGAGACGCCGTTTCTATAGTCGCCGCTCGGGACGCCTATCACTTCGTAGGAGACCTTAATAAAAAGCCAATCGGTTATGTCCCAACGCGCCCCTCCGCCGACGGCCCAGGCAAAGCCCAAATCATAGGTGTCCAAATCATCGCTGCTTATCTCCTCAGGACCCCCATAGACGTCCCATCGGAGCTCATCCCGCCAATAGCCCACGCCGATGCCTCCCGAGACAAACGGCGTAAGTGATTTCGCAAAGACGTTGTAGTCAATCTTGAGCAGAAACAGGGCCGTCAGACGTGACCCCTGGGCCGGATCGAGTCCATACGGCATTTCCAGCGTAAGGTCGGTTGAGGCGTAGAGGAACTCGGTGTTGATATTCCAATGGTTCGTGATGTTCCAGCCAGCCCCGCCGCCAAATAGAAGCCAGTCGTCTTCCTGCAATACCGTGCCCGGATTCACGTACAACCACCCGCCGTACTCTCCCTGCCACGGGCCATCGCGCTCCTGTGTGCCGCCCAGGAAACTCACCCTGCCAAAGATCTCGCCTTTGCCTTCCCTGATCGGGTCGCTTCCATCGCACCGGTGGCCCGCGAGGATTGGGCCGAATACGAGGAAGAAACCGACAAACTTCACGGCACTCACTCTCGCTTTCATGTCGTGTTCCTTTCCATTGGGCAGGCGTTCTTTCAAGGGCGACGGGCTTCTATCGTGCAGTAAACCTCGGACTATTCCGTGGCTGCTCTTCACCTGCCGGTGATGATCACGTCATCGACAAACCAATCGTCTGCAACTTGTACAGGGTCAGCCTTGCCAACGCTCCGTATTCTCAGTCTGAACGCAGAGCGCAGTGCCTTGGGTGGCAGCGCTACGGTCCTGATCTTGTACTCAGTCATCTCAGGGCCGTTGCCGTATTGACGGTCCAGCTCTACCCACGCAAGGCCGTCGTGGTACTCGATGATCAGGTCGTCTCCTTTCTCGGGGGGATCGGATGAGGACAGCCCCCCTCCGCGTTCGTATGCATAGTGAAGGCAAGCTTTAGCACACTGCGACAGATTGATGTCGTTGGACTCGATGATGTCCCCGCCCGAAGGATGACCGTTCAACCGCAGAGAATACGGAGGCGACGGCTCGTCTAGCCCCTGATCATCCACCGTGACACCGTTGGCGACCACCCATTTGGCCTTGTCGATCTGCGTTGAAGCGAAGCTATCCTCAAAGATGATGGTGCCATCCTCCCGGCCATCCAGATGGAAGACCCCCGTGTCGCACGGGTCAAGCCAGTCTTTGAGGCGGGTTTCTTTCGTACCGCCTCCTGTCCATGACCTGTAGAGCCGCCCGAACCAGGAGAGCCCAGGGTAATCAACCAGGCCTGTGGACAGTTGGCCTACGACCCGGCCGTTCGGGTCGAACAGGGCGCATCCTGAGGACCCGGGTTCGGTGGCCCCCACATCCCAGTTTGTCACCCGCAGGTACAGGCCATTGCCCGGGCTCTGCTGGCCCACGTTGGAGGTCACGACAAGGGGATCGCGCTCGATGCTGATCTTCTTGAGGCCTCCAGATGGATGGTGAATGGCAATCCCACCCGAGGGGATCGCATTGCTACGGTCCCATCCGGCACGGTAGACCTCAGCGCTTAGGGGCGGGGTGTCCTCCAACTCCACGAGAACACAGTCGGTGGGATTGTACCAGGCGCGCATCACTGCACCGGTCTGAGTCTTGTATGAAGCAGCCGTCCACCCCCCGCATGACTCGGCCTGGTAATTCCAGTAGACGACCATTGAAGCAGCAGCCTGGCACTCTGCGCCGGTCAGGACGCCGTCAAACACGGCATCGAAGCAGTGGGATGCAGTAAGAAGGAAGTAACCCCCGCGGTCCTGTGCCGTATTGTTGACGAGCGTCCCGGTGCACCACACCGTCCCGCCCGCGCCCGGCTGCGTAATGTGATACCGCGCCACGGACCGGGCCTGCTTTCGCCATGGCTCCCCCTCTGGGCACGCCACATCGGGCTGAGAGTCGCCTAAGACGCTCGCTGCCTTCGTTGTGGAAAACGGGTCTCTCCAACGGTACCCGTGATTTATGGTCGTCAGCTCCAGCCGCAGATGAGGAACATCCACGGCCTTGATCGTCAGCTCCACGATCAGGGCATCCGCGAAGATCAGCGGGGTCCACAACTGGCCATGTTCCTTGTTGTGTTTGCTGGTGAATGGGCCAACCACCTGGCCGTGGTCGGCGGAGTAGACAAACAACTGCCCGGTCGGCGGCATGACATACCGTGCGAACCCAAGACTCAGCGATACGGCGTCTGCTGAAGCAACGGGCAATCGCCAGAGCCTGGTATCTGCATTCAGGTCCTCCCACAAACCGGCCGTCTCCGGCGTCGCGTGGACCGGCCTTGGTATGGCGAATCGAAAGGGACCACCTTGGAGGTCTCTTTTGCGGTCTTCAGCCAACACCTGGTCCAAGTCGGGCGATTCGGGAATGACCGGCACAACTGAACTGAGAGACTTGACCTCTCGTGCGAAGGCTGTTGGCTGGCCCGGCAGGTCGTGTGCCCACATCCAGAGTACGCCTGTGGCCATAGCCGTCATCACCCAAATGCTGCTTGGCATGTTCAATCCTCCAGCGACACACCTGATCACGCACAAAGCCAGCCGCCTGCCGCCACTGTATTTGGCTGTGGCGTTGGAAACGACGGCCAAAACAAGATCAACTGCGAGAATCCCCCGGAATCTGCGTGCGATGTTCATGCTCCACCTCCTACTCGACAGGAATGTCCGACCACGCCGTCGTGTGAAGGAGCCTTGGCCCTCAAGAAGACAGGCCCCTGGTGCTCATGCTCCGTCATATCCCTACGCTGCCAATATACCAAAAACAGGCGGGGATTTCAAAGAATCTTGCGGAAGATGCGGTAGGACGGCCACGACTTCCGGATTGCCGGATTCGCCACCCAAGCCGCCCAACGTGGTGGCTATGGACACGGATGGGTACGTGATCGACAGCACATGCCCGCCCACAGGAAGGTTGTCGAAGTCAATCTCAGTGAAGCTGCCGACGGCCACTTGCCAGGCCACATCGTTGTTTGAGCCGGAGCCCGGGTAGAGATTCGGGGACACAAAAAACGTTGGCGCCGCCAAAGCGGTCGATGCCGCCCCCACGACCAAGAGAAGTACCACAGCTCTCTTCATACCACACTCCTCCCTTTCTCACAGACACCAGGTTCTGTCGTCGGGCAAGTGCACCTCCCGAAGAAACAGAGCCGCCATATTGTCCATACTACCCATTATTACATCCCTGTGTCAAGAGATAATTGCCGTTGTGGCGCTCAATTTGGCAATTCTTCACCTCAATCCGTACCAGCTCCGGTTCGCGAGGCACTTCTGTGGTGCCGGAACCGACCAAAGCCTCTTGTCCACCAAGAAACGAGGGGTGCTTGTGTTTCAAACCCCGTTCATGTATTCTCGATAGGGGGCAATCGGTTGTGATTCATCGGGTGTGCAGAAGTGACGGGGATCGGGAAAAGGCGGTCTGGTGGTGTACGGATGGGCCGTGAGGCGGGTGAGGCAGCCTTCGCCCTTGGCGTGTCCGGGTGTGTATTTGACATCAAGAGGTACGCCATCCACGATGGGCCGGGGATTCGGACGACCGTTTTCTTAAAGGGTTGCCTGTTGCGGTGCCGGTGGTGCCACAATCCGGAAAGCTGGAAGGACCTGCCTGAGCCTGGCTTTCGACCCAGCCGGTGCGTCCGATGTGGCCGATGCGAGAAGATTTGCCGCCAGAATGCCGTTTCGCATGCCCAAGCCGGGCCGGCGACCGATCCTCAGAGGTGCATTCTATGCGGCCAGTGCGTCACCGCCTGTCCGGCCGGCGCGAGGGAAATCATCGGACGCCAGATGGCCGTGGCCGAAGTAATGGCTGAGGTGCGAAAAGACGTGATCTTTTACGACCAGTCGCGCGGGGGCGCGACCTTCTCCGGCGGGGAGCCGCTGATGCAACCTGAGTTCCTGCTTGCCCTGCTGGAAGCCTGCCGGGCTGAAGACATCCGAACGGCGGTGGATACCACATGCTACGCCGCGCCGCAGGTCATTCAGCGCGTCGCCCAGGCGGCGGATTTGTTCCTCTGCGACATCAAGCACATGAACCCCGGGCGGCACCAGGAGTATACCGGTGTGGACAACAACCGGATCCTGGACAATATCGCGTACTTGGCCCGGGCCGACGGACAGGTCATTATTCGAGTCCCGATCATCCCCGGCTTCAACGATGACCGGGCCAATATCGAGGGGACCGCCCGGTTTGTGCAGGCGTTGAAGACTGTTCGCCGGATCGATATCCTGCCCTACAACCCCGGCGGTCTGGAGAAAGCCATCCGCCTGACGGGCAAGGTCGATTTGATGCAGGCCCAGGCCCCGGGCGATGATACAATGAACGAGATCGCAGACGTCTTTCGGGGCCATGGATTCGAGGTCAAGATAGGTGGGTAAGATGATGAACGAGCGAGTGGCGAAGCTGCGGCGGCAAAGCGTCGAGGCCAAGCCGAGTATTTCCTCCGAACGGGCCGAGCTGATGACGGCATTCTACCAGGGCGACGCCCCCTTGCGGGAATCGGTGCCTGTCTGCCGCGCGATGGCCTTCAAGCACCTGATGGAGCACAAGACGATCTGCATCAACGACGGCGAGATGATCGTCGGCGAAAAAGGCACAGCACCGAAGGCGACCCCGACCTACCCCGAGCTATGCTGTCACAGCATGAATGACCTGGAGATCCTCAATGACCGCGAGAAGACCCCGTTTGCCGCCGGCGACGAGGTCCGCCGCGTGTACCAGGAGAAGATCATCCCCTTCTGGTCCGGCAAGACTATGCGGGAGAAGATCTTCAGAGCGATGGATGAGGCATGGCTCAACGCGTATGAAGCCGGCATGTTCACCGAGTTCATGGAGCAGCGGTCGCCCGGCCACACGGTCCTCGACAACAAGATCTACCGCAAGGGCATGCTCGACTTCAAGCAGGACATCCAGCAAAGCCTGGACCGCCTGGACTTCCTCAACGATTCTCAGGCCCTTGCCAAGCAGGAAGAGCTCAAGGCTATGCTCATTTGTGCGGACGCGATCATCCGGTTCGCCGAGCGGCACGCCCAGAAGGCGACGGAGTTGGCAGAACGAGAATCCAACCCCCAGCGTAAGGCCGAGCTGGAACGGATCGCCGAGGTCTGCTCGCACATCCCGGCCCACGCCCCGCGCGACTTCTGGGAGGCCTTGCAGTACTACTGGTTCGTGCACTTAGGCGTCACGACCGAGATGAACCCCTGGGACGCCTTCTGCCCCGGCCGGCTGGACCAGCACCTGTATTCCTTCTACAAACAGGGTGTGGAGGCAGGGACTCTGACGCGGGGCCAGGCCCAGGAATTGCTCCAGTGCTTCTGGGTCAAGTTCAACAATCAGCCGGCCCCGCCCAAGGTCGGCGTCACCGCCGCCGAGAGCGGCACCTACACCGACTTCGCCCAGATCAACAACGGCGGCCTCAAGGAGGACGGCGCCGACGGCGTCAACGAAGTGACCTACCTTATTCTCGATGTGATCGAAGAAATGCGGCTCGTACAGCCGAGTTCCTCCATCCAGGTGAGCAAGAAGAACCCGGACCGGTTCATCAAGCGGGCAGCCCGGATCATCCGCACCGGCTTCGGCCAACCCTCGATCTTCAATACCGACCTGATCGTCCAGGAACTGATCCGCATGGGCAAATCCGTCGCCGACGCCCGAAACGGCGGCTCCAGCGGATGCGTCGAGGTCGGCGCCTTCGGCAAAGAAGCCTACATCCTGACCGGCTACTTCAATCTGCCCAAGGTGCTGGAGTTGACCCTGAACAACGGCGTGGACCCCAGGACAGGCAAGCGAATCGGACTCGAGACCGGCGACCCCGAGCAGTTCGGCAGCTTCGAGCAGCTTTTCGAGGCCTACCGCCGACAGCTCAACCACCTGATCGACGTCAAAATGCGGGGCAATAACATCATCGAGCGGCTGTACGCGACGTACATGCCCGCGCCATTCTTGTCGATCCTGATCGATGACTGCATCGCTCGGGGCCAGGACTACCACGACGGCGGCCCCCGCTACAACACGAACTACATCCAAGGCGTCGGCCTCGGAACCATCACCGACGCTCTGACCGCCATCAAGCATCACGTATTCGACCGAAAGACCCTCTCGATGCGAGAGTTGCTGGCGGCCCTGCGGGCAAACTTCGAGGGCCACGAGCCGCTCCGGCAGACGCTCTGGCAGAGGACCCCCAAGTATGGCAACGACGACGACTATGCCGACGATGTGATGCGGGCGGTCTTCGAGGCGTATTTCCAGGCGGTGGACGGCCGGCCCAACACTAAAGGCGGCCGGTACCGCATCAACCTCCTGCCGACCACGGTCCACGTGTATTTCGGCTCCGTCATCGGCGCGACGCCCGACGGCCGTAAGGCGGGCCTGCCGCTATCCGAGGGCATCTCCCCCGTCCAGGGCGCGGACCGCCAAGGCCCGACGGCGGTGCTCAAGTCCGCCTCCAAGATGGACCACGGCCGCACCGGCGGGACGCTGCTGAATATGAAGTTCAATCCCCAGGTCCTGAAAGGCGAAGACGGCCTCGACAACCTCAAGGACCTCATCCGCTCCTACTTCCGGCTGGACGGCCACCACATCCAGTTCAACGTGGTGGACGCCGAGACCCTGCGCAAGGCCCAGGCCAGACCCGAGGAATACCAGAACCTGATCGTCCGCGTCGCCGGCTATAGCGACTATTTCGTGGACCTCGGCAAAGACCTCCAAAACGAAATCATCGCCCGCACCGAGCAGAAAGCGTTCTGAGCACAGTTGGCCTCAGGGAACACCGATGGCACAGAGACCCAAGATGGTGTTTTGTGTCGCTGATCGGTTGACTTGTCCGACATGCAGCACTATGATTGCTTCAGTGTGCGTGTTGCATGGAGAGCCCCATAATGAGTCAGTTTCCTTGCCCTTATCTGAACAGCGAAGTCGAGCTGACTGAGGAGCGGGAGCGTCACATCACCGAACGACACCCCGATCTCCTGCCGGAATATCGGAAACAAATGATCGGAACCCTGGCCGCCCCCGACCAAATCCGAAGAAGTGTGCGGTTTGGGAATGCCAGACTCTTCTCCCGATGGTATACTGACGTGAAGAGAGGCAAGCATGTGGTGGTCGTGGTGGTGGGCGAACCGGATGCAACGACCCGCCACTGGATCATCACGGCCTATCTGACGAGAAGATTAGTTGAAGGAGAAGTCGAATGGAAGCGAAACTGACATTCAAATACGACCGGGAGGCCGACATCCTCCACATCGACAAGTGTCCGCCCTACGCGGAGCAGGAATCGGAGGAACTGCCGGACGAAATCGTCGCACGGCTCAATCCCGACACCGGTGAGGTCGAGAGCCTGGAGGTGTTGTTCTTCTCGACGCGGCTCCTGCGGACGAACCTCTTCGAACTGCCGGTCAGCGCCAATCTGCGCCTCACTGGTACGGGGAGCAGTTGACTGGGGCAAGCCCCCGCCGGCGATACCAGGGTGCGTCCCGAAGGGCACTAATTGTCTCTGAGAGAAGAAGTATGGCGTATCTGACCGTTGACCAATTCAAGGAAACTCTTCTGAAGAGTCCTCTTGAGGTTATGGCAGAGCAGCACATCTTCACGGGCATGCCATACGTATTTCGAGATGAACCGGCATCTAACGATCTGCTTGTCGAGCATTTGTGCGAGGCGATGGGTGTCTCGGACCAAAACATAGTTGTCGTCGGTAGCGCGAAGATCGGCTTCAGTCTGAACCCGGACAATTTCCCCAGGGAGTTCTCAGATACGTCCGATATTGACATCGTCGTCGTGAGCGAGGAACTATTCGATAGGGTGTGGATGATACTCTTAGAGTGGCACTACCCGCGCAGAAACATGCCGCTTGGCCGAGTCGAGGGCGGTTGGATGCGGAGTCGCAGAGGTGACATCTATTGGGGATGGCTCGTGCCCGACGAGATCCATTATGAAGGGTTGTCCTTTCCTCATGTCCTCAAACCTCTGCGCGACATTTCAACTAAATGGTTCAACACATTCCAGAGCCTGTCCTTGTACCCCGAATTTGCGGCACATAGAGTCTCCGGACGACTCTATCGAACATGGGATCACGCGATTCGCTATCACACCGATGGACTTCGGCAGATACGCGACGCGATCGTGGCACGTCAGAAAGGAGCGTGAGATTTGAAGTACTACGCATCAATGCAGACGGTGAGTTGGTTTCGAGACAGATATCGCGAGCAGACGCTCATAATCAAGCCTCCGTATCAGAGGAAACCGATTTGGACTGCAAAGCAAAAGTGTTCTTTGATCGAATCGATTTTGCTGGGCCTTCCTGTGCCCGAGGTCTATGTCCAACAGTCCACGACCCCGGAGGGGATGACTACACACGCAATTGTCGATGGCCAACAGCGCGTGCGCACAGTCCTGCAGTTTGTTGGCTCAGAGACCGACCCGCTTGAGCAGGAGCAGAACAAGTTTGCCCTCGACAAACTGGAGCCAGGTTCCCCTTGGAGGAACAAGACATTCGTTGAACTGTCTGATGAGGAGAAGAAGGCGTTCTTCGAGTATCGTTTTGCCGTGAGGTACCTTGAAACCAATAGCGATGATGAAGTCCGCGATATGTTTCAGCGGCTCAACAGGTACTTGACACCATTGAAGGCGCAAGAACTCCGCAATGCCACATATACCGGGCCTTTCATAAAACTGAGTGAGCGACTCGCTGATGACGAGTACTGGGCTGAGAATAAGATAGTTACGCCAGCGCTGATCAGACGGATGGTAGACGTCGAGTTCATCAGTGAGCTTCTGATTGGGGTGATGCATGGCCCCCAGGGTGGTAGCGCCAAGATCATAGATGACTACTACAGGCTATATGAGGACTATGAAGATCAATTTCCATACCAACGACGGACCGAGCGATTGTTTGGCCGGACCCTTGAGACAGTCCAGAGAATTCTCCCGGACATCAAAGAGACACGCTGGGCGAACAAGACGGATTTCTACACCCTTTTCGTGGCCTTGGCCTACCTGCTGAGATCGGGGGATCTACCGCAAAGCAAAGTTAGGGACGTCCGCCGATCCCTCGACAACTTCGCCAAGGAAATAAACGCGCGCTTTGGTGACGAGAAGGCGACGGTCAGTAAAAGTGCCGTTGATTATGTGCACGCGGTCGAGAAGGGCGTCAACGATAAGAAACGCAGAGCGGACCGACACGCTACGCTCACTGGGGTCATAAAGGACTATTTCAAGCCCAAGCAGAAGGCATCATAATGGAACCCAGGACACCTCGCTTATATCAATTGCACCACGCCAACGCTTTTGAATGGCTGGCAAGACGGGACGAAGTGTCCATCCATGCGGTCGTCACCGATCCGCCGTATGGTATCGTAGAGTACACCCCTGAGCAGTTGTCGAAGCGCAGGAA
>Ga0315286_10004585_pt1 | contig 13262 bp, 11 predicted proteins | sample YL17G10_0_MG_FD_205038 | JGI IMG/M metagenome (GOLD analysis project Ga0315286, IMG submission 205038) | Sediment microbial communities from Yellowstone Lake, YNP, Wyoming, USA - YL17G10_0 | ecosystem: Environmental > Aquatic > Freshwater > Lake > Sediment | place: USA: Wyoming | collected... | reverse complement strand
GTTCTAATAGAACTATTAAGTATTTATATCTTTCTGAGTACTTTATAGTTAAAAAAGGGCTTCAGAAAGCTAAGCAATTACCAATTCATAACCCCTTCTTATAACATGGCCCACGCAGAATCGAACTCTCGAATACTCGTAAAAACAAAACATTTATAAATATGTCTTTACATGTATTTACATGAGCGATAGAAAACGAATGAGGAAGATAAGAGGGAGAAGAATAGAAGCGATTAACAAGCAAATTTCCTCTCATGAAGAAAAAATTAAAACTGAAAAACCTCTGAAAGATACAACTATTGATTATTGGAAAAATGAAATAGAGAAAAAATTCAAAAAAATAAAAAAAGAAGATGAAAAATATTTAGAGGATGAAGATTAAAGATGGAAATAATTTTAAGAAAATCAATAAAGTCTGGAAATGCATCTGCTGTTGTCTTGCCAAAATCATGGTTAAACAAGGAGGTTAAAGTAGAATTAGTAGATAAAAATAAAGAAACAATTTTGCACGATGTTTTGGATATAGCAAAATTAAGCATAGATTTATCTGAAATTATAGGCATTTATCTTGTAGGAAGTTATGCAAGAGGGGATAATGAATATACAAGTGACATAGACATACTCATCATCTCTGAAAAAACAAGCAGAGAATTAATTAAAAAAGAAGGCTATGAGATATTAATAGTCTCTTTGAATTTATTAAATTATAAATTAAATGAAAATTTATTGCCTATTGGAACCATGTTAAACGAAGCTCAGCCTTTATTAAACCGCCATTTTCTTAAGGAAATAAACATAAAAGTTACTAAAAAGAATATCAAATGGTATATAGAAACAACAAAAGACAGCCTGGAAGTAATAAAAAGTTCAATTGATAGAATAGAAAATAAGAAACCTGATGGCAAGTTAAGTGATGCCATAGCTTATTCTTTAATTCTAAGATTAAGAACCCTTTATATGATTGATTGTTTAAAAAATAAGAAAGTATATAATAAAACTGAATTTATTGAATTGACCAAAAAAATATCAGGCTCTTCAACAGCATATGAACGGTATGTTTATTCAAAGAATAATGAAGACCACAAAAGAAAGCTTTTGTTAAGTGAAGGTAAAAAACTTTATATTTATTTAAAAGAATATCTTCAGAAAATAACAAAGTCTATGGAGTAATTAGCCTACGCAGAATCGAACTCTCGAGTACTCACTGCCTCTATTTTTTCTTTGGACTCCTCATATTTTTCATAACATCTTCATAAATTATTGGAATACATTCAATAAACTCTACAATATTTGTATAAATCCTCCTCAAAGAAGATTTTCTCTCTGGTTTAAGCACATCACCAAAAATTCTTGCAAATTCAAAACTTTGTTCGGTAGGAGGATCTTTTTTCACTTCGTCTAAGACCCCTCTTGGTGAATATCCTCCATAAGGAGTTCCGAGATACTTTTCATCGGGATTTGAAATCCTTTCAACCCAATCTTCAAGTCTTCTTATTATTCTAGCATCAATTTTTTTATTTACCATGTTAATTTCTCAGAATAAGCTTCTGAGGCGCTTTTCACCTCTAAGACAGGGTAGATTATAGGTTTTTAATACTTTCTTTTTGGTTTTTTAGTTATATGAGCCCATGCGGGATCGAACCGCGGGCCGTTCAGTGTAAGATATTCTGATAAAAAAGATAAGCATAAAAACCCATAATTCATCTTATTTTTATGCCTGATTCAGAAAAAGAGAATATTGAGAAAAGAAAAGAAAAATTAGCAAAATGGCTGAAAGAACCCTCTAATTTGCTGCTAATAGGAATTCTAATCTTTTCACTGGTAGTTTTAATATACTATTTTAACCTCACAAAAACTCAGACATTATGGTGGGATGAAGCTGAGTATATGTCAACAGCAAAACACTGGGCATTTGGAGTTCCATATGTCATTAATCCCCAAAGACCTCCAATATTCCCATTTTTTGCATTTTTAATATATAAAATTGGCTTGGGAGACTTAACAATAAAGTTTTTGCTTTCTGTTCTCCCATTATGGCTATCAGTCATTGCTATGTATCTATTCATAAGACTGCTTTATAATAAAAAAATAGCTTTGCTTGCTGCATTTATTCTTTCTGTTTCCTGGATTCACTTATTTTATTCAATGCGTTTTATGACTGATTCAATTGGCTTTCTTGCAGGATTGCTTGCGTTTTTATTTTTCTGGAAAGGATACATGAATAAAGGCAAACCCTGGCATATCTGGATTGTTGGATTTTTTGTAGCAATTTCTTTTTTGACAAGATTGACAGGAATACTTTATGGCGCAATCATATTTTTCTTCCTACTATTCACAGACAGGTTCAGATTTTTTAAGAACAAGCATATATGGATGATTCCCCTAGTTTTTCTTTTAACTATCTCTCCTTATCTGCTCTGGAGCTATTCCTACTATGGAAACGCTCTTGCTTTTCAAGCAGGTTATCCCCAAATGATTCGTGAAACTCTTTTTGCAACCTGGATGTTCCCCCATGTTTATGATTATCCTGAATTAGTTTTCTTTATTCTTTTCCTTGTTGGAATCTTGACTTTGATTCCAATGCTTCTAAGCCTGGACATGCTCATACTTAAAGATGATAAACGATATCTCAATGACTTTTTTATCTTATTCACTATAATATTTACTTTATTGTTTTTTGGAATTTTTCTCAACGCAGGCGGGGAAAATCGATGGCTTATCATGATGTCTATAGGAATATTTGCTCTCTCTGCAAAGGGGATAATGCTGATTTTTGATTTTGCAAAAAAGAACCTTGGCAGCATTCTGGCAATCATAGTTCTTCTTGCTTTGGTTTCAGGCGGGGCATATTATGAGCTAAAACATGCAGACATGATAATCAAAAATAAAATTCCAAGCTATTCTGAAGTCCAATCCAGCGCATTATGGATAAAAGAAAATTCTCCGCCAACAGACAGCGTGATCACGCTTTCCACAACTGAAATGACCTTCTATACAGAGAGAATGGTTTATGCCTATAACAATTTTAATTTATCTGAGCTTAAAAAAATAATTCAAGAAAAGAAGCCTGCTTTTTTTACATTCTCCCCAGTTTATGAAACTCAGAATTTAAGACCAGATGTTCTTCCATGGATACAGGAAAACAGCAAGAACCAAAATTCTTTTTTAGTCCCAGTTTACGCAACATTTGCTGATGCACAAAAAACACAGGCAACTTTTGTAGTATTCAGAATTAATTATGCTGCAAATCAATCAGCATTATCAGAAAAGTAAACTTATTACAATCAAGCTAAAACATTAAACTCTTAATAATATTAACATCAACAATCCTCTATTATTAATAATTCATATCTTTTTGTTTTTGGAGATAATTAATCTTTCTTTAAATATATCTTATAAATATTAAATATCTCTATTATGTATAACTGCGTTGTTTAGGTTACAATTATTCGCAGTTATACAGATAGAGAACGGCATACAAAATGTCATATAATTAATGCAGTTGTCTATAAATTAAAGCATATCACATTAAATAAAACAATATTTAATCTCTCTATCTTATTGTGGGATAAAAGCTAACTCTGAATATCTTTTAATAATAGCTATAATCCTAACAATTGGAGTATTATTAATTAATTGTTATACCCTACAGCTTGCTATAGTGAAAGCTAAGGAAAACCAAATTAAATTTATGTTCTTCTGATAATATAACATTACTAATCAATAATCATCCTATATCCAACAATTAAGAGGGTTTGACAATTATTTTAGGGGTTTAGTTAGATGCTCCGCAGCTTGCTGCGGAGAGGTTCACTTTTTATATGTTTTAGTTAGATGCTATACCGCTTATTGTATGGAGATTTATCAAGAGGTTAGTGTAGATATTTTATGATAATAGTTAATAGAGCCCTACATTATGCTTATCAATTTGCTGGAAATATCTTAATTCTTAGAAATGTGTAGAAAAAATAAATAAATCCTGTTATAAAGCTTAAAACTGGATGAAGAATCCATGCCTTTTCCCCTGATTTGACAGTCTGTTTGAATGCAATATAAATATTGGGAAAAACTGCAAAAGTAAAAAACAGACTAATTATCAGTTTTCTCATCTCATCCTTTGAAGCAGGCATGTAAGAAAATTTCCCTTTAGCTGGAGAGTATGCCCTGGCCCATTTCTTCTTCTTTTTTATGAAATCAAGAAATCCTGCAACAGCGCTATGATGCGTAAATGCCTTTTTTGGGACACCCACCTTATTCTTTCCAATCTCAACGAGCTTGGCTATATTCTCTGTATCCTGCACATATCCCCCAACACTATCAAGATAGCTTTTTCTGTAAGCAAAGCAGTTTCCGCCGGTTATCATTAAATTTTCTTTTTTAATCTCGATTAAAGTGTAGCCTCCTTTGTCTTCCCCTATCTTTTTTAGATTTATCAAGCCATCTAAGCTCTTATAAGCCATAAAAGGGTCTGTTCCTACAAGCGCAACATACTGGTTAGTCAGATTATCTTCATGTTTTAACATAAGCCTGCATGCAACTCCAAAAACCTCCTCTTTTTCAAATGGCTTCAGCATCTCATGAATATTCTCCTCTCCTTGAAATTCATTATCCTGGTCAACAATAAACACAACTTCTCCTGTGCATTTTTTCCACCCAAGCCATTTTCCTTTTCCATATCCTTCTGGCAATCTTTTTTTATTGTTAAAAATTTTGACTATATTCCTGAATTTTTTTCTAAAACTTTCAAGAACTTCAAGAGTTTCCCTGTCAGAGCCTCCATCAACAATAATTATCTCCTTTGTTCCTTCATAATTTTGTGCGATTATGCTGTTAAGGCATCTTTTAATCAGCTTTGGAGAGTTATAGGTACAGATAAGAAAACTTATTTTTCCCATTTTATTTTTTTTCATTGTTATATAGGCAAGTTATTCTTGCTACATTTATTTTCATTTTGTTTTTTCATCTTCTGTATGAAAACCAGTTTATTATTGGAATCTTATAAAATGGGCTTAGTTTATTGTAAATAAAGCTTTCATCAATGCAGCATCTGGCGCATATTCCTTCTCTTTTTTTAATCAGATTTTTCCTGAAATCCTGCGCTTTTTTATTGTTCCAGACATTCATAAATCCCTCTTTGAACGCATTTCCAAAAACAATCTCGTTATTGCAGTAAATATCGCACGGCACCACATACCCATCCCAGGTAATGCAGGGATTATACCATGGATAATAACACGGCTTTTCAGCCATTCTTTCCTGCTGGTCATCAGGGCTGTTTAGATAGTCCTCAATATTTTCTATATTCAAGCTTACTTTTATTTTTTTCCTTATCTCTGAAAGTTCTTTTTTTATCTTTTCTATTTCTTTCCTGTCAAAAATTATCCTGTCTTTATTTTCAGCTTTTCCAAAAGATATTGCTATGTTCCCATTAAGCGCATCTGCCCCGACTGAATCTCCAAACTTGATGAAATTAATCAAATCTTTGATATTATTCTTTTGAAGAACAAAAAATAAATGTATCTGGGTTTTGCTTCCAGTTCTGTTTCTGTAACTAACAAGATTCTTCAGATTTTCCACGACTTTTTCAAATTTAGCACCTCTTCTTATGGACTCATAGCTTTTTTTTGTAACTCCATCAATAGAAATTGAGATAAAGGTGGGGTCAGCTGATATCAATTTTCTTATATTTTCTTCATTAAGTAGAGTGGCGTTGCTGTCTAGCTTTACCAATGCCCCCTTTTTTCTCGCATATTTTATTATCTTGAATATCTCTGGATTCATTAAAGGCTCTCCCAATCCAGTCAAATTTAAGTAAGGCACTTTAATTTCATCAAAAACCTTCTTAAAATTTTCAAATTTTAAAACTCCTTTCTCCCTGTTCAATCCCCTGGTTAAAGGGCACATTACGCACTTTAAATTGCATAGTGTAGAGCTCTCAAATTTTATTTTAAATGGCTTTCCTGTTTTTGGCCCAGAAACAAAAGCATGATAAACATTTGACAATACCCTAAATGGCCTTCTTATAAGTTTTGTTGCAGGAATTGCTTCATATAATGACATTTTTTATTCCCTCCCTGAAACTCAATGGAACAAAATGTAAATCCTTTTTTAATCCAGTTATATCTGCATTGCTGTCTTCTTCTATCCCCCTGATTGACTCAGTGCTGGCCAGCGGGATAAATTTAAACAAAAATACCGCGAGAGAGATTGGCACATGAACTGTTATTTTTCTTATTTTAAATCTCTCCCTGCATATTTTGATTATCTCATTGAAGCTTATGCTTTTTCCGCCTGCAATGTCATACTCCTTCCCAACTGCCTTTTTATTTCCTGCTGCTCTTGAGATTGCTTCAGCAACATCATCGACATAAACCGGGCTCATTTTGTATTTTCCAGTTCCTATTATTGGTATTATAAACGGCAGGCTTTTTAGGCTTGTTCCTATAAGCGAGAGATTGTCCTCGCTATAAATCACGCTTGGCCTCAATATCACATATTTTAAACCAGAAGATTTCAGCATTTTTTCTATTTCTAATTTAGCCCTGCCATAACTATCAAGATTTTTTCTTTTAACCGCCATAGAGCTGACAAAAATCATTTTCCCTATTTTGTTTTTTTTGCAGGCGTCAATCAAATTTTTAGTTCCTTTAATGTTTCCTTTTTCATTCCCCTGAAAGTGGGAAGTGGCAAGATGGATAACAGCGTCTGCATTTTTTACAGCGCTAAAAACAGAGTTCCTGTCCAAGAGATCTCCATATCTTATTTCAGCTCCTATCTTTTCTAAATTGTCCACATTGCTTGGTTTCAATACAAAACAAATAATCCTGTGTTTTCCTGCAAGTTTTTGAACCAGCCTTTTGCCTATGAATCCTGTTGCTCCAGTAACAAGAACCCTCATCTTTTGCTCTCCAGGTATTGTTTTAGTTTAAATGTAAATCTGTTATCTATAAAATTCTTCATGAATTTTTCAGTCATCCCATTTCTGAAATAAAATCTTTGCTGATTAAGCCAGTATCTTGTCTGCTGGACTGCATTTGTTCTGTAAAATGTTGAAAACAGGATTTTTCTGGGAATTTTTGAGACATTGGTATCATGCCCTAAAACTCCAAAGCCACTCCATCCCTCAAGCTTGTCTGGAACATCAACCTTCCCAAGATTTTGGCACATCTCAAAATAAGGAGTTCCAGGCATTGGCCTGTAAAGCTGTATGAGATTCTCATCAGCAGGAATTTCTCTTATAAATCTTAATGTTTTCCTTAGTTCTTCTAGGCTCTCGCCAGGATGCCCGAATATGTATGCGTTTGCCAGAAATATTTTTCTTTTTCTTATAAGTTTCGCAATTTCTTTTGCCCTTTCCAGCTCCACAACTTTATTATTCAGCTTTTGTATTCTTTCACTCCCGCTCTCAATCCCCAGCAGGATTCTTACGCATCCAGCATCTGCAATCATGTCTATCATCTTCTTGTTAAGAATCTGGTATCTTGCAGAAGTGTACCATTTTAATTTCAGCCTGCTTTCTTTTAGTACCCTGCAGAATTTTTTTGTGTATTCCTCAGAAACAAGGTGCAAATCCTCCCCCAAATCAAGTACATCTATCTTGTTTTTAACAAGTTTCTGCACAAACTTGTATTCTTCAATTGCCCTTTTTGGATCCGCAATCCTGTAGCATCCAAGATAATCCTTGACATTTTTATTGCTGTTATGGCAAAAACCACATTTAAAAGCGCACCCTCTTGTAGTGCTTATTGGAATTTCATTATGCCTCTTGTTTGGAAAATATCTATCAACATCTTCCAGCAAATCCCAGGCAGGCATGGGCAATTTGTCAAGGTCAATAAATTTTTTTGAAGCTGGAAATATCTTTATTTTATTTTTTAACTTTATTCCGACTCCCTCCAACTTTTCCTTCTTTCCATCATAGAATTTTAAAAGTTTCTGAAAAGCATGCTCCCCCTCTCCTATCACCACTGCATCAATATATTTATTTCTTAAAGTCTGCTCAGGCAGGATTGTGGGATGAGGCCCTCCCCAGACAACAATTTTTCCAAGTTCCTTTGCTATCCTGCTGATTTTTATTGCCCTGGGTATAGGCGGCCCTGTAAGCACTCTTACTCCAACAACAAAGGCACCTGATTTTTCAATGTCTTTTCTTGCCTGATTTTCATCCAGTTCTTTTCCTGAATAATCCTTTATTATTATCTCATACTTCTCTCTTAAAAATGCTGCCAGATGCATTAATCCAATCGGCGGATAGGGTGTGAAGTTTGCTCCCGGTTCTATTAGCAGTACAGTTTTCATCAATATGCCTCGAAATATAGATTTAAATTACTTTCTCTCTGAAAATATTGTCAACTAAAAGCCATACATGCTTATTTTCTATTGATATACTAGGGAACATTGATAATTAGTCCATATCATAAATTAATGCTAAAAACCCATAATTTATTGTTTTATCAAGTTAATTGAGCTGATAATATTTTATAAACATCTTTTGTTATTTTTTGATATCTCCAGATTTGAATAAAAGGAGTCTACCTCTTTACCATCCTGTTAAACAAGCTGGCAAATTTATCATAAAATCTGACCATTCTTCTAAGTCTGGAATTTAATATTCTCAGCCTGATTATTGCCAAGAACATTAAAGGCCCGGCTCTCCAAAAATTAATTTTTGAATATCCCTTATCACTCCAAAAAGTTGGGAATTCTCTGATTTTAAAATTATTTTTCTTTAAATTATAGAGCAAGTCAACATCGAAAGCCCATTGCGACATTCTGAAAAGCGGCAGGGTTTTTTCCAGGGCTTTTCTTTTGAATAACTTGGCTCCGCATTGGGTATCGTGATAGTTAAGGAAGAGAATTAAATTTATTAGAGAGTTAAAAATTCTTGAAACAATCTTCCTCTGAATTGTCGGCTCTGGTTTTACTACAGCCCCTCTGACATATCTGCTTGCTATAATCCCATCATATTCCCCAATATTTTTTATCAAGTCATAAAACGCCTTCGGAGGAGTTGACATATCTGCGTCGACAAAACCAATCAAGTCAAATTTATTTTTCAATGCTTCCTTAAAACCCTCGATTATTGCAAAACCCTTGCCCCCTCTTTTAAAATTAAGATATTTGATAGTATACTTTTTTGAATATTCCTTGACGATCTCTTCTGTTCTGTCTCTAGTATTGTTTATTACTATGATAATCTCAGAATCAAGAATCTTCTTTTTCTTCAAGTCTGAGAAAAATTTCCCATACTCTTCCAAAGTTCTGCCTATTCTTCTCTCTTCATTATAAGCTGGCATGATTATTGCTGCTTTCATTTGTACTCCTTAAAAATTGCTGTCTTATTCCCTATTTCTTAACTACCACTATAATGCTATATATTAACATTGCTATATTCGAGAAAACAAGTGCCAAAGAGAACATAAAAAGATTTGAATTGAATATGCTCAATAGTGCTATCTGCAAAATTACCGGGATAAAAGAGAAAAAAGCAGAATTCTTTATTTTATTGGCAGATATCCCATATAAGATTATTATATTCGCAAGCGTAAGGAATGTATACGCCAAGCCAACTAAAAACAGGATATTATACACTTCTAGGTATGCCTGTCCAAACAACAAGCTGACAACTAATTTTGGGAAGAAAAAATAAATCAGCAGTGCAGATAGGGAAATTAACAAGGTAATAGTAAATGCTTTTCTGAATATAGACAAGCTGCTCTTCCCGCTTTCATGTTTCTCTGTGGCAATTGGAAACATCGCCTTTCCTATTGAAAATGTCGCAAATAAGATTATCTTTCCCATTATTGCGGCAACTGCATATTTTCCTGCTATTTCAGGGGAAAAGAACCTTCTTGCAAGTATAATATCAAGGCTATACATTAATACAATCGAAATCATTACAACAAATATCGGCAGGCTATATGAATAAATGCCCTTAAATTTTTCTTCCTTGCTTTTTTTTGGCAGGGTTTTTTTCAGTATATAATATGCCAAAATAAGCGATACTACTCCTCCTAAAATAATTCCTGCAACTCCCCCGTAAACTTTCCATGAGAATAATACCAGCAGGATACCTGCCACAATTTTAATAAAACTTTCTATGAATATATTAATTCCTAACTCCCGGAATCTTTTCATTCCCTGTAATATTCCTCTGACAATTGGAGAGGTAAAAGCAAGAATTACAAATAAATTTGTAATGATTATCAAGGGCAGGGAAATATTCAAAAATCCAGAAAGGAAGAATGCAACTGGAATCAGAATTAAAAATGCAGCTGCTGAAAAAATTAATCCGTTTTTCATGCTTCGTTTCAGCAGTTCTGAAATCTTTCCTAATTTCTTTTTGACATTAAACTTGCTTGTATATTTGGCAAGTATTGTTTGCACTGTTTCGCTGGGAATAAGAAAGATATACAAAAGCGCCATTAAGACAGCAAAAATCCCATAATCCACTGGCCCCAGCAGTCTTGCCATTGAAAATTGGAATATATAATTAAGGAAATTGGCTATATTCATCATTAGAAAGAGAATTATGCCTCCCCTTACAAGTTCATCTTTTTTTATATTTTTTATTTTATCAAACATTTTAGAAAATTGAACTCTTAAAAATTAAAAATCCTGCTATGATAAACAGAATTTGAATTCCATGTATAAGCCAAACAACCTCATTTTCATAAACTTTGTTTTTAAACTTCTTCAAAAACCATATTGCAAAATGCTCCATTCCATATATCTTGCCATAAGCCATCTCAAGGCTTCCATCTTTATTTGGCTTTCCGAAAGATTGTTTTTTTAACCCTCCTCTTAATTTGAAAACAAATTCAAAAATATAAGGTATAAAGAAAAATAATGCTACTCTCTCCATATTTCCTAAGATAGCCATAATCGCAATTAATCCTCCGATAGGATATGTCATCACATCTCCAGGAAACACTTTTGTAGGATATTTATTAAAAATCCAGAATGCAGCAAGAGACGCAACCATGCATAATCCTATAAGCGCAAGCCACGAGCTCCCTGTAAAGAATGCAACAAAACTCAGTGCAGTCAGTATGATCATTCCCTGTCCTGCTTCTAATCCATTAAAGCCTGCCATAAAATTAAAAGTGGTTGCTGCCCCGACTATTCCCAAGGGGATGATTAAAAGAGGATAAATTAACCCCAGCATAATCCCGTCAAGGAAAGGCACAGAGGCATTGGAGTTTCCTGCATTAATCACTATTAGGGGTATGGCTGCCACAATGCATAGAACAATCCTAAATCTTTTACTCAAACCACCATGCCACCATCCTAATAAATCATCTATCAATCCAGTAAGCGCAAAAATTAATACAGAAGTTGTCAAGGCAAAAATCTCCACAATATCTATCTGAGATTTAAAATAAAAAGTTTTTAGAAAGATATAAGACATTATTCCTAAAATAAAACCAAAGAGAACCACCAGCCCGCCGGACCCCGCAACCTTTTCACTTTTATATTTATTCATATCCTCCCAAATTAGTCCTATCTTTTTTGCTTTTGATATCCATTTAGGCAGGACTGCGAATGTCACAAAAAAGCCTATAACGAAAGGTATGAATAGCAAAGGTTCCATTAGGAATATAGAAAACAAGGGCTTTTAAATTTTATAGTTTCAGGTTCTATTGTCAGAAGATGTCAAAAACCCTCAGACTAAAATCCGAGCGTGCTTGGGTTTTTGAGCACCTCGAAAATCCGAATTGAAGTAGGAAGTGTGAGGATTTTCTTAGTGTCAATAAATAACACAAAATATATTTATCAAATATTAACAGCTCAATTAACTCAATAAAACAATAAATATTAAGTTTTTAACAATTAATCTATGATGAGGATTAAGCTGCATCTATAATCATGATACATTATGTATAACTGCGTTGTTTAGGTTACAATTATTCGCAGTTATAGAGATAGAGAACTGCATACAAAATGTCACATAATTAATGCAGTTGTCTATAATTCAAAATTATTTGAGAACAAGTTATAACCCTCATGTCTATTCACATTAATAATAGGTTTTTATTATCAATCACTTTATTCAATCATAGTTTCCAGCTGAGATACTTGCTCGAGTCAGTATCAAGATATTCTGGCTTTATTCTCTCATTCCCAGTATACTCAATTTTCCAGATTTTTATAGGCCCCTGCAATCCTGCATTGTCAAAATATGAAAACTCATCAATAGGATAGCCCTGGCTTCTTAGATTATCTACAAATAAGCTCTCTTCAGAGTGTGCTATCTTAAAATTAGGAAATCTGCCCAAAGAATCATTAAGCAAATAAATTTGTGCAAGCATTCCTCTAAATAATCTTGGCGAGATATATATCACTGCTCCAGCATTGTCCATGCTTGTCTGGCTGATTCTCGGTATTATATACGCTGCTGCCTCCAGTCCTTTTCCCAAATCAGTTAATTTCCCCTGATAGTACACATACCTCAATGGAAGAGGCACTTGATTGTTTGAAGATAAGAACACTGCCTCTGCTTTTATGAATTTCGTGGCATTCCCTGCTGAAGAATATTCTACATTTATTTGAGCCAGCCCTGTTTTTTCTTTAATCAGGCGTATGTTAGAGCCATTATTATCATATGAAATATCCTCTTCAATAGGAACAATTGAAATCATATTATTGCCTGCAGGAATATAGTAAGTTCTTATTATAGAATCTTTTGTTTCTTTTATTGTCTTTGCATCTGAAAACATTGTTGATGACCCTGAAGAAAATCTGTCATAATTTTCGTCGCTTCCTATGCTTGAAAATGCCCCATATTTTCCTAAGTCACTTGAATCTATTAATAAATAACTTGTATTATGGGCATAAAGAAAGTCCAGAGCTTCCTGCTGGTTATCCCCTGTTAAAACTAATCTTCCTGTAAGATAATTCCACCAAACCTGTGCATTCCCTCCGTCAGTTACAGTTGCCCTGTTTCCAATGCTCTGCACCCAATAGCCATAATCCCACCAGTGGGCAAAAACCGCGTCTATTGGCGTGTTGTCTCTAACCCATGCCATTGCTTTCTGCCACTGAATCGTATAGGTGTAAGGTACATAATTATAAGATTCTGATTTTACTTCTTGATAATAGTTCCAAGCGCAATATAATAAAAGGAGGGCAATCACAATCGCGAAAACTCCAATTATTATCTTTTTTGTATCATCATTAACTTTTCTAAATTCAAAAGCAGAGCTTACAGCAAGATAGCAGGCAAAAATTGGGGCAACAGGCCCCAAAACCATAATTAATCT
>Ga0315286_10004584_pt1 | contig 13263 bp, 11 predicted proteins | sample YL17G10_0_MG_FD_205038 | JGI IMG/M metagenome (GOLD analysis project Ga0315286, IMG submission 205038) | Sediment microbial communities from Yellowstone Lake, YNP, Wyoming, USA - YL17G10_0 | ecosystem: Environmental > Aquatic > Freshwater > Lake > Sediment | place: USA: Wyoming | collected... | reverse complement strand
AATTATCCATAACCCGTTGGCGAAAGTCAATATGATACAGTGTGACTGGCAGCTAGACCAGTCCAGGCCCGGGGCGATGCGGAGCGATGCGTTCTTGACAATCGTCGAGGCTCGGTCTATGCTCTACTCCAAAACGGTCAGGAACGGAGGAAATGTCATGAGAAAGTTGCTTGTTGTCGTGTTGGCAGTCGCCGCAGTGCTGGCCGGGCCAGCCTGCCGCAAGAGTGCGCCAGCGCCGGTCGCCAAGCCTGCGCCTGCGGCGCCCGGCCGCATCACCGGCGAAATCCGGCCGAGCCTGCGGCAACTCGGCCTGAACCAGACCTACACGGTAGAGTACGTGGTGCACAACGGCAGTCCAACCCCGGTCAAAGTCCAGAGGCTGGTCACCGTCTTCGCCACGCTCCTGCCCCGGGGTCCGGATTGGCGTCTTTCCGACATCGGGCCCGGACAGTCCGCTACCGTTGCCTCGGTGACGTCACAGGCTCTGGTCGCCGGTCCGGTCAAGCTCACCGCCACTTTCGTTTCCGACCAGGGCTCATTTGAGGCCCCGCCGGTGGTGCTCGATGTCGCCGGCGCGGCGACGCCCGTGCCAGCGGCCGGCAGCATCACCGCGCTGGTCACGGCCTCGCCCAACCCGGTGAAGGCCGGGCAGGCGAGTACCTTCAGCTATGACCTGATTAACGGCACGAACCAGGACGTGCTGGTCGCCAGCATTCACACCGATTCGTCCGCGTCCTTCACCCGGGACTCGGATGGCTGGCTCGCGGACCGGGTGAGCGCCGGCGGGCGCGCAACGATACTCCGCCGCACCGCGACCCACAAAGAGCCCGGCCGTTTCGGCTATGCCGCCAGCCTCAATACGAACCGGGGCATGATTCCCGCGCCGACGGCGTTCCTGGTGGTCGAACCGGCAGAGCCGCCGCCAGTCGATACCGGCAGGGCCTTGGTGGCCATCGTGATTGCGCCCAACCCGGCGCACATTGACCAGCCATACGTGATTGACTACCAGGTCATCAACACGACATCCAAGCCGGTCACGGTCACCGCGGTCCAGACCGACATCGGCACCTACCAGGCAGGCAGCCCGGAATGGGTGAGCAGCACCGCCGGACCGAGCATGACGACTGTGGTCGCCCGCCTGCGCGGCACCGGCACGGCCATCGGCGCGCGCACCAAGACCGCGGTCTTCAGCACCGGCGCGGGAATGCTGCCCGCGAGCCCGGTTGTGCTCACGGTCGAACGGTGAATTCCGACCGAACGCAAAAGGTCGAGGATTCCGGGAATCAGGCAGATTCCGCCGGTGTCCTTGAATCATCTTCACGGCTATTGACAGGGAGTCCGGAAATGCTAGAATGGGCGCAGTGAGAAATTGCATCAGCTCTAAAGCAAGGCAGAGACACAACCGCCGGGGAACGCCTGCTCCGATGTGTGGTGTTTTGGGGAACGCACTACAGGCTAACTTGTCCGAAAGGGGCTGACGTTGGCAATGACTTTCCGGGTCTTTGGTCGCAAGACCTGTCCGTATTGCCAGAAGGCAAAGGAGAAGGTCGAGTACTTTCTTAATCGCTGGAACGTCAAGGCGCCGGTCGTCTATCACGACGTGGACGTGCCCGAGGGCATGGCCGAAGGCGCCTGGTACGATGTCTACGAGATTCCGACCGTGGTGCTGGAGGACGAGGACCAGGTGGTCCAGCGCTGGTTGAAGACGCCGCCGCTGCTCCAGGAGTTGAAGAACCTGTTCCGAATCAGCGACGCGGCGGGCGAAGAGGCGCAGTCCGAAGTCGCGCCGGCGTAACACGGTCTGCACCTTGGCTTGAGCTCGTAGCTTGGGCTTGAGCTGACGAAAGTGAAGATACTCGGTTTCATTCCCACTTCGTTCTCGGACTGGGACGGGAAACTGGTTTCGATTCTGTTCATCGGCGGGTGCAACTATCGCTGCCCGTTCTGCCAGAACTACCCGTTGCTTGTGGAAGAGGACCCGGAACGGGAAGTCGCGTGGGACGACGTCGCCCGGCACCTGAAGAACAAGAAACAGTGGATTGACGGCGTGGTCGTAAGCGGCGGCGAGCCGCTCCTGCACCCGGAGGTGCTTGACCTCTGCGCCCGCATCAAGGAGCTCGGCTTTCCGGTCAAGGTGGATACCAATGGCTCGCTGCCCTACGTGCTGATGGAATTGGTCGAGCGCCGCCTGGTCGACTATGTCGCCTTGGACATCAAGACCGCGCTGGACGAACGCTACAGCAAGGCGTGCGGGACGAAAGTCGAGACCGGTCTGGTCGAGCGCACGATTGACTTCCTGATGAAGGGCCGGCTGGACCATGAGTTTCGAACGACGCTGGTGCCGGGGCTGGTCGGCAAGCCTGAAATCGGTTCAATTGTGAAGCGCATCAAGGGCGCCCGCAAGTACGCCCTGCAGCAGTTCGTCCCGGACAACGCCCGGCTTGAGGTTTTCCGCAAGAAGAAACCCTACAACCTGCAGCAACTGCAGGAACTCTCGGCCATCGCCCGGCCCCACGTGAAAGAACTGGTAATTCGCGGCAAGGCGTCGGAGAAGTAGCCCTCAGCCGGCAGCCATCACCCGCTCGCGGTCCGGCCGTAGCACTCCGGGCAGGGATTCAGCACCCGCGCGCGGCTGGTCAGCACCAGTTCCTTGTCAAACACCGTCTCGAACGCGGACACGACACGGTGCTTCATGAGCGGCATCGAGACCGGGCGGTTCAACAGCCGGGCCAGCGAAGTCACGCCCTTGTTCCGGATGCCGCAGGGATTGATCAGCTGGAATCCGACGAGGTCCGGGCTGACATTCAGGGCGAAACCGTGGAATGAGACCCGTTGGCGCACGGCAATTCCGAGCGCGGCGACCTTCTCCGCGCCCACCCAGACGCCGGTGAGGCCGGGCTTCCGCCCGGCCCGGATTTCGAGCGCGGCAAGCATCTGAATCAGGCTCTCCTCGACCCGGGTGACAAACGCCCGCACGCCGGCAATCGCTTCCCGGATGAAGAATATCGGGTAGCCGACGAGCTGGCCCGGGCCGTGCCAGGTGATATCACCGCCGCGCTCGATCCGGAACAAATCAATGCCGCGGGCCTTCAGTTGGTCTTCCGAGACGAGCAGGTTGCCGGCCTTTCCGGACTTGCCCAGCGTAATCACCGGCGGATGCTCGACCAGAATCAGCGTGTCGGGAATCTTCTCTTCAACCCGCAGCCGCCAGACTTGCTTCTGCAACGCCCACGCCTCGGCAAACGGCACCAGACCCAGGTCGAGCAGCAGCGCTTTCTCCATCAGGGCGATGATAGGGCGAAACTGCCCGAAGTCAACCGTGAAACCAAGTTGAGGAAGCTGCTAGCGCAGCGAGTCAGGACGGGCGTAGAGCGACCAGACGCCGGCTGAGGCGACGAGCGTGAGGCGTTCAAGACTCTCGCTGGTCGGCGGCCGAGGTTTGCCGTGGACCAGGAAGTAGTCGTACTCCTGCCAGCCTTCAGGAAATACCGCATACCAGGGCGACCACTCATATCCGGGTTTGAGGAATCGGTTCGATTCCCGGTACTGGACCGGCGAGAAGGGGAACGAGGCAAACGAGAACGCGGGATGGCCGCGCTTGAATGCCTGGTAATAGCATCCGGCATGCAAGAAGACTTCATACCCGGTCAGGTCCGGAGTTGTGCGCAGGTTGTAGGGCAGGCCGACGAGTCTCCGGTCCGGGTCGAGCGGCGCGAGCAGTTGGGCGAGGGGGCGCGCTTCACGGTCAAAGGCGATGAACCGGTAGAGCGTGTTGCCGCCACTCACTAGGTTGACCAGCAGCATAGAACCGAGCAGCCATGAGGGGAATTGCGGTCGCTGACCCCAGAGTCGGCGTAGAGCCACGGCCGCGAGCAGGACCAGGAACAGGCAGCAGAATACCGCCAGCCGCTGGTTCAGATACCAGGCCTGGGTTACGGCCCCGGGAAACAGGAGGTAGCCGGCGAGGCTGACCAGCGCCAGTATCACGGGTAGCAGCAGCCCGCCGCGAAACAGGGACCGGAACCGGTTGCGCGCGACCTGGGCGATAACGACCGAGAACGCCGCGACAATCACGAGCACATAGACGAAGACGCTGACGTCATCGGCCCGGAACCCGATATTGGCGAAGAACTGCAAGGGCCGGACGAGATAGTCGGCGACCGCGGCGCCGCTGAACAGGGCGCTGAGCAGGCCGGTGCTGCTGCCGGTGAATGACTGTGCATACCAGGGCAGCGCGAGAAACAGGACCGGCACAAGCGGCAGCAGCGCCAGACCCTTGCGCTTGCCGCCCCGGGCGAGCAGGACCGCCAGATAGAAGACGATTGCCGCAAGCAGCATCAGGGAATGAGCCAGGAAGATCAGGATGAAGAGAACGCTCAGTTCGATGAGCGGACCCGGGTGAAAACCGGTATTTGGTCTTCGCGGTTCGACCTTCGTTGGCGCCTGCAGCCAGCGGATTTCCAGGGACAGCAAGAGGAGCACCAGCGGTATTGCCAGCGCGGCATTGACGAATCCCCAGAGCAGGTTGAGGTTGTAGATAAAGGGAAAGCTCAGGAATACGAACTCGCGTGGCGCACCGCAGGTCTTGAGCAGATGCAGCATCGCCAGCGGCAGGAGGATGATGCCCGCGCTCAGGAAGATTCGGTTCGCGCCCTCGATGCCGAACAGGAAACTCAGCGCGTAGCTGATGAACAGGTGCAGGACGTTATGCTGGGGAAACAGGTGCAGGGTGTAAGTCCGGGCGTAGTCGAGAGCCGGATTGGCATAGTTGCGCAGGATATTGACCAGGGCCAGATGCTGGGGCAGGTCAACCATGGGCAGGAACCGGGCGAGCCAGACCGGCAGCAGGTAGAGGAGAATGCAGGACCAGAGGAGCAGACGAAATGACATCACGCCTGACGCATTACGCCTGACGTTTGCCGTTTCAGACACTGGACTCAGGGCATCGGGCGTCATGCGTTCAGCGTCCGGCGTCGCGCGCCTCCTGCCTACGCGTCGTGAGTAAGCTCGTGATATTCCAGATTCCGCTTGAGGTGCCAGGCGGCCGGGTCCGCGACGTATTCGCGGATTTCCCGGTCTTCGGCGTCGGTCAGGAAGGTGATTTCCCGGGGAATCGAGCGGGACAGCGCGGCTTCCAGGTTGGTGAGCGAACGGAGCCGCACGCCGGCCGATTCCAGCGACTCGTGCCCGCCCTGCTGGCGGTCAAAGATGACGAAACAGGTATCGATGATGCCGCCCTGCTGGCGGATTTCCTGAATGACCCGTTCCTTGGTCCAGCCCTTGACCAGCGTGTCGTCAACCAGCACCACCCGCTTGCGGAACAGCTCGTGGGGCTTGATGCCCTCGAGCAGCGACGCCTCCGGAAACTTCCGGTCGCGCCGGGCAAAGAACATCGGCCGGGCGAGCTTCTGCGCCAGCAGGGCCGCGAACGCGATGCTGCCGGCCTCGATGCCGCACAGGCAGTCGAATTCGATGTCGCGCAGGAGCAGCGCGGCCTGGCTGACCGTGAAGTCGTCGGTAATCGGGTAGTTGGGGAGCAATTTCAGGTCAAGGTATATCGGGCTGCGGTTCTTGCCCTCGTCCACCGTGAAGAGCGGGCGGAGGTCGCCGAGGCTGACCTTGATTGCACCGATTTGCCAGAGAATCGCGGCGATGATTTCCGAGAGGCTGCCCCGGACATTCGCGCGGATGAAATCGAGATTGGTCCGGATGATGCGCTGTTCGCGCCAGAGACGGAAGACCTTGGCCGCTTCCGGCGCGTTCGCGCATTCCAGCGCGAGCCGGGTCTCATCGATGTCATAGATGATGTGCAGACAACCGGCGCCGGTGAAAGGGTAGCTGTCGGCGTTTGCCTCGTGCCGCGGCGATTCGAGGCGTCCGGCCGCGGGGTTGACTTTCTCCTGGTAGACCGCAAAGATGTCCGCGCTCAGGTCGTCAACTTCGGTCTGCTCCAGGACAATCGGCGTGGTGGCGCGAACCACCCTGCCGTCGAGTTCAATGTCGCGCAAAGCGACCTGGGTCAGGCGCATAACAGGCCTAGATTATAGCTTGGAGTTCGGTTTTGAGCAACCGATAGAAATGGCGAGCCCGGGTTCTGAGTTCCGCGACGGTGCCGTTGTTAGGAATGACCAGGTCGGCCTTGCGGCGCATCTCGGGCTCTGAGAGCTGACTCGCCAGCCGGTTTCGCGCCTCAGTCAGGGTCAGTCCCTGACCGGCCAGGCGGCGCAGCTTGTTCTCGCGTGAGGAACTGACCAGCACCGCGAAATCGACCTTGCGGTGCCAGTTCCAGAGAAAAAGCAGGGCGGCGTCGATCACGATGACAGGGGGCAGGGGTTGGGGGTCAGGGGTCAGTACGTGCAGTCGGACCTGGCGTTGGATTTCACTCAGCAGGGCGGGATGAACGATGCGGTTGAGCTTGTGCCGGGCCGCGGGGCGGGCGAAGACAATCGCGCCAAGTTTCTTCCGGTCAATCGCGCCGCGGGAATTGAGAATGCCGGGACCGAATTCCTTCAGAACCTGCCGGGCCGTGGGCGCGCCCTTTTCGAGCAGATGCCAGCCGATGCGGTCGGCGTCAATGGCTTCTGCGCCGAGCCGAGTCAGCTCTCTAACGAAAGTGGACTTGCCGGAGCCGGCGTTGCCGCCGACGCCGACGAGGAAGGTGGTCGAGTGGTCGAGTGGTCGAGTGGTCGAGTGGTTCCTCTCTTTCACCAGGTCACTTGGCCATTTGACCGCGTGGCCACTTCTTTTCAAATTACTTTCGCTTCTTCCCGCAGGGCGCGGACCAACTCTTGGACCGCCTCCTGCTGGGTCGGGGCTTCAATGACGCGTCCGGCCTTGCGCTCGGGCGGCAGGGTTGCGTACAGGACCTGCGTGCGCGGCTTCAGGTTCTCTGGACTCAGACCGAGGTCGGCGAGCTTCAGCGCGGGGATTTCCTTCTTGCCGGCGAGCATCATGCCCCTTAGCGTCGGGTAGCGCGGTTCGTTCAGGCCCTTCTGCGCCATGAACACCGCCGGGAGCGAGGTATTGATGATTTCAAAGGCCCCCTCGATTTCGCGATGGACCCGGGCGCTCTTCCGGTCATCCGCGATTTCCAGTCTCGTCACCGAGGAAACGTGAGGCAAGTCCAGGAACGCGGCAAGCGCAATGCCGACATAGCCCATGTCGTCATCCACGGCTTTGGTGCCGCAGAGAATCAGGTCATAAGAAGTGGACGAGTGGTCCAGTGGTCCACTGGTCGAGTGTGCTTCAGCTTTCACTGGGTCACTTGACCACTTGGCCACTTGACCACTATTCCTCAATGCCGCGGCGAGCACCCTGGCCGTGACGAATCCGTCCGGCTCGGTCAGCCCCTCGTCCGAAATCCAGCGCGCGGCATCGGCGCCGAAAGCCAGAGCAGTCTTCAGGGCGTTTTTCACCCGTTCCGGCCCGAAGCTGAACGTGGTGACCGCGCCGGTCAGCTTCTCCCGGATGCGCAGCGCCTCTTCCAGCGCATACTCGTCATACGGGCTGATGACCCATTCCACGTTCTTCAGGTCGACCCGGTTGGTCTGGGGACTCACCGTAATGCGGGTCTCGGTGGAGGGAACCTGCTTGATGCAGACGGCGATGTTGATGAGAACCGCCCTACGCTTTAGGCTCTAAGCTTGACGCTCCGGACCTCGGACGTTGTGCGTCACGCGTGATGCGTTCCGGGTATTCATCGGTCATGGCATGAGTTGTTTGCGTAAGGCGCTATGCCTTAAGCGCTATGCGTAGCGCTTCGCCAGCAGACAGCAGTTGTGGCCGCCGAACCCGAATGAGTTGGACAGGGCGCTGCGGATTCTCATGTCCCGGGCGCCTTCGCGGACGTAGTCGAGGGTCATCTCGGTGTCCGGATTGTCGAGGTTCAGGGTCCGGTGCACTTTCTGGTGGTGGACCGAGAGGCAGGTGACCACGAACTCCAGCGCGCCGGCCGCGCCCAGGGTATGGCCAATCATGGACTTGGAGGAGTTGACCACCAGCTTCTGGGCGTGCGCGCCGAACAGCCGCTTTATCGCCTGCGTTTCGGTCAGGTCGTTGAGGTCGGTGGACGTGCCGTGCGCGTTGATGTAGTCCACGCCGTCGAATCCGACGCCGGAATCCTCGACCGCGACACGCATCGCCTCATACGCGCCCTCACCTTCCGGGGCCGGGGCGGTGATGTGATAGCCGTCGCCGGTCGCGCCGTAGCCGGCGATTTCGGCATAGATGCGCGCGCCGCGTTTCGTGGCGTGTTCGAGTTCTTCGAGGACGAAGATACCCGCGCCCTCGGACATGACGAAGCCGTTGCGGTCCTTGTCGAACGGCCGGGAGGCCTTCTCCGGTTCTTCGTTGCGGCGCGAGAGCGCCTGCATGTTGGCGAACCCGCCGACCGTATACTCGCTGATTGCCGCTTCACTGCCGCCGGTGACGATGACGTCGGCCGCGCCGTACTTGATGAGCCGGTAGGATTCGCCGATGGCGTGGGCGCCCGAGGCGCAGGCCGAAACGGTGGCGAAGTTGGGCCCGCGCAGCTTGTACTGAATTGCAATCTGGCCCGCGGCCATGTCCGGAATCATCATCGGAATCATCAGCGGGGAAATCCGGCTCGGACCTTTCTCCATGTACTTGGTGAACTCGGTCTCCCAGGTGTGGATGCCGCCCATGCCGGAGCCGACAATCGCGCCGCAGCGGTTGACGTTCTCAGTCGCGAAGTCGATCTTGGCGTCCTGCACCGCTTCGACGGCGCACCACAGGGCATACTGGCAGAACAGGTCCATCCGCCGCGCGGCCTTGGGGTCAATGCGCGAATTCGGGTCGAAGTCCTTCACCTCGCCCGCAATCTGGACCGGCAGGCGCGACGGGTCGAACTTGGTGATGCGGGAAATGCCGCTCCGCCCGGCCAGCAGGCCCTGCCACAGCGTGGCTACGTCATTGCCCAGCGCGGAAATCGCGCCCAGGCCGGTGACAACTACGCGCCGCATGGACCGGGCTTACTTCTTCTCGGCCAGCTTCTTTTCGAGATACTCGACGGCCTTCTGCACGCTGTCAAGCTTCTGGGAATCCTCGTCCGGGATTTCGACCGAAAACTTCTCTTCGAACGCCATTACCAGCTCGACGATATCCAGCGAGTCGGCGCCCAGGTCATCCACGAAATGCGCCGTGGCGGTGACCTTCTCGGGCGCGACGTGCAACTGCTCGACGATTATGTTCTTTACGTCATCAAACAACGCCATTTATCCTCCTTGGCAGTAACTGCGGGAGCGAATGAGCCGGTGTGTCCGTCCTCCGACTCCCGTTCGCTAGGGAGTTTAGCAACCGAACCTGAAATGTCAAGCCGCGACCGGAAACCAAGTTCGAAACACAAAGGCACCAAGAACATGAAGGCGCGGACCAGAATCCTGGACCCAAACACAGAGGCACCAAGACACCAAGAACCCAGACTCCGGACCCTGGTTGTGTCTTTGTGTCTTCGTGTTGAATCCGGATTCGGCTCTTGACTCCGGCCGGGATGCGGCTTAACATTCCTTTGAACCGGCCGGCCCGCGTCGGCGTTGAGCCGGTGCGCAACGATGCGGGAGCGGCGGTAGAATCGAGGAACCGTATGAAGCGATTTGTCGTCCTGCTGCTGTCCGTTATGAGTTTGACCCTGGCCGCGAGCGCCGGTCCGGCGACCGCTGAGCGCTGGCCCGTTCTGACCCGACTCCGGCCCGACGAGCGGGCCAATGCCCGGATTGACTTCGAGCTGGGCGGGGGGCAACCCGAAGCGGTGGTCAGGCTCGCGAGGGAAATCGAGAGTCTCTGGAACACCGGGAACTGGGATGCGGCGCTCGACCGCCTGCCGGCACTGGCCGCCGTCGCCGGCCCGGACGGCCCGGCGCTGGGTATCAACTGGCGCACGCCGGTTCCCTCGCCCGAGCTCAGCTTCAATCCGTTCGCCATCGGCGTCCGGGACTCGGTCTACGTCGTGGACTTCGAAGTCGATTGGCGCACCACGCGTCATTTCTTCTGCGTCCTCGCGTTGCAGGGCGACGGCATGGGTAGCCGGCTCTCGGTCAACTTCTCCACCGACCTCGGTCACACCTGGTCCGAGGTCTTCATCCTGGGCGGGTACAGCTTCCGGCTCAACGACGTTGCCGGCCGGATCATGCTCAGCCGGTACTGGCTGGCCTACACCGGCGGCACGGTCTCCACCCCGAATCAGGCGCTCTGGTGCCGCCAGTTCAGCGTGTCCAGCGGCGTGCCCGACACGTTCCTGAGCGGCAGCGTCTCGGACAACTTCTTCAATGCCCCGTCCCGCGACACGGTGAAGGAACTGGCGATGGTCACCAATCAGTTGCCGGCCAATGGGACCGTCTACCTGCTCGCGCTGATGGCCAGCGACAGCCTCCGGTATTTCACCCTGGCGACGAGCAACGACACCGCCTGGCACGTGACGAAACTCACCTTCGCCAACGCCCTGTACGGGCTCGATGCCTGCTGGAACGATGGCTGGCTTTCGAGCGATACCACGCTCATCTACGTTTCCTATGCCGCGCGGGGCGATTCGCTCTACATCCTGCGTGAAATCCTGGGCGGCACGTGGCAGCGCGCGCGCGCGGTCGGCACGCCGCCGTGGGATGTCACCTCGATTGCCGCTCACCGCGATACCGTGGTCTGCGCGTACAACGATGACGGCCGCGTACGCTACCAGATCCGGCGCGGCACCGGCGTCTGGGCCGTGGGTGAGCCGCCCCAGGACACGACCAGCCGCAACTCCGTGCCCGACGTCTGCGCACAAGGCGGCTACTTCCATTTCGTCTACCGCGCCAACACGAGCTATGGCTGGTACACGCGTCGCCCGTATTCAAGCTACGCGTGGGAGTCGGCGCGCCGGTTCGACGGCAACCTGGGCATTGCCTATGACGCCTGGCCCGACGTGCGCTGGACCGGCCGGGGCGACACCGCCGGGGTGGTCTTCATTGCCCGGCCCACGGGCGGCGGTCGGGCATACTATGCCGGGTTCGACTACGGCGCGATTGCCGAGCAACCGGTTGGACCCAGTCTAGTTCCGCGACTCAGCGCCCGACCGGTTCCGGGCGGCGTCATCGTCCGCTGCTGTCTTGACCGGCCCGGGCCGGCGACGCTCCGGGTCTGCGACGCGGCGGGGCGCGTGCTCCGAACCTGGCGTTTGAAGGGTTCGGCCGGCCACGAGCTGTTCTGGGCCGATGCCGGCGCGGGCATCCGCTTCCTGCAACTCGACGACGGTCGCCCCACCTCAATCAAACTCGCTCGGGTTCATTAGGCCGGACGGTTGCGGTGCTGGCAGACGGAGTATTGAAATCCGGCAGCTATCTGCGCGACTGGCAGGCAGCAGGCACGGTCTCGAGCGGCGTCTACTTCCTGCGGCTGGAGACAGCGGGCAAGTGCGACAGCCGGAAACTGGTGCTGACCCGGTAGAACTGAGGAGCGAACATGAAGTATCAAAGGCTTGTCTGGTTGCTGCTCATGACCATCTTCGCGCTGACGCCGAAGACAGCTCGGGCGCAATTGTGGTCGAATCCGACGCTGGTCGCGCAGGTGTCCGAGCTAGGCGGCCCCGCCCAACTTCTTCGCGTTGCCGGTGACACACTCCGGTTGGTGGCGGGAGCGAGAGACACCCTGTTCGGCGTAGCGCGAATGACAGAGTACTGGAACGCCGGAGATTCTTGGTGTGGGCCGGACGTCTTCTGGAGCGATTCCGTTGGGGACTTCTGGGTTTCGGGACGAGCGGCCCTCGACCCTCAGCGCCGAATCTGGGCCACCTGGAGTTCAGTCATCCCAAGCCAATGGCCGCCATACTACTCGGACGGAGCGGTCTGGTTTGCTTTGCGTGATAATCTGGGGTGGCAGCCCGCTGACCGTGCGGACCAGGGATTGACCGAAGCACCATTTGGCATGAGCTTCACAGGCGACCGTGGCGGAGACTGGTACCTAGGCTGGGGCTATAGTGACGGTGGCGGTACGCAGTTCGGGTCAGGAGCTCGCTATCAATTGTGGCAGGACAGTCTCTGGGGTTCGCGCATCCGTCTGAGGAGCGGCTTTCAGGAATCCTATGGCCGCCCGTCGCTTTCGCCGGACCCTGACTCAGGAGCCTGGGCCGTCATCTCGCATGGCAACTACGGGACGGACGAATTGCTGGTCTATCGCCTGATTGGCGGAGCTGACTCGCTCCGATTCAGCATTTCTGCTCCTTCCTATGTTGTGTCCGACGGGATCGCGACCGACAGCGCAGGAAGAATCTGGGTTATCTACGTCGTCGGCGACTATGTTCACGGCGGCGAGCTTCATTGGGTCGGCATCGAACGGGAACAGATTGTCGATTCCGGACTCGTGAGTACTCAGGCGGTCGGCACGGTACTCGCGGCAGTCGATCCTCAGGGCGTGGTCTGGGCTGTGTGGCGGCACGACTCAGCCGTGTGGACGTCCTACAACCGAGGGCGGGGCTGGACAGAACCAGAGGTCGTTGCGGATTCGTCGTCACTCCTCGACTGCATCGCATTTGACGGGGAGGGACTACCACAAGTCGTCTTCGAGCGGATGACCGGCCAACAGAGTCAGATCTGCATTACGCGCAGGCTGTCTCACGTCGGAGCGGCCGAGCGCCGTCCGACAAAGCAACCGGGCCCATCGGTCAGACTGCTGTCCTCCAACCCCTGCGCCGGCGAAGCGCGAGTGGAATTCCTCGTCGGCGGCGAAACGAGAGTTGATCTTCGCGTCCGCGACATTACAGGCCGGACTGTAGCCGTGCTCGCCGACGGAATCCTGAGGCCCGGCGTCTATTGTCGCGACTGGCGAGTGGCGCCCAGTGTGCCCAACGGCGTCTACTTCCTGAACTTCGCGGCCGGGCCGCATAACACAGTCCAGAAACTGGTCCTGACGCGATAGGCGCAGAGCGAATCAAAGCGCTCACCGGAGTCCACCCCGGAGTGGGGCGGAGAGTGGGGTGGAGCGCCCAGTGGAGAGCCCACCGGAGAGTGGGGTAGAGAGCCCCCTGGGGAGCCGGCCGGAGAGCCTACTGGAGAGTGTACCGGAGAGTGGGGTAGAGAGTGTACCGGAGGGTCTACCGGAGAGTGCACTGGAGAGTCCGCTGGAGAGCCTGCCGGAGAGTGTAGTGAAGAGTCCACTAGGGAGTCTACCGGAGAGCCCACCCCAGCGCCCACCGGGGCGTACCCCCCTGAAGGGTCAGAATTCGGGGATGTCGCGCAGAATCAATGAGTTGGAGCGAAAATCGGCGCGAAATCGAGT
>Ga0315286_10004582_pt1 | contig 13263 bp, 9 predicted proteins | sample YL17G10_0_MG_FD_205038 | JGI IMG/M metagenome (GOLD analysis project Ga0315286, IMG submission 205038) | Sediment microbial communities from Yellowstone Lake, YNP, Wyoming, USA - YL17G10_0 | ecosystem: Environmental > Aquatic > Freshwater > Lake > Sediment | place: USA: Wyoming | collected... | reverse complement strand
TTCGTTATAGGCCGGGATGATAACCGATAGGATGTCCACATCGAACCTCAGACTAGAAAAAGACCGGCGTGTGTGGCCCTGAATCCTGTCCCGTGATCGTCTTTACCACCCGCGCCGGCACCCCGGCTACCACCGTGTGGGGGGGCACGTCCTGTGTCACCACCGCTCCCGCCGCCACGACGGCCCCGCGCCCGATGTGCACCCCGTCGGTGACGATCGCGCCGGCACCGATCCAGACGTCGTCCTCGACGATGATCCCCTGGGCGGTGATGCCCTGCTCCAAAAACGACCGGGCCGGGTCGGAAAAGACGTGGTTGACTGCGGCCAATTGCACCAGGGGAGAGGTGTACACCCGGTCCCCGATGCGAATGCCCCCCTGGCCGCGCAGCACGTTGAACTCACCGATCAGGCAATCGCGGCCGATCTGAATGCCGGCGTGGGGCAGGCTGCGAAAGTTATAGACGTGCAGTTCGGCGTGGTGCATCACCAGCGTGTTCTCGCCAATCTCGATGCCCCCCGGGCAGGCGTGGAGGTACACTCCCTCGTCCAGGTAAACCCCCCGGCCCAGGCGCAGTTGGTTGGCAAAACGGATGCGCACCCCTTTCTCAATAGCCACCCACCCGTCCAACCGCATCACCAGCCGGTAGGCGACGGCCCGCAGCGCAATGCCCACCACGGTAGGCACCCAGCCACAAAGGGTCAGGATGAGTTGCTCCCACAGGTAGCGGCTGACAGTGGCCGCTTGCCGAGACAGGTATAGCGACAGCAAGCTAGAACAAGCCCCGGTTGGCCACCACCCACTCGTGCAGACGGCGTACCCCTTCCTGCCTGGACATCTGGGGATGCCAACCCAATTCCTGCTCGGCCTTGCGAATGTCGGCGACAAAGATGCGCTGATCGCCCGGTCGCCAGTCTCCGTGCGTTATGTCGAGTTTCCGGCCCATCAGCGCCTCCAGCATCGGCCCCAAGTCGGTCCACACCGCCAGAATGTTGTCCGGCCCACCCCCGAGGTTGTAGACCTGGCCCGCAGCGTGGTCAATCCGGTCCACAGACTTCTGGTAGGCGTCCAACAGGTCATCCACCCACAGCACGTCGCGAACTTGCTTGCCATCCCCATAGATGGTGATCGGCCGGCCGGTCACGGCGGCGATGGTGAACCAGGCGATCCAGCCCTGATCCTCGACCCCGAATTGCCGGGTTCCGTAGATGCACGATTGCCGGAATACCACGGTCGGCAGCCCGTAGATGCGGGCATAGTCGCGCACGTACTGGTCTCCAGCCCCTTTTGAGCAGCCATAAGGCGAATGAAAGTCGAGGGGATAAGTCTCGGGGATACCATACCGCTGCGCTTGATCCCGATAGGCATACCCGCGCTCGTGCTCGACCACTCCCACGTCTTCCATGCCGCCGTACACCTTGTTGGTGGACGAGTACAGGACGATGGGCCTGCGGCCCGATGCCCTCGCTGCCTCCAGGACGTTGAACGTTCCCAGGGCATTCACTTCGAAATCGTGGCGCGGATCTTGCACCGAACTGGTCACGGCCACCTGCGAGGCTAGGTGATAGATGATCTCGACATCCGCGGCCGCCCGCCGCAACGCCTCTGCATCCCGAATGTCGGCAAGGAGCATGGTGAAGCCGGCACCGTGCTCGGCCTGCAGCCAGGCCAGATTCTTGTCGGCCCCCTGCCGCGACAGATTGTCGTAGATGACCACCTGCTGCCCCTGGCGAATCAAGCGCTGGGCCAGATTGCTGCCGATGAACCCGGCTCCGCCAGTAATCAGTGCTTTCAAGCAATTCCCTCCAGTTTCCCTGTTCGGTACGAATCCAGGCACGCTCCGCCCTTCCGGCACGGCGAGTGTGTCAGACTGGAGTGCAGACGCCACTCGTCTGTCGTCCTCAAATGCGCACAAGCTGCGCCGGATCGATGTCCACCAGCACCATACGACCCATCACGTTCAGTAGAATGCGCACCCGCTCTGCTGCCGTTAGCGGCCGGTCAAACACCGCCTCGAGGTCCCTCAGCGGACCAGACGCAATGCGCACCCGATCGCCCGCATCAAACCCGACGTAGCCTGTCCCCTCCATGCCCTCTAGCCGGCGCCGGATAAGCGCCACCATTTCGTCGGCTACGACGGTGGGTTGTTCGCCATTGCTGACGATGCGCCGAATGCCCGGCATCCACGCGATAGAGGAATTGGGCGTGACTGCAAAGTCCAGGCGGGCGAAGAGGTAGCACGGGAAATAGACTACCCGATCCGGCCGATCGCGCCGGCGTACCCCGCGCTGCACAGTGGGCAGATAGGTCTCGATGCCTTGCTGCTGCAACCAGGTTTCGACCTGGTGTTCTCTGTTGGGTTTCGTATAAAGCGCGTGCCAATGCTGCATCCCGAGCGGGCCCTCTACCTCTTACCCGAATCTGGCAGGAGTGTTATTGTACGGCCAAAGGGAGCGTCTGTCAACTTGGCCCTTTCCCAAAGGGCGTCTTGGTCCGCCGGTGACAGATCGGCCAGGTCGATGCCTTGAGCATGTGCCTGCCGCTCCATATCGGCAAAGCGGCGGGCAAACCGGTCGCACGCACCCCGCAGCGCACTTTCTGCATCCACGTTCAGCCATCGCGCCACGTTGACCAGGGCAAACAGCAGGTCTCCGAGTTCACAAGCCTGCGCCTCTGCATCCGGGCTGGCGCTCAACTCGGCGACTTCCTCGCCCACCTTGTCGAGCACCGCCGGCAGATTGGGCCAGTCGAAGCCAGTCCGCGCCGCCCGCTCGCCCAACGATTGCGCCCGGGCCAGGGCCGGCAGAATTTCCGGGATGCCGGCCAACCTGGATGGGGGCGACTCGGCTTGTGCTGTGACGGCCCGTTCCCTGGCCTTGATGGCCTCCCAGTTGCGCAGGACGTCGGCCGAGTCTCGTACCCGGACGTCGCCAAAGACGTGTGGATGGCGGCGTTTGAGCTTGCGGTCGATGACTCCGATGACGTCGGCCGACTTGAATGATCCCTCTTCCGTGGCGATCTGCGTGTGCATAGCAATCTGCATCAACAGATCGCCTAGCTCTTCGCATAGTTTATCCGGGTCGTCGGCATCCAGGGCAGCCAGCACTTCGTACGCCTCCTCCAGCAGGTGCGGCCGCAGGCTCTGGTGGGTTTGCTCGCGGTCCCAGGGGCAGCCGTTGGGAGCGCGCAAGCGTGCGACAGTCTCCTGAAAGCCAGGCAGGCCGGCCACCTGCGGCAAGGGGGGAACGTACAAGGTTGTCAGATGGTCCACGGCCTGATCCCGGTCCAGTTCATACAGGGGGATGGTCGTCGTCGCCCCCTCACCGGTTCCTGCCGCTCGCACCAGCGTCAGCAAATGGTCATCGGGGTAGGCATTCATCAGCGTAAGCTTGACGTCGCTGGCCAGCCGTTGGCCGTAAAGCTGGCCGATCAGCGCCGGACGGTCGGGATCGAGCGGCGGATGGTGAAGGGAGGCCAACTCCGTGGCATCGGCCAGTTGCAGTCCGCCCAAGCCATCGATCCCCAACAAACTGAGCACCGGTTCCACAAAGCTCAGGCCTGCCACCAGGCGCACCTCCTGGCCTTCCTTTCGAGCCCGAGCCAGGATGCGCTGTACCGACGTCTCCCCCACGAGCGGATGCCCTGGCACCGCATACAACACGCCCTGCGGACGGCATCCCAGGGCAAGCACCTGCCCGGCAATCTCTTCGTATAGCACGGAAAAGTCGTCGATCGTTTCGTACAGCGAGTCAAAGCTGTAAACGGCCAGGCGGGCAGGCAGGGCGGCGACGGTGGGATGGCGACCGGTACGCAGATAGACCTCGTCCGCATGTTCCAGCAGCTCCCACGCCTCGCGCGTCAGGTGCGCCGGATTGCCGGGCCCCAGCCCCAGGATGGTGATTGTCATAGGCTACGGTCCTATGGCCCCCACGACATGCGTTCGTCGGTCCAGGTGCCGGTAGGTGGGCCAGGAAGGGCGAACAACCGGGTCAGGCCGGTGCCGTCGGGTCTCACCAGCCACACGGCCCAGGCTCCGCCCCGGTTGGACACAAAGGCCACCAGCTTGCCATCGGGCGAGAAGGTGCCCAACCCGTCGTTCGAGGTGGGGCTTTGCGACAGGTTGCGCTCGCCCCCTCCCTTGCTGGAGATGACGTACAGCTCCCAATCGCCGCTTTCGCGGCTGGTGAACAGCACTTGGCCACCATAGTCGTCGGTGGCGCGCAGGTCGGTGCCGCCGAGCTTGAGGCGGACCGGCTCTCCACCCCAGCTCGGCATGCGGTAGATGCCGCAGTTCGTTCCGCCGGTCGCTCCCGGCCAATTGTCACAAGCAGTGAAGGCCACCCAATCGTCGCGCATCCACACCGGCGCAACGCCCCGGATCTGCGTCCCGTTGAAGGCCAGTGTCACTTCAGGCTGAGCCTTCGGGTTGGCCAGAGCCTGGGAATAGAGCATCTCGTCCTTGCCCGGCCCATGGAACGAACCGTAGGCAAACCGGCTGCCGTCGGGTGACCACGAAGGATGGAAGTCGTCGGTGAACGGGCTTTCCTCGTGGAGGAATGCACCCGTGTTGGCGTTGATCGTCCACAAGCTGGTCTTGTCCCCCTGGGAGCCCTTGGCAATGACCACCTGCCCGTCGGCGCGCAGGTCGGGCTGGATCATGTATGGGATGGGCGCAATCGTGTCCTGTCCATTGGCTGCGTTCACGATGTGGAGCGCGCCACCCGCGCTAAAGGCGATCCGGCCCGTGACCGCCGGGCCGGGTGGGCTGGCCGGCGGATTCGTAGGCGGCGGCGCCTTGGTGGGCGCCTTGGTCGCCTCCACTCGGGGTGTGGGCGAGTTGGCTGGCAATGGGGCGCTGGTTGGGGGGGGCGTCTCCGTCGGGAGCGGGGTGGCAGCCGGCTGGGGCGTGTCGGTTGCTTGCGCAGAGGAAAGGGTGGGCACAGCGGTGTCGGGTGCAGCCGGCTGCGGCTCTGTGGGCGCGGCGGTGTTGGTGACCACCACCACGATACGGGTCGCCGTCGGAGGCAGGGTTGACGCAGCCGTCGCGCCCCCGACGACGACCACCGTCCTGGCAGGGGCGGGAGTGGGCTTGCCCCCTCCCAGGCCGAACACGATCAAGGCCACCAGGCCCACGAAGGCGAGCACCGCCGTTCCCGCCAGTCCCACTATCAGACCCTTCGACACACCCCGGGACCGCTTCGCACTGACGTCCGGAAGGGTAGCGCCGCCGCTCGGAGGAACAACCGTCTGCTTCAGCGGGGCAGCAGCACCCGCACCTCGCGGAGAGGCCGCAGCCAGGCCCCCTTGCACTGTAGGGGAGGCAGTCCCCACCACTGCTGGAGGCCGGTCAAACGCCCCCTGCATTGGGGTAGCCTGGACACTGCCTGGCACGTGCAGGGCGGCCTGCATTTCGGCAGGTGTTTGGTAACGCCGGGCAGGGTCCTTGGCCATGACTCGGAGGATGACCGCTTCGAGCCAGGCCGGCACGTCGGGACGAAATCGAAGGATGTTGGCCGGTTGCGCTTCAACCTGCTGGCGTATGATACCCCACGGCGTCTCGGCATCGAACGGCGGCACCCCGGTGAGCATCTCGTACATGACCACCCCCAGGGCGTACAGGTCCGAGCGGCTGTCGACTTTGTGGCCCTGCGCCATCTCCGGGGACAGGTAACGCGGGGTGCCCATGAGCATGCCGGCCTGGGTCAAACCCGACTGGGATTCGGCGCGGGCTATGCCGAAATCCATGAGCTTGAGCGTGCCCTCGGGAGTGATCATCATGTTGGCCGGTTTGATGTCGCGGTGCACAATGCCCGCCTCATAGGCGGCGTGCAAGCCGGCGCACGCCTGTTCGGCATAGGACACGGTTTCGGCGAGCGTCAGGCGGCCCTTGCGCTGGATCAGCGCCTGCAGCGTGAGGCCCTCGACGAACTCCATGACCAGGAAGTAGGTGTCCTGTTCGACGCCATAGTCGAGGATGCGGACGATGTTCGGGTGTTGAAGCCGCCCGCACACTTTCGCCTCACGCTGGAACCGCTCGATGTAGCGGGGTTCTTGGGTAATCTGGCTGCTGGGCACCTTGACGGCCACGATCTCGTTGGTCTCCAGGTTCCGGCCCACATAAACCGTGGCGAATCCCCCCGATCCGACCACGTCGTAGATCCGATATTTGCCCTTCAGGACTTGGCCGATCATTTTCACTCCTGCTTGTGGCTGGATTGAAGAACTTGGATGCGCCCGGCTATTGCCAGGCTACGTCGCCGCAGAGATCGGGCGGGTGGTCAGCGGCCAGAAAACGTTCAAAGGCGGCTCGTTCGGCGCCCACGGTGGTCGATCCGCCGTGGCCCGGCAACAACTCGGTGGAGTCGGGCCACGAAAAGACAGTCGCGCCCAGCGACACCAGGCTTCGCGCCAGCGCCTGCGTTGACTCGGTATGACCCGGTCCCCCGGGAAAGATCGCGTCGCCGACCAATGCCTGCGCAGCCAGTCTGAGGCAGACACCACCGGGGGTATGGCCGGGCACGTGAGCGACCCGCAGGCGTCCCTTGCCCACCTCCACCTCCATGCCATCCAGCAGCGGAAAGTCGGCCTCCACCCCCCAGGCTTCGGCGTCGGCCGGATGGATGCCAACCGGGGCGCCGGTCACCTGGCGCACCTGCTCCAATGCACCCACGTGATCGGGATGGCCGTGGGTGAGCAGGATGCAACCCACGGACAACTGGCCCACCGCCTCCAGGATCGTGCCGGCGTCGTCCCCGGGATCGACGATGGCCACCACCCCCGCCTGGGGACAGCGCACCAAGTAGCAGTTCATCGGCCAGGGGCCCACCTCCAAGCGCTGGAGCTCGAGGTTCATGGTTGTTCTCCTCCGCACATCGATGCCCATAGCATACCATAGTCGGGGGGAAACTCAAAACCCGAACTCGCTCGCCTCGGGCCAACCACTGCGCCGGCTTGCTTCCGCCTCTGGGCAGGCGCATTTTGACAAGCCATGCGTTCTGAGCTATACTGCGCGGTGTGTGATGGAGGGGGGCTGTAGCTCAATTGGGAGAGCGCTACAATCGCACTGTAGAGGCCAGGGGTTCGAATCCCCTCAGCTCCACCATCTAGCTTCTAACCGTATACGGGGCTGTAGCGCAGTTGGGAGCGCGTCTGAATGGCATTCAGAAGGCCAGGGGTTCGAATCCCCTCAGCTCCACCATAGGTTGTGGCCTACCCCCTTCGCCAAAGGCGAAGGGGGTTCCTCTTTGGAGTGCACAAGCCATGCTTGCGCCTTGAGGCGATGCGTAGGGGGTCAAGGTTGGCCGCCGACCTCAGTCGGCGACAGGCAAACACGTGGACTGTGGCGCACGCCGAACGAGGAGAGAGCGGGTGGACCGTGATCCACCTTGAACAGGAGCTCGAAATGGAAAAAACGATTCGCACCCGGTATGGACCGATCCATGCCCACGTCGAGGGGAAAGGGCCGGCAATTCTCCTGGCCCACGGTTCGCACCCCGAAAACACCTGGCAGGTGTGGGAAAACAACGTGGCTGCCCTGGCACAGGCCGGCTTTAGCGTCTACGCCCTCGACCTGGTGGGCTATGGCCAATCCGGCGGCCGGATCCTGGAGCACCCCCGGCAAGCGCAGGCCGTTCTGGACGTACTGGACGCCGGAGGGATGCAGACGGCGACCCTCGGCGGGGTTTCGTGGGGAGGGATGGTCGTCCTCGAAGTGGCATTGGCTCACCCGGAGCGCGTCGAGCGCCTCATCCTGGTCGATAGCGCCGGCGCGGGCGTGTACAGTGAAGACGACCTGGAAACGATTGCCTGCCCGGTCCTGGTGGTGTGGGGCGAGGATGATTCGGTGATCCCCCTGGCCAACGCGGCGTGGTTCGGTGCGACGCTCCCCAACTGCCACGTAGAGACGATCCCCGACGTTACCCTGGGAGAAGGGGTACCAGCCTGGGGCGGCCATCACCCCATGCGCTTCAAGCCGGAGGAGTTTAACCGGATCGCGATCCATTTCCTTTTGACGCCCGGACCAATGCGGAGTATAATCCTGCACGGCCCAAGACCGTAGGGGCGGCCCCCTGTGGCCGCCCAATCGCAGGCGCGGCCCCCGTGGCAGCCCAGCGAGGAGAAGAACGCATGCCGGACAAGTATATCCCGCAACAAATCGAACTGAAATGGCAGGCACGCTGGGAGGCCGATGGCCTATACCGTTCGCGCGTCGAACCTGGCCGGCCCAAGCACTATGCCCTGACCATGCTGCCCTACCCCAGTGGCGACCTGCACATCGGGCACTGGTATGCCCTATCTCCGTCCGACGTCCGCGCCCGCTTCATGCGCATGCGCGGCTACAACGTCCTATTCCCCATGGGCTTTGACGCATTCGGCCTGCCTGCCGAGAATGCGGCCATTGATCGGGGCATCCACCCCTCCACCTGGACCCTGGCCAACATCGAGCGCATGCGCCTGCAGCTCAAGAGCATGGGCGCCATGTTCGATTGGGAACGGGAAGCAATCTCGTGCCTGCCCGGCTACTACCGCTGGACGCAGTGGCTCTTCTGTAAGCTCTTCGAAGCCGACATGGCCTACAAAGCCTTCTCTCCCGTTGACTTTTGCCCCCACTGTAACACCACACTGGCCCGCGAGCAGGTGTGGGGCGAAGACCGCCACTGTGAGCGGTGCGACACGCCGGTCGTCAAGAAGGACCTGGACCAGTGGTTCTTCCGCACCACCCGCTACGCCGAAGAGCTGCTGGATTTCTCCCAGATGGACTGGCCGGAGCGGGTGGAAGCGATGCAGAGCAACTGGATTGGCCGCAGTGAAGGCGCCGACGTGACGTTCTTGCTCGACGGCTCACCCTCTCCTTCCTCTGGCGAGAGCAAGGCGGCGGATGAGGGCATCGTCGTCTTTACCACCCGACCCGACACGCTGTGGGGCGCGACCTTCATGGTGCTGGCACCGGAGCACCCGCTCGTCGCCAGGCTCACCACTGCCGACCGCCGCGCAGAGGTCGAAGCCTACGCAAGCCAGGCAGCACGCCAGACCGAGATCGACCGGCTCAGCACCGAGAAGGAAAAGACCGGTGTGTTCACCGGCGCTTACGCGGTCAACCCGGTCAATGAGGCACGCATCCCCGTCTGGATCGCCGACTATGTCATGATGACCTACGGCACGGGCGCCATCATGGCCGTCCCAGCGCACGACGAGCGGGACTTTGCCTTCGCCCTGAAGTACGGCCTGCCCATCCTCCCGGTCATCGACCGGCCGGACCGCGTGGCCAAGAGCGTGGTGTTCCCGGGCTCGGTGCGGCTCGGCCTGGCCGAGGCCCTGGTGGAGGCCGAGATCGAAGCCAGCGCTGCGCCGTACCGCGAAGTGGGACAGGCGCTGTACGTCACCCTGGCCGGCGAGGAACAGATCGACCGTTATGTCGAGTTGATGCGCAGCCACCTGCTGCCCGGCTTTTTCGCCGAGGTGGTGGGCGCAAGGTGGCTGTTCCTGTTGGCGGACCACACGTACACGTTCGATTCGGTGCAGGCCGACCAGCCCATCCTGGCCTGCGTCCAGGAGCTGGCGCCGGAAGCCCGCATGGCGCGCACGTTCATGGAGTTTCTGTACGACGTGCCCTTCTACCGCGACGTGCTGTTCCACGCCGGGTACGGCACCATGATCAATTCGGGTCCCTTTAGCGGGACGCCGGGCGACGTGGCCAAGCGGCTCGTAACGGAGTGGCTGGCCGCTCAGGGCAGGGGCCAATTCAAGGTGAACTACCGCCTGCACGATTGGCTGATCAGCCGGCAACGCTATTGGGGCGCACCCATCCCCATCGTCTACTGCGATGGCTGCGGCATTGTGCCGGTGCCCTACGAAGACCTGCCTGTCCTGCTGCCGCTGGACGCCGCCATCCCGCAGTCCGGGGAAAACGCGCTCAAGTTCCACCAGGGCTTTCTGCACACCACGTGCCCCAAGTGCGGCGGCCCGGCCACGCGCGAGACCGACACCATGGACACGTTCATGTGTTCGTCTTGGTACCAATACGCCTACCTGAGCCCCTACTACCGCGAAGGAGAGCCGGCGAGTGCCGGCTCGACGCCCGTCGATCCCGGGGAGGCCGCCTATTGGCTGCCGGTGGACGTTTATACCGGCGGCATCGAGCATGCCACGATGCACCTGATCTACACACGCTTTTTCACCAAGGTGCTGCGCGACCTGGGCATCGTCGAGTTGGACGAGCCAATGGCGATGTTGCGCAACCAGGGGATCATCCTGGGCCAAGACGGCGAAAAGATGTCCAAGAGCCGTGGCAACGTAATTGCGCCCGACGACCTGGTGGAGCGCTATGGCGCCGACACGGTGCGGGGCTATCTCATGTTCGGCTGGCGCTGGGACCAAGGGGGGCCGTGGGACTCGCAGGGCATCGAGGGCCTGACGCGCTTTCTCAACCGCGTTTGGGATTGCGTGCTGGAGCCAGGCTATCGTGGAGAACACCTACCGGCCCCCGACGCCGTGCGCAGGCTGCGCCGCAAGGTGCACCAGTCGATCCGCAAGGGCACAGCAGACCTGGAGACGTTCAGCTTTAACACCTTCGTTGCCAACCTGATGGAACTGATAAACGCCCTGCTCAAAGCGAAGGACACGCCGGTATACGGTACCCCCGCGTGGAGCGAGGCCATCGAGGCACTGCTGCTGATGCTGGCCCCGGCCTGCCCTCATATCGCCGAAGAGCTGTGGGCACGGAGCGGGCAACTCTACTCCATTCATCAGCAAGCCTGGCCGGCGTGGGATGCGGCCGTCGCCGCCGAGGAAATCGTCACCCTTGCCGTGCAGGTGAACGGCAAGGTACGCGATCGCATCGACGTGCCCGTGGACGTGGACGATGCCACGGCTCGGACGCTGGCGCTGCACACCGAGGGCGCTCAGCGCCACATGGAGGGCAAGCAGGTGGTGCAAGTGGTCGTTGTGCCGCGCCGGCTGGTCAACATCGTAGTCCGATAGGTTGCCTTTTCCACCGTGTTGAGGTATACTGGAAGCGGAGGAGCGCCATCAAGGCCCTCACGGTCTGACGTGGGTCGCCGTGCAGGAGGGTGGGTAGTATGCAGGAGCCGTCACGCACTCACGATGCTCTCGTGCGTCTCATTTCGGATCTCGTCCTGACCGAGCTGGTCTTGCTGCTGGCTCGGCTGGCACGACCTTTTTTCCCCTTTGGGTCCCAAATCGCGGATGGGAAGACCAACTTTTCGCCATTTGTCTTTGTCATGGTGGCCCTGACATGGGGAACCACCTTCGTGCTTCTGGCGGTCTATGAACCCCGCGAGCAACGCGCAATCGAAGAAGCCCAGTCCATCTTTGTCGCCACCACCCTGGCTACGCTGATTTTGGCCTCCTTTTTGTACTTCACGTTCCGCAACATTTCCAGGTTGTTGATCCTCAGCTTCTACCTTTTCGACCTGGTAGCCCTCATTGGCTTTCGCCTTGCCTTACGCTCGAGCCTGAAATGGGCCGGCAAGAGCCCGTATGCCAAGCGCCGGGTCTTGATCTTGGGCGCGGGCGAAGGCGGGCGCGACATTTCGCACATGGTCGAAAGCTACCGCTGGGCCGGGCTGGAACTCGTTGGCTTCCTGGACGATACCTTGCCCCCGAGAAGCACTGTGGATGGGTTGCCGGTCCTGGGACGAATTGACCAGGTTGCCCAGGCCGTGATCTCCAAGGGGGTCGACGAGGTCGTGGTGGCCCTGCCCCTGAAAAACTACGATCGGTTCGTCGCCTTGTTCGACGTGCTCCAGACGCTGCCGGCCCGCGTCCGCATCGTGCCCGACCACGTCAAAACCACCCTGTTGCGCACCCGAGTCGAGGAACTGGCCGGCGTGCCCATGATCACGCTGCAAAAGCCGACCCTGGCCCCCTTTGAGCGCTATATCAAGCGCGTCTTTGACCTCGTCGTCGGCTCGCTTTCGCTGCTCGCCAGCCTCCCTTTGGCGGCATTCATCGCCATCGCCATCCGCCTTGACACGACGGGGCCGGCCATCTTTCGCCAGCAACGTGTCGGCGAGGACGGCCGGCTGTTCTGGATGTACAAGTTCCGTTCCATGGTCCAGGGCGCCGAAAAGCAGCAGGCCGACCTGCTCCGCTACTCGGAGGAGGGATATCTCCTCGACAAGCATCGCGACGATCCTCGGGTGACGCGTGTGGGGCGTTGGATCCGGCGGACCAGCCTGGACGAGCTGCCGCAGCTCATCAACGTCATCAAGGGAAACATGAGCCTGGTCGGCCCTCGCCCCGAGATTCCCTTCCTGGTGGAGACGTACGAGCCGTGGCAGTGGCAACGCCTGTCGGTCCCGCAGGGGATCACGGGCTGGTGGCAGATTAACGGCCGCAGCGACAAACCGATGCTGCTCCACACCGAAGACGATCTGTACTACATCCAGAACTATTCGCTCCTGCTCGATATCCAGATCCTGTGGCGCACGGTGGCTGCCGTCCTGAAGAGGCAAGGGGCCTTTTGAAGGCGCTGTTCGCCAAGGCCTCCGAGGTCCCGGCCCGTGCAGTGCCGGACACCCGGGCAAGCGCTCCCCTGTGCCCGCGGAGTACCGCTTCTGCGGTGTCCGGCACAGGAGAGGCCTTCGGTCGAGGTGCAGGCGGGCACAGGGAAGACCTCGGAAGTGCGAAGTGGAGGCGACGGTTCCTGGTCCTGATCCTCGCCATTGGCCTGGTGCGCGGCCTCTTGTACCTGGCCATCTTCCCTCCCTGGCAGCACTACGACGAGCCCACTCATTTCGAGTACGTCCGCCTCATCGCCGAACGGGGTCGCCTGCCCAGGGAAGGCGACTTGGACCTGGGGATGCGGCGGCAGATCGCTGCCTCGATGCTGGCAAACGGCTTCTGGAAGGGCATGCAGGCACCGGCGCTCGATTTGAGCTCCGAGACGCCCCCGTCCATCGGCGTTAGCGAGCTGTACCACCCCCCCCTGTACTACGCCCTTCTCGCCCTGCCCCAGCGGCTGGTTGCCCACCAAGGCGTGGAGACCCAGCTCTACGTGGCGCGGTTCGGTTCGGTCCTGCTATCGCTGCTGGTCCTGGTCTCGGCCTACGGGGTGGTGAGCGAAGCGTTCCCCCAACGGAGGTGGCTGCCGCTGGCCGTCGCCGCCGCCATTGCCTTGCTCCCCGCCTTTACCGACCTGATGAGCGCGGTGAACAACGACGCCGGCGCCGCGGCGGCCGCTTCCGCTACCCTGTGGGCCTGCGTGCGGCTGGCACGACGGGGGCCCACACTGGGGCGAGCGC
>Ga0315286_10004580_pt1 | contig 13265 bp, 13 predicted proteins | sample YL17G10_0_MG_FD_205038 | JGI IMG/M metagenome (GOLD analysis project Ga0315286, IMG submission 205038) | Sediment microbial communities from Yellowstone Lake, YNP, Wyoming, USA - YL17G10_0 | ecosystem: Environmental > Aquatic > Freshwater > Lake > Sediment | place: USA: Wyoming | collected... | reverse complement strand
CTGTTCATCGACGAGATCCACCGTTTCAACAAGGCCCAGCAGGCCGCCTTCCTGCCCTATGTCGAAAAGGGGGACATCATCCTCTTCGGTTCGACGACGGAAAACCCCTCCTTCGAGGTCATCGCTCCGCTTCTTTCCCGGACCCGGGTCCTCGTCCTGAAAGAGCTCGACCGCGAGGCGCTCGTCCGGATCATCCATGACGCCCTGGAGGACAAGGAATGCGGGCTGGGCACGTCGGGCCTCGCCATCGACCCGAGCGGCCTGGACATGCTCGTCGATTTCGCCAACGGCGACGCCCGCCGGGCCCTGAACACGCTGGAGATCGCGGCCAGTCTGGCCCACGGCAATACGATGACGATGGAGAACGTCCAGGAGGCCCTCCAGAAAAGGACACTCCTCTACGACAAGTCGGGCGAGGAGCATTTTAACCTCATCTCGGCCATCCACAAGAGCCTGCGCAACAGCGACGTCGACGCCTCGCTCTACTGGCTCGTCCGGATGCTGGCCTCGGGCGAGGACCCGCTTTACGTCGCCCGGCGCATGGTCCGTTTCGCCTCCGAGGACATCGGCCTGGCCGACCCGCAAGCCCTGGCCATCACGCTTAACGCCAAAGCCGCCTACGACTTCCTCGGCTCGCCGGAAGGGGAGCTGGCCCTGGCCGAGGCCGTCGTCTACCTCGCCTCCGCCCCCAAGAGCAACCGGATCTACACGGCTTACGGCGCCGTCCAGAAGGACGTCGAGCGCAGCCCCCACGAACCCGTCCCGCTCAACATCCGGAACGCGGTGACGCCCCTGATGAAGGAGATCGGCTACGGCCAGGACTACCAATACGCCCACGACAACGTCCTCGCGACGACCGATATGGAGACCATGCCCGAGCGGCTGAAGGGCCGGAAGTACTACGAACCCGGCAACCTCGGCTTCGAGAAGGAGGTCCGGAAGCGGATCGAGTGGTGGGATGCCCTGAAGGCCAAGCTCAGGGACAGGGACAAGGAAAAATCCTAGGGCTCAGCCCTCTGCGGCCGGCGGGGGAGCGTCCTTCTCCTCTTTTTCCTTGAACAGGTAATAGACTTCCCAGCTGATGTCGTCGGCCAGGCAGCCGATGCAGGACTTCGGGGTCGTGGCGATCTCGTCGTCGGCGATCTTGTCCTTGAGGATCTTCTTGACGATCCTGCGGATCTTGTACAGCAGAATGTAATTGACCATGCCCGGCTCTCAGCCGGAAATGATATCAGGTTCGGCCGCTCAAGGCAAAAAAGGGGCCGCAGGACGCCACCCGTTTTGGCCGCGATGGGGGCCATGCATCTCCCCCGGCCCCCCGGGAACCAGTCCCGACGGTTCCCCCGCCCGAAGTGCGGGTCCCCCTCCGCTACGGGGGCTATGCACGGCCCCCATCGCTGCCCGAGCGGCGTTAGCTTGCGGGTAGGGGAATTGGGGACATGTCCTAAAGGGCCCGGTAAAGGCCCTTTAGGGCGTGTCCCCCGTCTTAAGATTTGTTGTATAATGCCCGCGGCATCATGTTGAAAAGTAAGGCGTTCGGGATTGCGGCTATGCTCGGCTTGGCGTTTGCGTCTTGCGCCGGATCGGCGAACAAACCGCTCGTCGACCCATCGGCCGTCCGTTTCCCGCTCGTCGATGCCGGGACGCTCGAGATCGAGGGAACCGTCGTCGGACAGCCGCGGGCGCGGGACGGGATCGTCTATTTAGCAACGAGAGATGGCTCTCTCACGGCCGTCGTGGTGCCGGCCCGCCAGGTCATCTGGAAGTTCAAGGCCGAACACACCGTCTCGACATCGCCCGAACTCGGCGAGGACCATTTCCTTTTCCGCGATGACGAGAACGTCATTTACGTTCTCGACTTCAAGGGCTCACTTGTCCTCAAGACACTCATCGACGAAGCCGTGACCTCCGCGGTCCGGGAAAGAAAGGGGAGAGTGTATTTCGGGACAGCGGACGGGAAAGTCATAGCGCTCGACCTCTCGGCTGGTGGGGAACCGTTATGGGAGTTCACGGCTGCCGCGGCCATCACGGCCGGCCCGGTGTTCGTTGGAGACATGGTCATCTTCGGCGCCGCCGACGGCAAGCTCATGGCCTTCGGCAAAGACGGGAAACTCGTTTGGGAATTCGCCGCCAAGGGGGCGATAACCGCTGACCCAACAGCTGCTGACGGCCAGCTCTATTTCGGCACGGAAGAACGATTATTATATTGTTTGAACGCGGCGACCAGCAAGAAAACCTGGTCCCGTCGCCTTCAAGGCGCGCTTCTTCATCCGGCACTCGTTCACGGTCGGCGGCTTGCCCTCGCGGCTTCGAACAGTGTCATTTATTTTATCTCCCGGCGCGGCGGCTCGATCCTTTCCTGGGAGGCGGTCCCGTCGAGGGTTGTCCACGACCTGGCCGACGCCTGGCCCGTGATCCTTGTTTCCTCGGGCGGCCCGAGCCTCGGAGCTCTCGATTTCTCGACCGGAAAGCGCCTCGGCGAACACCTCGTCTCCGGCCCCCTCGCGGCCGGGGCCCTCTGGGTTTCGCCGTTCATTGTCCTTGTTACGGAAGCCGGGGAATCAGGCCGCCAGGGACTCGTATTCCTTTGGCCGAAACCGGTTGCCTCATCCGCGGCGCCGGGGGCCCGTTCTCCCGGCAATTAGGCTCTTCGTAGACATCGCCCCCGCCGTTAGGTTATCCTTACGTCGATACGCGGAGGACGCCATGAAAAAGATCGGGATCATCATCTGCAGCCGCTACCAGTCCTGCGGCGGCGGAAAATGCTTCCGGGCCGTCCGGGAACGCGCCGGCGCGTTTGCCCGCTATCCCAAGGACGAGCCCGTCGAAGTCGTTGGGTTCTCGAACTGCGGCGGCTGCCCCGGCGGCAATATCGAGTATGTCCCTGAGGAGATGAAAAAGAACGGGGCCGAGGTTATCCACCTGGCCACCGGGTTCGTCGTCGGCTACCCGCCCTGCCCCTACATTGTTCAATTCAAACAGTTCATCGAAACGCGGTATGGAATCCCCGTGGTCGTCGGCACGCATCCCATCCCCCTGAAATATTTCGAGGCCCATCGCATGTTGCCCTATTGGGACGACATGAAGATGGCGAAGATCGCCGGCGATTTGATGACAGAAGACCGGGCGGTCATGGAAGCTTATAACTGAAAGGAGAATGCCGATGAATCGCGAAGAAGCCATGGACCTGCTGAGACAGCACCTCAAGAATAAGAACCTGGTCAAACACTGCTTGTCGGTCGAAGCCTGCATGCGGGCCTTGGCCAACCGCCTGGGTCACGACCCCGAACCCTGGGCCCTGGCCGGCATCCTTCACGACCTCGACTACGAGGTCACCGAGAAAAGCCCCGAACACCATACGACGGAAACGGTCAAGGTCCTCCGGGAGAAGGGCATCGCCGAGCCGGTCATCCACGCCGTCCAGGCCCACGCCGGCAAGGTTCCGTGCGAGTCGCCCATGGACTGGGCCATCTACTCCGTCGATCCGCTGACCGGCCTCATCATCGCCGCGACCCTGATGCATCCGGACAAAAAGATCAAGTCCATCGACCTCGACTTCGTCAAACGGCGCTATAAGGAAAAGAGCTTCGCCAAGGGCGCCCGCCGCGAGGAGATCGAGGAGTCGCGCAATCTCGGCCTGGAGCTCGACGAGTTCCTGACCATCGCCATCTCGGCCATGCAAGGCATCGACAAGGACCTCGGCCTGGCCTAACCGGTTTACTTCAAGACATCCACCTTGACGCCGACCTCGAAATACCGGCCGCGCCAGGGGAAGCCGGGTTCGGTGTAGAAGTAGTCGTCAAAGACGTTGCCGAGCCGCATGAAGATCTCGTATCGGTTGTTGAAGGCGTAGCTGGCGATCGCGTCCAGGCTGAAATACGAGGGGATGGTCAGCACGGTGCTTGTCGACAAGTTGTACCACCATGACGTCGATCCCAGGAGCCCGTAAAAACCGACCCGGAAGCCCGTGGCCGGTATGACCGACACGTCGAAGTTGAGGTTGTGTTTGGGTTGGGCGTCCAGGGGCCGGCCGTCGGTGTCGTTGCGATGGTCGAGATAGGTGTAGTTGGCGGTCGTTTCCAGCCAGGAGAGGTTCTTCTGGACCTGGACCTCGAAGCCGTTGATATGGGCTTTGCCGACGTTGAAATAGCGGCGCGTCCCATCCGGCAGCCGGACCGTATCGATGAAGTTCTTGAAACGGTTGAAGAAAACGGACCCGGTGACGTAAAGCGGGCCGTTCCAGGTCGAAGCGAACTCGAAGCTCGTCCCCGATTCGCTGAGGAGGTCGGGGTTGCCGGAGCTCTGCGAGTACATCGAGCGCATGGACGGGAAACGGGACTTGCGGGCGAAGGAAACGTGGAAGTCCAGCTCTTCGCTGGGCGTGAACTTGACCCCGACGAGGGGGTTGAGCGAAGTGTTGTTCTCGCCGGGCGTGTACTTGTCGATATAATCCAGGCTGAGCCCGCCGATGAGCTTCCATTTGTCGGTGATGCTGAAGTGGTCCTCGAGCCCGGCCGATAACGTCCCCTGGTCGAATCTGTCCCAAGGCAGGCCGGCGTCGTCCTGTATCCGGGCGACGTCCTTCTGGTAGAGCAGGCTGGCCTTGAGCGCGTTCGTTTCGCCGGTCGGGATGTCGGCCAGGGCAAAGCCGCCGTAGACGGAATTATCGTAGGTGCTCTGAGAATCGAGTTCCGTCATCTCCGGGTCGGCGAACCAGTCGAGCGTGTTGATGTAGTTGACGTAGAAGGTCCGGAACCGCAGGGTTGCGTCCCCGCCGAGCGAGGTGAAGCCGCCGGCGTTGAGCGTCGATCGGTCCCACTTGGGAAACCTCCAGTAACGGGCCCTCTGGGTGAAGAGCGCTGCCGGCATGCCGTACTCGGATTGGTAGACCCCGCCGTTGACCATGATCTCTGTCGAGCTCGAGGGCGTGTAATAGAGCTTGGCGTTGAGGTTGAGGCGCTCGAAGTCGCTGTTGTTCCGAAGCGTCTGGCCGTCCTCCGGGTCGGGGTAAAAGAATCCGGAGGAGTCCTGGTAAAGCGCATTGGCCGATAAGGCGAAGCGCTTCCAGCTGTAGGAGGTGTCGGCCCCCAGGCTCTTCGTGTCCTTGTCGCCGTAGCTCCCCGAGAGGGACAGGCTGGGCCGCTCCGTCGGGCGTTTGGTGATGACGTTGACCAGGCCGCCCAGGGTGTTCGGCCCGTAGAGGACCGATGATGGGCCCTTGGTCACTTGGACCGTGTCGATCCCGCCAGCCGAGACCGTCTTGAGGTCGAAGGTGCTGAAATAGGGCTCGTAGACCGGCACGCCTTCGACGAGGAGGGCGATCCTGTTGGAGCCGACGCCGCGGAGTTTCAGGCTGTAGGTGTCCTTGTCGCCGAATGTGATCATGGAACCAGGGATGAACTTGAGGACGTCCGATAGGTCGCGCGGCTTGAGCTTTTCAATGTCGGCCGCGATGATCGTCGAGACCGTGGCCAGGGGAACGTCCTTGGGGGCCTTGCCGATGACCAAGATCTCCTCGGTGATCTTGACCGCCTTGACTTCTTCTTTTTTCTTGGCCTTCTGTTCGCCCTTCGCGTCCTGGGCCAGGACCGGAGAAAGGCCTGGGAAAAGAGAAAACATAATAAGGCCGACGATGATGAGTTTGTGGTTGGAGCGCAGAGATAAAGTCATGAGGTTCTCCTTTTCGAAATGGAAGGAAAAACCGTTTCCCGTTTTTCCCTATCGGTCGGAGAGCGTGGCCGGATAAGGCTTTAGCGACTCCGACTCGGAGAAAGAGCTTAGGCCGGTTTCTGCAGCTTGCTGTGGCGGACGCCGTACATGAAATAGATCGCCAGACCGGCCAGCATCCAGACGCCGAACCTGATCCAGGTCACTTTCGGCAGGCTGGCCATCAGGTAGAAACAGAAGACGACCGTGATGAGCGGCGTAAACGGCATGCCCGGTGTCTTGAACTTCCGCTCGACCTGGGGTTGTGTCTTCCTTAACAGGATGACGCCGACGGAAACGAGGATGAAAGCGAACAGCGTGCCGATGTTGCAGAGGTCGATGATCATGGGAAGGGGGAAGAGTCCGGCGATGATCGCCGTGGCGATGCCGGTGATCCAGGTGCAAATATGAGGCGTCTGATGCTTGGGATGGACTTTGGCGAAAGCCGCAGGTAGGAGGCCGTCGCGGGCCATGACCATGAAGATGCGGATCTGGCCGTAGAGCGTGACCAGCAGGGTCGAGATCATGCCGATGATGGCCCCCGTCGCGACCAGTGCCCCGCCCCACTGGATGCCGATACGGCCCAAGGCCGCCGGCAGGGCGTTGCCGACGTCGATCAGCTTGTAAGGGACGATGCCCGTCAGGACGAAGGCGACGGAAACGTAGAGGACGATGACGACGCCCAGGCAGAGCATGAGCCCCAGCGGGACGTCCCTCTTGGGGTTTTTGGTCTCCTCTGCCGCCGTGGACACGGCGTCGAAGCCGATGTAGGCGAAGAAGATGATGGCCGCGCCGGCCATGACGCCCTTCCAGCCGAACGGCATCATGGGTTTGAGGTTGGCCAGGTTGATGTGGCGGACGCCGAGGAAGACGAAGAGGAGGATGACGGCGATCTTGACGAGGACGATGATGTTATTGATCTTGGCGCTCTCGCGGATGCCGATGTAGAGGACCCAGGTGATGAGGAGGGTGATGACGATGGCCGGGACGTCGACGATGCCGCCGGACAGAACGATGCGGCCGTCGACCGTCGTGATGGGGGGGGTTATAAACGCCTTCGGCAGCTTGACCCCGGCGCTCTGGATGAGACCGATGAAAGTCGTCGACCAGCCCGAGGCCACGGCGCTTGCGGCGACGAGGTATTCGAGCATGAGGTCCCAGCCGATGATCCAGGCGATGACCTCGCCGAAGGCGACGTAGGAATACGAATACGTGCTGCCGGCGACCGGGAACATGCAGGCCAGCTCCGAATAGGTCAGGGCGCAGAAGCCGCAGGTGACGGCGGCGATGATGAACGAGAGCAGGATGCCGGGGCCGGCCAGCTGGGCGCCCTGCCCGGTGGCCACGAAGATGCCCGTCCCGACGACGGAGCCGATGCCCAGGGCGGCCAGGTCGACGGCGGTCAGGTTCTTCTTGAGCTGGGTGTGCGAAGCGGCCTCCTCGATCTGGGCCGGAGTTTTCGTAATCCAGATGTTCATGCTGGGCCTCTCTTTCAGGCGGTAAAAAAAGGGATTATATCCCAGTTCGGGTGGAAAGCAACCCCCCTCAGCGGCCCGGCCCGCTTTGACTTGCCGCGGGGGGGTGTGCTATTAAAAACGGGATGAAGATCGTCGCCGTCGTCGGCTTTTCGGAGAGCGGGAAGACGCGGCTCATCGTCCGGCTCATCGGGGAATTGAAGAGAAGAGGGCTGAGGGCGCATGCCGTCAAGCGCTGTTCGCATGGCTTTTCCCTGGACACCGAGGGGAAGGACACTGCGGACTTCACGAAGGCGGGCGCCGACGGTGTGGCCATGGTCTCGCCGGAAGGCTGGGCGGCGCTGAGCAAATCGCCGGTCACGGACGTCCCGGCGCTGGTCGGCCGGCTTTTCCCCGACGCGGACGTCATCCTCGTCGAGGGCGGGAAGGAGGCTTCCGGACTGCCCAGGATAGAGGTCCTGCGGGCCGGTCTCTCCGAAGTCCTGGTCAGCCGGCCCGATGAGCTTCTCGCCGTCGTTGCGGACTTCCCCCTGTCCGACGGGCTCCCGGTCCCCATCTTCAAGCCCGAAGCGACGGCGGAGATCTGCAACCTGATCCTTAGCCTGGAGGAGGGCAACATGGCCGACATCACGCTCGAAGTGGACGGTCGGGAGGTCAACCTGAACCCGTTTGTCCAGACGTTCATCGAAAAGACAGTCCTGGGGATGGTCACGTCCTTAACCGGGATCGATCCCGAGCCGAAGAGGATTTCCCTGGTCATCGACAGGAAAGAGGCGGCCGCGAAGCCGCGCTGAAGACGATGAAAGCCGCGCTGAAACCCGACTCGCTCGCTTTCGCCAGGGAATTCTTCTCTTGCAGGGAGCCAGACGTGCTGGCCGTCCTAAGGCAGAGTTCGGTCGGCATCGCCGGTGCCGGCGGCCTGGGGTCCAATGTAGCCGTCTCCCTGGCCCGGGCCGGGGTCGGGCGGCTGGTCATCGCCGACTTCGACAAGGTCGAGCCCTCCAACCTCAACCGCCAGCAGTACACCATCGACCAGGTGGGGGAGAGGAAGGTCGAAGCGCTGCGCGACAATCTGCTAACCATCAACCCCTATTCGCTCTACGAGGTCCACGACGTCCGGGTCACTCGAAGAAACGCGGCTAAGATCTTCGCCCGAGTGGACATCCTTGTCGAGGCCTTCGACCGCGCCGAGGCCAAAGAAATGCTCATCGAGACCTGTCTGACAAAGTTTCCCGGCCGGCCCATCGTCGCGGCTTCGGGTCTTGCCGGCTACGGCCTGAACCGCAAGCTCCGTACCCGCCGGCTGGGGAATCTTTACATCTGCGGCGATGAGGAGAGCCAGTGCCCCAAGGGCGTCAGCCCGATGGCCCCCAGGGTCGCTCTGGTCGCGGCCATGCAGGCCAACCTCGTCGTCGAATTATTAGTCAAAATGAGAGGTCGTCATGTTCAAGGTTAATGAGTATTTCGACGGAAAAGTGAAGTCGCTCGCGTTCAAAACGGCGGACGGCCCGGCGACGGTCGGCGTCATGGCCCCAGGAGACTACGAGTTCGGCACGTCCACGCTGGAGATCATGACCGTTGTCAGCGGCACGCTCACGGTCAAGCTGCCCGGGAGCGACGTCTGGAAGGACTACAAGGCCGGGGCGAGCTTTACGGTCAAGGCGGGGAAGAAGTTCCAGCTCAAGGTCGCGGCCGATGCGGCCTACCTCTGTCTTTACCGGTAATCGGCCGGCTGGAGGAGTTGCGGATCCCGGAAACTGAGATCCTCCGGTCTTAGGCCCCGTCTGTCCGGTGCGATATGGCAAGAAAAGCGCGTTGTTTCTTAGAGCGATCTTTGCGTCCATTCGCCGCCGATGAGGCGCCACATCGTTCCGGTCGGGTTTACGTCCCTTAGCTCGGGAGGCAGCCGATCTGGGCGGACGTTATCGTAGCACCTCAAGGCCGCGAACCTGAACATGGCCGCGGGGAATCCGACCGCGGTGAATCCCGGGTGGCCGGTGGCCGGGTATGGCCCGCCGTGGTTCATGGCTGGCGAGACGGCTACCCCCGTGGGCATTTTGTCGTTTAACAAGCGGCCGACCTTGGTGCGAAGGATCGGTTCGATCGCGTCGTACTCCCGATCGTCACTTCCGTCGCGATGGCTGTAAACCGCCCCGGTGAGGTGGCCCTCCAGGCGCGAAGCGATTTCCTTCATCTCGGCCATGTCTTTGGCCAGGACGATCAATGAAAAGGTGCCGAAGGATTCGACCTGGAAGGCCGCGGGCTGCCGCAGGAATCCTGTTCCCGAAAGGCTGAATAGGGTGGGCGAAAACCTGAATCCCTGTCCCGATGGTTCACGCCCTCCGGCGATGCGTTCGGCTCCGTCCCGAGCCAAGCGGGCCGAGGCTTCCCGGAGCCCCTCGAGGACTTTCGGGCCGAGGAGGATCACCGGCTCCGCTCCAAGAAAGGCATTTTGAACTTTGTCGACGAAGGTCCGGCCGGCGGGATCGTCGAGGATGACCACCAAACCGGGTTTAGTGCACATCTGTCCGCCCGCCAACATGCAAGATAGGAAAAGTTCTCCGGCGATCTCATCCGGCCGCTCGGCGAGGGCCTCCGGAAGAATGAAGACGGGGTTGGCGCTCGACATCTCCAGGTAGATGGGTTTCCCCGCCCGGTCGGCGGCTTCCTTGAGGGCCATTCCTGAGGGACGGCTGCCGGTGAAGGCCGTAGCCGCAACGGAGGGGTGTGAAACAAGTCGCAGGCCGTCTTCCGGGGCGAAATGATAGAGGAGCTGGACGGAGGCGGGCGGAAGCCCCGCTGCTTCGAGGGCCTCCAGGGCCGCTTCGGCCATGATCCTCGTGGTTGAGGGGTGCCCGGGGTGGGACTTGGCCAGGACCGGGTTCCCCGCGGCCAGGGCCGACGCGAAATCCCCTCCGCCCAAGGCGTTGTAGGCGAACGGAAAATTGTTCGGCCCCATGACGGCGACCGGACCGCCCAAGGGCCCGAGCATGGAGCGGATATTCAGTTTCGTATCCATCGTGGCCCGGCACCAGGAACGGTCACGGCAAGCCGCCGCCGCTTGGCGCAACTGGTCGAGGAGCCGCGGCAATTCGACGGACCCGAGGCGGGGCTCGGACGGGAGGGCGGTTTCGAGATGAGCGGTGGCGACCAATTCTTCTTTACGTCCCACAATCAGCTTGGAAAAAATTTCGAGGAAACGCGCAACGGGCTCCGGCCCGGCGGCGGCCATTTCCAACGCAGCTCGGGCGCCTGCCGCCAGCGCGTCCGCGATATCGGCCCATGGGGAGATCGGGTATTCTTCCGAGAGAAACTCGCTCGTCGCCGGGTTGACGGCCCGGAATGTCTCTGTGCCGCCGGCGGGCCGCCAATGCCCGTCGACGAGGATTGGGAATGCTCTGAGTCTCATCGAAGGCTCTCCAAAAAAGGCTGACGCCCGGCATCTCCCCGTCAAAGTGCCGGCTGGATGTTCACCCGCCCGAGTAGATGGGCGAGATGACGACGCGGTCGCCCTCCGCCAGGGCTTCGTCGGGCGCGACGGCCCGGCCGTTGCGGGTGACGATCTTGGGCCGGGCCTTGTCGATATCGACGAGCGCGACGAGCCCGTCGGCCGTTGTCCCCTCCGGAACATCCAGCTGCTTTTCGCTGAAGCCGAAGGCCTGGACGAAGGGCCCGATGAGCTTGACCGTGACTTTCATGCCGCGCTCTCCGTCTTTTTGACTCAGGTCAGCGAGCCGACTTTTTCCGCCGCCTTGGCCTCTTCCGCGAGACCCAGCCGCTCCAGGGTGGCCTTGGTCGGGATGCCGCGCTTATCGTAGCCGCGGATGTCGTAGTAGTGCTGGAGCAGCCCGTCGTACTTGTCGTATTCGAGGTGCTTCCCGGCGATCGGGCCTTCGGTGTCGGCGTTCGTCGGGTCGAACCAGACGGCCGGCGGATAGTCGAGCTTGCGGTCGGTCTGCGGGTATTCCCGGAGCCAGAAGAGCTTCATCAGGGCGTAGATCCTGTCCGAGACCGTCCAGAAGTCGTCTAGGGTCCAGTCGAGCCCGGTGGCCAGCTTGAAATACTTCGGGTAATTCTCGAGGCCCCAGCCGAGTTCGATCCAGGGGAAGCGGCAGGAGACCATGTACTCGAACAGTCCGCCCCGGATCCTCTGGAGCTCGATGACTTTCTTGGCTTTTTCGGGGCCGTAGGATTCGCGCGAGGTCTGTTTGAGCTCGAAGGTGATGACCCAGGACTCCTTATGATGGGCGCCGATGGGGCTGACCCCGAAGGCCAGGGCCATGCCGGGGATGAACTTGCAGTTGTAGGCGGCGACTTCGAGCCCCTTGACCTGCATGGCGTAAGCCTCGGAGCCGTGGCCGAATTTCCGGGCCGCCCGGAGCGAGCCCTCGGCGAGGAGGTTGCCGATCTCGCCTTCGCGCCGGGCGATCAGGCCCAAGAGCTTCTTGGCCCCTGCGGCGTCGCCGAACTTGAAATCGCCGGCCACGGCCCCGTGGTCGATGGCGTCGGCGTAGAAGCTCAGGACGCAGCCGGCCGACATCGTGTCGATGCCGTATTCGTCGCAGAGGTAATTGAGCGAGGCGATCTGGGGGAAGTCGAAGATCTCCAGGTTGGGGCCGAGGAGGCCGATGTTCTCGTAGTCGAGCTCGGACTCGCGCCCCTCGTCGTCGTGGATGGTGATGCCGCAGCGCATGGTGCAGTTCGGACAGCCGTAGGTCGCGATCCGGGCGTTGTTTAGGCGCTCGCCGTCGACCTTCCAGGCGTCTGGGTGGTGGGTCTTGCGGAAGTTCCGCACAGGCAGGGCGGCCACCTCGTTGCACCAGGCGAGGACGCCGTTGGTGCTCTGGATGGACCAGCCGGTCTTTTTGTCGATTTCATGGACCTCGCGCAAGTCGTCGTGGCCGACTTTCTTCATGCCGGCGGGGTCGGCCTGGGGGATGGGCTTTGTGCCCTTGACGACGACGGCCTTGAGAAGCTTCGAGCCCATGACGGCGCCGATGCCCGTCCGGCCGCCGGCCCGGCCTTCCAGGCTGCGGACGACGGCGTAGCGGACCATGTTCTCGCCGCCTTGCCCGATGTTGAGGACGCCGACGCCCTTGCCGTATTTGGCGTAGATCCAATCGTTGGTGACGTATGTTCCCTGGCCCCAGACGGCGTCGGCCGGGAGGAACTCGACCTTGTCGTCCTCGATATAGAGCATTGTCGGACGCTCGGCCTTGCCCTCGACGATGAGGGCGTCATAACCGGCCTTCCGGAGCTGTTCGGCGACCCGCGTTCCCAGGTTGCCATCGCCGTAGCCGCCAGTCATCGGGGACTTGCCGGCGACGACCGCTTTTCCGGTGTTGGGGGCGGGGATGCCGGCGATGGGGCCCAGGGCGACGATGAACTTGTTGTCGGGGCCGAGGGGGTCGATGCCGGGCTTGAGTTCGTCGTAGAGGATCTTGGCGGCGAAGCCGCGTCCGCCTACCCACTTACGGGCGAATTCCTCGGAAAACGGCTCTTTCTTAAAGGTCTGCGCGGTCAGGTTGACTCTCAGTATCTGGCCGGTCCAGCCGTTCATGTTGCGTCCTCCAGAAGATATAAAATTCCTCCCCAATCCTAGCCGGGCTCACCGGTGGAGTCAAGACGAAAAGGGCGAAAAAGCCGGGAATTACGTATAATAGGCAGGTGGAGGGCGCAGTCTTCCCCCCGGAAAGGAGAATATCCATGACCAAGAAGCTTTATCGGTCGGTCAGCCAGAAGATGCTCGGCGGCCTCTGCGGCGGCCTGGCTGAGTATTTCAACCTCGACGTCTCGCTCGTCCGCCTGCTCTTCGTCGGCATCGGCCTGGTCACGGCGGTCCTGCCCATGACCTTCTTCTACATCATCGCCTGGATCGTCGTCCCTCAGGAGGGACCCAAGCCCTAGGGGCACGGCGGATATGGCCGTTGACATATAGTCAGACATCGGCTATAAATTAATCGGTTTTCAAGATGGGCATGAAGAGCGCTCTCGAGATCCCGTTCAAGCATATCGCCATCGAGGGCGTTTTCCGGTCGAAGAAGACCCAGCTGGCCAACGTCCTGGCCCAAAGGATCGGGGGCA
>Ga0315286_10004579_pt1 | contig 13267 bp, 10 predicted proteins | sample YL17G10_0_MG_FD_205038 | JGI IMG/M metagenome (GOLD analysis project Ga0315286, IMG submission 205038) | Sediment microbial communities from Yellowstone Lake, YNP, Wyoming, USA - YL17G10_0 | ecosystem: Environmental > Aquatic > Freshwater > Lake > Sediment | place: USA: Wyoming | collected... | reverse complement strand
CGGGGGTCTCGTTGAGCAGCGGCAGGTGGCTGAGGTCAATGGTGAGGCCGAAGTTGCTGTGCTTGGCTTTGACCGCGTCGGCGACCTCGGCGGCGAGGGTGGTGGGGCCGACCAGGCATTTCTTGTCAACGTTGTAGTCGAAGGTTTCGAGCGAGACGGCGAGGAGGTAATCGCGCTGCTTCTCGCCGGCGTACTCGCAGATCTCCTGGAGCGAATCCACCAGGCGGGCCTTGGCGGCGGGGCGGTCGGCGTCGCCGGAATCGGGTCCGCTCAGCACGGCCACGATGCGGGCGCCGAGTTCGTAGGCCTGGTCCACGGAGGCCTTGCACTGGTCCACCGCTTTCTTGCGCGCGGCGGCATCGGGGGCGTTGAGGTCGAGTTTCTGGCTGAGCAGCGGCGGCTGGCCGGCGAAGACCACGTCCACATGGGCCTGCTCGAGCATAGAGGCGGCCCTGGCGCGGACGGCGGGGTCCTTGATCCAGGTCAACTCGACAGCGGAGAAGTAGTCGTCGAGCAAGATCTTCTCGAGGGTTTCGAGGATGGGGCCCTCGCCCTTCATCACCTCGGGGAAGGCCATGCAATGGATGAGGCCGACGTGGCAGAAGGACTGGATCGGCTCGACCATGGTGTTCTCCCTCCGGGGCACGCGGCGGCGGCGATGACGATGACTGCGCCCGAGCCTGAAGACGCCGTATCCTATCACAAGGGTTTGAGGGGTGTCAACCGAGGACCCTCACCCCGCCCTGAGAGGGAGAGGAGCAGCTAGAGGCGCCGTGCGGGGCGCGGGCAGACTGGAAGTCCGCCCCCACCAAGACGACGAGATTCCTCGCCCTGTCGGGCTCGGAATGACACTATCCTGTGAAGCCGGCGGGCTGGGGCTGGCCGGTCTCGGAGGCGCGGATGCCGGCGAGCGCGGCGGCGACGGTCCTCGCGCCTTCGAGGCCGGAGACGAGGGGCTCGCGGCCCGAGCAGATGCAGGCGATGAAGTGGCGCATCTGGTCGGCGACCGGATGGCTGGCCACGGCGGTGGGCAGGGTGATCCAGCGATCGCCGAGGCCCTCGATGCGCTTGAGCCAGACGCGGGCCTCGGCCTCGACGTTGGAGGCCAGCGCGGTGCCCTCGGTGCCGTACAGTTGCAGGTGGATGCCATAGGGGCGGCGAGCGCCGCCGGCCACGAGCGCGCGGCCGATGCGGCCGGACACGGTCTTGTAGCAGGCGGCGAGGGTGTCGTCGCGCGGGAGATGGGGCACCGCGAAGTGGTTCGCCTGCGCGGACACGGTGTCGAGATCATCCAGGAACCAGCGCATGAGGTCCACGGCGTGGCAGCCCCCGCCCAGGAAGACGTGGCGGCCGACCTGGGGATCGAAGCGCCAGTCCCCTACCCCACCGATCTCGCTGTAGTCGTGGAGATATTCGGCGGCGACGTAGTAAAGGTCGCCCAACTCGCCGCGGTCGGCCATCGCCTTGAGGGTGCGAAACACGGGCGTGAAGCGCGCGACGTGGCCGATCATCAGCGTGCGGCCCGCGGCCTGCGCCGCCTCCAGCATGCGGCGGCACGCCTCCAGTGAAGGCGCCATCGGCTTCTCGCAGAGCACGTGCTTGCCCGCCCGCAGCGCGGCGACGGTGTGCTCCTCGTGAAGGTGGTCGGGGGTGGCGACGATGATGATGTCGAGGTCATCGCGCGCCACCAGGGCGCGGTAGTCGGCGGCGAAGACCGCGACGCGCTTCTCGCCCACGACCGCGTCGAGGCGCGCGGGGTCGGTGTCGCAGGCGGCGGTGACCGCCACCCCGGGCATCTGCTCGCAGGCGACCAGGTGGGAGTAGCCCATCTGCAGCCCGATGATGCCGATGTTCAGTATCTTCACGGAGCACCCCATTGCGCCGAGCTGCCACCCGCATGGGCGGCCACTCAGGGCCCTACCGGTTGGACACGCGCTGGAGCAGAGACTCGGCGTTGGCGCGGAGGCAGGTGGCGATCTCGTCGCCGCTGAGGCCGGCGCCCGCGGCGACCTGCTCGGCGAATCCGGCGCTGAGCAGGTCGGCGGGCTCGTGGCCGTCGCTGTTGACCAGAAACGAGCAACCGGCCTGCCGGCCGATGGCGACGACGTGGCCGTTGGCGAGGCAGTGGCCCTTGCGGGCGCTGATCTCGAGGAAGACGCCGTTGCGCGCGGCCAGGTGGGCGTCGTCGAGGGTGATGAGGCCGGGATGGGCGAGCAGGTCCACGTCGGGGCAGGAGACGGCGGCGCGGTTGGTGCCCGGCTCGACGGGCTCGACGATGGTCTCGCCGTGGACCACGATGATCCGGGCGCCGGCGCGGCGGGCGGCGGCGGCGAGTTCGGCGATGGCGGCGGGCGGGCAGTGGGTGAGTTCGGCGGCGGGGAGCGCCCGGATGGGCCAGTGCTTCTCGGCCAGCGCGCAGTCGCGGGCGAGGCGCGGGATCACGTCATCCAAGGTGGAGGGGCCCGCGTGGTCGGCGATGGCGATGGCGAGATAGCCCGCGACCACCGCGCGGCGCAGGAGTTCGATGGGCAGGAGCACGCCGTCGCTGAGGAAGGTGTGGAGGTGGAAGTCGTAAACGGGTTGGGGGTTGTTCATCGTTGTTAGTTACTCGCTATTCGTTATTCGTTATTCGTCGCACTCTCACCCTGCTTCGCAGGGCTTCGTAACCCTGCTACGCAGGGCGAAGTAGCCTCCCCTCTCCTCCCTCTGGGATGGCGTTGCCATCCCAACGGGATGCCAGAGCCACTGGAAGGGAGAGGAGCGGCTGCCCCACGCGTCGGCCGGAAGGACGGCTGGGTACGAGATTCCTCACTTCGTTCGGAATGACATCTGGCGCAGGACGCGGCGCACCTCCGGGAGCGGAACGTCGTCCACGATCCGGACGCGGCCGATGCGCGCGGGCAGGACCATGCGCAGGCGGCCGCCCAGGGCTTTCTTGTCGCGCTTCATGACGTCGAGGAGGGCATCTGTGAACGAGATTCCTCGCCTCCCCGCCTTCGCCGAGGCTTCGGCGGGCAAGGCTCGGAATGACAGCATCGTTCCGGCGGACAGGCGGATGGGAAGGCCGAAAGCGGCGAGGAGGCGCTCGAGGCGCGCGGCGCCGGCCTCGCTGAACCCGCAGAGGCGCACGCCCAGCCGCGCCGCCGCGACCATGCCGATGGAGATGGCCTCGCCGTGGCGCACGGTTTTGTAAGACGAGATGGTTTCGATGGCGTGGCCCACGGTGTGGCCGAGGTTGAGGATGGCGCGCAGCCCGGCCTCGCGCTCGTCCTGGGCGACGACCCGCGCCTTGATCTCTACCGAGCGGCGGACGATGTGGGCCAGGGCGGCGCGGTCGAGGCGAAGGATGGACTCGACGCTGCGCTCCAGGTAGGTGAAGAGGTCGCGGTCGGCGATCACGCCGTGCTTGATCACCTCGGCCATCCCGGCGCGGAGTTCGCGCGCGGGCAGCGTGGCCAGGATATCGAGGTCGGCGACGACCAGGCTGGGCTGATGGAAGGCGCCGATGGCGTTCTTCGCCAGCCGGTGATCCACGGCGACCTTGCCGCCGACGGAGGCATCCACCTGGGCGATCAGCGTGGTGGGCACCTGGACGAAAGCGATGCCGCGCATGAAGGTGGCGGCGACGAAGCCGGCGAGGTCGCCGATGACGCCGCCGCCCAGGGCGATCACCACGGCGCGGCGATCGCAGCCGCCCACCAGCAGGGCGCCCAGGAGTTGCTCGGCGCGATGCAGGGATTTCTGGCGCTCGCCGGGGGGAACCTCGAGCGAGAAGGAGGGCACGCCCGCCCGGCCCAGGCCGCGCGCGAGGGGCTCGCCGTAGAGGCGCGCCAGGCGGGGGTGGGTGATGATGGCGGCGCGGGTGGGATGCAGGAGCGCGGCGACCCAGGGGCCGACGCGCTCGAGGACGCCGGCGCCGATGCGCACGTCGTAGCAGCGCGCGGCGAGTTCGAGGCGAACAGTGGCGAGGGTGCGCGGCACGGCTGCGTTCCACGCGATGATGAATTATGAGTTATGAGTCATGCATGGCGTAGAGTGAAGGGCAGATCCGCGGCGCCCTCACCCTGCCCTCTCCCTGAGAGGGAGAGGAGCGGTCGCCCCACGCGTCGGCCGGGACGACCGCTGGCGACGAGATTCCTCACTTCGTTCGGAATGACATCTGGGTTGGGCACGAGATTCCCTGGGCCGGTGGCCGGGCAGGCTTCACTTCGTTCAGAATGACAAGGGGCGAAACAGACCGGGAGCGGCCCTGTCGCGCCGGGGCCGCTCCGCGCAAACCGCCGGGGTGTGAGCCACCGGCCTCTCAGGGGATGACGACACCGGCTGTGGCGGCGCCCGGGGTCTCCTCGGGGATGATGCGGGGGGTGAGGAAGATGAGCGTCTCCTCGTCGGTCACCGCGTCGTCGGTGCCCACGAACAACTTGCCGATGATGGGGATGTCGCTGAGCAGCGGGATCTTGCTGCGGTTCTTGGTGCGCTGGCTGGAGACGAAGCCGCCCATGACGATGGTCTCGCCGTTCTTGACGCGGAGCATGGTCTGGATGCTTTGCGAGGTGGGGATGGGCAGCGAGCCGCCGCCGGGGATGGTGACGGTGCCGGCGGTGCCGGCGATGGTGGGGGTGAGGAAGGTGGTGATGGTGCCGTCGCCGTTGATGCGGGGAATGACCACGAGTTGGGTGGTGATGGGCAGGAAGGTCAGGGTGGTGCCGGTGATCACCTGGCCGCCGGGCAGGCCGGGCTGGACGACGCTGCTGGTGAGGAAGATGGGATGGGTATCGGCGAAGATGATGCTGGCGGGATAGTTGTTCATGGTGGTGACGCGAGGCGCGGCGATGGTCCTGGCCTTGCTGGTCTGGAGCAGGGCGGAGAGGGTGGAGGCGAAGTTGCCCTTGCCGTACTGGATGACGAAGGTGCCGCCGCCGGGGGAGATGCCGGCGTCCACGGTGACCTCGCTGGTGAGCCAGGACCAGTCAATGCCGAAGGCGCGGGAATCGGAGACGCGCATCTTGACGAACTGGGACTCGATCTCGACCTGGGGCACCTTGACGTCGAGCAGGGCGACCAGTTTCTTGAATTCCTCGATGGCATCCTCGGTGCCCCGCACGATCAGGCCGTTGAGGGGCGCGAAGGCGACGGGCGGGCCGGCCAGCCCCTTGGGGAGCAGGAAACTGAGCGGTCCTTGGGCGCCGGGGACCTCGGAGACCGGGCCGACCCCCGCCGGGCGCGGGGCCGTGGGCGCGGTCGGCGCGCCGTAGCCGGGGGTGACCCCGGGGACGTAGGTTCCCGGGAGCATGTACTGAGAGTTGTAGTTGGCGAGCTCGCGGTAGGGGCCGCCGGCCTCGCCGCCGGGGAGGCCGGCCGGGGCGCCGCCCAAGAGGCTGCGGGAATCCCGCATGGCGTTGAACATCTGGGCGCCGGCGCCCAGCGCGGAGGCGAGGTGGTACTGCTCCCAGGCGCGATAGCGCTGGGTGATCGGCTGGTCGGTGCCGCCGAAGAGGTAAGCGAGGTCCTGGGCTTCCTGGAAGCTGAGTTCGATGAGCGCGCGCTTGTCGCCGCCCACGGACGGGGAGGGGGTCTCGATGGGCTTGACCTCGGCGGTCGCGTTGGAGCCGGAGCCGGCCTCGTTCTGGCCGGTGACGATGATGGTGCCGCGCTCGTCGCGGTACCACTTGAGGTTGCGGGCCTTGCAGATGAGGTCGAGGACGTCGTCAGGGCGCTTGCCCTTGAGGTCCACGGTGATGGTGCCCTTCACGGCGTCGGTCATGACCACGTCCACGCCCTGGGCCTGGGTGATCGCGCGGATCACGTCGGCCACGGGGGCATCCTTGAGTTGAAGAGTGACGCCTGCGGCGTCGGGGCCGGAGGCAGGCGCCGGGGCCTGATCCGAGAAGGCCGGGGGCAGGAGGCAGCAAAGGAGCAGCCCGCTGCACGCGGCGAAGAGTGCTGAGGACATAAACGTTCGCTTCATCGCTACCTCCAATGTCAACCGCCTGCCCGCTCGGTTAGACAGAAGGGCCCCGGTTTCCTGCTTGGGGCCTCCGAATCAGGGATGCTAATAGCGTTGGCCGCCGCCGAAGCCGCCAAGGCCGCCGCCGATGCCACCAAGGCCGCCGCCGATGCCGCCAAGGCCGCCGCCGATGCCGCCAAGGCCGCCGCCGATGCCACCAAGGCCGCCGCCGATGCCGCCAAGGCCGCCGCCGTAGCCGCCAAGTCCGCCGCCGTAGCCGCCTTGGCCGCCCCCGTAGCCGCCTTGGCCGCCCCCGTAGCCGCCGCCCCCGTAGCCGCCGCCGCCGTAGCCACCCCCGTAGCCGCCGCCGCCGGCGCCGTAGCCGCCGATACCGTACTGGCTGAGGCCGCCGCCGCCCATGCCGCCGTAGAGATAGGGGATGGAAATGCCCCCAAAGAGGGCGGCGATCATGGCCGGGTCGGAATGGAGCACCTTGACCACCTCGAGGCGCTGGCCGCCGGCAGCGGTCGAGCCCGCCGCCGAGACCGCCGGGCCAGACGAAACGGGCGGGGGACCGCCCGACGGTCCGGTCATCGGGCCGGGCGCGGCCGTCTGGCGGCGCTCGATGTAGTAGATGGTGTCCTCGCGGTGGTAGGTAAGGCCGAGGGACTCGAGGACGAAGCGCAAGGCCTGGTCCCAACTCACGTCGTGCATGCTCACGGTGACGCGGCCCTGGACGTCCGGGGTGAGGACGTAGTTGTACCCGCTCTCCTTGAAGAGCATGGTGAGGGCGACGCGCACGTCGGCATCTTTGAGTTCGAGGGTGACGTTGTGGGGCTGAGGCGCCGCCGCCGGCGCCGGTGTCGCTGCCGGCGCGAGGGCCTCGCCCGGCGCCTGGCTGTAGGCGGCCGCGACGCACACCAAAGCCAGTGTCGCCGCGAGCAGGGCTGCCCAGGCCTTCGTCTTGAATGTCATCTGCTTCGTCCCTTCCGCCGGGGGCGCGGTGGCCGCCTCGGCTCTGCTTGCGAATGCGTGATATTGCTCACTGGGCCGCGACGCGGCGCGGCCCCACGATCACCTGTCAAGGCGCATCAACGGAGGCCCGCCTCCCGGCGCAGGACCCGCCGGCGGCCCGTAGTAGGGGGCCGCCGGCGCAACGCCCGGAACCGCGGGAACGCCAGGGGCCAAACCGGGGCGATACCCCACCGGCGCGGGCGCGAGGGCGGCAGGGGGCGCGCCGCGGACGAGGGGCACCAGGACCAGCTTGGTCTCGCCGGGGACCTGGAGCAGGATGCCGTCATCGGTGATGGCCTGCACGGTGCCGCCCTCGACGATGTCGCCTGGCTTCACCACGGTGGTCTGGCCGCGGCTTTCGTAGATGGCCCAGACGCGGCTGTCCCACAGCAGGCCGGCCACCCGGCGGGTGGGAGTCCGGGGGCCCCTAACCACTGCGGGGCCGTAGGCGATCTGGGGCGTGACGGGCATGCCGAGCAAGGTCCACAGCGGCGGCGGGGGCGGCAGTTCTATCCACTTCACCGGGAACTGCCGGAACGGGTCGGCGTTAGAAGGCTCCGTGGTCCCGGCCTTAGGCGCGGCTGGTGCCCCTGTCTCCGGCGCGGGCTGCGCGGGGGGGGCGGCGGGCGCAGGAGCGGTGGTGCCCGGCGTCTCCTCGGGCGCCGTGGCGACGGTGGTCTCGGCGGCGCCCTTGGGCCTGAGGAACAGGAAATAGGCGGCGCCGGCCGCGACCACCACGAGGAGGCCGATCGCGATGAAGAGTTTGCTTCTGCTAGCCAACTCTGCCTCTCCCTTCGGATATCCCTGATGACCCCAGGCTCACTCCCTGCCCTTCTGTTCGGCCTCGGCCGGCGGGGGCGCCGCAGGCGTAGGCGCGGCCGGGGCGCCAGGCTCCGCGGCGGCCGGCCCCCCACCGCTCGTGGGAGGTATGCCCGGGCCGGGGAGAGCCCAGCGGGTGACGAGATAGACGCTGAGGGGCATGGAGGCGATGAGCATGGGGCTGGTGCCGTTGATGGTGACGTTGGAGATGGAGGCCATCCTGGGGGCCTTGCTGATCGCGCGCAGAAAAGCGATGAGGGAGGGCAGGTCGTCGGCCCGGACGGCAAAGTCGTTCACCGGCACCAGGATGACGGGGGGTTGGCTGGAGAGCGGCGTGATGGGAGCGGAGGGGAGGCTGAAGGCGATGGGCTGGACGCCGTGCTGGCTGGCGACGTAGCGCGCCATCATGGGGCCGCCGCCCAGGACGCTGGAGTACTCCTTCCAGAGGTCTATCATCGCCTGGTACTGGTTGGTGTCTATCTGGGGCATGCGGACCATGTAGGCGTAGGTCTGCTGGTCCTTGAGTTCGAGGTCGGCCTGGGCGGTCGCGAGTTCCTGAAGTTTGGAGAGCATGGTCTCGGCGACGCCCCTCTGGGTCTCGACCTGCTGTTCGGTGTCGCTGAGTTTCTTGAGCTGGGGGCGGGCATAGGCGATGCCGAAGGCAATCGCCAGCCCGACGACGACCAGCAGCCCCATGATCAGAACGTGAATCCGTGTTAACCGCATCAGCGCCCTCCGTTGTCCGCTTCCACCTGGTTCACTCCCTGCCCTGAGTCTAATCCCAATCCGACGCCGGAGTGGCGCTCGGCGTGCCGCTCGGCGTGCCGGCCGGCGCGCCGGCCGGCGCCGCGCCGGGGGGCGTCGTGCCGGTGAGGATCTGGGCCGCGACCGGCGGAGGCGGCGCGACGATCGGGGCGGCCATGGTGCAGGTGAGAGTCACGGGCAGGGTCAGGTACTGGGAGTAGGGCAGGCCGCCCGGCCCGGGCCGGGGGCTGAGGGGCGGGGCCCCGGCGAGGTTCCAGCCCGTGATGGTGGTGGACAGGACCACCGAGGTGAAAGGCCCGCGCAGCATGTTGAGGTAGTAGCGGGAGAGGGATTCCAGGGAATCGGTCTTGCCGATGAGGGTCACGAGGCTCCTGGAGTTGTCGAGGCTGAGGTTGGTGATCTGCACGCGCCTGTAGATGAAGGTGGAGACCCCTTGCAGGTAGTTGGCGAGGAGCACGTTGTGGCGCTCCAGGCCGGTGAACCAGTTGAGCCAGGTGACATAGGGCGTGGTGTTGGACTGGACCTGGCCGGTGAGGGTGGTGACGGCGGTGACTTTCCCGGCTTCCTTCTGCCAGTAGCCGAGGCGCTCCTCGGCCGCGGCGACCTCGCTCTTGATGCGGAGCGCGGCGAAGCCGAAGGCGAGGAGTTCGATGACCAGCAGCCCGACGATCCACCAGACGACGCGGCGGATGCGCACGCGCTCGAGGATGTAGGAGGGGAGCAGGTTGATCTTGATCATCGGGTCCGCCTCATTCGAGCATGTCCCTCAGACAGAGTCCGACGGCCACCGGCAGCAGGCAGCCGATCTCCTGGAGATAGCGGGCGGAAAACTGGGCGGGGAGGCTGGCCATGTGCTTGAGCGGGTTGCCGACCTCGACGGGGAGGCCGACCTCCCGGCTGACGAAGCGATCCAGCCTGGGCAGCCGGGCGGTGCCGCCGTAGAGGACGATGCGGTCCACGGTGGCGCCCGCGCGCTGCGAAGCATAGTACTCCAGGGAGCGGCGGATCTCGGTGACCAGTTCCGCCAGCGCCGGCTGCAGTGCCTGGAAGACGCGCTGCGACGGGGTGGCGGCGGCCGGAGGCCCGGCCCCGGCGCCAGCCGGAGTGGGCTGGGGCGGAGCGCTGACGTCGAAAACCTGATCGGGGCGCTTCTCGGCGGGGACCTCGCGGCCCAGTTCGGCGCTGAGGTCGAAGACCGGCCCCTCCTCCTCTCCGACGGAGGGCGGGCCCGGCGCAGCGGCAGCCGCCGCTGCGGGGGCGGGCGGAGGTGGGGCCGCGGCCGGAGGCGGCGCCTCGAGGAAGACCTCGCCGAGTTGCTTCTTGAGGCGCTCGGCCTCGTTGACATCGCGGCCCATGGCCTCGCTGATGGCGTTGGTGAGGCTCTCGCCGGCCAGCGGGATGGGGCGGGTGAAGGCGATCAGGCCGTTGCGGATGATGCTGATCTCCGTGGTGGTGTTGCCCACGTTCACCAGGGCGACGGTATCGTGGTAGCCGGCGTCGCCGACGTCCATGTCCACCAGCGACCGCTGGGCGGCCAGGGGCTCGATGTCCAGCGCCTGGGGCTCGAGGCCGGCCTGGCGCAGGGTCTCGACGTAGCCGTTGACGAGATCCTCCTGGGCCACGGCGAGCAGGACATCCATGTTGGGCTCGCCCTCGGGGATGCTCTCGAGGTCCTGGAGGGGCTCGTAATCCATGATCACTTCGCTGGCGGCGAAGGGGATGTGGCGCTCGACCTCCCAGCGCATGGTTTCGGCGAGTTCGGAGCGCGCCATCTTGGGAACCTGGATGGGCCGCACCACCAGCGCGGACTGCCCCGCCACGGAGGCGACGGTGGCGCGGGTGCGGATGCCCTGCTGCTGCAGAAGGCCGCGGATGGCGAGGCCCAGGCCCTGGGGCTCGACGATGACCCCGTTGGAGATGACCTCGGGGGGCGTGGGGCGGATGCCGACGTTGAGCAGGTGGATCGAGCCGCGGACGGAGCGCATCTCGACCACCTTGATGAGGTTGGTGCCGATGTCCAGCCCAATGGCGGTGACGTCGCGCGCCACCTGTGGAATCGCTGCCATCTAGCACCTTCCCTCGCTGGGTTGGCCGCCCGCGCGCGTATCATACCACAGCGCGGCGGACGAGGCAAGCCATGCAGGCATGCCGGCCTCCCTGCCCCCGGATGTTCTCAGGTTCGACGGCATCGCCCGCTCCCCTGCTGCCGGCAGCAGATTGTTGCCGGCGGCGCAGCCCCTGCTCCGGGCCTCCGCGTAGGGGCGAATCTCGTATTCGCCTGCCATCATCCCCGTCTCGGTCCTCCCCCATCGAAGCGGAGGAGACAGTCTTCGTCATGCCCGTAGGGGAGCACCTCTGGTGCTCCCGCGAGGCGGGCGGCCACGCAGGGGCCGCCCCTACTCAGGGAGCGCGGGGTTGAGCGTCATGGTGTAGATGTCCGCGTTCTGGGTGGGAGGAACTCCCGCCCCGGCCGAGAGGCTGCGGGTGCTGCTCCAGAAGAGCCAGACCTGGGCGAGCACGGGATCCTTCACCGCCGTCAGGCCGAACTCGTTGGCGGCGTGCTCCAGGGGGATGATGGTCTCGGAGACGTCGGTGGACCAGTAGGGCCAATTGTTGCGCGTCTCGGGGACCCAGCCCAGGTTGCCCGAGGCGTCGGTCTGCCGGCGGAAGGTCTGCAGATAGATTCTGGGGGCCGAGCCCTCGCCGCCCGAGCGCGTGGAGAACACCCAGAGCCTGGGGATGAACCCCGCGGGCTGGGGCTGGTTGGAGCCGTCGAGGTAGCGATAGGTCTCGACGAAGGCGGCGGGGGTGAGGTCATCGCGCGCGCTCGTGGTGAGCCGCATCAGGCGCGGCGCGTAGGCCACGGTGACCGCCAGGCCGTTGGCCGGCTGGGACTGGCGGAAGTTGACCAGCCCCAGGTCGGGGTAGACCTCGACCGTGCCGTAGCGGGTGCCGGAGATGAGGTAGCGCCCGGCGGTGGCGTCGAAGGGGCTGGCGGCGCCGCCGATCTCCGCGCCGGGGGAGGGCGCCTGGTCGGCCGAGCAGACGTAGATGCGCACCGGGCCGATGGCGTAGCCCGCGCCGGGCGCGGCGATGGAGGCGCCGGCGTAGGGCGCGGCGAGGGTGACCTGGGTGTCGGAATCCACGCTGGCGATGATGTAGGACGCGGTGTCGGCGCCGAAGCGGATGCGGTCGCCCGCCACCAGGCCGGCCGACCAGGAGGTCCCCACCCCGGTGACTGTGGCGGCGCCGTTGTTGACGTAGGCGGTGCCCACGCTGTAGAGGCTCTCCGCCCAGCGACGATGGCGGCCGACGAAGGTGGCGTTGGCGGGGTCATGGGGCGACAGGCGGTCGGTGAGCACCGCGAAGGGCGCCTCGCCGTAAGTGAGTTTGTCGCCCAGGAGCGCCGGGTTGTAGCGCGCGTGGTAGATGTCGTGATTCCCCTCCTGCCCGGAGCGCGCGGTGAAGACCAAGTCCACCAGCCCCGAGCCGGTGGGGTCGGCGAAGGCGACGGGGTCGCGGACGTCGCTCAGATCGCGCGAGACGCTGATGGGGATCACCCCGGCCACCCAGCCCGCGGGATCGGGCGTCCAGGGATCGGTGATGCTGGCGCGGGTGCTGAGGCGGTGGTCGGCGGAGAGCATGAGTTGCCAGTTGGAGCCGCCGCCCTCGGACCAGACGGCGCGCAGGTTGTACTCGTGCTGCTTCAGGCCGCTGGGCTCCACGTAGGTGAAGGTCCAGCCCAGGGGCGCGGGGTGGGCCTTGAAGGCGCCGGTCATGGCGGCCTCGCCCTGGACGCTCACGGGCGGCAGGTCGAGGATGCTGGCGCCGCCGGCCGTCCAGTCGGTCCACAGCAGCCGGGCGTCATACTTGGGGCCGGAGCGAAGCGCCCAGGCGCCCCAGTAGAGCCACTGCGTGCCTGAAAGGTCGAGCCCGAACCCTGGCGACATGTGCCCCCTGGTCACGGCGCCGACAGGGGTGCTGAGTGGATCGCCGGCCGACGGGTAGGGCCCGCCGAGCGCGCTCCACGAGGTGCTCCAGGGGGTGGCGGCGCGGTCGCGGGTGAGCGTCTGGTAATAGAGGGAGTACGGATCGGAAGCCGAGGGCGCGCCGCCGCCGGCCAGGCGGTTGCTGGACCAGAAGAGCATCAGGGTATCGGCGGTGGTGAAGGCGGCGGAGGGCGTAACGTCGGCGCCGAGTTCACTGGTGAGCCGCGTTTCGGTGGCGCGCACCGCGAGCCGCGACGGGGCGTTGGCGATGAGCGAGCCGCCGCCGATGGGATCGGTGACGGTGGCGGTGAAGTCGGGCAAGCCGATGTAGGAGCCCGAGGGCAAACCGGGCCCGGCGCCGGCGGGTTGGCCCTCGGAGAGGGTGGGGCTCAGGTTGAGCGAGCCCGCCAGCGGCGAGGCGGCGCGCACCGGGGTCTTGGGCATCGCAACGGAGAAGCCGCCCAGGTTCCACCACAGCGGGGTGGTTTCGCCGGGGCGGCGGAGCGAGAGTTGCAGGTCGCTGCGCTCCAGCGGCAGGTAGCCGGAGGCGTCGAGCGGGTTGACGGTGACGGCGGGGAGCGCCAGGTTGCCGCGGTTCTCGATGGCCCCGCCCGGATAAGCGGCCGCAGGCGTCGAGCCGGTGGCGCCCTTGCCGATGTCGGTGGTTTCATAGCCGGCGTGGAGCGAAGGCTCTGAGGCCACGCCGATGGAGAACGCGAACTCGTTGTAGGTG
>Ga0315286_10004576_pt1 | contig 13270 bp, 8 predicted proteins | sample YL17G10_0_MG_FD_205038 | JGI IMG/M metagenome (GOLD analysis project Ga0315286, IMG submission 205038) | Sediment microbial communities from Yellowstone Lake, YNP, Wyoming, USA - YL17G10_0 | ecosystem: Environmental > Aquatic > Freshwater > Lake > Sediment | place: USA: Wyoming | collected... | reverse complement strand
GACCCGCGGGGCCTGCTGGCCTCGGTGCTCTTCGGCAACCTGGTCGTCAACTTGCTGATCTTCTCGATCAGCACCGTGCTCGGCCTGGAACTCAGCAGGATCCACGGCCCCGGGGCCGCCGCCGCCTGCGGCCTGGCCGCGCTGGTCGCGGTGATCCTCTTCGGGGAGATCACCGCCAAGTTCGTGGCCCTGTCCTTCCCCATGAAGATGGCCCCGCTGCTGGCGCTGGTCTTGCAGGCCTTCTACGGGGTGATCACCCCGGTGCGGGTGCTCCTGGTGGCGCTGATGCGGCGCTTCGAGGGCCAGGACCCCGCCGCCCCCCCGCACCTGGCCGCCGAGGAGCTCTCCGACCTGGTCGAGCTGGCCGGCCGCGAGGGGACCATTGCCGAGCACGAGCGCCGCCTGGTCCAGGAGGCCGTGGACCTGGCCGAGCTCCGGGTCAGCCACATCATGACCCCCCGGGTGGACCTGCACGGCTGCGAGGCGTCCTGGCCGGCGAGCCGCCTGGTCCTGCTGGCCGCCGACACCGGCCACGGGCGCTTCCCCATCTACCGCGGGAGCCTTGATGAGATCGTTGGCGTGGCCGACGTCTTCGACGCGCTCCGCGAACCGACCCGGCCGCTCGGGGAGCTGGCCCACCCGGTCAAGTTCGTCCCGGAGCAGACGGAGGTCCCCGCGCTGCTGGCCGAGTTCCAGGCCGAGGGTGCCGACTTCGCCATTGTCGCCGACGAGTTCGGGGGCACCGCCGGGCTGGTCACCCAGGAGGACATCGTCGAGGAGGTGGTCGGCGACATCCGCTCGCCGCACGAGAAGCACCAGCCCCCGCCGGTGCAGAAGCTCTCCGAGACCCGCTACCTGCTGGCCGGGGAACTGTCCGCCGAGCCCTGGGCCGAAGCCATCGGCGTGGACCCCGACGACCTGGGCGTCGACCGGCTGGGCGGGCTGGTCGGGGCGCTCCTCGGGCGCATCCCCCGCGAGGGCGACACCCTCCAGCGCGGCGACCTGGCCTTCACCGTCCGGCGGATGCGCCGCCGGCGGGTGACCGAGGTGCTCCTGGAACTCTCCAGCGAGGAAGCCGCCGGACGGATCGGAGAGCTGGGCGCCGGCTCCGCGTTGGGCGGCTCCGAAGGCGCCACGCCGCCACCAGGGACCTTGCCGCGGCCTCCGGGCCCCCATGAGGGGGGCCTGCCGTGATCTACCTGCTGGCCGCGCTGGGGCTGGCCGCCGGCTTCCTGCTGAGCGCCTTCTTCTCCGGCTCCGAGACCGGCCTGTACACCGTCAACCGCTTCCGGCTGCACCGGCGCGCCCACCGCGGAGAGCGCTCCGCCCGGTTGCTCGAGCGCCTGCTCTCCGACCCGGTGGGGCTCCTGGTCACCTTCCTGCTCGGCAACAACATCGTCAACTATGCCCTGGCCGCGCTGGTCACCCGGGGCTACGAGGGCTTGGGCCTGGAGCCCGGCCGCGCCTGGTGGAAGAGCCCGGACGTGGTCGCCACCCTCACCCTGGTGTTGCCGCTGTTCCTCTTCGGGGAGATGCTCCCCAAGAACTACTTCCGGAGGCACACCGAGCGGTTGAGCTACCCGGCGGCCTGGGGCTTGGCGGCCACCAAGGGGCTGCTCTGGCCGCTGGTCCAGGTGCTCAGGCTGCTGGCCCGGCTGGTGCCAGCGGAGCACGGCCCGGGCGCCAGTCTGGGCATGCCCCATATCTCCCGGCACATGCTCGACCACCTGCTCTCCCGCGGGCGGGAGACCGGGGAACTCACCGCCGAGCAGGAGCGGCTGGCCCGCAACGTGCTCCGGGCCGGCGAGCGCCGGGTGATGCAACTGGCCTCGCCGGTCGCCGTGCCGGGCGCCGCGGCCGGGACCCTCACCGTCCCCGCCGACGAGAAGGCCGGGCGGGTTTTGCAGCGGCTGATCGCGGCCCGCGCGCGCCTGGCGCTGGTCTTGACGACGGTAGGCGGTAATCGCTTGCCGGCTGTCGGCGGGCCCCAACCGAAAACCGAGGACCGGCAACCGACAACTGTTATTTGCCGCGAGGTGCTCGGCTACGTGCGGCTCTTTGACCTGCTGGCGCCGGGGGCGCAGGGCCGGCCGGTTTCCGAGCTGGCCCGGCCGGTCCCGCGGCTGGCGGCTCACGCCACGCTGCGGAGGGCGCTGGCCACCATGCAGCGCGAGTGCGCCGACGTGGCCATCGTGGAGTCGCCTTCCGCCGGCCGGGCGGCGAGCGCCGGAGCCGGCGGGGCACTGCCCGAGCCGGGCACCGGCCACGGCGAGCCGGGCTGTCCGGTGCTCGGCGTCGTGCTCTTGCCGCAGCTCATCGCCGAGCTGCTCAGCAAGCCGCCGGAGGGCGCCCCGGTCGCGGGCCGGCCGTAGCAGCGGCGCTCAGAGCAGGATATCGGCGAGCTGCCGGAAGTCGGCGAGGTCCGGGACGATGATATCAGCACCGGCGGCGAGCAGGCGCTCGCGCTTGCGCGCGTCGAGCCGGCCGATGTCCTCCTCGCAGCTGGCCACCCCGACGGCCACTCCCCCGGCGGCCTTGACCGTCTCGATCTCCACGAAGCCGTCGCCGACGACCAAGAGCTCCGGCCCGGCCAGGCGGTTCCGGGCGACGATCCCGGCGACCACCTGCTGCTTGTGCTCCACGACCGCGCCGGCCGCGACCGCGCGGGCGTCCTCGGCGGCGCCCCAGATGCGCCCGCCGAAGAAGCCGCCGAGCCCCAGCAGCCGGGCCTCGCGCCTCACGTCGGGCTGGTCGGTGCCGCTGGCGCAGTAGAGGGTCACGCCGCGCGCGCCGAGTTCCGCCAGGAGCTCCGCGGCCCCCGGGACCAGGAACGCCTCCGGCGCGGCCGCCCCCGACTCCAAGCTCCGGAGCCGCCCGGCGATGTGCGCGCCCAGCCGCCCGAGGTACTCCCGCTTGTACTCCAGAGGGTCGAGCGCCCGGCCGCCGCGCGCGGCGACCGCCTCGGCCAGCCAGATCATCTGGAAGATGGTCTGCCGGCCGGAGGACTGCTCGACCAGCTCGCGGACCAGGGCTTCGAGCTCCGCGGGCGGCTCGGCCCGGGTCGCGGCGCCCAGCGCCTCGACCATCATCCGGATCATCACCCGCGGCCAGCCGGCGCGCAGGAGCGAGAGCGTGCCGTCGAAGTCGAAGAGCGCGTGGCGGATCCGGCCGCGCGCGACCGGGCCGCGGACGATCTCGATGGTCACGGCCCGGCCAGCTCCGGGAACTCCCGGGCGTACTGGGCGAAGCGGCGGCGGACGCTCGCGGGACCGGCCGTGCCGGTGGTCCCGAGTTGCTCGACGGTGAGCGAGGCGACCAGCACGGCCAGGAGCGCGGCGTCCGGGACGGCGGCCCCGGCGGCCAGCGCCGCCGCCAGGGCGGCCAGCACCGAGTCGCCGGCGCCGACCGGATCAATGGGTCCGCGCTGCGGGAAGGCCGGCAGGTGCCAGCTCTGCCCCGCGGCGGCGGCCAGCACCCCGCGAGCGCCCAGGGTGATGAAGATCGGCCGGCCGGCCCGGGCGGCGGCGGCGCGCGCCTGGCCGGCGAGCTCCTCCAGGGGAGAAAAGGTGTCAGGAACCTTTTGCCGGGACGGCCCTTCAGGGTGCTGCGCACAAAAGGTTCCTGACACCTTTTCTCCCCGGCCCACCAGCTCTGCGAACTCGCGGGCGTTGGGCTTGAGCGAGCACCCCGGGAAGCCGCCGAGATGGTGCCGGGAGTCAACCAGCACGGGCTTGGCCGGCCAACGCCGGGCCAGGTCGGCGACCGCTTGGCGCATCACCGGGGTGACCACCCCGGCCTCGAGGTAGTCGGAGACGACCAGCGCCCCGGCGCCCTCGGCCGCCGCGGCCAGGTCGGCCAGGAGCACCCGCTCCTCGCCCGCGCCGAGCGCCTCGCGGGAGCGGATGTCCAGGCGGCCGAGCTCGCGCTCGCCGCCGCCGGGCTCGGCCACCACCGGCTTGAGGTAGGTGGGGGTCAGCCGCGAGTCGGACTGGCGCAGGCAGCCCAGGTCGAGGCCCATGCGGCCGAGGAGCCTGAGCAGCTCGAAGCCCTCGCCGTCGCCGCCGACCAGGCCGACCGGGATGACCCGGCCGACCCCCAGCGCGGCGAGGTTGGCACTCACCGCGCCGGCGCCGCCCGGGCTGTTGCGCACCGCGGTCACGCCCTTGACGGGCAGGCCGGTCTCCAGGGAGCGCTCGACGATCCCCGGGTCAATGACCATGTAGCGGTCCAGGCAGAAATCGCCCAGGACGGCCACGGTCTGCCGGGGCAGGCCGTCGAGCAGGGCTTCCAAAGTTGCCGGGTTCATGGCCTGATCCTAGTTCCTGCCTGGCGGGCTGTCAACGCCGGCCCGGGAGCCGGCGAGAAAAGGGGTCAGGAGAAAAGGGGTCAGGACCCTTTTGTGCGAAGCACCCGGAGGGCCGTTCCGGCAAAAGGGTCCTGACCCCTTTTCTCGCCACCTTTTCTCCCGCCGGCGGTTAAGAACTCCCGTTGCGCCGGAGCAGTCGAGCAGCTAGACTACCGGCTGCACCAGGAGAGAAAAGGGTGTCACTTGTCCGAGCGCGGAGCGGGGAGCGCGGAGCGGGGAGCGCGGAGTTCCGAGCTCCGAGTTCCGCGCTCCGAGTTCCGCGCTCCGTCCTGGCGCTGCTGGCCTGTGCCGCGGTGGCCGCGGGCCTGGCCGGCGCGCTCCCCCGGGGCGCCGAAATCCCCGAGGCTTCTCTCCAGCCGCCGGACCTCTCCGCCCTGCTGACCTCCGCCGAGAGCCCCTGGCTCGCCGAGGTCCCCGGCGACTCCGCGCTCAAGAACGCCCGCGAGGCGGCCGTCGTCGGGGAGCTCACCCACGGCAAGCTCCACCTCCGGCTCTCCCTCGGCGCCCCGGCGCGAATGCCCATCCGCGCCTCGGTGTACCTGGTCAACCGGCAGGGCTGGTTCTACAAGAGCGCCCAGGACTACCTGGTCACCCACCACCGGAAGACCGCGGTGGTCCTGGACCTCGGCCCGGACTCGGCCGACCTGGTCCCGGCGGCGGACCTGGCCCGGCCCTGGTCGGCCACCGGCGGCGTGCCCATCGTCCGGGTGGGCGTGGGCCTGTACTCGCCGGGGCGGTGGCGCGGGCCGGTGGAGGTCAGCGAGGCCCGCGTGGAGCTCGGCCGCGCTCCGGTCGAGCTCTCCGGGCCGCCGCGCATCGAGGGCCTGACGGTGGCGCCGGCGCGGCCGGCGGCCGGCGCGATGGTCGAGCTGGCCTTCGGCTTCCCGGCCTCCTTTGCCAACCCCTTCGACCCGGCCGAGGGGCAGCTCGACGCCGAGTTGGCCCCCAAGCTCCAGACGGGGCCTGACCCATCTCCGGCGGCGATCGTGCCGGCCTACTTCGACCAGAGCTACCTCTCGGTGACTGAGGGTTTCGCCCCGCGGGCCGTCCCGGTCGGCCCGCCGCGCTGGAAGGTGCGGCTCTGCCCGCGCGCCCCGGGGGAGTACGCGGTCAGGCTCCGCTGGCGGGGGCTCGCCATCGCGGAGGTGCCGCTGTCCGTCGGGCCGGCGGCCCCGCCCCGCGCCGCGCGGGAGCTGCCCGACCCGCTGGAGCTCCGGGAGCTGGCCAGCGCCGACGGCGAGTGCTTCCTGCGGCGGCTGGCCGCCGACCCGGGCCGGGCCGCGGCGGTGCTGCGCGACGGGCGCTTCTGGCCGGTTGGTCCCAAGCCCTGGCCGATCGCCGGCTGGATCGCCCCCCTGGAGTGGACCGACCAGTGGGGCGGCTGGCTCGGCGCCGGCCGCTACAACCTGGAAATGGCCGACCGGCTGGACACCGTGCTGGCCCGCGCCGCCGCGCGCGGGGTGCGCCTGCCGCTGTTCATCAACTACGACGGGCCGTTCTCGGAGAGCGACAAGTACCGCTGGCAGTTCAACCCGCTGGCCGCGGCTCAGGGCGGGCCGCTGCAGGCCCCCAGCCGGTACTACCGCGACCAGACCTGCGCGCGTGACGCCGAGGCGCTCTTCCGGTACCTGGCCGCCCGCTACGCCAACCACCCGGCGGTGGACGGCCTGGTCCTGGCCGCCACCCTCGGCGCCGACGGCGTCGAGGACTGGCACGACCAGATGGCCCAGAGCCTCGCCCGCATCTTCGGGGCCGGCGCGGCGGCCGAGTTGCGGGTGACCAGCTTCCACCCATTGGCCGTCCGCCGCCGGCAGGCCTCGCTGCTGGGCTCCTTCGAGCCCGGGGCCGCGCGGGGCTGGCGCTTCGACACCGAGGTCTGCCCGGGGACCAAGGCGGCCTACAGCACCGAGGCGGCCAGCGAGGGCCGGCAGTCGCTGCGCGTCGAGGCCGACTTCCCCGGCGAGCTCTGCCTGATCCGCTCCTTCGACCAGGAGATCATGGACGCCGGCGCCTATGATTTGCTAACCTTCGACGTGTTCGTGCCCAAGGGCGCGCCCGCGCACCTCCGGGCCATGATCTACCTGCGCGACCGCGAGTTCAACTGGTACGAGGAGCTCCTGCCGGAGGAGCTCCGCCCCGGCGACTGGACCCGCCTGATCCTGGACCTGCGCCCGGGCCGCAACGGGCTGTGCGCTCCGCTGCTCCCGGCCACCGGCAAGCCCGCCCATGGGCGCCCCTGGGACGGCTACAGCCGCCAGCGGCTGCGCGCGCTGGGCCTGCGCCTGTTCGCCTCCCGGGAGTTCACCCGGCCGTACAAGGGGCCGGTCTACCTGGACAACATCCGGCTCCTGGGCGACCCGGAGCTCCGCGAGGAGGAGCCCAAGCTGGCCATCGCGGACCTCAAGGAGCCGGAGGACAAGAGCCCCGCGCTGTTCACCCGGGTGGAGTACGTCTTCGGGATCAACCGCACCTTCGCCAACCCCTTCGACCCGGAGTGCGTGGAGGTCCGCGCCCGGGTGCTGACCCCCTCGGGCCAGCTCTACACCATGCCCGGCTTCTTCGACCAGGGCTACCGCCGGGCGGACCCGCCCGACAAGGAGGTCACCATCCTGATTGACGGGGCCAAGCGCACGGTGCCGACCCCCGAGGGCGCCGAGCGCCTGGAGCCGGAGGGCCCCAGCCGCTGGAAGGTGCGCCTGGCCGCCGCCGAGCCCGGCGTCCACCAGGTGGCCCTGGAGGTGCTCGTGCCCGACGGCCAGGGCAAGATGGTCCTGGCCGCCAGCCGCAAGGGGCTGGCCTTCGAGGCCGCCGCCGGGACCGTCCCCGGGTACGTGCGCCCGGCGGCCGACGGGCGGCACTTCGAGCACTCCTCCGGCGAGTTCTTCTACCCCATCGGCATGGCCCTGCGCTCGCCCTCCGACGCCCGCGACCTGCACCGCGACAACCTCATCCGCCAGCACGTGCTTGGGCCGGGCGCGCCGGTGGTGCTCCGCGACGACGGCAACCACGTCGAGCGCCTGGACTTCCTGGACCTGCGCGGCACCCACCAGTTCGACGACTACTTCAAGCGCTGCGGCGAGTCCGGGATGAACTGGGCCCGGGTCTGGATGGCCCCCTGGTGGCTGGGCCTGGAGTGGGACCACCGCTACCCCGGCTACGAGGGCGCCGGCCGCTACAACCTGGCCAACGCCTGGCGCCTGGACCATGTCCTGGAGGCCGGCGAGAAGAACGGGGTCTATCTCCAGCTCTGCCTCACCAACCACGGCCAGGTGACCACCCGGATCGACCGCCAGTGGGATTTCAACCCCTACAACGCGGTCATGCCCCAGCAGCTCTGGAACCCGCCGGACCGCGAGGCCGCGGGCCCCCTCTTCAAGCGCCCCGGCGGCTTCCTGAACAGCCCCCGCGACTGGTTCACCGACCCCGCCGCCCGCAAGCTGGTCAAGCAGCGCCTGCGCTACATCGTGGCCCGCTGGGGCTACTCGCCCAAGATCATGGCCTGGGGGCTGATGTCCGAGGTGGAGTTCACCGGCGGCACCGACTTCCGCGGCGACAACAACTGGGACCGCGGGGCCTTCCCGATGCAGACCGAGTGGCACCAGGAGATGGCCCGCTACCTGCGGACCATTGACCCCTACCGCCACCTGGTGACCACCCACTTCTCGCACCCCTGCAACGGGACCGACCTGTGGAGGCTCAACGACCTGGACTACGTGCAGTCCAACGCCTACAGCTCGTTCCGGTGGTTCGGCGGCGGCGAGAACGAGGTCGGCATCGTCGGCGCCCCGAACGCCATGCACCGCTACTTCCACGGCTACGGCGGCCAGCTGACCGGCCTGGGCGCCTATAAGCACCCGGTGCTCATCGGCGAGTGGGGCGGCTACCACATGCACAACTCCATGGACATGCTGGACTCCGAGCTGCACAGCGGCCTGTGGGCCCAGGCCATGATCCCCATGGGCGGGGCCACCGGCTTCTGGTGGTGGCTGCACGTGCACTACCGGGACCGCTACGGGGAGTTTGCGGCGCTCTCGCGCTTCATGAAGGGCGAGGACCTGCGCTCGGTCACCGCCCAGCTGGGCGCCCGGGCGACCGTCCCGGCCGGCGGCGGCCCGCGCCGCCTGGAGGTCCTGGCCATCGGCGACGGCCAGAAGCGCGCCTACGCCTGGGCCTACGCCGAGCGCATCGCCTGGGGCGAGGCCGACAAGGCGGTCTTCGACGGCGCCCGCGCCGAGATCGACGGCCTGGTTCCCGGCCGCTACGAGGTGGAGTTCTGGAACCCGGCCAGGGGCGAGCGCGTCTCCGCGGCCGAGTTCGCCACCCGCGGCGGGCCGCTCTCCGTGACCCTCCCCAAGTTCCAGCGCGACCTGGCCCTCAAGATCCGCTGGAAGGCCGAGCCCCCGCCGGCGTCGCCGCCGCCGCCACCAGCGACGCCCCCGGCCAGGGCCTCCGGGCCGGGAGAAAAAGGTGTCAGGAACCTTTTGTGCGCAGCACCCGAAGGGCCGTTCCGGCAAAAGGTTCCTGACACCTTTTTCTCCGCCGAGCCCCTCCAACCGCAGGGCGACCGGTGATCGTCCGCCGGATCCTGCTGGTCGGCTCCGCGCTGGTCTGGCTGGGGCTGCTCGGGATCCTGGGGGTCATCGAGCACCGCAAGCGCGTCCAGGCGGCGGGCGCGGCCGGCTACCTCGACTCCATCTTCGGGCCGGAGGCCCCCGCCCTGGTCCGCAAGAGCCTGTGGCTGCAGGACCCCTTCGGCGCCGAGCGGGAGGTCGGCTTCGTCGAGACCGAAACCCAGCGGATGGGCGCCAACGACGCCAAGGTGACCACCACCATGGAGATCCGCGCCGAGAAGGTTCCGCCCTTCGCCGCGGCCATGCTCGCCGAGTTGGTCGGCCCGCCGGCGGACTTCTCCGGAGAGATGCACGTCTACCTCGGCCGCTACAAGGGGGTCAGCCGCATCGACGCCAAGGCCAACTACGGCGAGGAGCGCCTGGACTTCCAGGCCCAGAGGTTCCGCGAGGACTCCCTCAAGATCTTCTTCCGCCACGGCACGGAGCGCCCGTCCCCCACCAAGATCCCTTACGACCCCAACCTGCCCTTCGGCGGGGGGGTCAGCCCCTTCCTGGGCGCCAAGAACCTCCAGGTGGGCAACTCCTGGACGGTCACCCACTTCAACCCCTTCACGCGCAGCTCCATGGTCACGCTCATCAAGGTCGAGGAAGAGGCCACCATCCGCTACCAGCGCGAGGAGGTCAGGTGCCTGGTGCTCCGGGCCCACCCGACGGCGGCCGGCGGCGCGGCCGGCGCCTCCGGCTTCGGCCCGCCCAGCTCCTCGGCCTGGATCGCCCAGAAGCCCGGCGACAAGATCGACGGACTGGTGCTCCGCGAGGAGGCCCAGCTCTTCCTCTTCAAGCTGGCCCTGGTCCTGGAGGAGTCGGTCAGCGCCGAGGAGCTCGACTACCACAAGACCCTCTACCCCAGGGGCAAGCCCGGCGCCAAGCCCGAGAAGGCCGGGAAGCCCAAGTGAGCAGGAGTTCGGGGGACATAAACTCCCCCCCCGCCGTGATGCCAGGGGCGTCGGCTTCGCCGAAACATTGCCAGTATGGCCTGCCCGGAGCGAGTTTATGTCCCCCGAACTCGCGGCCAGTCCGACGATGACACGGCCGCCCGCCGGGAACCGGGCCAGGGCCCCGGGCGCGATGAGCAGGCTCGCTTGAAAAAATGCGCGGTGCTGACCGTCTCTCTCGACCTGGAGCTGATCTGGGGGGTCCGCGACCACGTCGGCCCCGGCCATCCCTACCTCAACTGGCTCCAGGGCGTGCGCCCCGCGGTCCGCGCGCTGCTCACCCTCTTCGCCGCGGCCAGGGTGCCGGCCTGCTGGGCGGCGGTGGGCCACCTCTTCTACGAGGAATACCGCGGCGAGCTCGGCCGCAAACACCCGGAGATGCCCCGCCCGACCCGGCCGGCGGGCGCGCCCGACTGGTACGCGGACCTGCCCTTGGGCGACACCCGCAGCGCGCCGCTGTGGTACGGGGCCGACCTGATCGAGCAGATCGCCGGGTGCCCGGTGGCCCAGGAGATCGGCGGCCACACCTTCTCCCACCTGGCGGCCACCGACCCGGGAGTCACCCGGGAACTCTTCGCCGCGGAGCTGGCCAAGTCCAACGAGCTGGCCGCCCGGCGCGGCCTGCGCCTGCGCAGCCTGGTCTTCCCGCGCAACCGGGTCGGGCACCTGGACGTGCTCCGCGAGCACGGCTATGTCGCCTATCGCGGGCCCAACAGCGAATGGTACTGGCGGCTCCCGGGCCGGAAGCTCCAGGCCGCCGGCCGGCTGGCCAGCGACCTGGCCGCCCTGACTCCGCCGGTGGACCTGCCGGTGCTGAAGCGCCAGGGGGTGGTGGAGGTGCCCCACTCCATGTTCTTCGCGCCTTTCTGGGGGCCGGCGCGGCTGGTGCCGGCCGGCGCGCGGGTCGCCCAGGGCATCCGTGGGCTGGAGCGGGCCGTCCGGCGCGGCGGCGTGTTCCACATCTACTCCCATCCGCACAACTTCGGGCAGCACACCGCCCGGCTGGTTGATGCCTTGGGCGCGGTGCTGTATCATGGAGCCCGGCTCCGCGACCGGGGCGACCTCTGCATCCTGCCGATGGGCCGGATCGCCGAGCTGGTGCTCAGCGGCGAGATCGAGCACCGGGTGGAAGGCGCGCTCAACCATGCCGACCGAAAGTGAAGGCCGCGCCGACCGGGAGGGAGTCCGCCGGGAGGCCGTGCGCATCCACGAGGCGGCCGCCGACGGCTTCGCCCGACAGTACCGCGACGCCGGGCCGTCGGCCTACGCCAGCGCCTTCGGCTACGGCCGCAAGAAGATCCAGGAGGTGCTCGACGGCGTCCTGGCGGCCGCCCCGCGCGGCGGCCTGGCGCTCGATGCCGGCTGCGGCACCGGCCAACAGCTCGCGGCGCTGGCCCGCGCCGGGTTCCGGGCGGTGGGCGTGGAGCCCGCCGCCCAGATGCGCCGGCTGGCCCGGATCAACTGTCCGGGGGCCCAGCTGCTGGGCGCCTCCATCTTCGACCTGCCCTTTGCGGACGCCAGCTTCGACCTGGTCATCTGCATCGAGGTGCTGCGCTACTTCCTCCCCGAGGACGTCCAGAGCGCCTGCCGCGAGCTGCGCCGGGTGCTCAAGCCCGGCGGGACGCTGCTGGCCACCCTGGTGAACCGGTATGCCGCCGACGGCTTCCCGGCCTACGACCGCCTGGCCCGGCTGTTGGCTGCGCTGGCCGGCCGGCGCCGGACGCACTGCACCTTGACCACCCCCGGGGAGGCCCAGCGCGGGCTGGTCGCCGCCGGCTTCTCCAGCGTGGAGACCGTCGGCCGGCTGGCCGGCCCGCTGCGCGCGCTCTACCGCCTCGACCGCCGCCTGGGGGCCGCCGCCGCCAGGCGCCTGGAGGCGCTCGACGACCGGGTGTCGAGCTGGCCCTGGACCAAGCCGCTGGCCGGCCACCTGATCGCCATCGCCCGGGCCTGAGGACCGGCCCGCATGGAGCAGACCAGCATGTCCGGAACCGAGCTGCGCAGGCTGCTCTTCGTCTCCTACCTCTACCCGCCGATGGTGGCCGGGGGGGTGCCCCGGGTCTTCCAGTTCAGCAAGTACCTGCCGGAGTTCGGCTGGGCCCCGACGATGCTGACCGGCCCGCAGCTCAGCGCCGAGGCCGTCGACGAGGGGGCGCTCCGGGAGCTGCCGCCCTGCGTCGAGATCGTGCGCGCGCCGTGCCCGCTGGCCGCTCACGGCCCGCGCGGCGCGCCCAACCCGCGCACCGGCCTCTCCGGGCTCCCCCGCCGCGCGGCCCGCCTGGCCATGAGGCTGGTCCTGGTCCCCGACCGGCAGGTCCTGTGGGTGGCTCACGCGGTGCGCGCCGGGCTCCGGGCCCTCCGGCGCGCCAGGCACGAGGTCATCCTGGCCACCTACGGCCCCGGCAGCAACCTGCTCGTGGGCCGGCGGCTGGCCGAGCTCTCCGGGTTGCCGCTGGTCCTCGACTTCCGCGACCTGTGGAGCGACGTGCCCCAGCCGGTCTTCGCCACCGGGCTGCACCGGGCGCTGGCCGGCCGCTTCGAGCGCCGCGCGGTGGCCGCCGCGCGCCGGGTGGTGGCCGTCTCCGAGCCGATGGCCGCGCACCTGGCCGAGCGCCACCGGCGCCGGCCGGAGGAGTTCGCCGCCATCACCAACGGCTTCGACCCGGCGGACCTCGCGCGGGTCCGCGACGCGCGGGCCGGGCCCGGCCGGCCCTTCCGGCTGGGCTTCACCGGCTCGCTCTACGGCGGGCGCGACCTGGGGCCCTTCCTGGACGCGCTGGCCGGGCTGCGGCGCGAGGGGGCGCTCTCGCCGGACACCTTCCGCGTCGAGTTCGTCGGCAACTTCCCGCCGGAGGAGGCCGAGCGCCGGGGCCTGGCCGACCTGGTCGAGTGCCGGCCGCACGTCCCGCACGCCGGGGTCTTCGAGGTCTTCGCGCGCGCCGACGCGCTGATGGTCATCGAGGCCCCCGGCTACTGGGCCCAGTTCAGCTACGCCGCCAAGGTCTTCGAGTACCTGCTGGCCGGCAAGCCGATCCTCGCGCTGGTCGAGCCGGGGGGCAACAGCGCGCGGCTCCTGGAAGCGGTCGGCCTGGGCCGGATCGCGCATCCCGCCGACCGCGCGGCGATCCGCGCGGCGCTGCTGGAACTGCTCAAGCTCAAGGGCGCGCCGCCGAAGCCAGTGGACATCAGCCGGCCCCCGCTCTGCGACATCTACCGCCGGCGGCTCACCGGGCGGCTCGCCGCGGTGCTGGCCGCGGCCGCCGCGCCCGATGGGCCGCGCCGGTGACGGCGGCGCGCCGGGCCGCGCTTCTTGACGCTCGGCCCCGCCGGGCCTAGAA
>Ga0315286_10004575_pt1 | contig 13271 bp, 6 predicted proteins | sample YL17G10_0_MG_FD_205038 | JGI IMG/M metagenome (GOLD analysis project Ga0315286, IMG submission 205038) | Sediment microbial communities from Yellowstone Lake, YNP, Wyoming, USA - YL17G10_0 | ecosystem: Environmental > Aquatic > Freshwater > Lake > Sediment | place: USA: Wyoming | collected... | reverse complement strand
TGAAGCTCAAGACCGACAAGACGGAAATGCTCGCCCTCGGCGGCAAGATGGTCCTGCCGGGCTTCTTCGACTCCCACGTGCATTCGGTCGATGCCGCCATGGTCGAATTCGACCATCCGATTCCCGAGATGGAGACCGTGCAGGACGTGCTCAACTATTTCAAGGGCCGGGCCGAGGTGTTGGAGGATGGCCAGTGGATCGTCCTGCAGCAGGTGTTCATTACGAGGCTGCGCGAGCAGCGGTACCCGACGATGGCGGAACTGGATCAAGTGGCCCCGAAGAACCCGGTCGTCTTTCGCACGGGTCCCGATGCGTCGGTCAACACGCTGGCTTTGAAACTCAGCGGCATCGACAAGGATTTCCGCGTCACCGACGGCGGTCCAGGCTACATCGAGAAGGACCCCAAGACGGGCGAGCCTACCGGGATCCTGAGAAGCTGCACCCGGTACCTCAAGAGCCGCGACAGCGGCCGCAAGGCGACGGACCGCGACCGTTATGAGAGAGTGCTGGCGCTGTTCAAGGACTACAGCTCCGTAGGCATTACGGGCATCGGCGACGGCGACACAAGCCAGGAAGAACTCGACCTCTACCAGCAGATGCTGAAGAAGGGCGACCTGCCTGTCCGAATCTCCGCACAGTACCACGTCGATACGATCGGTCCTATCGAACAGATCGAGGAACGCATCCGCAAAGTGGCGCAGCATCCGCTGCGGCAGGGCGGGCCCATGCTTCGCATCATTGGCGTCAAAGTCTACCTGGACGGCGGCATGCTGACCGGCAGCGCCTATATGAGCCGGCCGTGGGGCGTCAGCAAGACCTATGCCATTGACGATCCGAACTACCGGGGCGTCCTGTTCATCCCCAAAGAGCGGCTGCTGCCGATGGTGCGGACCGCCACCGAGTGCGGCCTGCAATTCACGGCCCACACGGTCGGCGATGGGGCGGTCGAGACGCTGCTCGACGTCTATGACGAGGTCAATAAGACGATCCCCATCCGCGATGTGCGGCACTGCATCACGCACTCCAACTTCATGAGCCGCGAGAGCGTGGAAAAGGCGGCCCGGCTTCAGGTGTTCCCGCTGATTCAGCCGGCGTGGCTGTACCTGGACACCAGGACGCTGGTCGGCCATTTCGGCTACGACCGCCTCCGCTGGTTCCAGCCGCTCAAGAGTCTCTTCGAGGCAGGGGCCCTCCCGGCCGGCGGCTCCGACCACATGCAGAAAATGGGGTCGCTCCGCTCGAACAACCCCTATGACCCATTCCTGGCGATGTGGACGGCTGTCACGCGCCGGGCCCGGTGGTACGAGGGGCAACTGCACCCCGAGGAGGCCCTCAGCCGCGAGCAGGTGATCCGGTTCTACACGGTCAACTGCGCCCGGGCCTTATTCCAGGACAAGAACGTCGGCTCGCTGGAAAAAGGCAAGCTTGCGGACTTTATCGTCCTCGACACGAATCTGCTCACCTGCCCCGCAGACGCGATCCGGAATGCCAAGGTCCTGCGCACCTACGTGGACGGCAAGCTCGTCTTCAATCGCTGACGCGTAGACCCTTGTCTGGTACTCTTCATCGGGTGGTACCGCCCCTCCCTGAGGAGCGATCATCGAATCTTGATGGAGCCGACGTTCGTGTTGAGATTCACCTGGCCTTCCCCCTTGCCGAGCGAGGCGTTGACCGAGTGTTTCATCGAGCCGGTGACGGTGAGGGGCCGGTCCGTGTGGATGGAACCGACGTTGCTTGCCGCCCTCAAGTGGGCCGAAATCTCCTGGGGGCCTGTGAATTCGACATTGCCGACGTTGGTTGCCATCGTCACCTTGAGAGCGGCCGGGGCATCGTCGGCGTAGGTGGCCCGGACATCACCCACATTGGTGTGCAGGTCGATCTCCTCGCGCAGACCGGTGCAGGTGACGGTTCCGACGTCGACGGAGGCTTTCACTCGTTTGGTGAATCCCGTCACCCGGATATCGCCGACGTTCGTGCGGCAGGTCAAGGCAAGGGCGGCCGGGGCGGTGATGGTGAAATCCACACTGAGCTGATTGCGGCCGAAATCCGGTGGCTTGACCGCTTTGATCGTGAGTGTCTGGCCCGACGGTTCGGCAACGATGCGGACCTGTTCGGCAAGCTCCTGCGCCCTTTCCTCCGTGTGGGCCTTGACCGTGATCTCGGCGGCGATGCGCACCTCCGTGACGTCGGCCGTCTCCAACTGGATTTTGCCCACCTCCGTGGACACGGTAAGGGCGGTGATGTCCGCCACTGGGGCGGTCAGGTCTTGGCTCCGGCTGAACTTGGCCTTGAACTCGCCGGTATGAATAATACAGCCGCCCAGCAGTATAGCGGCAAGGCCCACGGCCACACCCATCTTGGCAAACGCACCCGTTCTCATGTCCAATCTCCTAAAGCACTCAGGCTCTTAGTCGCCCCGTGGCCTTCATTATTGCGGCGATTCCGCCTCGGTCGGACAGGCATTCCGAACGCCACATGGTCGTTTACTTGCGAGACGGACTGACTCCGGGACGTTTTAGGGGACCGGCAGGCTGCGTCTGCCTTGGCGTCGGCGTGAGGATGTGAATGTACTCCATCGCAGGATGACTCTTCGTCAGATCGGTCACCGTCTCCTGGCGGATGGGGCTGCCGGTTTCAATCGTGAGCGAGTTCAGGCGTGGAGGCCCCATCAGAGACTCCAGGGAGGCATCCGTGATGTCGCCCGCGATTCTCAGCTCTCGGAGGTTCTGTAGATTGCTCAGAGAGGCCAGGTCCTGGCCCGTGCAATTCGAAAGCCCGCGGATCCAAAGCCAGTCTAGTTTGGGCAGTCCCCGGAGGTGACGCAGGGATGCCCCGGTCAGAGAATTCGTTTCCATGTCAATGAACAAACGGTCAAGCAAGGGCAGGTGTTCCAGAAACGCAAGGTCACTGTCCTGCAATGGCTGCCAGCCCAGACTTAAGTCCTTCAAGTTTTTCAATCCCGACAGGTCCAGCGTTACCTCATCATCGGCCGCAGAGGTCTTACGAGCATCGCTCCATGCAGGGCCCACATTCAGGTATTGCAGGTTCGACAGGCCGTTCAAGTGGTTCAGTCCGCTCCGGGTTGCCGTGTTCAACTGGAGGCGTTCCAACTGCTTCAGCTTGCCGAGGGCCGCCAAGCCTCGGTCGCTCACGCCTGGGCTGAAGATGCTCAAATCCTTGAGACAGGGCAAAGAGTCCAGACTGGCCAGATCGGCATCCGGTAAGGGCTCGTTGCTTACAATCGTGAGTTTTTCCAGAGACTGCAGACGGGCCAGGTGGGACAGGCCGGTGGGGCCATAATACCGCCGGGGGCGGTCTCGGAGGAAGACCTGCAGGTCTTTGAGATGGGGGAGCGTCGCCAGGGTCTTCATGCCCTCGGCCGACAGAAAACCAAGCCCTCGGATGGATTCGAGCTGGGGCATCGCCGCCAACTGCCGCGCGACTTCATCGCCGTACTGCGCACCTGCAGGACCGAGCCACGCCGCGAAAAAGTCCACCTTCTTGAAATTCTTGAGGTTCCTTAGATGCGCCACGCCGGCGGGGGTGAATTTCGGGGCGGCCCTGATGAAGTACAGTTCCTCAAGGTTCTCGATCCTGCTTATCGACGCGAGGCTTGCATCGGTTAGGTTGTCCGTACCCCAGAGGGTCAAACTCTTAAGCTGCTTGACGCCTTCCAGGTATTGCATGTGGCGGTCGTAGATGGTGCCACCCCCTCGGGCGCCCCAAAAACAGAGACGCTCCAGCCGGGGCAGCTTCGCCAACTCGGCCAGACCAGGGCCCCACATTCTCCCGCCCACGATGCTGAGCCAACGTAGACTGGATACTTGGGCCACCTCCTTGAGATCCGCATCGGTCAGGCCCGTACAGAGGCTCAAGTACTCCAGGGCGGGCAGGTCTTTCAGGACCGCCAGCCCCCGGCTTCCGACGGAAAACTGCGTGAGCTCCAAGCCCTTGAGCGAACGCAGCGCCCGGAGGTGTTGGAGACCCTCGTCGGTCACACCACTGCTCTGGAGGTTCAGTATCTCCAGACCCGTGAGACGGCGGAGCGGGGCGAATACCTCCGGGCTCACCCCTGTTCTTTGATACATCTCAGAGCCGACATGGAGATAGTGCAGGTCATTCGGCTGGAGGTTTGCCAGTCCGGACAGGTCCGTCGCGTTCTTGCGAATCTTGTCGGCAATCGTCTGCTGATACGCCCAGGAATTCTCCGCCCGCAGTCTGGCCGCCTCAGCGGGGCTAAGCGACAGAATCAGGATAAGTCTGACCTTTCGATTTCCCGGCACCCGTGTCTCGCCTTGGGCGGCACCGAAGTACTCCCACTTGGTATTCGGTCTCACACATTCTGGGTCCCAGCTCACACCCGACTCGGGCTCAAGATAGAGATTGCCGACCCACTGGTCGGATGGAAAGGACAGGGTCCTGGTTGCTGCCGACGGCGACTTCGGGGGCGACGGAGTGATTCCTTCGGCGTGCAGACTTCCCACCAGTCCGAGCAGGGCGAGTTGGAACGCTACCATGTCAATTTGCCGGCGCATCCTGTGAGTGGGGGCCATGTTCATCTCCGTCGTGCAACTGCAGAAGCTTCCAAAGACCCTCGACCCGGACCAGCCGGGCCGTCAGTGTTACGGTCTCGCCAGGCGACCATCGCTTACCTCGCCGCGAGAACTCCGTGTGCACCGTGGCTTCCCAAGTAACCGCTGCGGATTGATTGTTCTCGATCACCTCCCTGAGTCCCACGGGAGGGCCCAAGTAGCGCGGATACAGGCTGCTCACCGGATCTTCTGTCTCTTCGAACAAGCAAGGGGCCAATTTGTCGGTCGCGGCCTGATCGAGGAGGGACAAAACGCTGTACACGGTAGCAGCAGGCGTACTAAGGTCCGGCGTATTGGTCTCAGCGGATGATCGCCCCACAGAAATGCTTGCAGGCGGAGGGGCTGGACTATTACACCCCAAAATGCTGCCCAGCGGCAATGGTTCGCTGTCATCAATCTGGGCCAGGGGCTTTTCACCCCCTTGCATGGGGACCGGTGGCGGTGCCGGCGCAGGGAAAGAGCGCATGCAAAACACATAAGCCGTCATCGAAAGGACGCCCATGATGGCGACCGCAGCAAGAACAGTCTTGAGCCTGCCCGCTTTGGTTGCGGCGGACGCAATCCTTCCGGTGATTACGTTACAGTATCGCTTCTCGATCATTTGCCAAAGACCCTCGCTTTTCCAGTCGCCTTTTCGGATGGTCTGAAGCAACAGTGCATCCCCTTGTTCAGGGATGCTCATTCCCGACGAACTCACATCATCATAGCTTCGGACTTATCAAAGAGCAAGAGCCAAATGGCTGCCCGGGCGTTTTTGCTTTGACCGGCCGGGGGGGGTTCGGGTATGGTCTGGGGTCGCCATTCTCGGGCGGCGCAAAGACCCATTAGAACGTGGTTTGGAGGTTTCGATGCCGGACTTGATTTTGAATGCGGACTACAAGCCCGCGCTGGGATTGCGGGAGACGGAGCGAGCCATCAAATTCATCAAGGATTACTTCCAGGACCACCTGGCGGCTGCCCTGAATCTGCAGCGCGTCTCGGCGCCGCTGTTCCTGAAGAAGGGGTCGGGGATCAACGATGACCTCAACGGCGTGGAGGCGAAGGCGACGTTCCGCATCAAGGACGACGGGGGCGCGGAGGCGGAGTGCCTGTTCTCGCTGGCCAAGTGGAAGCGGATGGTGCTGGCGGACTACGGCTTCGGACCCGGCGAGGGTCTGTACACCGATATGAACGCGATCCGGCCGGACGAGGAATGTCTCGACAATCTGCACTCGGTTTACGTGGACCAGTGGGACTGGGAGCGGGTCATCACCGAGCGGGAGCGGAACCTCGATTTTCTGAAGGACATTGTCCGCAAGATCTACGCCGTGCTGCGGGATACGGAGACGGCTGTACATTCGAAGTATCCGCAGATTGTGCCGGTGCTGCCGAAGGAGATCACCTTTGTGCATGCGGAGGAGCTTCTGGAGCGGTGGCCCGGCATCGGTCCGAGGGACCGCGAGAGCAGGATCGTCGAGGAGCAGGGGGCCGTCTTCGTGATCGGCATCGGCGGGCCGCTTGCCGACGGCACGCTGCACGACGGCCGGGCCCCGGATTATGATGACTGGATCACCCCGACGGGCAACGGCCGCAAGGGCTTGAACGGCGACATCCTGCTGCGCTACCCGCTGCTGGGCAAGGCCTTCGAGATCAGCTCGATGGGGATTCGGGTCAACAAAGACACCCTGTCGCAGCAGTTGGAGGTTCGGGGGGCGTCGCAGCGGCGTCAGTTCCCGTGGCACAAGCGATTGCTGGCGGGCGAGCTGCCGCTGAGCGTCGGCGGGGGCATCGGCCAGTCGCGCCTGTGCATGTTCTTTCTCCGCAAGCTGCACGTGGGAGAAGTCCACGCCGGCGTCTGGCCGGCCCGGATGATCGAACAGTGCAAAGCGGCCGGCGTCCCATTGCTGTAATCGCACCCTGACCCGAATCAATCCCGCGCAAATACGAAGGGGATGGCTTGATGCCATCCCCTTTTCTGCATAGGTCCGCTGCTCATCCGGACCGGTTTGCGTTCGATCTTGTCGACTACTCCGTTGCCTCGGGCAACTCGAACATTTCAGCGATCTCAGAGGTCTGGGGTACCTCGGCCGCGGCACTGATCCGAACCTCGGTGTTAGCCTGTTTGGGCTCGGGGCTGTCCGTGCGCTCCTGGACGTTGGGGCCCTGTTCCCGGACGCGTTCGCTCACATTGGGCGTTGTCTTGATCTGCTCGATGACTGACCGGAGGCTCTCGGTCTGGCCCTGGGTGCTCTTTTGCACCTGCGCGATCTGTTCCTGGAGCGAGGCCTGCGTCTGGCGAAGCTGGGCGAGCGAGTCGATGACGGCCTGCATGTCCTGGCCGACCTTCACCTCGAACTGCTGCCGCTGCTGGCCGGTGGTGCCCAGCATAGCGGCCGTGCCCTGGATGCCCGTCTGCAGGACTCCCTGCAGATTCGCGATCTGCCGTTCGAGTGCGGCGATGCTGTCGGCGATCGTGGTGACCTTCGCCTGTGCAGCGTCAAGCCGCTCGGACCAGCTCTGCTGACTCTGTGACATGGCGGCCAACGTGCTGACCATCTCCTGGCGGCCGGTCTGGACAGCCTGCCCCAATTGGCCCTGACTCTTGTTCAGGGCGAGGGTATCGAGAGATGCCTGGCCGGCCGTCGCCGTGACGGTGTCCAGACCGCTCTGAATCTGCTGCTGATTGTCCGCGAGCTTGGCCATCTGGGTGCCCACTGTTTCACTGTGGCTCTGCAGGGCGGCCCGGATCGCATCCTGCCGTGCGGTCATGGCGATGATATCGAGACCCGTTTGGCCCGTTGTGGCGGTCAGGGTGTCCATGCCCTCTTGAATCTGCTGCTGGCCGTCGGCGATTTTTGCCATCTGGCCCGAGACCGCCTGGCCGTGTCGATTCAGCGTGTCATTCAGCGAGTTCTGCCCGGCGGCCACGGCGGTCAGTTGCGAGGCGATCTTGTCCGTCCGTGCACCGAGGTCGGCCACGCCGGTCTTCACGGTCTGGGCCAGTCCCGTCTGGTTGTTGCCCAGGGCGAGGATGTCGAGCGATGCCTGCCCCGTCATGGCGGTCAAAGTGTCGAGGTTCGCCTTCATTTGCTCTTGAATGTTCGCCAGGGCCGTCGCTTGCCCGCTGGTTTTGTCGCCGTGAGTCTTGAGGGCTTGGCGCAGGACATCCTGGGCGGCGGCCAACGTCGCAAGGTCGCAAGCCACTCGCTGCGTGGCGTGGCCGAGGCTTTCGATTCCGCTCTTGAACGTCTGCTGATTGGCCGCGAGCTCCGTCGCGCGGGCGGTAAGGACCACATTGCCCGTTTTGACGTTCTGCTGCAGTTCGGCCTGTCCGTCATTCAGAGCCGCCACGTCGCGTGCCGTCTGGCTTGTCGTGGCGGCCACGTCGGCGAGCCTGGTAGCGACGGCATCGTGGTTCGCCTTGACGGCTTCATACAGAGACTGCTGTTGGGTTGCCATGGAGGCGAGGTCGCCGGCCGCCCGATCGGTCTTGCTGTCCAGTTTGCCGATTCCGCGGCGGAGGGCCTCATGGCTGTCCGACACGCCGGCCATCGCCGTGACGACCGCGTCGTGGTTGGTCCGCAGCGTCTCGCGCAGGCCCGTCTGCTCGGTTGCCATTTCACCGATATTTGCCGTCAGCTTATCCGCTTTCTCGTTGAGGTCCCGGACGTCGCTGTGCAGCGCCTGCTGGTTCTGCAGACTGGCGGCCATCTGGCCGGTCAGCACTTCGCGACTGACTCGGAGCGTGTCCTGCAGCGAGGATCTCGTGTCGGCCAGGTCGGCCACCGTTTGATCGGCCTTTCCACCGAGCGCGTCCACCCCGGCCTGAAGATGCTGCTGGCTGGCGGACAGTCCGGTGATCTGGGTCGTAAGGGTCTGGTGGTTCGTGCCCATCTGCTCCTTCAGAGACGAGTTGGCCGCGACAAGATCCGTGGCCATCGTCTGGAGGAGCGTGTGCACGTTGGCGATGTTGGCACAAACTTGCTCGTGACCCGAAGCCAGCGAGGCGAGGCGGTCGGCCAATTGCTTGTTGTTGTCCCGCATGGTCGCATACAGCGTGTCATTCCTCGCGGCGACCGAAGCGATGTCCTGTGTCAGTCCGACGCTGGCCTGGCGCAGATCGCCGATGCCGGTCTGAATCCGCTGCTGGTTGTCGACGACGGTGCCGAAGCGGTCGGCGAGCTCCTGCTGATTGGACCGCACCGTCTCATGGAGCACCGCATGCTCCCGGGCGAGCGACGTGAGGTCCGCCGCCGTGCGCTGTGCCACATCGGAGACCTGGCTCACGCTGCCTTGCAGCGAGCGTTGATTGTCCTCGACGTATCCGATCCTTCGATGGAGTCCCTCGTTGCCGGCCGCGACCGCGTCATGGAGCTGACGCTGCTGGTTCTGCACGGAGACGACGCCGGCGGCTACTTGCCGGGTGTCCCCGTCGAGGGCCTGAATGCTCTCGTTGATCTTGCCCTGGCCGGTATGAAGCTGGGAGGAGATCGTCGCCAGCTCGCGGGCATTGGCGGCCACCATCGCCTGCAGCTTGACCTGGTTCTCTTCCATCCGGGCCAGTTGCTTGCCGCAGCCGGTCACAGCAAAGAGCGGGATGGCTAACGCACAGAACAAGATCATGACTGTAATGAGTCGCCTGGTTTCAAATCCCCTTTGTCTCTCCATGGTGATCCCTTTCTGATTCATTCTTGACAAGAACCCCTGTTCTACACCCCGCCTTGGACATCCCATCCGTTTTTCGTGCCGGTGGATGACCCATCTTGCCCAAATTGCTTTCGTACCAGCACTGAAAAGAGCCACCCACCCATATCTTTTATCGGCCAGCCGATTTGAAAACCTTTACTCCTTATGGGACGGGTTCGGAACCTGGGCAGAATACAGGAGATATGACAATCCCCGAATCCGCAGTTTTCGGCAGATAGCCAGCCCCGGCGGTCCAAACAGGAGTTCGAGCTTGGGGGAAGAAGGCGGTTCGCCAGGGCCGTTATCGGCCGTTTTTGTGTCTTCCCGGCGAACGAGTTCAGCCTCAGCGGACGCCAAGGATGGGTGGCACGCTCAAACTTGTTTGAGCGTGTCTTCTCACGCGAGGGACTATGTCGAGGTAAGCACGGTCAAACAAGTTTGGCCGTGCCACCCGCCCGTGAATTGGGTGCCATGCTTACGCTCGCGTAAGCATGTTCTCTCCGTCGCGGCGAGACGTGGTTTTTCCTTGTCACCGGCGGGGCCGCGGGCTATAGTCACCGCCATGAAAAAGCAAATGAAATTCGTCCTTATCGTCGTTGCGTCTCTCTTGTGTCCGCTGTTGGCCCAACAGTGGGAGCCGCTGCCGTCCGATCCGTACTTTGCCACGTACAAGCCGCTCAAGACGCCGGCGACGGAATCGCTGCTGCTCAAGCCCGGCGACCGCCTCGCCATCTGCGGCGACTCGATCACCGAGCAGAAGATGTACTCGCGGATCATCGAGACCTACCTGACGGTGTGTACGCCCCAGTTGAACGTCACGGTCCGCCAGTTCGGCTGGAGCGGCGAGAAGGCCCCCGGCCTCCTGTCGCGAATGGAGAACGACGTGCTGCGTTTCGGGCCGACGGTCGCCACGACCTGCTACGGCATGAACGACCACGGCTACCAGCCATATCAGGAGGACCTCGGTCGCGTTTATCGCGATACGTCGCGGGCCGTGATTCGCCGGTTCAAGGAGCACGGCGTGCGGGTGATTCAAGGATCGCCTGGGACCGTGAACAAGATGCCGGCCTGGGTCAAGCAGGCCAAGGGCACGGTCGACGATCTCAACCACAGCCTCGCGGAGTTTCGCAATATCGGCGTGCAGCTCGCCTCCGAAGAGCAGGTGGCGTTTGCGGATGTCTTCTGCCCCATGCTGGCCGGCGGGTTCGAGGCCAGGCGGCGGTGCGGCGAGGACTACATGATCGCGGGCAAGGACGGCGTCCATCCGGGCTGGGCGGGCCAGCTCGTGATGGCCTATGCCTTCCTCAAGGCGATGGGCCTCGACGGCCAAATCGGCACGATCACCCTGGACTTGGCCGCCGGCAAGGCGACCGCCTCGGAGGGACATCGCATCGTCACGACGGAGCCGGGCCGGATCGAGGTCGAGAGCAGCCGATACCCGTTCTGCGCTACGGGGTCGGCCAACGACGATTCCAGCATCCGTTCGGGCATGACCCTGGTCTCCTTCAACAACGACCTGAATCGCTTCCTGCTCGTGGTCCGCGGCGCCGCACCCGGCCGCTACAGCGTCACCTGGGGCGAGACCTCGAAGACCTACACCGCCGAGGAACTGGCCAAGGGCGTGAACCTGGCGGCCGATTTCGAGACCAACCCGTTCAGCGCGGCCTTCAAACGCGTCGATGACGCGGTGGCGAAGAAGCAGGCGTATGAGACGAGGCAGGTCAAGGACCTCTTCCACGGCCCGGAAGGGCAGGCGGACATGGCCCTGACGGCCACCCTGACCGAAAAGGCCCGTGCGCCGCTGGCTGCCGCGATTGGTACGGCCTTTGTCCCCGTCCGCCACACGATCACCGTCGCGTCCGAACCCGAACGCTGAACCGCCTCAAGCGGCATTGTGTACGGCCATCATCCGTTCGTGTGGATCACAGGCCCGTGCGGCCAAGCCCGTCTTTCGGCCCGCACCGACGCGTCCGTCATGGCCGAGGAGAAACGGCCCCGTTTTGACAGAGCAGGGGGGACCGTTTGTGAAGTGGCTCCCTTTACATCGGCCACCGACCCGTTCTCCCATCACTATGATTGCGGGTTTCCTCTTACTTGGCCAACCCGATCGGGCTGAAGATTACGTAGAAGATCAGGGTGATGATCACTATGATCACGCCGGCGACCAATGCCCCTCGGGATGACGCCAGGTTCAGGTTCGACTGCTTCTTGAACTCGATGGGCTGAGGCAGTGGTCGGACCATCGTAATGATCCACATGACCGCAAGGCAAAGGCCGAAGCAGATGGCCATGCGGTTGAGGAACTGGATCTCGGGGCCGATCTTGTATCGCCCGGCCAAGTACATCCCACCGTAGGTCACGATGTTGGTCAGCAGGCCGACCACTCCGGCTATCGGTGGGGCCTTGCGCACGATCAATCCGAACACGAACACCGCCAGAATGCCAGGCGAAATCAGGCCCTGGCTCTCCTGGATGATCGTGAAGATGCTGTTGCTGATCTTCGGATTGCCGAGTTGCGGGGCCAGCAGGACTGCCACCGCCGTGAACACGAGTACGGAAGCACGCCCGAGGAAAACGACGGTTTTCTGTCCGGCATTGGGGCTGATGAACTTCTTGTATACGTCCATGGTGAAAATCGTGGACGCGGCATTGAGCATGGCGGCCAGCGAACTGACGACCGCACCAAGCAGGGCGGCCAACACGAAGCCGACGACGCCAGTGCCTTGCGGAAGCACGCTGCTGAGCAGTTGGCCCAGTGCCGTATCGTACTTGTAGGCGATGAACTTCTCCGTGTGGACGCTGGCGTTGGCTGCCTTTGCGGCATCGGCAACCTTTTGATTGTAGGCCTGTAGCTCGACCGCCAGCCTCGGGAACACCTCATCCCACGTCTTGTCGTCGGATTCGAAGACCGTGTGCGGTTCGACCGCAACCTTTGTGAAGTCCTCCCGAGTCAACGGGAGCACGAACGGGTTCTCCGCGAGCGCGGCCCGCATCGACTCACCCTCCGGGTACACGGCGAGCATGAATCGACCGGTGGGCCAGGCGGCAATCGCCTCACGCGTGGGCGATGGCGCGACCTCGACCAGTTGGGTCTCGGGATTGGCCTTGAAATACCTGGCGATGACCACGGCGTTGTCCGTGACCGCTTGATTCTGCATGTCTCCCGAGAACAGGTTGAAGGCCATGATGCCGGGCACCACGATCACGAACGGGATCAGCAGCTTCATGAAGGCGGCGAACATGATGCCTTTTTGCCCTTGGGCCAGCGACTCCGAGCCCAGCGTTCGCTGTGTGATGTACTGGTTCAGGCCCCAGTAGTAGAAGTTGGGAATCCACAGCCCCAACAGCAGGGCGGTCCACGGCAGGACCTTGTCGTCCCGGGGCAGGAACATGTTCATCCGGACGCGGTTCAACTCAAAGAAGCGGTCCATCGCCCCCGTGTCCGGCGTGAACGTCTTGTATCCGACGGCGCCGGTCTGGACGTTTTCGACGAAGGCGAGCGAGCCTTTCGCGTCTCCCAGGGCGCGAAACGCGAAGTACATGATGACGCCGCCGCCGACGATCAGCGCGCTGCCCTGGATCAGGTCCGCCCAGGCACAGGCCTTGAGACCTCCGGCCGTGACGTAGATCATGGCGATAACGCCGATCACGAGTGACGCGGTCCAGATCGGCACGGTGTAGCCCTGCTCGCCCATCTTGGACGCCATCGTGCTGATCGTCAAGGCCCCGGAGTAGGTCACCGACGCCAGCAGCAGCATGTAGATGAACAAGGTCGCGACCGCCATGATCGTACGGGCGGCGGCGTTGTACCGATACTCCAGGAACTCGGGCATCGTGTAGATGCCCGCACGCAGGAAGTAGGGCAGGAACCCGAAGGCCACGACCACCAGGGTGATGGCGGCCATCCACTCGTAACTGGCGATGGCCAGACCGACGTGACTGGCGGCGTTGCCGCTCATGCCCACGAATTGCTCGGAGGAGATGTTGGCGGCGATCAACGAGAAGCCGATGAGC
>Ga0315286_10004574_pt1 | contig 13272 bp, 12 predicted proteins | sample YL17G10_0_MG_FD_205038 | JGI IMG/M metagenome (GOLD analysis project Ga0315286, IMG submission 205038) | Sediment microbial communities from Yellowstone Lake, YNP, Wyoming, USA - YL17G10_0 | ecosystem: Environmental > Aquatic > Freshwater > Lake > Sediment | place: USA: Wyoming | collected... | reverse complement strand
CCTGTGGCATTCAAATACCAGTCATTCCAGCGCAGTCCGAGACGAAGCGGATGCGCTTCGTCCAGCATGTACTGAACGCCAAGAACCACCTGCAGCGAGTTGCGGAACTCCGGACGCGTGCTGTCGGCAATCGTCAGCCTGCTCCCTTCGCGCCGGGCGCCTTCCAGGTAGAACCTCAGCGACGGGGTCGGGCTGATGCCCAATCCCGCGCCATAGCGCGCCGGCATACCGACCTTGACTCCGGCCGCGGATTCCGCGACCGTGCCGTGAGTCCGGACCCATGAGTTCAAGTTGAAGTCCAGCACCGGCTGAAAGAACCCGCCCAGCGACAGAATACCGCGCTGAGCGAACAGCCCAAGCGTCATCGCATCGCCGGCATAGTTGTATTGCACGGTATCGTAAGTCACGTAGTTGCCCTCGTAGGCATCAAAGCGCCAGAGCTCGGTCGACCCACCGAACAGCCGGCTGTATTCCGCGCCCAGCGTGACCGTCTTGAACAGGCTGTAGGCCAGCCCGGCGTTGATGTCATAGATGCCGCCCTTACCGACGACGTGACGTCGGTACTGCGCCAGCGACTCTGAGTAGACGTCGAAGTCCTGGTTGAACCATTCCGACAGGCCAAGGTTGAGTCGAAGTCCCACGGGCAGCGGCACCCGCACTCTCAGAAAATTCGGCCGCACGTCGCCCAGCACGCGCCGGTTGGCGTCATCGGTCGCGTAGTTGCCGAGGACCAACGCCGATGCCGTGAAGCTCGTCCTCGGCGTCCCGACCGGATACGCCGGGTTCCGGCTCGAGGCCGTGAATAGGCCGCCCAGGGCGCCGCTCGCCGCATCGCTGTTGGTAATCTCCTCGCCGAATCCCCGGCTCGAAAAGAACGACTGAGCGCCAGCAGAAGAAACCAAAGAGCAGGAAACAAAGAGCAAAGAGCAAAGAAGCGGTAGGCCGTAGGCAGTAGGCGGTAGGCGGGCTCTCCCTCCTGCCTTCTGCCTTCTGCTTTCTGACTTCACTTCAGTACTTCCCTCTCGGCGGCTTCACGTATCCCACGCGGAGGCCGGGTAATACGCGACGGCTCAGCTCGACCCGGCTGATATCCGCATTCTCCGGTTCCATCGTCACGAGCAGCCCGAAATTGGAGTCCGGCTTCAACGACCAGAACTGCACCAGTGAGCGGACGTCGAAACTCACGACCGAATCCTGATTCGCGATGAACTGTCGGTGCGAGATGATCGTACCGTCAAACGGCGCGTTCTTCTCGCTCACCCTGTAGTCCTTGGTCAGGCGATGCACGCCCAGTTGCACGGTATCCTGCAGCCCGACAGCGGTATCGCTGCGGACCTTCAGTTCCGCGGTAACCACCGTGCCGTTGGCCGGCACCGAGTCAACGTCGAACTTGAGGTAGGACCGGAAGACATAGCCCGAGCCGACCCAGAGGTCGCTGATCTGCAGATTCAGCCCCAGCGTGTCCACGATGAACGTGTTCTGGCTCGCCTCGTAGGTCCGCTTCTTGGTCCCATACTGGACAACCACCTTCGGGCGCTTGCCCGACGTGGACAGCGTGTAGAGGTTTGCCAGGTTCACGGATTCCGCCGCGGCCGGTTCCGGCAGCAGGATAATTCCGCTCGTGTGGTCGACCATCGTGCGCAGCGTTGCCTGGTCCAGGTCAATAATCGTGCTGTCCTTGGCAATCACGCTCGAAGCCAGCCGCGCAGTATCGAAATCGCCTCCCTCGGTGAACCATGGCTCGCCGCTCTTGGCGTCATGCCACGTCGTCTGGTAGTCGTCCCACTCAAGCGTGGTCGGGCAGATTCGGAACGGCACCGCACGCGCGCTGCGCGTGTACAGCACCATGCTCACCGCGGTCACCGAATCGAGCGCCGAGTCCTGCAGCGGGAACCGGATCAGGATCCTCGATTCGTACTCGGAATTGCGGCCTAGAATCATGTTGTCGCCGCGTCCGTTGGCATTGAACTTGCCGTAACTGCCTGCCGCCACGAGCGGCGTCGCCGGAAACTGCGGTTCCTGCAGGTCGCGGTCGAACTGGTCAAACCCCAGCGGGTTGTGGTCGCAGCTCAGCAGCGCAAGCGCCGAGAAAGAGCAAAGAGCAAGGAGCAAGGAACAAAGAAGCGGTAGGCGGTAGGCGGTAAGCGGTAGACGGGTTCTGGCTTCTGACTTCATGCTGATATCGTCATTCTACATTCGTCATTCGTCATTGCCTCAGGAATGCTCCGCGTTCCGGGCGAACCAGTTTCGGATGTGTCCCGGGATGTTCTCGCGTGCGGCGAAGGCCGCCTGCTCGATTGCGCTCTTCAAGGCGTTCGCCGACGAACGGCCGTGGCCGATGACCACCGACCCATTCACGCCCAACAGCAGCCCACCGCCCTGCTCTTCGTAGTTCATCCGGCCCAGGAACTCGTGCAGCACCGGCTTGGAGAACCAGCGTCGCAAGCGGTACTTGGACTCGGACGCGAGGTATTCATCCAGCAAGTCAGTCATCACCTCGCCCAGCCCCTCGCTCAACTTGACCATCACGTTGCCGACGAACCCGTCGCAGACGATGACGTCGGCCGCGCCGGTGAACACCTCGGTTCCCTCGATGTTGCCCGCGAAGTTCAGCTCGCTCGACATCAGCAGCCGGTGTGCCTCGCGCGCGGCATCGTTCCCCTTGGAATCCTCCCGTCCGATATTCAGAAGCCCGACCCTGGGATTCGCCTTCTTCAGGATGTAGCTCGCCGCCACCGCGCCCATCACGCCGAACTGGAACAACTGCTGGGGTCGGACATCCACGTTCGCCCCGACGTCCGCGACCAGGCAGCTTCCGCGCTGGGTCGGGAAGAACGCGGCCAGGGTCGGCCGCTGCACGCCCGTGGTCGTGCCCAGCGTCATCATCGCAAACGCCATCACCGCCCCGGTGTTCCCGGCCGAAACCGCGCCGTCGGCCATGCCCTCCTTGACCAGAGCCATGGTCCGGGCGATGGATGAGTTCGGCTTGCGCTTCAGCGCTTCGGCCGGCGTCTCGTGCATGCCGACCACTTCGGGCGCCGTAATCACCTGCACCCGGCCCTTGGGGAAATCGTCCTGGATATCGCGGAAGATGTCCTCTTTGCCGACAAGGGCAATCTCCAGGTCTTCGTTCGCTTCGAGCGCGAGCAGCGCGCCTTCGAGTTCGGTTCTGGGCGCGTTGTCCGAGCCCATCGCGTCGAGCGCGATTCTCACTTCTTCTTCTGCTCCTTCTTCTTGCCGACCTGCATCACCTCGGTCCCGTTGTACCAGCCGCAGTTCGGGCAGACCCGGTGTGGCAGCTTCGCCTTATGGCAATGCGGGCAGTCCACCAGCGTCGGCGCAGTCAGCTTCCAGTGTGTCCGGCGTTTGCGCCCGCGCTGTTTGGAATGTCGTCTCTTGGGTAATGGCATTCATCCTCCTTCGAATTCTGTTCAGCTCAACTCAATGAGTTCCCGTGACATGCAGATTAGACGCACCGCCGGATTCTAACGGCAAAAGCGCGAGGTGTCAAGAAACGCCCGCGCCGCCACCGATACCGGATTCGGACTCAGCCGCAGACAAGAGCAGACCGGCGCAAACTCGGATTCCAGCCGCAAGAAGCGCAAAGGGGCGTTGGGGGCTTGGAATTTGAGGCTTGATTGGATGTTGGAGCGTGGATGTCGGGCTTCGAGTGGCACTAGACCACGTGGCCACTCGACCCCTGGACCACTTCTACTTCAGGTTGACATCCGTCCGCAGTTGACTAGACTGACCTTAAATGAAGACGATGAAGCCAACCGACCCCTGGGTCTGTTTCCAGAGTGCCGAGCAGCCGAAGCGCGCGATTCTGCGCAAAAGCCGGGTCTGCGTCTCCCCCAATGACCGCGGGTTCATGTTCGCGGACGGGGTGTACGAGGTCGTCCGGAGCTACCAGGGCAGGCTCTTTCTTCTTCCGAAGCACCTGAAGCGTCTGAGGCAGAGCCTGCGCTCAGCCCGCATCGCGTTCAAGGGCGTCAATGCAATTGGAGCCTTAGCCATGGAACTGCTGCGCCGCAATCGTCTGCTCGCTTGCGATGCGACCGTCTATCTCCAGATAACACGCGGCGTGTATCCGCGCCGGCACGCCTTCCCGCCGCGCACGGTCATCCCGACCTTCTACATGGAGGCAAACCGGTTCGAACCATACCGGGTCGATATGACGCGCGGCATCAGCGTCGTTACCGTGCCGGACCTCCGCTGGTCCCGGTGCGATATCAAGTCGCTGGCCCTGCTGGGCAACGTGCTCGCCCGCCAGGAAGCAGTGGACAGGGGCGCATTCGAGGCGATTTTCGTCCGCGACGGTCTGGTCACCGAAGGCACGCGCACAAACGTCTTCGGTGTCCGCAAGGGCCGGCTGGTCACGCATCCCCGGGGCGGCAGCATCCTGGGCGGCACTACGCGCGACGTGATTATCCAACTCTGCCGCAGACTGCGCATTCCGGTTCTGGAGTCCGGCATCCGCAAGGCCGGACTGCGGGATATGGATGAGCTGTTTCTGGCCGGCACCACGGTCGAAGTGATGCCGATTGTACGGGTGGACGGCCGCCGGGTAGGTACGGGCAAACCCGGTCCGATTACTCGGAGTCTTCAGCAGGCATTCCAGACCGAATCCGGAGCGCGCTGAACCAATTGACAAAGCTGTCCGAGCCTCTAATATTGTCGGTGAGCACTAGACGTACGATGGTCGGCTGAAAGGAGCACGATGAAGCAGGGTAAGCTGATGTGTCCGAAGTATTGCAAGGTTCCGCTGGAACAGGTGAAAGTCAAGGACGTCGTCGTTGACCTTTGCCCGAAGTGCGAGGGCGTCTGGTTCGACTCCGAGGGCGACGAACTGATTCGAATCCTCAGTGCCGGCCACGATAACCTGCCCGACCAGCTCAAGAAAAGCTGGCATGAAGGCGGCGGCAGACTCAAACTGCAGAACTTCGCTCGCTATCACTGCCCGCGTTGCGGCGCCGAGCTCTCGACCTACTGGTACATGAAAGAGGAAGGCGGCAAGGTCTTCCAGGTTGATGGCTGCGAGAAGAACGGCTGCGGTTTCTGGCTGGACGACGGCGAGCTCGGGCTGGCGCACGAACTGATCAGCTTCGTTACCCCGGAACTGCTGGTCGAGAAGCCGGTCCAGGAGAGTATCGTCCACCGGATACTGCGACTCCTAGCCGCCCGAAAGTGATTGACGCGCGGGCGCCTGTGCTGCAATCGTAGAGAGCGAGGGGCGAGTTTTGGCCAAGCTCAAGTGTCCGAAGTGCAGGGCGGCAGAGCTGACTCGCCTGTCGGTTCAGCTTGCCGACGTTGACCAGTGCCCGGAGTGCGAAGGTGTCTGGTTCGACAACTCGGCGCCGGAGTTGCTCGATGTCCTGCGCGCAGGTGAGGAGCATCTGCCCGGACAGTTGCAGAGAAGCCTGAATTCTGACCAGCCCCGGCTGGCAACGACGCCGGACCACAAGTACATCTGCCCGCGCTGTCACGCCGAGATGAGAAGCTACTGGTACGGCGGCGAAACCGTCCGCTCATTCCTGGTCGACGGCTGCACGCGTGGCTGTGGTTTCTGGCTGGACGACGGCGAACTCGGACAAGCCTATGCCCTTCTGAAGGGTACTCGCCCGGCCGGCGAGACAGAGAAAACCTCAGCCGGAATTCTGAACCGGGTCGGGCAGCTTCGTCAGTCCCGCGGCGAATCTCCGACCACCGGCCACCGACCACCGACCACCGACACCTGACCCCGGGTACCCGGCAAAATGCCAATCCAACCCAAGCACTCCCTCCAGACCTGTCGTCCCCGCGCAACGCGGCAGTTCACCGACCGCACCGATTTCCTGAACCTGTTCTCGGAAAATGTCAAATCCGGCACGGCCAGCGAGTATCGGGTTCTGGTTTTCTACGGCGTGGGCGGCATCGGCAAGACCAGCATGCGCAAAGAAATGTCGCGCATGCTCGACGCCACGGACCTGCCCGAGGTATACTCCTGCCTTGACTTCGACGTTCCGACCTACCGGGACCAGGAGACCGCCCTGTTTGTTCTGCGCGACGCGCTGCGCGAAGGGTTCAAGGTTTCGTTCCCGACCTTCGACATCGCCTATGCGGTCTACTGGCAGAAGATTCACCCTCAGACCCCGATGGACGCGAAGAACTTCCCGCTGCTGGAGAACAGCAACCTTATCGGCGAAATTGCCGGACTCCTCGGCGCAGTGCCGCTGATCGGATTGATACCCAAGCTCGCCATCGCCGCGACCAAAGGCGGCAAGATGATTCACGACTGGTGGACCAAGCGTGGCGACCAGGAACTGCGTGGGCTTTCCGAGCTCGACCCGGCCGAAATCGCCGAGCGCCTGCCGATGTTCTGGGCCGCGGATTTGCGCGACCACATGCAGCGCCATGAAGTTCCGGCGGTGCTGTTTCTCGATACCTACGAAGGACTCTGGGAAACCGAGCGTTCCGAGGGCATCTTTCACCAGCGCGACGAGTGGGTGCGCGAACTGGTTTCGCAACTCCCGGAAGTACTCTGGATTGTGTTTGGACGCGAGAAGCTGCGCTGGCCTGAGATTGACCAGGACTGGAGCCGGTACCTGCACCAGCATCTGGTCGGCGGCCTGGCCCCGGAAGATGCCCGCACGTTCCTGAGCACGTGCGGCATCGGCAGTGATGAGGTCGTTGGGGCAATCATCGAAGGCAGCCAGGGCGTCCCCTATTACCTTGACCTGGCAGTCGACACGTGGTTCGAAATCAAGGACCGCCAGCAGCAGGTACCCGTGCCCGGTGACTTTGCCCGTACTCCCCGCGAGATGTTCTCCCGTTTTCTGCGCCACCTGACTCAGCCGGAAATCGAGAGCCTCAAAGTCCTTTCGGTACCGCGCTTCTGGGACTACGAGCTGTTTGAACTGCTGGTCAGCCGGTACCAGACCGGCTATCCGCTCACCGCGTTCAACGACCTTTGCCGGTTCTCGTTCGTACACGAGAAGACCGCCGCGAGCTGGTCCATGCAGCAGCTCATGCGCGAGAGCCTGCGCTCGCACATGGCGCCCGACCTGCGCCAGCGGCTGCACCGGACCCTGTTCGACTACTACGATGCAATGCTGGCCAAGGCCACGAGCCAGAACATCCGGCCTGAGCACAAGCTGGCGCTGACCGAGGCGTTCTACCACGGCCGAACCGTCCTGCCGGGCGAGGAACTGGTTGCGTGGCTTGGTCGGGTGACGCCGCCGTTCCATGACGCGGCACAGTACCAGTTGCTCACTGGCATCTACCGCGAGGCCGTCGGCGTCCTGGAGCAAGCGCTCGGGACTGACCACCCCGCGGTTGCGACCGCGCTCAACGAGACTTCGGAATTGCTGCGCGTCCGGGGCATCTATCCGGAGGCCGAATCCCTGTGCCGGCGCGCCCTGGAGATTCGCGAGCAGAAGCTCGGGCCTGACCATCCCGACGTCGCAACGACCCTTAACAACCTCACCGAGGTCTTTCACTGCCAGGGCCGGTACGCCGAAGCCGAACCGCTCTGCCGGCGCACGCTCCGCATCTGGGAGCAGACGTTCGGTCCGCTCTCACGCGAGGTCGCCACTGCAATCAACAACCTGGCGTCACTGGCCAGCGCGCAGGGCAAACCCGCCGAAGCCGAGCCCCTGATGCGCCGAGCCCTGGAAGGCTACGAGCAGTCAATCGGCATGAGCGAACCTGAGCTCTATGCGCCGCTCATAAATCTCGCCGGGGTGTGCCAGGAGCGGGGCAGCTACGCTGAGGCCGAAGTGCTGCTTAAGCGGGCAATCGGCATCTGTGAGAAGTCGCACGGCTACGCGCACCCGGCCCTGGCTTATGCCATGAACAGCCTGGCCACGCTCTACAACACCCAGCGCCGCTACGCTGAGGCCGAACCGCTCTGCCAGCGCGCCCTGGAAATCCGTGAAGAGACCTTTGGTGCCGAGCATCCTGAGGTCGCGGCTTCGCTGAACAATCTCTGCCTCATCCGTCACCATCAGGGCAAGGATGCCGATGCCGAGCCATTCTGCCGGCGCGCCCTGAACATCCGCGAGAAGACGCTGGGCCCTGACCACCGCGATACCGCTACTTCACTCAGCACCCTTGCGCTCATTCGACAAGCACTGGGTGACCTGTCGGAGGCCGAGACCCTCGGGCGCCGGGCGCTTGCGATCCGTGAGAAGTCGCTGCGCCCGGGACACCCGGCAATCGACAAGGCGCTCTGCAACCTGGCATCACTCTGTACCGACCAGAACCGGCACGAGGAAGCTGAGACGCTGCTCAAACGGGCGTTGGACATCCGGGAGAAGGCGCTCGGCCCGGAACACCCTTTGGTCGCCGAAGTCCTGGACAGCCTTGCCCGGGCTTCCGAGACCCTCGGCCGGACCGAGGAAGCCCGCGCTTTGCGCGAACGCGCCGAACGCATCCGCGCTGCGCGCTGACCCGGCTTGACTTGGCCCTTCGGCCAAGTAGACTTGGGTATCCATGATTCTTGCCTTTGCCGAGCAGCGTGAAGGTCGGCTGCGCAAAACCGCATTCGAGACTCTCTGCGCCGCGCACCAGACCGCGCTTCGGCTCGGAACCGAAGCCGGCGCGGTGATTGCCGGCTGCGGCATCGCCGGACTCGTTCCTGAAATCTCCCGGTTCGGCATCAGCAAGGTCTACCTGCTCGACCGCCCGGAACTGGCCGGCTACGTCCCGGAAAGTTATGCCCAGGCACTGTCCGAACTCGTGCGCCGGGAACAGCCTGAGGCCGTGATTATCGGCGCGACATCACTGGGCAGGGACCTTGCTCCCAGACTTGCCGCATTACTCGAAACCGGACTGCTCCAGGATTGCACTGCGCTTGAAGTTGATGAGCAGCGCCGGATTGTGGGTACCCGTCCGGTCTATGCCGGCAAGGCGCTGGAGCGGACCGTGGTTCAGAATTCGCCCTGTGCCATCGTCACGACCCGGCCGCGCGCGGTTCCGGTCTGCTTCGCTCAGGAGACCGCGCCGGAGGTTGTCAATCTCAGCCCTGACTCCGGTTCGTGCCGGGCGCACGTTGTCGAGACCGTCCGCCAGGTCATGGAGACCGTCGAACTCACCGAAGCCGATGTCGTGATCTCCGGCGGCCGGGCTTTGAAAGGGCCGGAGGGTTTCCGGGTCCTGGAAGAATTGGCCAAAGCCCTGAACGGCGCGGTCGGGGCGTCACGGGCCGCGGTGGATGCCGGCTGGCGCGACCACCAGTCCCAGGTCGGCCAGACCGGCAAGACCGTCTCCCCTGCCTTGTACATCGCCTGCGGCATCTCCGGGGCAATCCAGCACCTGGTCGGGATGATTGGCTCGCGCTGCATCGTCGCCGTCAACAAGGACAAGGATGCGAACATCTTCAAGGTCGCAGACTATGGACTGGTCGGCGACCTGTTCGAGCTCGTCCCGCTGCTCACCACGGAATTCGGGAAGGTTCTGAAGGAATAGGAGAAGGCTTTGGCTGTCAGTATTGCCGAGAAATTCGAACTCGAAGGCTGTATCCAGTGCGGGCGCTGCACCGGCGGTTGTCCGGTTTCAGTGAAGTCGCCTTTGAACGTCCGCAAGGTCGTCTACACCGGCCTGCTTGACCGCATCGCCGCGTCCGACCCGGACCGGCTCGGGCTCTGGGAGTGTACGACCTGCACCGCGTGCAATCTGCGCTGCCCGAAGCAAATCAAGCCCGCGGACCTGATTGTCGGGCTGCGTTCAGACCTGATTGAGAAGGGCCGGGTGCAGACCACGGTCCAGGCTGCGCTGGAAAGCACCTTCCTGCAGGGCAATCCCTGGAGCCGGGCCCGGGAACACCGGCTCGACTGGGCCAGGGACCTGAACGTGCCGTTGATTCCGGAAGGCGGCAAGGCCGACGTCTTTCTGTTTATCTGCTGCACCGCCTGCTATGACCCGCGTGTGGCCGAAACCGCCCGGGCGATGGTGAAACTGCTCCGCGCCGCAAGAGTGGACTTCGGTATCATCGGCACCGAGGAAAGCTGCTGCGGCAGCGAAATCGTCCGGCTCGGCGAGCACGGCCTATTCGATGAGCTGGTAAATTCCAATATCCAGCTCTTCAGTAAGCGCTCGTTCCAGCAGGTGGTCGTGCTCTCACCGCACTGTTACAACGCCTTTGTCCACGAATACAATGACTTCCCGTTCCCGGTGAAGCACTACACCCAGTATCTGCAGGAGCTGGTCGAAGCTGGCCGGCTCAGTTTCTCGAAGACGCTTGCCGAGTCCCTGACTTATCACGACCCGTGCTTCCTGGGCAGGCAGAACTTGATCTACGACGAACCGCGCAAGCTGCTCAAGAAGGTCGCGCCGAAGCACTTTGTCGAACTCGACCGCGCGCGCGAAACCAGCCTGTGTTGTGAGGGCGGCGGCGGCAAGATGTGGGTTGAGAGCGCCGGCAAAGGACGCCTGGCCGAGTCCCGGGTGCGCGATGCGGTCGGCATCGGCGCCCGGACCATCAGCTCATCCTGCCCGTTCTGCCTCCTGACGCTGGAAGATGCGGTCAAGACGACCGGCAACGACGAGAAACTGAAAGCGAAAGACCTGACCGAAATCCTGGCGGACGCGCTGTAAAACTACTAACCGACAACCGCCGGTCTCATTTCCCCGACCCCTGGTCCCCGACCCCTGACCCCTATTCCCTGTACTTGATGGTCACGATGTCCAGGCCGCTCGCCTGCGTTGCGGCGAAACCGGAAACCACCAGACCGTGTTCACTATCGAGAGCCACCTGCGTGGCGCGGCTGTCGCCGTTGCCACGTGCCTTGTAGCTGCGCGTCCAGAGGGTGTCGCCGCCCGCGCCATAGGCAATCGTCACGTAGCTCTCAAACGACCCGCTCAGCACGCTACCGCCGGTCACGAAAACCCGGTCCTGCTCGTCCACCGCCAGCGCCTGCGCCCGGTCCTCGCGGTTGTATGGACTGTTGTAGCGCCGTACCCAGAGCGTCTCGCCCGCGGCGTCGTACTTGATTGTCGCGTAGTCTGAGAACGTCCCGGCGCCCATGCTCTGGCCGGTGATGACCGCATTGCCGCGAGAGTCGAGCTTCAAGCCGGTCACCATGTCCACCCGATGACCAGGGCCGTCATAGGTCCGCGCCCAGAGCAGGCTCCCCTGCGGGCTGTACTTGAGCAGAGCGTAGTCATAGGATGAACCCTGGTTGGTCACTGACCCGGCAACATAGGTGTTCCCCTGCGCGTCAATCGCCAGCGCGTTCGCCAGGTCGTGCCCGACGCCGGTCCCGGTGTACAACTGCTGCCAGCGCAGCTTGCCTTCCGCGTCATAGCAGACCGTGACGATGTCCGGCATCCGGTCTTCATTGAAGCTCTTGCCAGTAACGACGACGCCCCCTTCCCGGTCCGGCGCGACTGCCGCAGCCATGTCGTCCGCATGCCCGATACCGTCCAGCCGCCGCGTCCAGAGCGTCTCGCCCTGCGCGCTGTACTTGATCGTCAAGTAATCCCAAGAATTGTCTGCGCTCCGGCTGGCCCCGGTGACATGGACAAACCCGGAATCGTCCTTCGCAATCCCGGCCGGCTTGTCCTCGCGATGGAACGGTGAGTCGTACCGCCGCAGCCACGCGGTGTCGCCGTCCGGCCGGTAATTGATGGTCACGTAGTCCCAGTTCGACGCCGGATTGGCGATGCTGCCGCCGGTGACAAAGATGTCCCCGGCGCGGTCCAGACAGCTCGCCCAGATTCGGTCTTCCGAGTTCAGCGGGCTGTTGTAGGTTCGCTGCCAGAGCTTCCTGCCCAGCGAGTCGTACTTGATTGTCAGGAAGTTGTAGTCGGCGCCCTTCTCGTAACTGTAGCCGGTGATAATGACATTCCCCTGCCCGTCGCAGAACAGACCGGTCGGCCTGTCCTCTCGGTTGCCGGCCCCATTGAAGCTGCGCCGCCAGAGCGTATCGCCGGGCGTCGCGCCGGCCAGAGCAAGGAGTAACAGCATTGTATTCAGCATGACCTATTCTGACCGAAGCGCCGTGCGCAGTCAAGGGACGAGATGCGGAGGGCGACGGTCGAATTCGTAACCCATGATTGCCTCTGTGCCCTCTGTGTCTTCTCTGTGTCCTCTGTGGTTCACCGTCTTCGGATTCCTCTGGATTCTCTGCGTCCTCTGTGCCCTCTGTGGTTAATCCGATTCCGGATTCCGGGTCAGGAGCGCTGCGATTGACACCGCCTTCTTTTGCTCATATTCTTTAGCAATGCGAAAACTAATGTGCTTACTGGTCCTGGCCGGCATCGCGCTCGCCCGGGACCCGGTGACCGAACTCGAAGCCGTGATTTCCCGCTACCACAAGGTGAACACAATCCGAGGTGACTTCGAGCAGAACACCTGTTCCGAAGAGCTGGGCTACTGCCAGACCTTCGCCGGCAAATTCTGGCTCGCCCGTCCGGACAAGTTTCGTTTCGACATGGACGAGCCATTCCCGCAACAGATGTTCGGCGACAGTGAGAATCTCTGGGTCTACCTGCCCGACTCGAGCGCCGCGCGCCACACGGCTGCCGTAGTCAACCCGTTCTTCGAGATTCTCCTCAACTCCTCGCTCGAGATGTTCGTTGCCGAGAGCCTGACGACTGAGGATGACCAGAGCCGGTTGACGCTCCTGCCGGCCGACTCGATGTCCAGCTTCCAGCGCATCACCCTGCTGCTCGACCCGGACAATCACGTCATCAATCACATCCGGATTGACGACGGCTTCGGCAACAGAATCGAGTATGCGCTCACCGGCGTGAAGTACAATGCGAAATTCCCGGCCAAGACCTTCAAGTTCAGCCCCCCGCCCGGCACGGTGATAACCGAATGACCGATACCGGCGCCCGAGTCAAGGGCAGCGACAACTGCTTTGCCTGCGGCGCCGCCAATGAACACGGGCTCCGGCTGCGAATCGTGCCGACCGAGGACGGGTGCCGGACCGTTTTCACTCCCCTGCGCCGCCATGAAGGCTTTCGCGAGATTATCCACGGGGGCATCGTCGCCACCGTGCTTGATGAAGTAATCGCATGGTCCTGCCGACTGCGCGGCTACAACGCAGTCACTGCGGAGCTGACCGTGCGCTACCGCAAGCCGGTGCGCGTCAACGTCCCGGTCCAGGTCGTTGGCAGAATCACGCGCGAACACGGTCGGCTGGTTTTTGCCGAGAGCACGCTGCGCAGCGAAGAGGGCGAAGTGCTGGCCACGGCTTCGGCGAAGATGATGCGGTAGCGTCATCGCCGCACGGAACGGTTCGGTCGTTTGAACTTGATTCTTTGCTTTGAGCTTTGCACTTTGAC
>Ga0315286_10004573_pt1 | contig 13275 bp, 7 predicted proteins | sample YL17G10_0_MG_FD_205038 | JGI IMG/M metagenome (GOLD analysis project Ga0315286, IMG submission 205038) | Sediment microbial communities from Yellowstone Lake, YNP, Wyoming, USA - YL17G10_0 | ecosystem: Environmental > Aquatic > Freshwater > Lake > Sediment | place: USA: Wyoming | collected... | reverse complement strand
CGGCGGCGATGCCACACCAGAAACGCGCCGAAGATCAACGCGATGAAAAGCGAATTGAGCGTGCGCACCCCGGCCACGTCCGCCTGCTGCCAGAAGATGCGGAAGAACCCCGCCGTGAGGCCGCCCAGCAGCGCCGCGGATCGGCGGCAGCCCAGCAGCCGGCAAACCCAGGCGGCCGTCACGCACGTGGCCGCGCCGCAGACCGCGGAGAACAGGTTCATGCGATAGGCGATGCTCCCCAGGGGCACCAGCAGTTGCCATGCCTTGCTGAGGAGCATGTAGAGCGGGTAGCCGGAGGGGTGCGGCACGCCCAGCACGTAGGCGGCGGTGGCCAACTCGGAGGCGTCCTGGTCCATCGTCGCCGGCCCCAGGGTGAGCAGATAGGCCAGGAACGGAACCGCGAACGCCGCCCCGTAGAGCGCGACCTCGCGCCAGTCCAGCCGGCGCGCCATGTCTCGCGCGCGCGCCATCGCTACCTCGCCACCTCCAGGCCGGCCACGGCGACCGGCCCCAGCATCGTCGCGCCCTCGCGCAGCGCCACCGCCGCGGCATAGACGCCCGGCCCGGCGTCGCGCGGCACGATCATCGGGATGCGCTGCACATAGCAGCGGCCCGGCGGCGTCGCCCCCACCGCGAGCCCCATCAGGAACGGCGCGCTCTGCCTGAAGCCGAATGCCGGCGCCGGCCTCGCCGCCACGACCTCGGCCGTCCACGGCCTCACCACCGGCTGCGCGCACCGCCAGTGCAACTCCAGGGTGACCAGGTCGCCCGGCGCCGCCCGCGCCGGTGAAAGATTAGCCTCCGCCAGCGAGATCCCCTCACCCAGCGCGATCCCCTCCTCCGCGCACGCCGCCAGCGGCGGCTGCTCGGTCTTGAAGAAGCACGCGCTCTTGACGCCGCGCGCAACCCGCACGCCGGGCACCGCATAGGAGGCCTCGAGCGGTTCGTTGGTGCACACCGGGGTCTCGGGCGGCGCCGCGATCACCATCGCCACGAGCAGCACTTTCACCCAGCCCTGGGTGTACGGATCCGGCGCGCCGCCATAGACGCCTTCCGCCATCGCCGCCGCCTGGGAGAACACCGGCAGGTTGAGGCGCCGGCGATACCACCCGCGCACGCTGAGTTCGGCGTTGATCAGCGTCACATCGGGCCGCGCCTTCTCCGCCATCTGCAAGTAAGCGATGGCGAAGGCGAGCGGGTGCCCATCCATGAAGGCCAGCGCGCCCGGCGGCGCCTGGGCCAGCGTCACGCGCGCCAGGTCGTAAAGGTCCCAGTACTGCGCCCGGCCCAGGCGCGGCCATCCGAAGACCAGCAAGTGCGCGACCAGCGCCACCATCAGCGCCGCCTTCACCGGCGCGCTCCAGGCCCGCACGGCCGCGCCGATCGCCTGCCCTCCCAGCCCGATCCAGAGCGCGAGCAGCAGGTAGCAGGGCGTGACGAACGTGCTCGCGGTCTCAACCGCATAGCCCAACGTCCACAGCATGAGCAGCGCCGACCCCGCCGTGGAAGCGATCCACAGCGTCCGATTGCGCCGCGCCAGCGTCAACCACCCCACCGCGCCGATCAAGAGACCCGCCAGGGTCAGGCTGGCCCTCAACTCCTGGCCGATCGCGCCCAGCAGGCGCAGCGCCTGGGTGTGCGTGCCCCGGAGAAAGAATCCCTGCAGGTACAGGCGCCCGGTGAACAGATCCACGAAGTCCTTCCACGTGTCCGCGGTTCCCGAGAGGGCTCGCACATCGGCGCCGCCGCGCAGCGGTATGTACACATAAGCCGCGAAGGGCAGCGCAAACCACGCGGCCGCCTTCGCCCAGGCCCGCCAGCCCAGCCCCCGCGCCATCCACACCGACGCCGCCATGAACGGGACGAGCACGAACACCCCCGAGCGGTGATGGCTCACCGCCAGCCCGCTCAGGCCCCAGAACACCGCGAGCCGCCGCGGGGTGCGGCCCCGCTCCAGCACGATGAAGGCCACCAGGCAGCCGGCGAGCACCAGGTCGAGCAGCGCGTAGGCGTTGGCGATCAGCCCCTGGCACCAGTCGGGCGGGATGAAGGCGGCGGCGAATCCCGCCAGCGCGGCGCTCAGCCGGCTGCCCGTGAGCAGGTAGGCGGCATAGGCGACCAGCGCCCACGCCGCCGCGCTGCACACCGCGGAGAAGAGGTTGGCCCGGTAGGCCGGGCTCCCGATCGCCACCAGCGTCGAGAACGCTTTACCCAGCAGAACGTACAGCGGGTAGCCGGTGGCGTGCGGGATGCCCCAGGCGTAGATGGCCAGCGTGAGTTCGCCCGAATCCTTCGCCGCGATGGTCGGGACCAGGGTGAGCGCGTACACCACCAGCGCGCCGGCGAACACCGCCACCGGCGCAGCGGCAGCGGACAGCCGCGACGCCCGGCTCATCGGCGTGTCCCGGCGCCCAGGGTGAACCGGGCCACCCATTTCGGCGCGGTGAAGCCGTTCGGCGTCTCCAGCGAAACCAGCACCGCGTATCGCCCCGGCGTCAGCCCCCGCGGGATCACGGGACAGACGGTCTGCTCGTAGTAGGTCCCCGGCGCGCTGGTCTCCACCGGCACGATGCCGTAGACGAACGGCTCGGCATCGCTGAACGCCACCCGTTCAAAAGGCTCGAGCGCCTCCCGCCTGCCCCCCGCGGTCTCGACCGCGCGCCGCCACGACTCGAGCGCCTCTTCGTGCACCATCCACAGCCGCGTCCTCAGCGGGAACTCCACCGGCTGCGAGCAAACCCACTTGAACGTGATGGGCGCCACCCTCCCCTCGCGCGGCCTCCCCAGCACGCGCGCCTCCGCGACGCCGATGCCGAAGTCCAGCGGCGTCGCGGGCCCGGCCACCGGGCCGCGCCGCGCCACCCGCGGCAGCGGATCGCCGTAAACAACCTGGTAGATGCTCGCGTCGCCCTCTCCACGCCTCAGGGCGTGGTAGCCGGGCGGCAGCAGGCTGATGTCCTCGGCGTTGGTGAAGAACGGCCGCGAGTCCTGCACGCGGGACGCCATCACGCCCACCACGACGCGCCCCCAGTCCGGCTCCGCGCCCAGGATGCCAGTGTCATACACCCGCCGCGCTTCGTCCATGGCGTGGCGCAGCAGCGGGTCCTTCTGGCGCGCGCGGTAGTAATCGTGATAGATCATCTCCCGCGAGAGGATGGTCACGTCCGGCCGGCGCCCCTCGATCAATTGCAGGTAAAGCAGGATCGTATAGGACCCGTGCCCTTGCACCAGCATCACCGCGTTGCGATCGGTCTCGGCGAGCATCGCCTGGCCGTCGTCGTAGACCTCCCAGTCCTTGCTCAGGTTGAGTTCGAGCAGGTGCTTCGCATACCACGACCCCCAGAGTTGCGATACCTGTTCCGGCTCGAGGCCCAGGTTGGCGCTGGCCATGTAGTAAGGCAGGAGCAGCAGCGCCGCCGGCACCACCCACCGGGCGATCGCGGCGCGCCGCCTGCGCGCGGTCTTGCCCAGCGCCTCGATCCCCAGCGCGGCGACCTGCGCCCCCGCCGCCGCCCAGATGCCGATGAAGATGCAGTCCGAGATCAAGTAGGTGGGCTCGTCGAGCACGCCGTACTCGCCGGCGAAGACGGCGGTGAGCGCGAAGGCCAGCGTCGAGCACACCCAGAACAGCCGGTTGCGGAACCACAGCCAGGTCCACCCCGCCGCGGCCAGCGCGACCCCCACCCAGGTCATGGCGTAAAGCGTCGCCCGCGCCGCGCCCTCCTCGAACGCCAGAAACTCCGCCAGCGTCCTGCCCTGAAGGAAATGAAAGAATTCGCTCGCCGTCTCGTAGTGCCACAGCCCGGCGAGGGTCTTGCAGTCGCCCCAGATCACCACCGGGTCGGCCTGCGCGCGCATCGGCAGGTAGGCGTAGAAGAGAAAGGGCGCCAGCCCCGCCAGCACGGCCTTTCCCACGAGAGCCGGGCGCAGCGGCCGGTGCACCAGCAAAGGCGCCAGGAGGAACGGCGCCGAGACGAACACTGCAATCCGATGGTGGCTCAGCGCCAGCCCCGCCGCCAGCGCCAGCCACACCAGGCTGCGCTCGGTGCGGGCGCGCTGCCAGTGCAGAAACGCCACCATCACCAGCCCCACCAGCACGCAGTGGAGCGCGAACACGTCGGCGACCAGAGCCGCCGTCCCCCAGAACACGCTCGAAAACGCCGTCACATACGCGGCGAGCACGGCGGCCACCCGGTGGCCCAGGAGCCTCAGGTAGAAGTAAGCCACCACCGCGCAGGCGCCGGCCGCCAACACCGCCGAGAAGAGGTTGCCGCGGTAGGCGATGCTGCCGATGGGAACCAGCCGTTCCCAGACGCCGGCCAGCAGGATGTAGAGGGGGTAGCCGGTGGTGTGCGCGATGCCGAAGAAGTGGGACACCAGCACGAACTCGGTGCTGTCGCCGATGGCCGGGCTGGGGGAGAGCGTGCGCAGGTACACCAGGAAAGGCACGCTGAAGGCGGCGAAGACCGCCGCCCCGTCGAGCCATCGCGACCTCTCGGCAGGCGGGGATTCGGCCATAGCGGGGATATTCAGCGGGGCGCGGGGCTTCGCCTGCCCCCCGTAGGGGCCGATCCTTGATCGGCCCGACCCGCCGGCCGGCTCAACTCGAAAACCTGAACCGGCGCAACTTCACGGCGGGCACGGTGCACTCCCCCACCACCTCCGCCTCGCTCCCCAGCAGGTCCACCCCCGAGAGGGCCTCGACGATGCTCTGCGTGAACCGCAGGTTCCGCAGCGGCCGCGCGATCCTCCCCGCCTCGATCAGGAACGTCCCGTCGCGCGTCATCCCGGTGACGTCGGTGCGCTTCTCGTGGATCGGGTTCACGTAGTGGAACCGCGTCACCAGCACGCCGCGCTCGGTGCCCTCGATCATCTCGCGCAGGCTCGAGGCCCCGGTCGCCATGAACAGGTTGGTGGGGATGGGCCCCCAGGTGTTGGGCGCCGGCAGCGCGTGGCCCGTGGAGGTCTTCTTCTCCTTGTGCGCGCTGTAGGAATCATAGACCACGCCCCGCGCCACGCCCCGCTCGATGAGGTCCACCCGCCGCTTCGGCATCCCCTCGAAATCGAACGCCAGCGGCAGCCCGCGCGCATCGAGCCCGTCGTCCCAGATGCTCACCTGCTCGCTCATTACTTGCGTTCCGAACCGGCCGCACAGGAACGACCGGTCCTCCTGCACCACGGTGGCCCCGAACCCCAGGTAGGCCAGGAAGAGGATGAGTTCGCCCATGGCCGCGGGCTCGAGCACCACCGCGTACTCGCCCGGCGTGAGGTTTGCGGGCCGGCGCGAGTCCAGGCACTTGCGGAGCGCGGTCTCCGCCGCGGCGGAGCAATCCAACTTGGAAAGATCCCGGCTCACCGCCTGCGCGAAACCGCTGGCGTCGCTGTCGGTGACGATCATGGTGAACTGGGCCTGGGTCACCGGCTGGTAGGCGCGGATCCCCAGCGAACTGCCCACCCCCAGCACGTCCACCGACACCGAGAGCGACCCCGCCGCCTCGCAGTTCCCCTTCTGGGCGATGCCGGCCACCCTCGCCACCACGTCGGCGCGGCTCTCCGGCTCCGAGGCCGCGGTGGCCGCGAAGAACGCCCGCACCTCGGGCAGCGGCGCTGGCGCGGGCAGGGACACGAACTCCTTGTTGGGTTCGACCAGCCTGGCCAGCGCGATCGCGCGATCCACCGCTTGCGCCACCTCGGCGGCCTCGGTGCGGTTGGTCACCGCGTGCCCCAGCCGCTTCCCCAGCGCCACCCGCACCCGCACCTGGGTATTCGATTCCGCCAGGTTCTGGTGGATCGCCGAGTTCGCGAACCGCGTCAACTGCAACTCGCGGTTCCACACCACGACCTCGGTCTGGTCCGCGCGCGAATGGCGCAGCGCCGCTTCGAGGATCTCCAGCACGTCCTCTCGAGATCGCATCACGCCCCCTCACCCATGCTGCAACACGCCCACCCGCACCCGGCTGAAGCGCGTCGGCGCGGCGCCGTGTCCAACGTGCATCAACTGCACCGGCTCGCCCTTCGCGCAGTTGACCACCCCCCACAGCCGCCAGGTCTTCGCGTTCCCCACGGCGTCGCAACTGCCCCAGAAATCCGGCGTCACCCCCTGGTAGGTCGCGTTGCGCACCAGCGCCCCCAGCGACCCGTCCTCGATCTCCCACGCCGCCTGGGTGGCGAACTGGAAGTTCAGCCTCTGGTCGTCAATGCTCCAACTTCGCGTCGTCTCCAGGTAGAGCCCCTTGCCCACGTCCTCGATCATCTCCTCCAGCGACCAGTCCCCCGGCTCCAGGTTGACGTTGGTCATGCGCACCAGCGGGATGTGGTTCCAGGCCTCGGCCCGCATGGTGCCGCCGCTCGCCTGGCCCAGGCGCTGCGCCGTCTCCCGCGAGGAGAGGTAGCCCCGGAAGATCCCCTCCCGCACCAGGTCGGTCTTCTGCGCCGCCACCCCCTCGTCGTCGTAGCCGAAGGTGCCCAGGCCCCCGGGCGCGGTGGCGTCGGCCACCAGGTTCACCTTCTCCGAGCCGTAGCGGAAATGGCCCAGTTTGTCGGGGGTGAGGAAACTGGTCCCGGCGTAACTGGTCTCGGCGCCGAAGACGCGGTCCAACTCGGTGGGGTGGCCGCAGGACTCGTGGATCTGCAGCGCCATCTGGCTCCCCTCGATGAGGATCGGCATCTCGCCCGAGGGGCATGGCTTGGCGGTAAGCAGATCAACCGCTTGCTTGGCCGTCTTCTCCGCGGCCGCGGGCAGGTTGATCTCCCGGATCACCTCGTAGCCGCGCGCCGCGTGGAACCCATCCAGCGCGCTCGGGTAGGAGCGCTCCTGCAACTCCTCGGCGCTCGCCGCCGTCACCGACAACTGCCCGCCCGACTCCAGCCGCTCCTGCTCGAGGTCGCTCCCCTCGCTGCTGGCGAAGAACTTGTGCTCCCGCTGGAAGCGCATCGAGGCCATCGAGACCTTCACCTCCGGCAGGCTGTGCGCCAGCCGGTCCGCCTCCAGCAGCACCCGCACCTTCTCGTCGAGCGGCACCTGGAAGGGGTCCACCTGGAACTGCGATTTCCACGACGCCCGCGCCGCCGGAGCCGCCGCCAATTCCACCTCCCCCGCCGAGGCCCGAGCGCCGGCGCGCGCGATCCGCAGCGCCGTCTCCACCGCGCGCTCGATCGCCGCCCGGTCCAGGTCCGCCGTCGCCGCGAAGCCCCACGCCCCCCGCGCGATCACCCGCACGCCGATGCCGCTCTCGGTCTCGCTGGCCGCCCCCGCGACCGCGCCGTTCTTGACCTCCAGCGTCTCCACCTCGCGGGTGATCGCCCGCGCGTCGGCATAGGTCGCCCCGCGCTCCAGCGCGTGATCCACCGCCAGCCGCACCAGGTCTCTCACTTGGCACTGCTCCCTGATCCCGTAGGGGCGCACGGCCGTGCGCCCCTACCTATCGGCTTTGCTAACCTTTCACGCCGCCCCGCGCGATCGGATCACCTTCGCCGGCACCCCCGCCGCCACCGTGTACGGCGGCACCTCCGCATCCACCAAGGCCCCCGGCGCGATCACCGCCCCGGTCCCGATCTCCACGCCGCCCAGCACCCGCGCCCCCGCGCCCAGCGACACGTCATCGCCGATGCGGATCGGCGCCAGCCGCGGCTCCTGCAAATAGATCGGCGTGCGCGCGTCCTCCGAGCCGTCCTCGTAGGCCGTGATCAGCACGCCGGGCGCGATCAGCACGTGCGCCCCGATGTAGATCGCCGCGTGCCCGTGCACCTGGCTGTGCGCACCCAGCGATGACCCCTGCCCCAGGTGGATATGCCCCTGCTCGCCGCCTCCGGCCGCGAGGACCGCGCCCCAGCCAATCACCACCCCGTCGTCGAGGATGATCCCCCGCTCGCTCGACGCGTCGAGGCGCGCTTCGCCCTCGATCCGCACCCCGCTGCCGAGCGCCAGTTTCTCGGGGCTGACGATCGTCACCGTGGGATGGATCGCGCACCCCTGGCCCATTCCCCCCAGCATGGGGCGGAACGCCTCCGCGCACCCCTGGGGCGAGACATCCAGCCCCAGGCGCCGCGCCGCCTCCACCAGCAGGTTCACCTCGCGACCGTTCGCCACTTCCGCGTGCTCCGCGCCTGCCCCAACGCTTGAGTGTAGGGGCGGACGGCCGTGCGCCCGCCACGCTTCACCCCCCACTCTTCACTCTTCACGCTTCACTCTCTACTTGATGAGAATGTCTCCTCCCGTCACGCCACTCCCGGTCCCCCATTCATAATTCATAACTCATCATTCATCATTCGTGGTTCACCCTTCACTCTTCACCCTTCACCCCTCACTCGTCACACTCTACTTCGCCTTCCCGCCCAGCGGCACGTGCCCCAGCGCCTTGCGATAGATCTCTGTCAGCACCGCCACCGAGCGGCGCGCCTCGCGCCCGGTGACCAGGGGCTCGCGATCCTCGCGGATCGCCGCCGCGAAGTCGGCGATCTGCGCGTCGTGCCCGGTGAGCGCGGCGATCGCCGGGTCGGCCGAGGCGACGCTGGCGGCGGGGACTTCTTCCTCCGCCTCCTCCTCTTCGCCCTCCATCTTGAAGAGCGTGAGCGCGTCGCCCGAGAGCACCGCCGCCCCCTTGGTGCCGCAGATTTCGATCCGCGTGGGCAAGCCCGGCCAGGTGATGGTCGAGGCCTGGATGGTGCCCCACGCCCCGTTGGCGAAGCGCAGCGTCGCCACCGCCGCGTTCTCGGCCTCCATCTGGCGGTCGCGCGTGAGGATCCGCGCGTGCTCGACTTCGGCCACATCGCCCATGAGCCACACGAGCTGGTCCAGGTAATGGATCGCCTGGTTGGCCAGGCATCCCCCGTCCAGCGCCCAGGTCCCGCGCCACTCCGCGCTGTCATAGTAGGACTGCGCGCGGTACCACTTCACATCCGCGTTCCCGAAGAGCAGGTCCCCGAACTGGCCCTCCTCCACCGCCCGCTTCACGCGGCGCGCCGCCTTGTCCCAGCGGTGCTGGAAGATGCACCCGAGTTTGACGCGCTTGCGCTCGCAGGCCGCGATGAGCCGGTCTATCTTCTCCAGCACGATGTCAATCGGCTTCTCGGTGAGCACGTGCTTTCCGGCGTCGGCGGCCACGATCCCCAACTCCGCGTGCAGCCCGGAGGGCGTGCAGATGCTCACCGCCTCCACCTCGCGCGAACCCTCCAGTAGCGCCTCGAGCGAGCCGTACGCCTTCGCGCCGTGCTTGCCCGCGATCTCCTCCGCGCGCTGCGGCACGATGTCCGCCGCCGCGACCAGCGTCACGCTCTCCAGTTGCGCCATCACCTTGGCGTGGTGATTCCCGATCCCCCCGCACCCCACGAGTCCGAATCGCACCGGCTCAGACGCCATCCCTTGCCGCCTCCTCTGCAAACCCTGTCATTCTGAACGTCGCGCAGCGACGTGAAGAATCTGCTTCACCCGGCCCGCGTGTCACCGAGCGAGCGCAGCGACGCCAAGAATCTCGGCCGCCGCCTGCCTCAGGTTGCACGCGCCCGTCCCCTTCTCCTCCCCGCCGGATCGCACAACCTCTGCCCTAGCCCCGCAGCGCCTGCGCCAGCCGGCGCTGCGCCTCCTGGCTGCGCCGCACCCAGCGGCGCACCCGCGCCACGTCGGGCCAGGGGATGATCGGCTCGTAGCCGGGCGCGCCGCTCATCAACTCGAAGTTGTAGTGGAAGGGCGCGGGGAGGGGCGGGAAGCGCACCGTCCGCGCCGCGCGGTCCAGCGGCCGGATCACCATCTGCGACTCGTCGTAAGCCGACAGCCGCGTCGCCTCGCGCGCCCGGGCGTACGCGGGCGAGAGCCGGGTCACCTCCATCCACTCGTACACGGCCTTCTCGGTTTCGCCCTTGAAATAGAGCGCCAGGCCGTAGTTGCTGTGGGTGATGGGGTTGTTCGGCTGCAGGTCCAGCACGTGGCCCAGGTGGTAGATCGCCTCGTCCAGCATCTTCGCCTTGGCGTAGGCCAGCCCCAGGTTGTTGTGCCCCTCGATCGAGTGCGGCACGAACACCAGCACGCGCTTGAACGCCGCGATCGCCTCCTCCAGCGCCCCCGTCTGGTAGAGCGCCAGCCCCAGGTTCATGTGCGCGTCGGGGTTGAGCGGCTCCAGCCGCACCAGCACCTGCCACTGCTCGATCGCCTCGGGGAGCTTTCCCTTATCGCGGTAGGCGCGCCCCAGCACGTCGCGGATCGCCGGCAGGTTCGGGTCCAACTTCACGGCCCGCTGCAAGATGCGCATCGCGGCGTCCGCGTCCCCCGCCTGATAGTAGGTGAGCCCCAGGTTCGCCTGGGGGATGGCGCTCGTGCCCAGCAGTTCGGCCGCGCGCGCGAAGTGCTCCACCGCCTGCTCCGCCAGCCCCTGGGCGAGCGCCACCACCCCCATGTTGTTGTGCGCCTCCCCGAAGTTCGCCCTCAGCTGCACCGCCTCGCCGAACTCTTCCATCGCCTGCCCCGGCATGCCCAGCGCATCATAGGCCACCCCCAGGTTGAAGTGCGCCGCCGCGTGCCCGGGGTCCAGCCGCACCGCCAGCCGGAAATGCTCCATCGCCCGCTCGGACTCGCCCTTGAGGTGGGTCGCGTGGCCCAGGTTGTTCACCACGTCCGCGTGGTTCGGCTGCCACTCGAAGGCCCGCTCCAGCGAGCGCGTGGCCACGTCGCTGTGCCCCTCGAGCAACTGCACCGTCCCCAGGTTGTACCAGGGCTCGTAGTCCCCCACGCTCAGTTCGGCCCCCCGCCGCAGGCAGCGCAGCGCCTGCTCCGCCATCCCCAGGTGATAGTAGGCCAGCCCCAGTTGCGTGTGCGACCGCCCGTGCTCCGGCGATCGCCGCAGCGCCGCGAAGAACGACTCCACCGCCTGCGCGTGCCGCCCCCGCACCGCCTGGTACACCCCCACGTTGTAGCGCGGCACCCCCGCGGCGGCGTCGCAGCGCATCGCCACCCTGAACTGCGAACCGGCCGCCTCCAGGTTCCCCTGCCGCTGGTAAACCACCCCCAGGTTGTTGTGCGCCTCGGCGAACCGCGGCCTCAGCGCCACCGCGTGCTCCAGTTCCCGCGCGGCCGCCTCCAGGTTCCCCTGCACCGCCAGCAGCACCGCCAGCCGGCTCCGCAGGCCGCCCTCCTCGGGCGCCAACTCGATCGCCCGCCGCATCGCCGCCGCCGCCTCCTCGATCCGGCCCGCCGTCTCCAGCGCCAGCGCCAGGTTGGTCTGCGCCTGCGCCGAATCCGCGAACGCCTCCGCCGTCGCTTGCAGGTGTTGCAGCCCCAGCAGCGGCTCCCCCGTCCTCGCCATCGCCACCCCCAGGTTGTGCCGCGCCACGGCGTCGCCGTCCAGGCTGGTGGCTTTCTCCAGGGCGGCGCGCGCGGCCCACTCGTCCTCCGAAAGCCAGCGCAAGGCGGCCAGGCGATCAAGCGCTTGGGGGTCGGGATCTTCCTCGGCGCGCTCCTCGGCCCGCGCCAGCGCCGATCGCAGCACCCACGCCCCCAGCCGCGTCACCAGGGCCGTCTTGGCCCGCAGCCACAGCCGGACCAGCACGCGCCAGGCCAGCGCAGGGAGGTAACCGAGGATCAGGCCCGCCACCGCGCCCCCCGCGATCACCACCCCCAGGAGCGGCGGCGAGAGGTGGCGCCCGCCCACCAGCAGCCCGTAGCCCAGCGCCAGTCCGGCCCCCACGACCGCGCTCACCACGCTCCGCAGGATCCGGTACTTGCGCTCCAGGGTCAGGCCGTGACCCCGGCGCCGCCGGCGCGCCGTCAGGGGCAGCCCGCAGCGGCCGCACGTCCGGCGATCCGATGCGTTGGGCGCCCCGCACCGCTGGCAGATCACCTTCGCCTCCCGGCCCTACTATACGCGATGACGCGCCCTCCATCCTTGTGCCGCGCCGGCGCTCAGGACGTCTCCTCCTGCCCCGATCGCTTGAGCGGCTTGGTGTTGCGGCATTTCGGATACCCCGAGCATCCCAGAAACGCCCCTCGCCGGCTCCGCCGCATCACCATCGGCTTGCCGCACTGGTCGCAGATTTCGCCCGTCGGCTCCGGCGCCGCCTTGTCCTTGAGCGCCTCGGGCAGCGGCTTGGCGTTGCGGCACCGCGGGTAGGCCGAGCACGCCAGGAACGGCCCCCGCCGGCTCGAGCGAATCACCATCGGGCTGCCGCACTTCTCGCAGACCTCGCCCGTGGGTTCCGGCGCCGGCCGGCTCGCCGCGGCCTGCCGCCGCTGCGCCTCCTCGCTGCCGGGTACCGGCCGCGCGTTGCGGCACTCGGGGAAGCCCGTGCACGCCAGGAACGGCCCGCGCTTGCCCACCCGGATCACCATCGGCTTGCCGCACTTCTCGCAGATTTCATCCGTGGGCTGGGCCGGCATCCGCGGCGGCTTCATCGCCGTCGCCGCCTTCTCGAGCGCCGTGGCGAACGGCCCGTAAAACTCGCGCAGCACGCCCACCCAGTCGGCCTGGCCCTCCTCCACCCGGTCCAACTCGTTCTCCATGGCCGCCGTGAACTCCACGTTCACGATCTCGGGGAAGTGCTCCACCAACTGGTCGGTCACCACGAACCCCAGGTCCGTGGGCCGGAAGCGCCGCTGCTCCAGGTAGACATAGCCGCGGTCCAGGATGGTGGCGAGGATCGGCGCGTAGGTGCTGGGCCGCCCGATGCCGTTCGCCTCCAGCGCGCGGATCAGGCTCGCCTCGCTGTAGCGCGGCGGCGGCTGCGTGAACTTCTGCTCCGAGAGCAGGTCGAGCAAAGCAAGCGCTTGCCCTTCGCTCAGCTCGGGCAGCAGGCCGCCCTCCTCGGCCTCCTGGTCCTCGTCGCGCTGCACCTCGTACACCGCCATGAAGCCGGAGAACTTCACCCACTGCCCCACCGCGCGGAACACCATCCCGTCCGCCGCCACATCCACCGTCGTCACGTCCAGCCGCGCCGCGCTCATCTGGCTGGCCACGAAGCGCTTCCAGATCACCTCGTAGAGCCGCCGCTGATCCGGCGTCAGGTACCGCGCGATCTGCTCGGGCTCGCGCAGCACCGAGGTCGGCCGGATCGCCTCGTGCGCCTCCTGCGCGCCCTTGCGCGCCTTGTGCCGCGGCGGCGCCGCCGGCACGTAGTCCGCCCCGAAGCGCTCCCCGATGAACTCCCGCGCCTGCGCCTCCGCCTCGGCGGCCACGCGCATCGAGTCGGTGCGCATGTAGGTGATGAGCCCCACCGTGCCCTCGTCGCCGATCTCCAGCCCTTCGTACAACTGCTGCGCCACCATCATCGTCTTGCGCGCCCCGAAACCCA